>Ga0187884_10000013_pt1 | contig 216680 bp, 207 predicted proteins | sample June2016WEW_20_4_FD_132983 | JGI IMG/M metagenome (GOLD analysis project Ga0187884, IMG submission 132983) | Peatland microbial communities from SPRUCE experiment site at the Marcell Experimental Forest, Minnesota, USA - June2016WEW_20_40 | ecosystem: Environmental > Terrestrial > Soil >...
CCCGAACCGACCCTATCGGTGCTCGCCGAGCTCGGACGGCACTACTTCCTAGGGAAGGTCCCGGCGAAGTCCTACGAATACAACCGACGCGCTGCCGAGGCGGCACGGACGGCGGGCGAACCCGAGGTCGCGGCCCACCACCTGGAACGCGTCCTCCTCGACCTGGCCTCGCTCCCCGGAGACCGACGGAGCGAGCGAGTGGAGGTCGCCGAAACCTTGGGGAACCTCTACTACTCGCTCGGCAACTTCCACAGCGCGGACCAGCGGTTCACGGAGGCCCTGGAACGGCTCGGGACCGGGTCCCCCCGGATTCGGGCTCGACTCTTGCTCTCCCGCGGCGATGTCGCTCGGGAGAGCCTCGACCTGGACATGGCCGTCACTCGCGGCACGGAGGCGCTGCACTTGTTCGGGGAGGCCGACGACCGGCTCGGGAGTGCGCTCGCCCACCGACTCCTGGCACGGGTCGCGTTCCGACGGGGAGCATACCGGGACTCGCTCGAAGGGTGCATGCGAGCGCTCGACTCGTTAGAGCCGTCCGACGACGCCCGCAGCCTGGGCAGCCTCGCCATCGACATCGGCAACGCGTTTGCCTCTCTCGGCCCCGAAGTGAAGGACATCGCGTTGGCGTGGTACGACCGCGCGGTGATGCAGCTCCTTCGTACGGATGACTGGTCCGAGCTCTCGCGGGCGTACCTCAACTGGGGCGTAACGCTCGGCGAAACTCGCCCCCAGGACGGTCTCGAGTACCTAGAAAAGGCCCAGGAAGCGGCCGAGCGCGTGCATGACAGCCGAGAGGCCGGTCGGGCGCTCGCGGCGGGGGCCGAGATGCGGCTCGCCCTGGGCCAGATCGAGGACGCCGAGAGAGACAACGAGCAGGTCGGTCGGGCGCTCGAACACAATCCGGACGAGCTCGGGCTGGGGTGGGTAGAGCTCAATCGGGGCCTGATCGCCGAACGGCGGGGCTTGTGGGACGAAGCGGAACGGGCCTACGAACAGGCCGTCGACATGTACCGCCGGTTCCAGCTCCCAGCCGATGAAGCGGAGACCGCCTTCTACCTCGCTCGCCTTCGCTACAAGACCCGGGACCTGGTGGGGGCCCGACGCGCCTACGCGGCGGCCGTGGACCTAGGCCTCGTGCAGCTCCGACCTCACCTCGAGACCCAATTCCTCGAGCTAGGCCAGCAACTGGGACTTGTGTCGTCGGCCCCTTCCCGAGAGAACGACCTGCCTGGCGCGGACCCGGGCAAGCCGCGCGACGAACGAGCATTATAAGTCCGGACGGGCTGATTTCATCCATGATGGCGACCCGAGGCTCCCGATTCACATCCCGGCCTCCGATCTTCGGACGAGAGGAGATCCGCGAGGAAGCGGAGCGCCTTCTCACCCGAACGCTCGGCGGAGCGGGCGGAGGCCTCCTGCTGACCGGACCCGGGGGCGTCGGCAAGACCCAAATCTTGAACGGGCTCATCGAACTCGCCACGAAGAAGGGATGCACGGTCCTCTCGGGCCGGGCGCTCCCGGAGGAGCTCCCGCCCGCGTTCTCGTTGCTTCGGGCACTCCTTGCTTCCGAGAGGATGCCCGGGGCTCCGACCTCGCCACCGGCGTGGGCGCTGGCCCGGGCCGCCCTCAGTTTTGCACCCGCGGTTAGCCCGCCGGAGGTACCCGAGACGGTCCGTTTGTCCGACGACCTCGAAGAGACGCTGGCCCCCACCGGTGTCACCCAGCCCGAAGGGCTCGGTACGAGCCGCGAAGAGCTGTTCGCGCGCCTGGAACGACATCTCCTCGAACGGGCGCAGAAGTGCCCGCTCCTGATCGCGATCGACGACCTTCACTTCGCGGACAGCTCGACCCTCGAGTTCCTCAGCCAGTTCGTGAGCCAGCTTTCGACGACGCGTATCGCGTTCGCTGCCACACACGCCGAGTCCACCGAGATTCCGGAGCGGACCCGGGAGGCGATCGAAACGCTCTCGGGGGTCCCCGGCATCCTCACGATTCCCGTTCGAGGGTTGAACATCGCCGAAATGGAGGAGTTCGTTCGATGGATCCACGGGGGGCGTGCCCCGAACCAGGATGACGTTCGTCGGTGGCTCGCCCAGACCGACGGGAACCCGCTCTTTGTCGAACAGCTGGTGCGGGTGGCCACAGGGTACTTCACGCCCACGAACGACCGCGACTGCGCGGTCCACGGGGTTACCGAGATGCTCCTCGACCGGGTCAAGACGCTCGGGGACCGCGAGCGTCGGGTGCTCACCTATGCCGTGGTGCTCGGCAAGGAGTTCCAATTCACCAACCTCTCGGCGGTCGCGGGCAGCGGAGAGGAAGGGGTCACCGAGAGCCTCGACCACCTCGTCCATGACGGTCTCGTCCGCGAGAAGGGCGGGGAGGTCTACGAGTTCGTGAGCGAGGCGGTCCGTCGGGACATGTACGCCAGCCTCACGGAGACGCGAAGGCGCATCCTCCACGCACGCGTGGGCCGCGCCCTAGAAGGGAAGGCGGGCACCAGCGATTCCGAGCTCGCCCGTCACTTCTACCTGGGCCGTGAGGACGCGAAAGCGGTCGAGTACAACATGAAGGCGGCCCGCGCGGAGGCTCGCGATTTCGCATTCCAGACGGCGGTACAACACGTTGCCCGCGCCCTCGAGGCCGAACGGCGTCGACCCGACCGCGACCCACGGGTGGAGGTCCGCCTGCTGACCGAGATTGGCCGGCTCTTGGAGGAGATCGGAGTGCTTCCTCGCTCCGAGCAGTTCCTCACGGAAGCGGTCACCCTGGCCCGGAGCGTGGGCGGCGCCGACCTCGAGCTCGGGCGGGCGCTTCTCGGCCTCGCGCAGACCCGGGCGACCCGGAACGAATTCGAGTCGGCCGAGGCCCTCGCGACCGAAGCGCTCGAGCGGCTCGAGAAGGTCGGCACTCCACGCGACCTCCTGGCCGGCCATCGGGTCCTCGGGATCGTGGGCTGGCGACGGGGAGAGTTCGACCGGGCGGTATTCCACCAGCGTGCAGCCGTCGAGATCGCCGAGCGCGAGGGAACTCCCCTTGAGCTGGGCCACTCGCTCGTGGACCTCGCGAATACCCTCTATCCGGTCGGCACCACCCAGATCGACCCGGCGCTCGAGCTCTACGGCCGCGCCGCCGCGCTGTTCGAGACGGCCGGAGAGTTCGGCGCCCGCGCGCGGGTGCTGATGAACCAGGCCGTCATGGAGTATCACACCGGGCGTCCCGAGGACGCGATCCGAGACCTAACGAAGGCGATTGAGGCGGCCGACCGTTCCCGCTCGCCGATTTGGATCGGGTACTGCAACCTGAACCTCTCCCAGTGGCAAGCGGAGCGCCACCACCCCGAACTTGCGCGGGCGCCCCTCGCCCGGGCCCATCAGGTGCTAGGACCGATTGGGGACCTGCTCGGCGACCAGCAGCTCGTGATGTCCGAAGGGATGATCGCCGAGGCCGAGCGGGACTACCCCACGGCCGAGGGCCACTACCAGGTCGCGCTCGCGAAGGCCCGGGAGCTCCAGATGCCGGCCGAGGTCGCGGAGATGCTGTTCCGACTGGCCCACCTCGCCGCCGAGAAGGGCGAGCGGGCCGAGGCGCGACGGTGGCTGACCGAGGCCCGCGCGAGCGGAGTGGCGAACTTCCGGCCGGATTTCGCCGAGCGGTTGGAGCAGCTCGAGAAGTCCATCGGGACCGACGGCTGACCCCCAGGGTTATGGCGGCCGCCCGGGTGGCCGACCCGATGGTGTCCGCAGAGACTGGGGGCCCGAGTGCGCCGGATGGCTCGCCGCTCCCCGACCGTTCGCTCCCTAGCTTCGAGCGGGACGTGCGTCGGATGTTCACGCATATCGCGAGGGGCTACGAATGGTTCGACCACGTCGCGTCGCTCGGCAACGACCTCCTGTGGCGGCCGCGCGCCCTGTGGGACCTCGACCGGTTCCGCCGACCGGGTCCGCTTCACCGGGTCTTGGACCTCGGATGCGGGACCGGGGAGCTGGCCCGCCTCCTGGCGCGTCACTACAAGGCGACCGGGGTGGTCGGCGCCGATTTCACGCGCGCGATGCTCGACAACGCCACACGCGTTTCCGCGGGCCGGCCCGAGCGGGCTCGTCTCGACTTTGCCCGGGCGACGGCGCTCCAGCTCCCGTTCGCGGACGGGGCCTTCGACGTCGTGACGAACGCCTTTCTGGCCCGCAACCTCTCCGACCTCTCCGTCGCCTTCCGGGAAGTGCGGCGGGTCCTCCGACCGGGAGGGGTCTTTCTGACCCTCGAGATCACCGAGCCGGTCTCACCGATGGTCGGCCGCCTCTTCCACGCGTACTTCGACCGTGTGGTCCCCTGGCTCGGCGGCGCAGTGGGCAGCGCGGGGCCGTACCGGTACCTGCCCCAGTCGCTGCGTTCGCTCCCGGACCGAGCCGCGTTCCTGACGCTCCTCGCTCAGAACGGATTCCCCCGCATGACGGCCCGCCTCCAATCGGCCGGCATCGTCACGACGTTCCTCGCCGAGGCCGGCGGGCCGTCGAACCCGTCAAACGAAAGCCGTTAAGCTCGGGGCCCCCGTCTTTCCATCGTGTCGACCCCCGCTTCCGACGCGTTCCGATACGCGCATGCGCACCATCACGAGATTGCCTGGATGAGCCAGAACACGAACCACCTCGTCCCCAACGAGATCATCCGCACCGCCCTCGAAGCTGCGGTCCGTGACCGTCGGTACGAAGGCTACCCGCTCGCGACGGGGGACCCCGAGCTCCTGGACGTAATCGCGAAGGACTTCGGCATGCCCGGGCTCAACCCGTTCCTCACGGGCGGCGGCACGGAGGCGCTGTACATGACCACCCGCGCCCTGCTCTCCTCCGGGGACGAGGTCATCGCCTCGGACCCGAGCTACCTCATCATCCACCGGTTCGTCGAGCTCAGCGGGGCCGTCCCGAAGAACCTCGACATCTACGCTCCCCCCTACCGGCTCACCGCGGACCGGGTCCAGGAGGCGGTCGGTCCCCGGACGCGCATGATCCTGCTCATCGACCCGCTGAACCCGCTCGGTTCGGGATACCCGCGCGACGAGGTCCGAGCGATCGCCGAGATCGCCCACGACCGCCACCTCCTCCTGCTCAACGACGTGACGTACCGGGACTTCTCGGACGGACACGCGCTCGCCGCCGAGTTCGCCCCAGAGGAGACCGTGACCGTTTGGTCGGTATCGAAGAACTGCGGGCTCGCCGGCCTTCGGCTCGGAGGCCTCCTCGCGCGTCCCGAGCTTCTCAAGACGATCACGCGGTTCAACACGAACGACCTCGGGGTCAACGTCCTCTCCCAGGCCGCGGCGCTCGCCGCGCTCCGCACGAAACCCCAATGGATCGGCGCCGTCGTCCGCCAAACGCGCGCGAACGGGGCCCGTATCCGCGAGGTCGTCGCGGGGGTCTCGGGGGCCACCCTTCCCGTCTACCCCTCCCGGGCGAACATGATGGTCATCGACATCGCTCCGACCGGGGTCAGCCCGGACTCAGTGCAGGACGAGATGCTCCGACGCCACGGCGTCTTCGTGCGGGCCGGCAACTACCTTTCGCCCAAGAGCGGAGGGCGGTTCGTCCGCGTCTCGTTCTCGAACCCCCCCGGGGACATCGAACGGTTCGCGACGGCGTTCCCGGCCACGATCAAGACCCTCGGGGCGCGTGCGCCAGCCCCGCGGACCGCCTAACGTTGGACGAGTCGGGCATCCACTACGACGTGGTTACGACCCGGGCTGTACGGCTTCACGACCCGCACCCGGCTGGGCTCGAGGGGACGGGCCCCAGCCGCCTCGGCCGAGCGTTCCACGGCCGCCGCGGCTTCGGAGAGCGGGGCTCGGACTTCCGCCACCGTGTGGACGTGTAACCAGCCGCCGGTCGGTCGGAGGAGCGCGACCGCGCGAGGCACCCACGGCACCGCGCTCGGTAGGTAGCCGAGGAACGCGCGGTCGAATGCTCCTTCGGGAAGGGAGACCGTTCGGTTGTCCCCGGGAACGACGCGGACCCGCTCCTCGACTCCGTTCAGGACCGCGTTCTCCCGGAGGTAGCGCACCGAGAGCGGGTTCTTCTCCACGGCCCAGACGGACCCGGCCCGGCCGCGGAGCGCGGCGGGGATCGCAAAGTACCCGATCCCCGCGAAGAGATCGACGACTGCCTCCCCCGGGCGGACCAGCCGACCGGCTCGGATCCGTTCGGTCCGGTTCCCGGCGGCGAACATGATCCGGGCCGCGTCGAACCGCCAACGCACCCCGTGCTCGACGACCTCGGTCTCGGTCCGCCCCCCGGCCACGCATCGGACCCGGGGGATCCGGAGCTCCCCTTCGATCGGGCCGAACTTGACCAGGACCGTCTCGACACCCAGCTCCTCCTGCCAGGCGGTGCCGAGGAGGGAGTCGTACGGGGCGAGCGCCTCGGGTCGTTGGATGACGAGGACCCGGCCGAGCCGGTGGTAGCCGCTCGGCATCTCGCGAGCCACCCGGTCCCCCGCGACCGCCGCCAAGCGGCGGCGGACCCGCTCAGCCGGAGGAGGTCGTCGGACCCGGTGTTCGAGGCCCGAGGGTCTCGTCACGGAGTCGGTTCGTCGGGCCCCTTCTCGAGGACCATCTCGAGGAACTGCTTCAGGTGCGCGATCAGGATCGGGTTGTCGGTGAAGCCGCACGCCTCCAGGCCGGGGGCCGCGAGCAGGGCGTGCGCCCCGTCCGAGAGGGCTTCCGTCGCGCGGAGGTTCTCCCGCGGGACGAACTCCACCCCCTCCGGGATGCGCTGGAGCGGGGTGGTGATGAACGTCACGCGGACCCCGCGCTTCACGGCGTGCTGGATCTTCTTCCCGAGCTCGTCCCTCAAGTCGGCGAGCTGGGGGGTCGTCAGGATGAACGCCCCGGTCGACTGGTCGAGAAGCTCCCCGATCTTCTGGAGGACCTTCTCCCGGCCCGAGAGCAGGTAGACGAGCTGCGGCTCTCCGTGCTCGGCCACGACGCGGTGGAGGGTCGCGAGCTTTTCGAAGACCTCCTGGATCGCGCCCTTCAGCGTCTCCGCGACGTCGAGCGGCGGGGTCGGACGGAACAGGATCGGCTTGCCGCCCGTCGGTTTGGCGTACCCCTTCTCGGCGAGCGACTCGAGGACCTTGTAGGCGCTCGTGCGCGGGATCCCGGCCGCCGTGGCGAGGGTGGCGGCGTCCCCGAGCCCCCGGGCGACGAGCGCGATGTAGGCGCGGGCCTCGTACTGGGTCAGGCCGACCTTTCCGAGCACCTCCGCGGCCTTGCGGAACTCGTCCGAGGTCTGGTTGCCCAGGGCGACGGCCGTCTCCTCGATGGTCGCCATGGCGTGCGCTCGCGGACAGACCGAGGGGACTTAACCCGGTGGGTGGGCCGACTCTCCCTAGGGCACGGGTTGGGTGAGCTTGAGGAGCGCGGCGTTCCCGAGCAGGGCCTCGACCTCGTCCTTCGTCAGGAGCTTGCGCTCGACCAGGATCTCCTTCACCGGTCGGCTCGTCCGCTCGGCTTCGTGGATCACCTCGGCGACCTTCATGTAGCCGAGCTTGGGCGTGAGAATGGTCGCGATCGCCGCGGACCGGACCATGTACTGCTCGAGGCGCGCCGGGTTCGCGGTGATGCCGTCGACGCACGTCCGAGCGAAGACGGGCAGGTAGTTCGTCAGGATCTCGGATGAGAAGATCACCTCGAACGCGGCGAGCGGCATCATCACGTTGATCTCGAGCTGGCCCCCCTGGACCGCGAGCATCGTGGCCGTGTCCGCGCCGACGACGTGGAAAGCGATCTGGTCGAGGGCCTCGGCGGCCGAGGGGTTGACCTTTCCCGGCATGATGGACGAGCCGGGCTGGATCTCGGGCAGACGGATCTCGTCGAACCCCGTCGCAGGCCCGCTGCAGAGGAGGCGGAGGTCGTTCGCGATGCGGATCAGCTCGAGCGCGAGCGTCCGGAGCCAGCCCGACGCGGCGCCGAGCGGGAACCGGCTCTGCATCGTCTCGAACGGGTCCCGGGCGACCCGGAGCGGGAGGCCGGTGAGCCGCGCGTACTCTTGGACGGAGCGGGCGCGGAAGCCGACGACGGAGTTGAGGCCCGTACCGACCGCGCTCCCGCCCAGGGGAATCTCCGCGAGGGCGCTCTCGACGCTCGGGAGAAGCTCGAGGACCCGTTCCAGCACGGTCGCGTACGCGAGGAACTCCGACCCCAGCGAGATCGGCGGTGCGTCCTTGAGGTGCGTCCGTCCCGACTTCGGGAACCGGACGAACTCCTGACCCTTGCGACGCAGGCTCTCGATGAGGGTCGTGACCGAGACCCTCAGGTCCTTGAGCGCGAACATCACCGCGACCTGGGCCGCGGCTGGGTAGGTGTCGTTCGTCGACTGGCCCCGGTTCACGTGGTCGTTCGGGCTCATGTACTCGTAGTTGCCGCGGGACTTTCCCGCGAGCTCGAGCGCACGGTTCGCCAGGACCTCGTTCACGTTCATGTTGGTCGAGGTCCCCGCCCCGGCCTGGAAGACGTCGACGATGAACTCGCCATCGAACTTGCCGGCGGCCATCTCCTCGGCCGCCTGCGCGATGAACTTCCCGCGCTCGGCGTCGAGGCCCCCCTTCTCCAAGTTCGCGCGACAGCACGCGAGCTTGAGCCAGGCGTACGACCGGATGAGGTGCTTGGAGGCGTGGAGACCGCTCACCGGGAAGTTCTCCTTTCCTCGGAGGCTCTGGATGCCCCAGTACGCCGATTCGGGAACGTCCCGCGGACCCAGCGAATCCTTCTCTTGACGGGATGCAGTCATGCGGTTCCGATGCCGGATACCCGACAAAACGTTTAGGCCCCCCGGGCCCCTCGGGAGACCCCCTGATCAGGGAAAACGAGTGAACTGTGGTTGACCTCTTCCAGCTTACGAGCGACATCGTCGCGGACACTGTCTCTCTGGCCCTCCCCGGGCTTCTATGGGTGGTCCTGTTCCTGGTCGCCTGGGAGCGAGGACCGTTCGCCGAGAGCATCGGGTTCGGGCGGAAGTCGTTCTGGCTCCTCCTGCCCGGAGCCATCCTCGCGACGTTCGGGCTCCTTCCCATCGCTCCGGTCTCCACCGACTGGGTCACGGTGAGCTTCGCCGGGGCGATCTTCCCGCTCCTGGTCGGGTTGCTCGCCTTCGGTCGGGTCGCACCGCCCCGTTCCCGGTCACTATCCCGGCTCCTGGTCCTGCTCGCGGTGGAGGGCGGGCTGCTCTTCCTGCTGGTCCTGCCCGTCACCGCAGGCCTCTCGCATGCCACCGGCTCGGCGCTCGGCCTCTCGGATTACGTCGGGAACGAGCTGGTAGTCCTGGCCGGGGCGACGGCCTTCTCGGCGGTTGTTGGGGGGGTCGCCCTCGCGTCCGACGACCCGCTCGCTCGGCGCGTGGCGTTCCTCGTGGCGCTCACCTCGGCGGTCCTCGTGCTCACGTTCGTCGCTTCGAGCGCCATCCCGGGTGTCGGGATCACCGAGTCGTTCCCGTTCTTCCTGATTCCCCCCGTGGGTGCCGGGTTGGCCGCGGCGGGGCTCGCCCGACGGGTCTTCCCGAAGGAGGAAGGGTTCGCGATCCCTACAGCCTTCCTCGGCAGCACGTTCGGGGTGCTCCTCGGGGCGGACCTCCTTCGGCAGCCCCCGCTCTACGGTACCGGGCCCTCGGGTCTGTACACAATTGGGGGGGCGGGGATTCTCGACCTCGTATACATCTCGGGGATCCTTGCCTTCGTCGCGGCGTACCTGGGCCATCGGGCACTAGGCCGGGACTGGACCCCGGTGGGGACTCCTGTTCTACCCATCGTGCTCCCGCCGATCACCCGGCTCGCACGGGCGTTCCGCGCCGGTCTCGACGGGCGGCTCTCCGAATCGCTTCACGACTCCGCCGCCGCGAGCCGCGCCGCCGTGGAGCAGGCACGGGGACTGCTCGGCCTGGGTCCGGCGGCCGAGGACCGCCCCTGGCAGGACCTCCGGGTCCCCGGCTGGGTCGTGGCGGACCAAGCGAACCTGGACGCGAGCGCCCGAGTCGGGACCGGGGACGGGCGAGAAGGGTTCCGGTCGTGGCGGACCGCCCGCTGGCTCGTCTGGATCGCCCGGGACATCGGCGTTGGTCGGTTTGCCACCGTGGGGGCCCGGATCTCGGCGTTCCTGGTCGACCTAGCGGTGGTGACCCTACCGGCGGTCGCGGTATGGGCCGCCCTGCTCCTGACGATGCCCGGCGGGTTTGCGGACGCGCTCTCGAACGTGGCGTTCAACGCCGCCATCTTCGGGTTCATCGCCTGGGCGTTCCTCTACTTCGTTCTCGCGGAGACGTTCTGGGGAACTACCCTCGGGAAGCGGCTCCTCGGCCTGGAGGTTCGAGAACGCACCCTCGCGACGCCGAGCGGCCTCTCCTCCCTGGTCCGCAACACGACCGTGCTCCCGCTCCTCACCGTGGTCGGCATCGGGGTCGCGATCGCCCTGGCGTTCGGCCTGAAGGCCGGCACGTCGACCACCCTCACTCTCGGAGGGGTCGCGTTGCCGGTCGGGATCCTCGCGCTCGTGGGCGTCCTCTCGTTCGTCCTCGGAGGGATTGCCCTGCTCGGAGTGGGAGCGGTCGTGCTCATCGCCGCGACCTCCGAACGTCAGCGTCTCGGGGACCTCTGGGCCGGGACCTGGGTGGTCCGGCGGTTGCCCGAGACTCCTAGTGGGGATGCGGTTCGGGCGGGGGCTGAGGGGACGCGGGCGCCGCCAAGCCCCCCGGGGCCGGGCCCGTTCGGCTGAGCGGGATCGCGATCGACGAGACGTTGGCGTCCCGTCCCTCGCGGTTCACGAGCCGTTCGGTGTCGATCAGGATCGTGCCTACGCTCACCTGGCCCTCCAGGAAGCGGCGCCGGACCACTTCGACCACGTCGACCGCCTTCCCGATCGCGTTCCCGCGGGCCTTTACGACGACCGGGCCGGCTCCCGAATTGAGCTGGCTCACGACCTGGAATACGTAGGTCATGGTCGGTTTCTGGCCGATAAACACGGTCGCGCCGGTCGGTCCGTGGTCGGTCATGGGAGGGCTGGCACCCCCTCCCCGTACAAGGCCTTTTGCGGCCTCCGCCCGGCCGGCTCGCCGGGGCGGGCCGCGCTCGTAAAGGTTATCGCCAAAACCCATTACGCGCGGGAGGCCCGTGCAGGGGTGGCCCAGCTTGGTCAAAGGCGCTAGGTTGAGGTCCTAGTCTCGTAGGAGTCCGTGAGTTCAAATCTCACCCCCTGCATCCTCCCGTCTGGATCCTGCAATCCCCTTGAGCAGGGCATTTCGAGAACCGACCGGAGGACGACCTTCGGGGGCCGGCAGTTGTGAGGTGCCGATCCGCTTCAGGACGGGGCGCGTGACCGCGTTCTCGGATCAAGGGTGTGGAGAAAGCGCGCGGTCGCGAGGCTTAAGGTCCTCAGGCCCATTCTCAAACGATGTCCCCCACCGGTGATGGCGAGCTCTTCGTCGCCGGCGAACCGGATTCTGGTGTCGTCTCATTGCAGAAGGGAAAGACCACCGTGTTCGACCGTGTCGTGGATACGGTCTTGCCGTTCGGGGGGCGCGTTCCCATATCTCGCTCATCGCATCCGCCGGGGGATGTTCCACCGGCGATAGGTGAGGCCGACCCGTCGCTGACGGAGGATCGTCCGTGGCACCTTCCCCGTCAGCAGCTTCTCTGCGTTGACATGGTGCTCAGGGCCGCCCGTCGCCAGCGGAGAACGGTGACCGTCGTGGACGTGAACCGAGCGAGCGCGCAGCAGGGGCTCGTCGACCGGTGGGTCGGTCCGAACGACGTGCTGCCCCTGCTCGCCCGGGCCGACGGGTCACGGCTCGAGGGAATCGAGGAGTTCGTCCCCCAGAAGGTCCGTAAGTTCATCGGCCACCGGTAAGCCTGTTCTCTTCGGTCTGGTTCGCCCACCGTCGACACTTTCTACCACGCTCGGTTGGGGTCCGTGGCGATGGTCGCGCGCACCAGCACTATTTCCCCGGCGGCCAGCTCGCTGGGGCTGCTCGCGACACGGCTCGAACGCCTTCGGGCGAGCCTGATCGAGCTCGAGCGGGCGGTCGACCTCGCCCCGTACGGGAAGCAGCGGGACAGCGCGCGCAACCTGCTCCACTACCTCGCCTTCCGTCGGTTCGACCTCCGTCGGGACCAGACCCGCCTCTCTCACTGGGGCCTGTCGTCGCTCGGCCGGTCCGAAAGTCACGTCCTCTACAACCTCGATGCCGTGCTCAGTGGGCTCGACCGGATACGGGGCCGGCCCCCGGCCGTCCGTCCGGCTCCGGCAGTCCCGGACCCGGAACGGGGCCGGAGGATCCTCGCGCGGAACGCTCGGACGCTCCTCGGCCCAACGCGACCCGGACGGGGCGTGCGCATCATGGTCACCATGCCCGCCGAGGCCGCGACGGACTACGGCCTTGTCCGGAACCTGGTCGAGGGAGGGATGGACTGCGCCCGAATCAACTGCGCCCACGAGGGGCCCGCGGAATGGGGCCGGATGATCGCGCACCTTCATCGGGCCGAACGCGCGGTCGGTCGTCACTGCCGCATCGAGATGGACCTCGCGGGTCCGAAGATCCGGACCGGAACGATCCGTCCCGGGCCGGCCGTCGTGAAATTGCGGCCCAAGCGCGACGCCCTCGGACACGTGACGATCCCCGCCTCGGTCTGGCTCGCTCCTCGCTCGACCTCTCGATCCGAATCCCTCGGTCCGGACACCGTGACCGTTCCGAGAAGCTGGTTGCGCCGCCGCCGTCTCCGGGAGCTCGTCGACTTCATCGACGCGCGGGGCGCCCGTCGCTCGCTCCGCCTGGTCGAGCGCGCCGGGACCCGGTACCGGGCCGAGATGGGGAAGACCTGCTACATCACGTCGGGGACACGGCTCGCCGCGACCCTGACGACCGGACAGGAGGACCTGGCCTCGGTCGGCCCGGTCGCGCCGGTGGAGATGCGTATCCGCCTGCGCGTGGGGGACCGCATCACGGTCACCGCGCGCCCGGACCCCGGCGAGGACGCCCGACGGGACGCCGATGGCCAGGTCGTCCGGCCCGCCCACATCGCGTGCACGGCGCCGGAAGCGCTGCGGTTCGTGCGCCACGACGACATGATCTGGTTCGACGACGGACGTATCGGAGGCATCGTGCGGTCGGCGAGCGCGGAACGCCTCCAGGTCGACGTCACCCATGCGCCCCCGCTGGGGGCGTGGCTCGCGGCTGACAAAGGGATCAACCTCCCCGACACGGAGGTCGATATCCCGGCAATCACTCCGAAGGACCGCGTGGACCTTCGGTTCATCGTTCGCCACGCCGACCTGGTGGGGTATTCGTTTATCCACACCTCGTCGGACATTGCCCGCCTCCGGGACGAGCTCTCTCACCTCGGCCGCCCGCGGATGGGCATCGTCCTCAAGGTCGAGACCCGAACGGCGTTCGAGGAGCTTCCCGGGATCCTTCTCGCGGCCATCCGTCAACCCCCGGTTGGCGTGATGATCGCCCGCGGCGACCTCGCGGTCGAGGTCGGCTACGAGCGGCTCGCCGAGGTTCAGGAGGAAATCCTCTGGCTTTGCGAGGCGGCCCACCTCCCCGCGATCTGGGCTACCCAGGTCCTGGAGGGACTCACGAAGACCGGGCTCCCGACGCGCGCCGAGGTGACAGACGCCGCGATGGGGGTCCGCGCCGAGTGCGTCATGCTGAACAAGGGTCCCCACGTCGGAGTGGCGGTCAGCGCCCTCGACAGCATCCTTCGGCGCATGCAGTCGCACCAGGCGAAGAAGACAGCCATGCTCCGCCACCTCAACGTCGTCGAGCGGTTCTTCGCCCACCGTCGCGCCGGCCGACCCAGTTGAACCTCGCGCTCTCCCACACCCCCGCCCGGTGAGGGGATCCTCTGTGGTTCTCGAGAAGAGGACGCCCTCATGACATCAGAACTCCGTGAGGGGCAGGGAGGACCTGGGCAACTTGCGTTTTAAGACCTCGCGGGCCTGTATATCATCGCTCGGATGGCCGAAGAAGACGTGATTTGTCCGAAATGCGGGGTGACGGTCCCCGCGGAGAACATCGTTTGTCCCTCGTGCCACAGTCTCCTGGTCGACCCGTCCCTGGCGGCGGCCGTCGCGCCCACCGAACCGTCCGTGCCTTCTCCCGCAACGAGCGGGGCCTCTCCGGCCCCGATGGACGAGCCCCCACCCCGGCGCACGGCCCCTCCACGCTCCGCGCGGGCCGGCACCACCGAGGGGCCGAACCCGTTCGCCGCCGAACTCGCACGTCGGCTCACCCGCCTCAACCAATGGGCGGAGGGGGTCCAGGCCCTCGGGGTCCAGCTCCCTCGACTCCCCGCGTGGGCCGAGGAGTCCGCGCGGACGGCCTCCAACCCGGAGCCGTGGGCGGAGGTCGTCCGAGGGATCGAGCGAATCGCCCAGAAGCGGGTCGTCGGGGCGTTCGAGGAGTGGGAGAAGCGGACCAAGGCCCGCCTCACGCGCCTCGAGGCCTACGCGGTCGATAGCCGTCTCGAACGGGACCAGATCGAGGACGCGCTGCACTCGGCCCGGACCGGTGACATCGCCCAGGCGCTCTCCTCGTTCCAGCAAGTCGACCGGGTCGTGACGCTCAAGGAACGCCACCTCGACCAGGCTCGGGAAGAGCTCGAGCGGGTCATCGCTCTCCTCCACGACATGCAGGCGCTCGGGATCGAGCCGCCGCAGGACTCGACCGAGGTCGCGGACGACCTCGAGAGCGAGCTCCGCGCCGGCAAGCTCGCCGCGCTGAAGCAGCAGATCCGGGCGATCCGGCTCCAGGCCGTGACCCGGCTCAAGGCGGGCCTACCCCAGTACATCTCCGAGTACGGTGACTACCTGCTCAGCGAACGGGCGCACGGGGTCGCGACCGAGCTCGAGGCGATCGAGCTCGCGCGCGGTGCCCGAGAGTTCTTCCGTGGGCGCCCCGAAGACGGGATCCGCCGACTGCGAGGTCTCCAGCAACGGCACGGCATGCCACCGAACCGGCCCGGCTCCCGCTCGATGCTGTCGCCTTAGACCAGCCGTTCCCAGAAGTTGACGTCCTCGCCCCACTCGTGCTGGTGGAGCACGCCCACGAGCGTGAACCCGAGTCGCTGGAAGAGCGCCGTCGCCGGCCCCAGGTCGTGGAGGGAATCGACCCAGATCGATGCGACGTTCCCCTTCTTCGCCCACTCGATCGCGGCCGCGACGAGCGCGCTCGCCACGCCGTGACGTCGGACCTCCGGGTCGACCACGAGATGCACCATCCGACAGGTCCCGTGGTGGAACTCGCAGCCGACCACGCCCACCAAGTGACCGTCCTTCCGCGCCGCGAAGTAGGTCACTCCTCCCATCCAGCTCGTGAACTCGAGCGGTGTCGGCTGCCACGCCTTCACGAGCTCGCCGGGCACCCCCGGGGGTGCCGGGTCCCAGACCTTGCGGTAGAGGCTGCAGATCGCCGGAACGTCCTGATGCGTGACCCGGTCGACCGAAACGGCGCCCGACGGCTTCTCGGCCGAGGGACCCGAGCGCTCTCCTCCCCGGACCGCTTCCTGCTCTGGTGCCACTCTAGGTTCTCCGTCGGGGGAGTGTACATCGGTACACGCGCGGTCGCTCTTGAACGTTGCCCACGGCTACGGCCGAAAACGTCGGCGGGACGCTTCCGCTCATCACGGAGTGTGGCGGGACGGGGTGCGCGGGAACGGAGTCGTGTCGCGGATGTGCTCTCGACGGAGCATCCAGCGGAGGACCCGTTCCACCCCGAGACCGAAGCCGGCGTGGGGGATGTTACCGTGACGTCGAAGGTCAAGGTACCACTCGTACTCCTCGGTCTTCGCGCCGATCTGACCGATCCGCTCCTTCAGCCGATCGATGTCGGTCTCGCGGCAGGAAGCGCCGACGATCTCTCCGTATCCTTCGGGGCCGAGGAGGTCGGTCGCTTCCACGGTCCGCGGGTCGTCCGGAGAACGGAGCATGTAGAATGCCTTCAACTCGCGAGGGTAGTGCGTGACGAAGAGGGGCGACGTGCTCTCGAGCGTGAGCGCACGCTCCTCGGCGGTGCCGAGGTCGCTTCCGAACTGAACGGGGAAGCCGAGCTTGGAGAGCCGGTCGATCGCCTCCGAGTAACGGACCCGTTCGAACGGGGCTCGGATCGCGAGCAGCTCTTCGGGGGGCCGGCCGAGCGCTTTGAGCTCCTTGGGGCGACGTTCCGCCACCGCGTGCAGCACGGCCACCATCATCCGCTCGATGAAGTCGATGAGGCCGTCTAGGTCGCACCACGCGAGCTCGATCTCAAGGTTCAGGAACTCGGTGAGGTGCCGTGGGGTCCGCGACTTCTCGGCCCGGAACGACGGGGTGAGCCCGTAGACCCGCTCGCTCGGGAAGAGGAGCGCCTCGAGGTAGAGCTGGGCGGTCTGGGAGAGATACCCCGGGCGGCCGAAGTAGTCGAACTGGAACGCCTCGGCGCCGCCCTCTGCGGCGTTTCCCGATAGGATCGGCGGGGTCATCTCGAGGACGTCCTCGCGGTCGAGGAACTCGCGGAACGCGCGCAGGAGCTCCGCCTTCACACGGAAGATGGCCACGTTCTCCTGCGAACGGATCGCGAGGTGGCGCTGGTCCAGCAGGAACTCCTCGGTCTGGCCAGAGAAGATAGGGAACGGCTCGCCGGAATCGATCACCGCGATCCGGCTCGCTCGGACCTCGCGCCCGTCCGGAGCCCGCCGGTCCTCGGCGACCGTCCCTTCGACCGACACCGCGCCTTCGATCTGTACGTGCTCGGCCGCGGTGAACACCTCGTCCCCGAGCGCGTCGCGACGGCCCGTCACCTGGACGACCCCCGTTCGGTCCCTCAGGACCAGGAAGAGGATCCCGCCCGACGATCGGGTCCGGAGGACCCAGCCCCGGAGTCGAACGGTGGCCCCGAGCGCGTCGGGGGCGAACACACGGGCGACGGCGTCGAACGACGGGGCGCTCACGAGTACTCCCGCCACTTGTGGCCGCACTTCGTGCACTCGAAGATCCGCGTCTCGGGCTCGTCCGAGCCGCGCGTCTGGCGGAGCACCCAGTACGCTTCGCCGTTCGAGCACTTGGGACAGGTCTCCGCCGTCTTCGGCAGCGTGACGTGCCGCGTCTCCACGACCGCGACCTTCCCCCGCCCGCTCGCGTCCGTCTGGCGGACCTCGACCCCTCGGCCCAGAGGGACCTTCTTGCCGCACTCGGAGCAGTGCCAGACGCCCGCGGCGCGGTCGGGGCGCATCAATCGCTTGCAGGAAGGACAGAACATGGTCCGAGGTCCGAGAAAGCGGAGGTGCGGTATTTGACGCTTCGCTGGCCGCCCCTCAGCCGATGACCTGGTCCGGGGACCCCGCGCTCGACGGAGGCGCCTCGGGCGACGCGACCGAGAGCGGGATGGGGGAGGGCTTGGCGTTGGGGGCAAGCAACTTGCGCATGTGCTCCACCCGGCGGCTGAGGTCCGCCTTCGTCCCGATGTCGTGGCGGAGGTAGTACTCGCCCTTGACGAAGGCCAGCGCTGCCTCGACTCGGCTCCCGGCCTCGTAGATTGCGCTCGCTTCGCCGACCAGCGCGAGACCGCGCGAGGAGCTCAGACGCACGACGCCTGGACCGGCCGCGTCCACGCTGCCGTAGACGAGATGGACCCCGGCCGCCTCGATGGCGCCGGTGTCGACCGCGACCAAGCCCCCGGTCGTCGGTTTGTCCCCGTACCCGGGGGGCACGATGTACTTCACGACCGTCGCTCGGAGCCGGAACCGGACCAGGTTCGGGTCGACCGAGCCGGTGGCGACCCCGTAGAGGAGCGCGGCGAAGTCCCCCGGCTCGTAGAGCGCGAGCGCGTTGATCCCTTCGGGGTCTCCGAGACGGGCGTTGAACTCGACGAGGCGGGGACCGTTCGCGGTCAGCATGAACCCACCGTAGAGGATCCCGCGGTACGGGAGACCCTCCGCGCGAAGGACGGAGGCGGTCTTCTCGATGAGCCCTACCGCGAGGTCCCGGTCGGCCGCCGAAAGGAACGGCAATAGGTGGTCCCGCTGGGAGTACGACCCCATGCCACCCGTGTTCCGGCCGTGGTCCCCCTCGAGCGCCCGCTTGAAGTCCTGAACCGCCGGCATCGGGTACACGCCGGAGTCGGTCACGAAGGCCATCTGACTGAACTCCTCGCCCTCGAGCTTCTCCTCGATGAGGACCCGCTGGCCTTGGGCGAGGATCGACTTCGCGTAGTCCGCCCCCTCCTTCACCTCGGTGAAGTCGGATCCTTGGACCCGGACCCCTTTGCCGGCGGTGAGCCCACTTGGCTTCACGACGAACGGGCCCGGGAACCCGGCCACGGCCCGGTCGACCTCGTCGGGGGTCGCTGGAGCGACGAAGTGCGGCTGACCGGCGACCCCATGTCGCTGGAGGAGCTCGCGGCAGAACAGCTTGGAGGTCTCGATCTGGGCGGCGGCCCGGTCGGGACCGACCGTCGGGACCCCCGCGGCGCGAAGCGCATCCGCGACCCCTGCAGCGAGCGGGGCTTCCGGTCCGATCACCGCGGCTTCGGCCCGCGCGTCCTTCGCGAAGGCGACGACCCGGGGGGCGTCCGTCGGGTCGACCCGGACCGACCGCTGGGCGATCCGTTCGAGACCGGGGTTCGCGTTCGAGCTCGCCACCAGGAGCTCGGAGCCCGCCCGGTGGAGGGCGAGCGCGATCGAATGCTCTCGGGCCCCGCCGCCGACCACGAGGAACCGCATGGTTGCGTTTCGGAGGAGTCGATGAACGTTATATTATGGGCGTCGGCGGGAGACGTCAGCGGCGGACGCTCCACGTTCGCTCCCGCCATCTTTAAGAAGCGCTCGCAAGTGGCTGGGCCTCCGGGGTCACCGATGGAGCTTCGCGTCGTCGAAAAGGAGCACGACCTCCTCCGGGTCGAGTTCCCGAAGGGTGAGGAGACCCTGCTCATCCCGCTCGTGGAGGCGCTCCAGAAGGAGGAGAAGGTCGTCGAGGCGCGATACTACCTCGGGCACCCGTACCTCGACCGGCCCACGCTCTACGTGAAGACGAAAGGAGAGAAACCCCAGCAGGTCCTGAAGCGGGTGCTGAAGGACCTCACGGACCTCTACGGGGACCTTCTCGCGGATTTCGAGAAGAAGGCGGACAAGGTCAAGGCCTGACGAGAACCGGGGCGATGCTGAAGGAGTGCGCACAGCACGGGTACTTCCGGGCGGAGAGCTGCCCCGTCTGCGGCCAGCCTGGGCGGTTCCTGATGAACGACCGGGAGCTCGACCACCTCGGTCGGATCGTGACCGGGATCCTCCGGCACTTCCCGGACCGCTACCAGCTCCCCATCGACCCCCAGGGTTGGGTCCCCCTCCCCCAGATGGTCCGGGCGATCTCGCAGAAACACCCCGCGTACCACTGGCTGCGTCCCCAGCATCTCGTCGCGATCGCCGAGACCGATGCGAAAGGCCGCTACGAGGTCCGGGACGACCGGATCCGTGCGACCTACGGGCACACCGTCGACCTCGACCTCGACCTGCCCACCGAGAACATCCCTGACTTCCTCTACTACCCGGTCACGGCCGAGGAAGTGTCGATCGTCCTCGAGGTCGGTCTGAAGCCGTCGGACCGGAAGAAGGTCCACCTGTCGAAGACCGCGGAAGACGCTCACGCCGCCGGTGCCGTGCGGACTCCCGAACCGGTCATCCTCGAAGTGGACGCGAAGCGTGCCCGAGAGGACGGCCTCGTCATCATGAAGGCCGGGAAGACCGTCTACCTCGTCGACCGGGTGCCCCCCGAGTACCTGAAGCGGTCCGACACGCCCCCTGCCGCGAAAGCCCCGGCCATCGAACGGAACTCCGACGCGTAACCGTCCGGCACCCTTCCACCGCGATTCCGCTCGGGCATCCCCCGAAACGCCAGGGCCGTTACGGCCTCATCGAGTAGGAGCGGCCCTTCCAAGCCACCGTCTTTCGCCGAAGTCCCTGGCTCAACGACGTCACGAGAAGCACCACATAGTACCCCACCGCGGCGGGAAATAGGAGCCCGTAGGCCGCCGGAGCACCGAGCGCACGGGCGAAGACCACGTGCTTGCCGAACAGCGCGAGGTAGAGGACCCCGCCCATCAGGGTCAGCCCGAGGGAACCCACCAGGAGCCCGAACGGGAGGAGGGCGAGCGGCAGCAGAAAGAAACCGACCAGCCCCGCGATCGACCCGGCGAGGCGCACGGCCGAGAACTCGGTCCCGTGGACGTTCTTGAGGAGGCCCTCGAACATCTCGGGGCGATTCCGGTACATCCGGGTCTGGGCCAGGGTGGGAGCCCACGCGAACCTCAGCGCGCGGCCGGCGGCTCGATATCGCCGGGCGATGGCGATGTCCTCGAGGACGATCGACCGGACGGCTTCGTGGCCACCGACCGCATAGTACGTCGTCCGGGGAGTGAGCCAGAACTGTCCGTTGGCGATCGCGCTCTTCGAACGGGGCCGGCTCACGTGCGGGGCGCGGAAGTACGTGAGGACCACCTGGATGTAGAACGGGAGGACCAGCCGCTCCCAGAAGCTCCGCATCTCGACCGCCGGCCCGATCGTCGCGAGGTCGGCATGCTCTCGCTGCGCCCATTCGAGCGTGGTCCGGACCGCCGCCGGGTGGGTCCGGACGTCAGCATCCTCGAAGAGGATCCATTCCCCCGTCGCGGCCCGGGCCCCGTTCCAACACGCCCAGTTCTTCCCCACCCACCCGGCGGGCAACGGCGGAGGGTTCACCCGCTGCACCCGAGGGGCACGGCCGTCGATCACTTCCCCGGTCCGGTCGGTCGAGCTGTCCTCAACCACGATGATCTCCAGGTTCGGGTAGTCCTGCGCCAGGAGGTCGTCCAACGTGGCCGGCAGGTCGAGCTCCTCGTTGCGCGCGGCGATCACCACGCTGACCCGGGGCAGGGTCTCGGGGGAGGAGGTCGGTGGCGAGGGGTCCAGTCGGGGCATCTGGGCGGCGAGGAGCAGCGCGAACCCGTGGTACAGGAGCACGGCGACCGAAGCGGCTACGAGGAGGAGCTCGACCCAGAGAGGGACCATCACCCGGCGTAGACCGCCCCTAATAAAGGGCTGGCCGGTGGGCGGGTGGAGCGCGCCGTAGATGGCCACCGTCGAGCATCCTCGGGTCCGGCCCGGCCTTCTCGAAGACCGGGTCTATCAGGGGCGCATCGCCGAGGTCGCGGTCGGTCGGAACACGTTGGTGGTCCTTCCCACGGGCCTCGGGAAGACCGCGATCGCGCTCCGGGTCATCGCCGAGTACCTGCTCCGATCGCCGGCCGAATCGGTGCTGCTTCTCGCGCCCACCCGACCGCTCGTCGTACAGCACGCCGCGAGCGTCGCCCGCACGCTGCTCGCCCCCGAACCGCTGACGCTCACCGGAGCCATCGCGCCGGAACGCCGAGCCGCGCTCCTGCGACCTCCTCAGGTGGTGGCCGCGACCCCCCAAGTGATCGGGAACGACCTCGCCGCCGGCGAGTTCCCGCTGGACTCGTTCTCGCTCATCGTGTTCGACGAGGCCCACCGGGCGGTCGGCGATTATCCGTACGTGGCGATCGCGAAGGCGAACCGCGACGGACCCAACGCACGGGTGCTCGCGATGACCGCTTCCCCGGGCGGCAGCCGGCGGCGGATTCGGGAGGTCTGGGCGAACCTCGGGATCGAGCAGTTCGAGTACCGCACCGAGCTGAGCCCCGATGTCGCGCCGTACATCCACGGGATCGGAGTGGAGACCGTGGAGGTGCCGGTGCCGCCCGAGGTCCGGCACCTGGCCATCCTCCTCCGTGCGGCGGTCCAGCGCCAGGTCGACGTCCTGCGCAAGCTCGACCTGTTGCCGCCCGGGGAGGCGAGCCGGCGGGTCCTGCTCGACCTGGGCAGCCGCCTGAACCGGCAGATCGGGGCGGAGGAAGCCCAATCGGGGTCCGCCTCGGGATGGGTCTGGAAGGCCCGAACCACCCAGGCGGCGGCCATGAAAGGGCTCCACGCGCTCGAGCTGATCGAGACGCAGGGGGTCGATTCCCTCCGGGAGTTTCTCGCCCGGCAGCGGCCCGGTGAAGGACGACGGTGGACGGCGTCGCTCCGGGCGTTCTTGGGGGACCCCGACGTCGAGGAGGTCGTTCGCCGCCTCGAATCCCTCACGGTAGAGCATCCGAAGCTAGCGAAGACCGTGGAGATCGTTCGGGACGAGCTCCACCGCAACCCGAACGCGCGGGTGATCGTCTTCTCCCAGTACCGCGGCACCGTCGACCACGTTGTGGAGGAGATCGAACGTCTCCACGACCCCGGCGTGCGAGCCGCCCGGTTCGTCGGTCAGGCGAGTCACGGCAATGACATAGGCCTCTCTCAGCGCGAGCAGGGGTCCATTCTCGACCGCTTCCGGTCGGGCGAGCGGAACTGCCTCGTCGCGACGTCCGTGGCCGAAGAGGGTCTCGACATCCCCGCGACCGACCTCGTCGTCTTTTACGAACCGGTCCCGGACGTGATCCGTACGATCCAACGACGCGGACGCACCGGCCGCGTCCGGACCGGCCGCGCGATCGTCCTCGTCGCAGAGGGTACTCGGGACGTCGGGCTTCACCGTTCGGCGTTCGCCCGGGAGCGGCGGATGCACGAGATGCTGGTCGAGGTCCAGACCGAGATCGAGAAAGGCCACGCTCCTCCGCGGCCCGAACCGAAGCGGGTGCAGCGGCTGCTCTCGGAGTTCCGCTAGCGGCCCGTGCTGCCGAACCCACCGGCCCGGGAGCGGACCGGGTCGACCTTCCCGAGGCGGAAGGTGGCGGGCTCGTCGGCGACGAGCCGAACCTGTCCGATCCGGTCGCCGGCCTCAATCCGGTAACGGCCTTCGAACAAGTAGGTCATGGGAACGCGGACCTCTCCCGAGTAATCGGAATCGACCGTACCGGGGGCGTTCGCCATCAGGACCCCTTTGCTGCTGAGCCCGCTACGGGGCCGGACCTCGAGGAACGTCCCGGGAGGGCATCGCATCTTGAGCCCGGTCCGAACGAGCGTGACCCGCCCCCGTTCGAGCTCGACGGCCTCCGCGCTCGCGAGGTCGAAGCACGCCGACCCGCGGGTGGCTCGAACCGGGAGGGGGACCTCGCTCACTCCGGGGACCCGTTCCACACGGACCGTGCGTGACCGACGCGGCACGCCCCTCGCGAGCTCTGCCGTCTCTTTACGGTTCCCGCGCGGGAGTTCCCTCGGACGGCTCGGAGTCGGGCACGGTTCCTTCCATGGCCAGCCAGCGGGCGACGATGTGACCTTCGGCCCGACGGAGGACCTTTCCGAGCGCGGGAGCGCTTCGGCCGGTCTGCTGGGCCAGGCGCGTCAGCGTGATCCGTCGGGGCACCGCGTAGTAGCCCATGACCCACGCCCGGGCCAGGAGCCGCGACTGGAGCGGCGTGAGCGGCGTCGTCCCTTCGTCCGGGGCGTACGGACGTCCCGAGGCCCGCACCACACGATACGGGAACTCCTCGCGGTCGAGGCGTTTGAGAACGCGACGCAACGCACGCTCTTGGCCGTGGAACGTCGCGACGACCTTCTCCGCGTTGATGCGGAACGGAGCGGTCGGGGAGATCTCCCCACCGGCGAGCGAAAGAAGTCGTCGGAGGCGTTCGGGGTTGCGCTGGCGGACGAGCAGGATGTAATCGTGGGTACGGGGCCGTCGCTCGACCAGCTCGAAGCTCTCGAGGCCGTAGATCGCCCGGATGCGGCGGGATTCGCGCTCGAGCTCGGAGGCGGTCTTGAGGGGACCTCGGCGTCGGACCCTCAGCAGCTGGAGGCGCCATCCCTGTTCGAGCCGAAGGGTCTCGAGGAGCTCGACCTCCTCGTACTTCTCGAACAACCCCGGGGGAATCAGCCCGAGGAGCGCGAGGTCCTCGGTGCGGAGCTCGAGCGTGACGGTCTGCATCCCCGGGCCGACCGGGGGTTCCGATATGAACCTTGACCCCCTCCCCCTCGTTTAATAACTCGGGCGATTCGCCGACCCTCGTGACGTTCCGGTCCCTCGGGGAGTTCCTCAAGGAGCTCGAGTCGCGCGGCGACCTGGTCCGGGTGACGCGACCAGTGTCGAGGGACCTCGAGATCACCGAGGTCACTCAGCGGGTGCTCCGGGCCGACGGACCTGCGCTCCTGTTCGAGAACGTGCCGGGGGCGTCCATGCCCGTCGTCACGAACCTTCTTGGGTCGCCCCGGCGGATCGCCGCCGCCCTCGGCGCGGAGACCGTGGAACAAGTGGCGGAACGGGTCGAGCGACTCGTCCACCTCCGGCCGCCCGCCGGAGTCCTCGGAGCCGTCCGGGACCTCTCGGGCACGATCGATGCGCTCTCGACCCTGCGTTCGCTCGCCCCCAAACGGGTACGGTCCGCGCCATGCCAAGAGGTCGAGGAGACGGAGGTTGACCTCGGTCGTCTCCCGATCTTGAAGTGCTGGCCGAAGGACGGAGGACGGACGGTCACCTTCCCGGTCGTCATCACGAAGGACCCGGAGACCGGCGAGCCCCACACGGGGATTTACCGGCTGCAGCAGTACGGCCCCGACACGCTCGGCATGCACTTCCAGGTCCACCGGGTAGGGGCGAACAACTACCGGAAGTGGGCCGCCCGAGGCGAGAGAATGCCCATCGCCGCCGTGATCGGCGCGGACCCCGCTACGGTCTTCTCAGGGCTTGCGCCGGTTCCCGAGGGAATATCGAACTTCGTCTTTGCCGGGTTCCTGCGGGGCGAACCGGTCGAGCTCGTTCCGGCCCGCTCGGTCGACCTTGAGGTCCCCGCGAACGCCGAGGTCGTCCTCGAAGGGTACGTCGACCCCACCGAGCGTGCGGTCGAGGGTCCGTTCGGAGACCACACGGGGTACTACTCGGCCCCGGAGCCGTTCCCGGTCTTCCACGTCACGCGCGTGACCCACCGGAACCAGCCCATCTACCTCACGACCGTCACCGGGAAGCCTCCGACCGAGGACGCCGTCCTCGGGAAGGCCGTCGAGCGGATCTTCCGGCCGGTGATCCGTATGGTCCTCCCGGAGATCGTCGACATGAACCTCCCGATGGAGGGCCTGTTCATCAACGTCGGAATCGTCTCGATTCGCAAGGCCTACCCCGACCACCCTCGCAAGGTGATGCACGCTCTGTGGGGCCTCGGGCAGATGATGTTCGTGCGCTACCTCGTCGTAGTGGACGAGGACGTGGACGTGCACGACCTCTCCGAGGTCCTCTACCGCGTCGGCCTGCAGGCCGACCCGGGTCGAGACTTCGAGCTCTCGCAGGGCCCGGTCGACCAACTGTCGATCTCGAACCCCGTTCCGAACCTCGGGGCGAAGGTGGGGATCGACGCGACCCGTAAGCGAAGCGAGGACGGCTTCCCGCGACCCTGGCCCGAGGAGATCCGGTCGGACGCGGCCGCTGTCGCCGCCGCGGAAGCGGCGATGCGAGAGAACCCGGTCCTCGCTCGGCTGCTCGGTCGGCCGAAGCCGTGACGGCGGACCCCGCCCCGAATCCGGGCCCGGCCCGGAGCCTCGGTCGGTTCCTCGAGATCCAGACCCTGGGTCTCAACCTCGCGTTCGCGCTCGCCTTCCTGCTGCTCGCCTCGAACGGGAGACCCAGCCTCTGGACCCTCCTGTGGATCGTGGTCGCGTTCGTCGCGGCGCGCAACGCGGGCCACTCGTTCAACCGCTGGACGGACCGACGGCTGGACGCGGCGAACCCACGCACCCAGGACCGGGCGCTGGTGACGGGACGCCTCTCGTCTGGGTTCGCGCTCGGCTTCTGCGCAGCGAACGCCGTGGTCCTCGTCCTCGCGGCCTACCTGCTCAACCCCCTCGCTTTCGTGCTCGCGCCGGTCGCCCTGGTTCTCGTCCTGGGCTATAGCTACACGAAGAGGGTCACCTCGTTCACGACGGCGTTCCTAGGCCTCGTCCAGGCGATCACGCCCGCCGCCGTCTACATCGCCGTCACGGGCACCCTGCCCCTGGCGGTACTCCTCGCGGTCGGGGGTCTGCTTGCGTGGGGTACCGCCTTCGAGACCATCCACAGTCTCGGGGACGTAGAGAGCGACCGCGCGCTCGGCCTCTTCTCCGTGCCGGTCCGATGGGGGGTGCCGGCGTCGGTGCGACTGGTCCCGGTCTTGCACGCGACCGCGCTCGTCCTTCTCGCCGCCTTCGGGCTAGCCCTCCATCTCACGGTCGTCTATTTCGTCGCCCTGGTCGCGATGGCGGTTCTTGTCGCAGTCACCGATCGAGACCTCGCACGGAACCCCTCGCAGGCGCGAGTGCCATTCGAACGGCATTTCGCGTTGAGCGCGTTCTACCTAGCGGGAGTAGCGCTCGCCGTACTCCTTCCGCTAGGCCCGGCGTTGGTTCTCTAGCTAAAACCCAAGGTTGCGCCGAATGAAATAGCTCAATAACCCGTTGGGAGTCCGCCCTACTCGATCGATATGCCCCAGGTGATGATCGGACTATCGGCCCGTGACTACCGGACGACGAACGAGGTGTGGCGCCTGGCCAAGCGCCACCTGAACCCCGCCGTGCGCCGCCGAATTGGATGGCGGGGCCGCTCGTCGTTCCTTCGACAGCTCATCCTGTACGGGTTCGAAAAGGCCAGCGCGGACCCGGCGGGGTTCCTCCGGGACGTCCGGGACACCCACGACCCCCTGTTTGGCCGACGGGGAAGGTCGGAAGCGGGGGCCGGTCGCCGCGAGGCCATGGTGACGCGGTGGGAGGAGTTCTTCCCAGCCCCCACGCCGTCCCCGCGCGGCCGTCGCAAGGCCTCGAAGTCCGAGGGATAGAACGACCCGACCACGGACCACATCGGCGGGAACGACCCAGATGCCCCGAACGGTGGAACGGCTGGAGGGGCTCTCCCTGCTCGGGGGAGCGAACCTCGGTCCCGTTTCGGTCGTGACCCCGGCGCTCCTCGAGAGCCGTGTCGAAGGGGAGGTCGGGCCAGGTCTCTCGCTCCGCGCCCTCTCAGCACCGGTCGGAAGACGCGGTTTCGAGATTGCGGACACGGTCGCCCGGTACGCGTTCGAAACCCCCATCCTATCGCCCGAGGTCAGCGGCGAGGGTACGGGTATCTACCCGATCGGACCCGGGGCGATCCTGGCCCATCCCCCCTTTACCCCGGACGCCGCCGCGGTCGCGCCGGCGGAGCGGCCGGAGCTGATCGTCCTCGGCAACGCACGCTCGCTATGGGCCGAGGGCCTGCCGTTCGTTCGAGCGATCCGGGACGTGCGGACCCGGTTCGGAGCGGCACCCCTGCTCTGGACCCCACGGCTTGCGCTCCCGCACCGGATCCCCCTCCTGATGTACCTCGGAGTCGACCTCGTCGACACGACCGAAGCTCTCCTCGCGGCGTCCCAGGGCATCTTCCTCGACCCGGTGCTCGGCCCTCGAACGCCGGCTCCCGCTCCGCCCGAGCGGGCGTGCGACTGCCCGGCGTGCTCGTCGGACCCGGCCGGCCCTCTATCCACGCACGCGGTGACCGCGTGCCGTCGGGCCACCGCCGAGGCCGTCGCGGCCGCCCGGGCCGGGCGCCTCCGAGAACTGGTGGAATCCCGTCTCGTGGCCGAGCCGGCGCTCGCCGAGATGCTCCGCTACGCCGACCGGGAGCTTCACGGTCTCCTCGAGGAACGGACCCCGGTCGCGTTCTCCGGTTCTCGCGACTACGTCCTCCTCGAGTCCCATCGACGTCCCGAGATGGTCCGGTTCCGGGCCCGCCTCCTCGAGCGATATCGTCCGCCTCCCTCCAAAACGGTCCTCCTGCTGGTCCCATGCTCGAAGACGAAGCCGTACCGTCGCTCCCGGAGCCACCGTAGGTTCTGGGGCGCTCTCGAGGGGCTCTCCGCGCTCGAGCGGGTCCATCTCGTCTCCGTCAGCTCCCCGATCGGTCTCGTTCCTCGCGAGCTCGAGGATGTCCCTCCGGCCCGTCACTACGACATCCCCGTCACGGGAGACTGGGAGGAGAGCGAACGCGTCCTGGTCCGGGCCGGGCTCGCCCATCTACGGGCCAGCGGGAAATATCGGTCGGTGGTGGTGCACCTCGACCCTCAGGAGTACTCGTTCCTGTCCCCGGACCTCCCGCCGTCGGATACGGTTCAATGGACCCTGGCCGACGACCGAACCACGACGCACGAGGCGGTCGCCGCGCTGAGGGCCGCGGTGGGACGCGCTCTCGCCGACGAGACCCCTGTGGCGGGAGGGCCTCTCGCGGTGGTGCGCGAGGAGCTCGAGGCGCTCGCGGGGGTCCAGTTCGGCCCCGAGGCGGCCCGCCGGCTCTTCGTGCCCCCGGTGCGATTGAGTGGCCGGCCGTGGTTCCAGCGCGTGACGGACGGACGGAATGACCTCGCCACCTGGCGGGAGGAGCGCGGACTGTTCCACCTCACGGTAGCGGGAGCGCGACGGCTCTGGCCGGACCCTCCGCTCGCGGTCGAGGTCAACCCGGGCGTTCCTCTCGAAGGGGACCTATTTGTCCCGGGGGTCCGTCACGCGGATGAGCGAATCCGCACGGGCGATGCCGTGGTCCTCGTACGGGACGGGCGCTTGGCCGCGGTCGGCGAGGCGGCCCTCCCCGGCCGGCTGATGACCGAGCTCACGCGAGGTCTGGCGGTCCATGTCCGCCACCGTGAGCACGCTCCGACCGACAGCCCCATGACCGAGGAGCGGTCTCCTTCGGACGCAGGGCCGGTAGTCTAGCGGTGATGACGTCGCGCTTACAACGCGGAGATCGACGGTTCGAATCCGTCCCGGCCCACTTGCCAAGAGGGGCCGTGCCAGGCGCCCGCGAAATGGCGCTCCCCTGGGGCGTAGAGCGCCTTTCCGCAAGGGTCGGCCTGGCAAGCGGCATTGCTAAATCGTAGCACGGAGTTATCCGCTTTCGCGGCTCGACACCGCACGAGAGTAACACGATGACGTTTGTAGATACCTTAGCGTTCCAGCTGTTTAGCCTGGCCTTTGTCTCGGCGGCGCTGTTCTACTCGGGACTCGTTGGCTACGTCACCTTTCTGAGGTACGGTCCGCGACGCACGTTCGAGCACCTGAGGTCGCAAGCCGTGCCGCTCGGAGGTCTCGGAGTCATCATTGCGACGATCGGGTTGTGGGGAGAGATCGTGTGGCCCCTTCCGGGGAGCTACAACATCCTCTTCTTCGACCCCTACCTGCTTCTTGGGGTCGTTCTCATCGGCTATGCCGTTTGTCTCGGCTTCCGATGGAGGACCCAGTACATTGGCCTCCTCGCGGCCATGACCGGGCTGCTGAGCATCTACTACGGTGCCAACGCGTACAACCTCGGGCTCACCAAGGAGCCCCTGGCGATGTTCCTCCTCTATGTCTCGATGGGGTGCATGGCGATCTTCACCTTCCCGGTGACGCTGTGGATCGACCGGTACGTGATTTCCCCGCTCATTTCGCCCGAGTCGACACCCGGCGGGCCGTCGCCCGATTCCAAACCCAGCGCCGCGATGTCGGCTGAGGTGAAGGTCCTCTTCGGGCTGTTCCTCATCTTCCTTCTGTTCGCGCTCGGGTCGGCGATCGCGACGCTCTACATCGGTGGGAACGCGCTCACCTCGCACTTGAGCTACGCCCCCTAGGTCGGCGAACGAGGTTCGGCGACTTCTCGCGTGTCTCTGCGAGCTCATCGACCAGCGGTTCGGAGGCAGGGCCCGAAAGTCGCCCTCACGGAACTGACGGTAACCCGGCGGTCGCCGGATCCCTCCCGTCACGAACCGTCGGGCTTCGCCCGGAGCGGCAGTTCGTAGTATAGGAACTCGCGGTCGAGTGCCCAGCCGCACGCCTCGTAGAGCCGCTGCGCGGGGTTGTCGACCGCGGTCGAGAGCTCGAGGTAGTGGGCCCCGGCCTCGTCGCCGTACGACCGGGCCGCCTCAAGGAGCCGAGCGCCGACCCCTTTTCGACGAGCCGCCGGGCGTACGAAGAGGTCGTTGAGGATGAAGGTCCGCCCGAGGGAGATCGAGGAGAACAACGGATACAGCTGGATGAAGCCGACAGCGAGCCCGTTCTCCTCGGCCACCAGCACCACGGACTCGTCGTGGGAGAGTCGGTCCGAAAGGAACCGACGAGAGGCCGGCAGGTCGGTCGGCTGTTCGTAGAATTGTCGGTACGCATCGAAGAGCGGGGTAAGCGCCTCCAGGTCCTCCCGCCCTGCCCTTCGGATGGTGACCCGAAGGTCAGGCGGGGGGATGGGCCGTCGCGTCGAACCGGGGTACGGGCCCGAGCGGGGTCGACGGACCAGCTCACCCGAGCAGTTCGGGCACCGGAATTTCAGTTGGCGAAAGCACGTCGGACAGAACGTGCACTCGCTCGCGCAATGGTACGCCGGGTCCTCCGCGGCCAGGGCGAGATGACATCGACCGCACTCGCGTCGGGGTTCCATGGCATCCCATTCCACCGACCGACCTTAACAGTTCGACGGGAACGGGAGGTGGCGAGACCCCCAACTAGAGGGGATCCATCGAGCCAAGGTCGACGGCACGACGAAGAGCTTCGCTTGTCGGCCCGTGAGGACGTCCCAGGGTGCGGGCTCAGGCCATACGAGCGCCGAGCGGGTAGCCCGCCAGCATCAGGATGTCCCCGTGGCCCCGACCGAGGTTCGCAGCGCCGACGGTCCGGGTGTCGATCAGCCGAAGCTCCTTGAACGCCGGTGAATGCAGTTCCCGACCGTGGGGCCAGTCGCCCCGGAAGAGGAAGTGGAGGTCCCAGTGGTTCCCGGTCTCGGGGTTCGTCCGTGAGGGATACGCCTCGGAGAAGACCTCGGGACCCCGCAGCTCAAGGAGTTCGAGGCCGAGCTGTTCGTGGACGACCCGCTCGGCCGCCGCCCGGGGGCTTTCGAACTCGACGAGGTGGGAGGCGGGCAGCACCCAGTGTTCTTGGAGGGCCTCGAGGGATGTCGGCTCAAGGTTCCCGATCTCCGTCCACGGGGCGGACGGCGAGGGACGACCGAGGACGACCAGGTTCGGGTTCTTCGGGTCCCCCACCAGGACGAAGACGGAGAGGCAAAGCCCCGCACGAGGGACCATCCACATGCGACGGCCCGCGACCTCGCCCTCCGTGAGGCGATATCGAGTGAACCGGCGGGGGGAGCTCACGGCCACGCAAGGGGGGAATGTCCCCCTCTCTTATGGAGTATTCTTTCGGCACGGGCCTGCCGAGGAGACGCCCCCGAGCCCCCGGATTCGGCGAGGACGGGCCGCTCCGCCGCCGCCTCGGGGCGAACGCGGGAACGGCGATGTACCATAGCTATAGCATTAACTATAGTCTAAATTCAAACTCTATATATGCACTGGGTTGCTTCTTCGAACCGATGAAGACCAAGAACCCCCCCGGGGGCAGCGCGGGAGCGAGCGGAGGAGTCTCCGGCTCCCTGGCAAGACCTCCCTCTCCTCCGATCGGTGAACGAGCCAGCCCGACCTCCGCCGCTCGAGTCCCCCCCGGTCGCCGCCGCGAAACCCCGCCTACCATCGATACGTTCGCTGTAGCCGTCCTCGATGTCGGTCGGGGAGAACGGCCCGAACACCTGTTCCGTCGACTCCTGGGGGCCTACCTCGCCGGAGCGCGCGAGTTCGCGGTTCGCCAGCGCCCGAACATCTCGGCGGGAACCCGCGAGGTCGTCCGCACGTTCTGCCGACGAACCCGTCAGCCGGAGGTTACCTCGGACGACGCGGGGGTCCTGCGCTTGCGCGACCTCGCGTTCGAGAGCCCAATCCCCCTCGACCAGAGGATCGCTCGCATGGGACGTCTTGTGGTAGATTTCCACCGCGAAGCGGTCGATAGCTGGTCCCATCTTCCGTTCCTGGAAGACGGGTATTGGGAGCACCGGGACGATGAGATAGACCGGGACGCCTGGTACGTCGAACGGGTCGCCGCGATCCGACTGGGGGTCGCCGGTCCGGGACCCGGGTGGCTCGGTCTTTGGACGACCGCCCGCAGTCTGGAACGGATCGCCGACCACGCGGTCGTTCTCGGAGAGGTCGGTCGACGCCTCGTGGACCTCCCGAACGGGGCAGGTCCGGTGACGTCACTACGGCAGTTCCACCGGCAAGCGATGGAACACCTCGAGGGGGTTCTGGAAGCGAGGGATGGGGCCGCCGCCAACGACCTCCTGGACCTCGGGGACGCGCTCCAGGCCTCGGGCCGCGCCCTATCGGACCGTCTCCTTCCGGCGGTCGGGGTCGGTACGATGCCCCCGGCGACGGCCGCGGCCGTCACGCGAGTCCTCGAATCGATCGGTCGCACGGTCGCCTATGCACAGGACATCGCCCAGGTCACCCTCGACCGATGGGTACCGAGGGTCGAGGGCGAGGGAACGGACTCCGGCCGCGTTTCCGTATATCCGGTGCCCTCTCCGTAGTAGGCGGAGAGATTTTCTACCTCGACGCCTCCCCTCTGGTCCCTCACGGACCCGTGCCGCGCAAGCAGGCTCGAACGAATCGCATTCGCGTCATCGCCGTGCGCCATGGGCCGGCCGAGGTCCGGGACCCGGCTCGCTGGCCCGACGACGACCTTCGGCCTCTGACCCGAAAGGGGGAGACGGAGACCCGACGGGCGGCCCGAGGCCTTGCCAACGTCGTTCGGTCCGCCGACCGTCTCGCATCCAGTTCTGCTGACCGGGCGCTCCAGACGGCCGAGCTGATCCGCCGGGAGCTGGCGAAGGCGCCTTCGCCGGAGACCTGGGAAGAGCTCGCCCCCGGGAACATGGCGACCCCGATCTTCGACCGGATCCGCCGTTCCGCGCGGCCTCGGGAGACCGTGGTACTGGTAGGCCACGAGCCGACCCTCGCGGAGTTTGTGGGCGAGGCGCTCACGGGCGAGGGCCTCTCCGTCGTTCATCTCACGAAGGGAGGCGCCGTCTGCCTCGAGTTCTCGAACGCGGTCCGCCCGGGCGCGGGTCGCCTCGTCTGGCTGCTTACGCGGAAGCAGCTCGCCGCGGAACGCGACTGACCGACCGGGGGCGTCCTCGGGACGGGCGACGCGGAGCGACCGACCGAGCCCCATAGAGCGGGGCGACCAGGCGCTGGAAGTCCGCGTGGACCTGCTCGGGCATGCGGTTCGCGTCGACGTAGTGGAACCCGTAGTCGGTCGCCATCCACGCGAACTCCTTCGAGAGGAGCTCCTGGTAGAGGAAGAAGCTCTCGAAGAGGTCCCGGGAGAGGCAGAGGTCCATCCCCGACTCCCAGTAGTCGAGGGAACCGTACTTCCCGATCGAGCGGTGGAGCAGGATCTCGGGACGGGCGTCCAGGAAGACGATGAGGTCCGGACGGACGGCGAACCCGTAGAGGTGGCGAGCGTACTCGCGGGAGGCGCCCCGGACAATCGCCCGCGCCATCAGCGTGTAGATGTACCGGTCGGCGAGGACCGTGCTGCCCGCCGCGAGGGCGGGGATGATCTTGTTCTCGAGCTGGTCGGCGAAGTCCGCGGCGTAGAGGAGCGCCATCGTCGTGGGCGCGAGCGTATGCCCCTGCTTCGCCCGGTCGATCTCGTCGCTCACGAGGTCGGACCGGCGTAGGCCCGTGTCGACCACGGCATGGCCTTCGACCTCGAGCCACTCCCGCAACAGGTTGACCTCGGTTGTCCGTCCCGAACCGTCTGCCCCCTCCACGACGATGAGCTTGCCCACGAGCGTCTCTTCGGGCATCCGGGGGAGCCGGGTCCCGTACGTCCTATCCGTCATGGGTCAGTCGCACCCCCGTTGGGAACTTCGTGAGCATCGGCTTGAGGTCGGCCCTCAGTTGGGCCTGGATCGCTTCGACCGAGCGCGTCGCGTCGATGATTCGGAAATCGTCGAACTTCGAGAGTCGGTCGTACTCGTGCTTCAGCCGACCCTGGAACCGGGTATAGCTCTCGACAAGGTCGTCCGATAGCCCAAGGTCCATGCCGGCCTCGTAGTAGTTCATCTTGAGCCGGGAGGCGAGCTTGCGCCTCAGGGTCACCGCGACCGGCACTCGGAAGTAGAAGACGCGGTCCGGCCGAGGGGCGAACGAATAGATCGTTCGGACCCATGCCGGGTCGCAGCCGCGGGCCGCGTCCCGGACGAACGCGGTGTAGGCGTAGCGGTCGCAGACCACGAGGTAGCCCGCCCGCAATGGCGGCAGGATCTTCCGCTCGAAGCGGTCGGCAAAATCCACCGCGTGCAGCAGCGAGAACGTGGTGGGGGTGAGAAGGCCTTTCTTCTTGCCACGTCGAATGGTGCTCGAAACGAGCTCCGACGAGTTCCATTCCGTGAAGAAGACGCGGTAACCCTTCGACTGGAGCCATTTCCCGAGGAGGGCGGCCTGGGTCGACTTTCCGCTACCGTCCAGGCCTTCGAAGACGAGGAGTCGGCCGGGAAAGCCGTGGTTCGGGGACGGGGTCTCAGGCATCGCGATAGCGTACCTCGAGCTCGAACACGCGTTCCATCGGCTTTCGAACCTTCTCGGCCCAGCGGGGGGGGAGAGGCGTATCTCTCGTAGCAGAAAAGCTCACCGCGAGAACTTTCCCGTCGGAGGCGAGCCCGAACTTCGGTTGGACGGGGGCGAGCATTTCGGCGACCCCGAGAATCGCGCCGAGACGGACCGCCTTCTCGAGGTCGGAGGGCCCGATGATCGGAAGGAATCCCTTCTTCCATTCGGAGGGTACCGCGTTCTTCCCCTCGTGCAGGTAGGCGGCCATCGCAGCGAGGAGCACTTCGCGCTGGTCGAGTCCCCAGATCGGGTAGTTCTGGATCAGGTAGGAGGAGTGGCGAGCGTGGTTCCACAGGTCGATCGCGACCCCGGCGTCGTGCATCCACGCGGCCACGCGGAGCGCCAGCGCCTCGCTCCGACCCCCTTCGAACCGGTCCGCCAGGAGCTGAAAGAGGGCGGTGGCGGTCTCGGCGACCTCGAGACCGTGCTTGAGGTCAAAGGCGAACGACTCCGACGCCGCGACCGTCGAACGCTGAGCGAGGGTCTCGGCGGGGGCGGGCAGCTTCGCTCCTATCGACTCGAGAGCGATCCCTTCCCGGATCCCCGTCCCAGAGACGACGATCCCCTCGGCCTTCACGGCCCGCAGGAGCTCTGAGAAGACGGCGATCCCTGCCAGGACAACGTCCGCTCGGTCCCCCCCGATCCCCGTGACCGCCCGACGACGGACGGCCGGCATTTCGCTCAGGAGCTCTTCCAACGCGTCGATGTCGTTCTCGTAGAGGAGGTAACCGTGAACGCGTCGGACCGGGTACTCTCGGAACTCGATCGATGCTCGGGCCAGGGAACGCACGGTGCCGCCGATGCCGAAGATCCGGTACGGTCCCCCGCCGAACGCTTCGAGCACCGAGGCGAGCGTTCCGCGCACGTGTTCGCGCAGGGAGTCGACCTCCCGCCGCTTCGGGGGGTCGTGGTCGAAGAACCGCTGAGAGAGCCGCAGGACACCGAGCGGAAGGCTGACGGAGTTGTGGAGCGAGCCGCCCCGGACCTCGGCGAGCTGGAGCGAGCCGCCCCCCAGGTCGCAGACGAGGTCGTTCGAGAGCTCCCAGGCACTGGCGATCCCGAGGTAGGCGTAGCGAGCCTCCTCGGTCCCCGAGAGGGTCCGGAGCGATACTCCGGTCGACCGCGCCACGTCCCGGACGAACTCCGGTCCGTTCGGGGCATCCCGCACGGCACTGGTCGCCACCGCTAGGGTCTTCGGAACCTTGAGCGCCCGGACGGCACGAGCGAAGCGACGTACCGTGGCGACGCCCCGGACCATCGCCTCGGGAGAGAGGCTACTATCCGCACCCGTCTCCGAGCCGAGACGAGGCGCGTCCTTGGTCTGGTAGACCGCCCGCACGGACCCAGCGCGGGAGGTGTCGAATACGACGCACCGGGCCGTGTTCGACCCGATGTCCATCACTCCTATCGTCGACGCGGCCCGGCGGGTCGGGGGGTCCCGCTCGAGGTCCGCAGGCGGACGACGGGGCATGTTCGCCGTGAGCCTTTCATCTCTAATAGGACTCGCGTGGAATCCGGCGGACAGGTCGTTCCTTCCGAATGATTTACGTGGAGGGCCCGGTCTGCCCCACGAGGAGAGCCAGATGGTCCGGGTAAGCGGAGGGCGTACGGTGCGACCCGAGCGCGTCGCCCGCGAGATCGCAGGGATCCTCGAAGAGGCAACAACGGCGGTCGACCATGTCGTCGCCTCGGCCCATCCCTCCCCCGAGAGCCTCCACCGCCTGCACCGACAGATGCGGCGGCTGCGGACGGGTCTCGCCCTGTGGGAAGCCCTGCTCCCGAGCGCGGAACGCGAGCTCCTTCACCCGCTCGACGTACGGATCAAGCGGCTTTCGCGCCTCGTCGGTCGGATCCGGGACCGCGACATCTCCCTCTCGCTCCTCCAGCGATTCGCCGGGAAGACCACCTCCCGCCGCGACCTCGAGCGACTCGACCGGTACCGTACCCGGGTCCAGGACGACGCTCGCACCGGTCGCGAGCTGCTGCGGGCGTTCCTTCGTTCAGAGCGGCAGGCACGGCTGCTGGACGACGTGGCCGAGAGACTTCGGAGCCTCCCCCGCTCTGGGTCGTTTCGTGACCCGCATCGCGCCGTCGTGCTCGCCCATGTTCGCACTCACGAGAACCTGAGGAGGGCCCACCGGAAGGCGCTCCGCAGCCCGTCGATGGAACGGCTCCACCGGCTTCGGATCCGCATCCGCCGCGCGCGGCAGTTCACCGACCTCGCGGTCGCGCTCGACCCTCGGCACGAGCGGGGGTTCTCGAGCTCCTTGGCCCGTCTTCAAAAGGACCTCGGGGACCTCCACGACCTCGACCTGGTCTTGGTCGGCCTGGACGAGGAGGTCCGCAAGACCGCGTGGGCCGACGCGCTCCGGGAGGAACGACGTCGACGACGGCGGGAGATCCTGAAGACGCTCGAGTCGGCGGCCAAGATCCCGGCGGAGAACGGGCGGCCTCGGCCCAAGACGGCGTGATCTGGCATCGTTCCGTTATTACCCTGCCACGGTCTCCCGAACCCGTGGCGACCTCGGATGGGAGCGACCTCACCGGGGCCGTGCGCTACGTGCTGGGCGAGACCGGCGCGATAGGCGCCACCGTTCGCCAGATCGCCTCGCGCTTGGACGACCGACCGGACCGTGTCGCCGAGGTCCTGGACACGCTCCGTAGCCGGGGCGACGTCCTGCGGATGGGACGGGGGCTCTTCGTTCTCCGGGACTTCGAACGCCTCTCGGAACGCGACGACTTCGTCGACCCTGCGGCCTTCGTCGAGCGATTCGAGCGGGAGAATGGCCTGGCGCTGGGACGCTACGCGGGACCGATCACGTTCCGGTCGAACGAGGCGATCCCGGTCCACCGCTGGTGGCCCTACGTTCAGGGATATTCCGCGGAGTTCGTTGCCGGGGTCCTCGCGGCCGCCGACCTCCGTCGCGGAGCCACCGTGCTCGACCCGTTCGCCGGCAGCGGCACGACCCTCGTCGAGGGGCGTCGGGCCGGGATCCGTGCCATCGGCACCGAACTCCTCGCCCCTGCCGTCCTCGCCGCCCGCGTCAAGACGAACTTCGAACTCGACCCCCGCGCGCTCGTCCGTGGGGCCGACCGCGTCCTGAAGCGGGCGGAGCGGCGGAGCGCGGGGGCGCTCCCGTTCCTCCGAGAGACCCGTCGTCAGTTCGCCCCCAAGGCCCTCCGGGACCTTACGCGTCTTCGGGACGCGCTGCCGTCGGAAGGGGGACCGCTTTCCGACGCGCTCCGACTCGCGTTCGGCCGCATCCTGATCCCCTCGAGCCGCCTCCATCGGTCCCCGTGTCTGGGCTATGGGAAGCGGATACCGTCGGGCGACCCGGTGACCCCGTTCGAGCGGTTCGGCGCGGCGGCGCACGAGATGGCGGCCGACCTCGAAGGCCTCTCCGCGGAACGCTCGCACTGGGGTCCGCCCGCCGAAGTCACGCTTCGCGACGCTCGCAACGGAGGTTGGTCGCCCCGCTCGGTCGAGCTGGCCATCACGAGCCCGCCGTACGTGAACGGCATGGATTACGTGATGAACTACAAGGTCGACCTCGCCTGGCTCGGATACGCCCATTCGTATGCCGACCTCGCGGCGCTACGGGGAGCCCAAGTGGCGTGCGATAACCTTCCTCGACGGGAGACCGCGCCGTACCTCGACACGAGCCGGGTCGCCGAGCCTTGGCTCGCCGAGATCCTGCCCCGGATCCGCGAGAACCTGGCGCGGAAGGGAACGTACCGTCGGGACGACATGCACGCGGTCGTCCACCGATACTTCTCCGACCTGAGCCCCGTGCTCGACGGGGTCTTCCGGGCTCTCGTACCGGGAGGACGGTTCGTCGTGGTGGTCGGGGATTCGCTCCTCGCGGGGGCCTACGTGCCGGGGGACCTCCTCCTCGCTCGGCTCGGCGCGTCGCTGGGGTTCCGGATCGTCTCGGTCGAAGTGGCCCGACGCCGGCGCAGCGGCCAGCGACGGAGCTTCGAGCTGAGGGAGTCGATCGTCACCCTCGAGCGGCCCAAGGCCGCGCGCTGAGCAGCGCTAGGTTCTTCCTTCGGGGATGCGCTACGGTCGTTCGATGTTCTGTCCTGTCTGCGGTCGGGTCATGAGCGGACCCCCCGCCCCGAACGTTCCGTTCCCGATGTTCGTCTGCGGCCACGACGGGGTGGTCTACGACCGGAAGCGCGACGCCTGGCACGGTCTCCCCGAGGTCCGGGAGAAGCTCTGCTGCCCCATCTGCGGAGGCTCGATGGAGGTCGAGCCGAAGGAACCCCCGGCCCGGGTGTTCTTCTGCTTCCAATGTGGGACGACGTTCGACAAGGAACAGGGCACCTGGTACGGACTCGCGTACCACCTGGCGCCCTGACGGCCGGCGCCGACCTTTCCGCTCGAAGCAAACACTTAACGTATCTCGGCGCGCGTTCGCTTCCCAGCCACGGAGGGGAGATGCCACCCCTAGGGTCCCAGCCGAAGTTCTTGGAGCCGCTGCTCGGGATCGTGTTCGACCTCGATGGAACGCTCGTCCTCTCGCACCACGATTTCGGGAGGATGCGCTCGGAGGTGATCCGACTCGCGGAGCACTACGGCGTCATGCCCGGTCATCTCTCGGTGCAAGAACCGATCCATCGGATCGTCGAAGCCGCTCGCGAGGAGCTTAGGAACGCGGGCGCGCCGGACGGGGTCCTCTACCGGTTCGAGGCCGACTACCAGCGGAGCATCGATGCGATCGAGCTCGAGGCCTTGCCGAGAACGATTCCTCGACCGGGCGCCCCGGAGCTTCTGAAGATCCTCTCCCTGAAAGGGTTCCGTATCGGGCTCCTGACCCGGAGCTCGGAGATCTTCGCCCGACAGGCCCTCGTCCGCACGCAGCTCGCCCCGTTCTTCGGTTACCTCAGGAGCCGCAGCACCGCGGGACCGACGAAGCCGTCGCCGGAGGCCCTGCTCTTGCTCCTCAAGGAGATGGGGGTGCCGATCGATCGGGCTCTCTTCGTCGGGGACCACCTGCTCGACGCGGAGTGCGCCCGGGCCGCGGGCGTACGCTTCTACGCGGTGATGCCCGACCCGACCGAGGCCGAGGCCGCCCATTCGACCATGACCGAGGACCGCTTCCTCGCGGCTGGGGCGTCCGCGATCGCGAAGGACCTGCCGGAGCTCGCCCACCACCTCACCATCGCGACGCCCCCACCCCTCCCGTGAGGGAACCTACAGGTACGACGCCCACGCGTGGATGACCGCCCGCTCGGCGGTGGCCCAGGCTTCGGGGATCTGGTTCCAGCCGTTCCGCTGGTCGCCGACGCAGTACAGACCCGGGATGGGCTCGCCGGTAGCGTCCGCAATCGCGCGACAGTCCTCGTCCGTGACGACGTACCCGTCCGTGTCGAACCGACACCCGAGCGAGCGTGGGATCGCGTCGTGCATATCGTACCAGCCGAGGCCGCTGAACCCCCGCTCGTAGGTCCGGTGGCTCCCGTCTGCGAACTGGACCCCGAAGAGCTTCTCTCGGATCCCGTCGAACCCGACCACCTCGGCCGTGACGTGGGGGATCCCGTGTTCCTTTAGCGCCGCCGCGAGGGTGGAGCGGTCGGGTTCGGGGACCCCGTCCAAGAGGGGCCGCCCGTGCGTGAGAAGTTCGACGGACTTCGGTCGGAAGTGGAGGATGTCGAGCGCGGTGCGAGCGGCGAACGCGTCGTGACCGAGCACCGCTACGGACCTCCCCACGAGGTCGTGTCCGTCGCACAGGAGGCAGAAATCGACGATCGCCTGGTTCGCCCAGGGGAAGATCGGGTCGATCTTCCCTCCGACGATCGGTATCCGGTCGACGACGCCCATCGCGAGGATGACGACCCGCCCCCGCGCAACCTGGGTCTGCTTGAGCCACTCGAACGTGACGGCGAACCCTTCGGGGGTCTTCTCGACGGACCTCACGGTGGCGGGGGTGAAGTATCCCACCCGGTCGTCGAGCTTTCGGACGGCGGCGATCTGCTGGTCCAGGAGACGGTGCCCTGACACCCCCTCGGGGAAACCGGGGATGTTGGCCATGCGGGGAGCGTAGTACGAACGGGAGTACTTCGGCCCGCGGTCGAGCAGGGCCACCGAGTGCTGGAGGAGCGCCGCCTTGACCGCCGCCTGGAGGCCGGCGTGCCCGCCCCCGACCACGATAACGTCGTAGCGGTCCTGAAGCCGAGGGAACCCGGGCATTCTATCCGGTCGAGCAGCCGGCGGGGGGATTTGATGCCTCGCCGGGCGGCCCGGAGTGGTTTCCGTTCCGGGGCGACGGTAAGCGTTAAGGCCGAATCCCTTCCTCGGGGCCGCTCGGGTTGCCACCGCCCGTGCCGAATCGCCCCGGAACCGCCGGCCTCCGGGGGACCCTTTTTCTCGAGGACGGTACTCGCTTCGAAGGGGAGGGGTTCGGGGCGCCCACCCGGCACGTCGGCGAGGTCGTGTTCACCACCGGGATGGTGGGGTACCCGGAGTCGCTCACCGACCCGTCGTTCCGGGGACAGGTCCTGACGTTCACCTACCCTCTGATTGGGAATTACGGGGTGCCGCGGACGGACACCCGGGACCGCTGGGGCCTTCCGTCTCTCGAAAGCGGGGAGGTCCAAGTCCGCGGCGTGGTGGTGCGGGGCACGACCGCGCCCAACCACTGGTCGAGCCACCGCTCCCTCGAAGAATGGCTCGCGGACGAGGGGGTCCCCGGGGTTCGGGGCGTCGATACGCGACTCCTCACCCAGCACCTCCGCTCGGGCGGGGTCCTCCGTGGGGTTCTCCACGTCGGGGACTCGGACGACCTCCCGAGCGACGAGGATCTCCGTAGGGCGATCGCGAACGCGCCCGCCTATGCCGAGGAGAAGTTCATGACGGACGTCGCCCCGAAGCGAGCGAAGCTCCTCGGTCCCGCGCGCGCGCCGCTCGTGGCGGTCCTGGACTGTGGGGTGAAGGCGAGCATCCTGCGGGCCCTGCTGGACCGGGGGATGGGCATTCTCCGACTGCCGTTCGACGAGACGGTCCCGACGAAATGGGAGGGGCGGCCGGTCGCTGGCCTGGTCGTCGGGAACGGACCCGGGGACCCGGCCGAGCTCGAGGCGACCGTCTCCGAGCTCCGCCGACCGTCGACCCGAGCGCTGCCGACGCTCGGGATTTGCCTCGGCCACCAGCTCCTCGCGCTCGCGCGCGGCGGCACGACGTTCAAGCTCAAGTACGGCCACCGCGGGCAGAACAAGACGCTCTGCTTTGCCGACGGTCGCGCCCTCATCGTGAGCGAGAACCACGGCTACGCGGTCGACCTGCGGTCGCTCCGCGGCACCGGCCTCGACCTCTGGGCGACCAACCCCGACGACGGGACGCTCGAGGGGTTCCGCGACCGGTCCGGACGCGTTCTCGCCCTGCAGGGTCACCCCGAAGGGCACCCCGGTCCCCAGGAGGCCGGATTCGTCTTCGACCGTTTCGTGGGGAAGGTGAAGCGGCGCGCATGACGGTCTCGCTGCCCTCGAAGGTCGTCCTGCTCGGGAGCGGGGCGCTCAAGATCGGCGAGGCCGGCGAGTTCGACTACTCCGGCAGCCAGTGCCTGAAGGCCCTGGACGAGGAGGGGGTCTACGCGGTCGTCGTCAACCCGAACATCGCCACCCTGCAGACGGACCCTCCGAAGCGGGGCCGCGTCTACTTCCAGCCCGTGACGCCCGAGTTCGTGGCGCCGATTCTCGAGGCCGAACGGCCCGACGGGATCCTGCTCGCGTTCGGGGGCCAGACCGCGCTCAACTGCGGCGTTCAGCTCTCCGACCGGGGGGTCCTTCGTCGGACCGGAACCAAGGTCCTCGGGACCCCCCTCGCGGGGATCCGCGCGACCGAGGACCGCGCGAAGTTCGTGCGGACGATGGCGAAGGCGCGCGTCCCGACCTTGCCGAGCCGGGCGGTCTACTCCTACCCAGAGGCGCTCGAGGCGGTGGAGGCGCTCGGGTTCCCGGTTATGGTCCGGGTCGCCTTCACCCTCGGCGGCCGAGGAGGAGGGGTCGCCCGGACCAAAGAGGAGCTCCGCGACGTCGTCGTCCGCGGGTTGCGGGCGAGCCCCGTCGGTCAGCTCCTTCTCGAACGGTACGTGGGCGAGTTCAAGCAGCTCGAGTACGAGGTCGTCCGCGACGCTCGGGGGAATACTCTCACGGTCTGCAACATGGAGAACGTCCTCGGGATGCGCGTCCACACCGGGGATAACGTCGTCATCGCCCCGAGCCAGACGCTTACCGACTTCGAGTACCAGATGCTCCGCCAGGCCGCGTTGCGGGCGGCCGAAGCGTGCGGGATCGTCGGCGAATGCAACATCCAATTCTGCCTCGACCCCGGGAGCGAGGAGTACTACGCGATCGAGGTGAACGCTCGCCTCTCGCGCTCGAGCGCCCTCGCGAGCAAGGCGACCGGCTACCCGCTCGCCTACGTCGCCGCGAAGCTGGCGCTCGGCTACACCTTGCCCGAGCTCAAGAACCGTATCACGGGGGTCACGACCGCGGCGTTCGAGCCGTCGCTCGACTACGTGGTCGTGAAGCTGCCGCGCTGGGACCTCGACAAGTTCGAGCGCGCCGACCGTCGGCTCGGCCCGGCCATGAAGTCGGTCGGCGAGGTGATGGGGATCGGCGCGTCGTTCCCCGAAGCGCTCTCGAAGGCCGTCCGCATGGGGGACCCCCGCGCGGACCTCGTCCCCCCCGCCGAACCGCGACGCGCGGAAGAGGTGCGTGCGGACCTCGCGACCCCGACGCCCGAGATCCTGTTCCGGGTCCTCGAGGCGTTGCGGGTCGGGATCTCGCCGGAGGAGGTGAGCCGCCTTTCCTACATCGACCGCTGGTTCGTCGATGCCCTCGGGGAGATCGAGTCGGTCGACCGGGCGATCGCGGCGGCCGGGGGTTCCGGCCTTTCGCCGTCGCTCCTGCGTCGGGCCAAGGAGCTCGGGCTCTCCGACCGCGCCCTCGCCCGCCTCGCGCGGCTCGACGAGGAGGAGGTCCGTCGACGTCGACTCGCGGCCGGGGTCCGGCCGCGCGTGCAGATGATCGATACCCTCGCCGGGGAGTGGCCCGCACGGACCAACTACCTCTACCTGACGTACCGGGCCCATGCCGACGACGTCGCTCCGATGCCGAGCGACTCCGTGCTCGTCATCGGGGCCGGTCCGTACCGGATCGGCTCGAGCGTCGAGTTCGACTGGTCGACCATGAACCTCGTGGATGGGTTGAAGGCGGAAGAGGTCCCCGGGGTCGCGGTCCTCAATTCGAACCCCGAGACCGTTTCGACCGACTACGACCGCTCCGACCGGCTCTACTTCGAAGAGATCACGCTCGAGCGCGTCCGTGATATCTTCGACTTCGAGGCGTTCGGAGGGGTCGTCACCTGCGTCGGCAGCCAGCTCGCCCAGAACCTGACCCCGCTGCTCCACATGTGCGGGATCCCGATCCTCGGGACCCCGCCCGAGTCGATCGACACGGCGGAGGATCGCGCTCGCTTCGCTCGGCTGCTCGAGACGCTCGCGATCCCGCAGCCGGCCTGGCGAGCGTTCACGACGCTCGAAGAGGCGAGCACGTTCGCCGACGAGGTCGGTTACCCCGTCCTCGTCCGTCCGTCGTACGTCCTGAGCGGCCAAGCGATGCGCGTCATCGCCGGTCGGAACGACCTCGGTCGCTTCCTGTCGGAGGCGGCGCGCGTCTCGCCCGAGCATCCCGTCGTGATCACGAAGTTCGTCGAGGGCGCCGACGAGGTCGAGCTCGATGGGGTTTCGGATGGGAAGCGGGTGCTGGTCGCGGGGATCCTAGAGCACGTCGAACGCGCGGGGGTCCACTCGGGGGATGCGATCTTCTGCCTCCCCCCGCGTCACACGTCGCCCGAGGTCCAGGACCAGCTCCTCCGCGCCGCGGGACAGCTCGCCCGCACGCTGCACATTCGCGGTCCGTTCAACGTGCAGTTCCTCGTGAAGGACCAGGGCTACCAGGTCATCGAGCTCAACCTCCGAGCGAGCCGGTCGCTCCCGTTCCTCGCGAAGGCGACCGGTGTGCCCCTCCTCCGCGAGGCGGCGCGGGCGATGCTCGGGAAGCCCCTCTCGCGGGAAGGGGTCGCTCCGCTCCCGGCGGGTCGGTGGGGCGTGAAGGTCCCTCAGTTCTCTTTCCTGCAGCTCTCCGGCTCCGACCCCCTTCTCGGGGTCGAGATGCAGTCGACCGGCGAGGTCGCCTGCTTCGGACCGACCTTCTCGGACGCTCTCGTGAAGGCGCTCGTGGCGACCGGCGTGAAGCTCGTCCCCCGACCGGGGACCGCATTCCTATCGGTCGGAGGGCCGACGCTCAAGGAACAGCTCCTGCCCACCGCCCAACGACTTCGCTCCCTCGGCATCGGGATTACCGCGACGGAGGATACGCAGGCGTTCCTCAGCGGTCGGGGGGTCGTGGGGGTCCGGACCCTCCATAAGGTGTCCGAGCCCGACCGACATCCGAACGTCCTCGAGGCCCTCGACCGGGGCGACATCGACCTTCTCCTCGACGTGCCGCTCTCGCTCACGCAGGAGAAGTTCGAGCGGATGCTCGAGGACGAGTACGTCCTTCGGCGTCGGGCGGTCGAGCTCGGCATTCCGCTCTTCACGAGCCTCGAGGCGTTCGCCGCGTACGTCGAAGGAGTTGCGTGGCTCGAGGAACACCCCCTCACCGTGGACGCGCTCTACGGGACCCCGGAACCGGGAGCGGCGGCCGGGAAACGACCGGCGGGGACCTCCGTCGTGCCGCGCCGAGAGCGCGCGCGGGCGCGCGGCGCGCGAGGGAATCCGGGACCGACTACAGCGGGAACTTCGTCAGCGAGTACTCGGGGATGATCGTCGAGGTGTCGATGACCTCGGGGATGCCCCGGATCCGGTCGGTCACGAATTCGAGGACCCGCCGCTTGTTCGCCGTGGTCGGCTCGAAGTCGAGCACGACCAGGATGTCCCAGTCGCCCGTCAGGAAGTGGAGCTCCTTGACCTCGGGAAGGGTCTCGAGGAGCCGTTTGATCTTGTCGAGGTCGCCGCCGCGGACCTTGAGATAGGAGAACGCGCGGACGCTCTTGAGATCGGCCGGCATGATGGCCGCCAGCTCGTCCTCGGTGAACGTCTCGACCCCTTCGAGGCGACGGCCGAGGGGCGAGATGAGGACCGGGAACTTCTGCACGCCGCGGAGGTGCTCGGCCACGAGGCGCTCGATGCGACCGACCCGCTCGATGTCGATCACTCGAAGGTGGTACCCCCGCTGGGCGGCGATCTCCTCCACCATCGCCTGGCACCGCGCCTGGTCGTCCGATAGGAAGAAGACCGATTCGCCGACCGCGTCCCCCGAGGACGACGAGGCCGATGGGCCTGCGCCCATGCCGCTCATGGCAGCCTCTTGGCTCTGGGCGGTGGAGGGGCGGAAGAAGGTCGTGACCGCTTTCTTCGATTGGACGTAGAGCGTCAGTTCGTGGAGATCCTCGGGCATGGCTTCGAGGGAAGAACCGGTGGGGCTATTTAATCAAACCCCGCGAAGGGCCCCCGCCCGGAAGGGCGGGGGAAAGGGTTAGCGCAAATCGGGCCGGAGTCGGGGCTTAGCCTAGTAGCGCTTGTAGGAGTCGGAGCGCTCGCGCCCTCCGCCCCCGCCGCCACCACTGCCGCCACCGCCGCCGCCACCATAGCGGCCGCCGCCGTATCCGCCGCCGCCACCACCGCCGCCTCCGCGGTCACGGTAGCCTCCGCCACCGCCACCGAACGAGCGGCGCTCGCTCTCGAACTCTTGCTGGCTCATGTCGAGCGTCTGGTTGACTTCGGGAATCGCCTCGGTTGACTTCGACAGGTTCCCGTAGCGTCCGACGTTCAGGCGCATGTGGCCACGCACGAGGGAAACGTATCCGTTGTCCACGAGGATGACCTCATCCTTCGCGATGGATCCGATCTGCTCGTTCCACAACGAGAGGATGATCGTCGCCGTGTCGTCGCCGACAACGGCCTCGCAGACCTTCCTCGGGTCGCCGAACTTGCCCATGACCTCTTTGGCCTCGCCAACGTTGATCACTTTGGCCAGCACGTTCACTTGCTTCGAGTTCGGCGTCAGGTCTCGCACTTTTGTCAGGGGTTTGTCTACCATTTCGGGTCGCCTCTTCTTTCGCGTTTCGCGTTTGCTTGAGGAGCCGTGGCGCAACCCTTCTCGCGCGAACACTCGTCTCAGAAATAGGACGGGCGGGACGCTCGGATTGGGCTGGGCCTTGGGATTCCTCGGACGACTCACCCCAGGGGTAGGATATAAAGCCGTCTCCGTGCGCCGGCGTCGCTCGGCCGGGAGCGGACCGGGGGGCTGCAGTCCGGACGGCAGGCTTTTCCGTCCTCTGGGCCTTCGGCGGCCGGGTACCCTGTGTGACCCATCGTTTCGACCTCGCCGTCCATTACTTCCTCCGACATGAGTACGAGAACGCCGTGGGGGCGTTCCGGGACGTCGTCCGGGAGAGCCCCGCGGACGGACGGGCCTGGGCCTACCTCGGCATCGCCCTGGCCCACCTCGGGCTGGCGGTCGAGGCCGAAGGCGCCCTCAGTCGGTCGATCGCGCTCGCTCCCGAGAACGCTGAGGCATGGTTCCACCTGGGCGTCGCGCGCTCCCTGCGGGATGAGTGGGCGTCCGCGGCCCAGGCCTACCAGCGCACGGTCGCGCTCACTCCGAGCGACATGGTCGCGTGGCATCGCCTGGGGGTCGCCCTCGCCGAGTCCGGGGACGAACCGGCCGCCACGGTCGCGTTCGAGCGAGCGCTCGTCCTCTCCCGAGAGGTCTCGACTAGCCCCGATGCCCCCGAACCGTCGGCTCCGGGGTCCTCCCAGCCCAGCGCCTCCCGCTCCCGCCCGGCGGCGGACGACCATCTCGAAGAGACCGGCGAGCGAGAGGGAGCCCGGGAAGCGAAGAGCTGGCTCGACCTCGCGCTCTCGCTCCTGAGCCTGGGTGACGAGGACGAGGCGGTCGCCGCCTACGAACGGGCCTACACGCTCGACCCCGAGCGGGCCCGCCGCTCCCTCTTCCATCCGATGCTTCGCTTGCTGAACGCGGTCCAGGACGGGGCGGAGGCGCCCGAATTTCCCCGGCCGGACGACCCCCGTCGTCCCCCCGAAGCTCCCCGCCGGTCTCCGCGGACCGAGGTCCTCTAAGACCGACGGACGATTCTGGGAGCGCCTAGAGCGCTTTCGGAGCCGCCGTCACGATCGTCGACTCGGCCCAGCTCTTGACCTTCTCCCGGGCCTCGGCGTGACGTCGGTAGAACTCGTGGACCCGCTCGAGCACCTGGGATTTGCACTCCCCGCAGAGCAGGGCGCCCGACCGGCAACCTGCCGTCACCTCGCGGAACTTCTCCTCTGACTCCGCGAAGCGGGTGCGCCAGAGCCCCCAGACCGAGCAGACCTCGGGGGTCGCCCCGAGGCGGCGCTGCTCCTCGACCGTCGAGCGCCCGCCGGTGAACGCGTTGCGCACCTTTCGGTCGACCGCCTCGGGTGGGTCGTTCAGGAAGAGCGCGTTGTCGGGCCGGTCCCCCGAGGTCGACATCGCGGCCTCGCCGAGCAGGCCGGGGATCATCTGGCTGTGCAGGAGCGAGGGCTTCGGGTAGCCCAGCCCCTCCGCGATGTCCCGGGTGACCCGAAAGTGCGGGTCCTGGTCGATCCCGCACGGGATCAGGCAGGGGATCGAGCGGCCCTCCGCCCAGGACGGCCAGAAGCACGGGACGCTCTGGAGCGCCGTGTAGAAGACGAGCCCGATGTTGGTGCTCGGCTCGAACCCGAAGACGGCCTTGACGGTGGAGTAGGGGACCTTCCGGGCGACGCGGACCGCGAGCGGGTAGAGCGCCGCGATCGAACGCGAGTCGAAGAAGACGTGGGTGCGCTTCGGGTCGAAGCCGAGGGCGAGGATGTCGTAGAGGTTCTCGAGCCCCCAGAAGACGGTCTCCTCGCGGGTGAGCCCCGAACGCGCCCAGAACTTCTCGTCGTCGGTGATCTGGATGTACATGGGAACCCCGAGCCGGCGCTGGAGCCACTGGCAGAGGTCGAACGGAACGAGGTGGGAGGTGTGCAGGGGCCCCGACGGCCCCCGCCCGGAGTAGAGGAAGAACGGTTTCCCGTTCGCGAATCCGTCCAGGACCGGCGCGAGGTCGCGGTGCGAGTAGTAGACCCCGCGGGTCAGGAGCGGGTGGAGGTCCCCGCCCGTAAGGTGGTGGAACTTCGCCAGGAGCTCGGCCGAGAGCTCCTGGGTCCCGAACAGCTCCCGCAACCGCGCGTAGTCGATGTGCCCGCGGACCTCGTACGGGGTAACGACGAAGTCGTCGGGTTCGGGCATGCGCTTCCCGGTCAGCCCTCAGGGAACTCGATCTTGGAGAGGATCGCCTCGCGTTCGGCCCCCGGAACACCCGCCGTGCTCAGGGCACCGGAGAAGCACTGGCGGGAGTGCTCGAAGGTGATCGTGTGTCCGCACGACGGGCAGCTCGCCGAGCCCTGGATCAGTCCGCGGAGCCCCTCTCGCGACGAGGAAGTGTCCCGACGCGCAAACTTGTCCACGAGGATCGCGGCCCCTGCGTTGCTCTCGAGGTTCGTGAGCGGTACACGAACGGGCGTGTTGCAGATCGGACAGCGGGCCGGGTTGCGGCAGGTGCATCCCATGGGTGCAGGGGTACCTGCCGAACTCGCCTAAAAGCCCGCCGGCCCGCTCGAAAGATACGTTCAAATGCCTATTGCAGGAATTAGTCGCGCCAATGGCGCTCTCTCCGCTCGAAGCGGCTCTGGAGCTCGGGGACGAGCTCGTCGAGGTCCTGAAGCAGCTCAACCGCTCTGAAAATGAGGCCAGCGCCGACACGGGTCTCGAGGTCGACGAGCTCCACCACCTGCTGGGCCGGGGACCGCTCCCTCAGGTCACCGCCCCCGACGTCGAGAGGGCCGTCACCGTGCTCGTCGGGAACGGGCTCGCCCGGTGCCTCGATACCCCCGAGTACTCCTGGGAGCGGGGGCGGGTCGTGGCGATCCGGTACACGATCACCTCCGAGGGGAAGGCCTTCCTGGTGTCCCGCCTGCGACGGTACGGCCGCGTCGATTAGCTCCCGGTCGGCCGGACCGTCTCAGTTTAAGTAGGGGCGGCCCGCGTAATCTTCCACGGGATGCCCTCCGAAGACGAACAACGCGACCCCGTCCACGCGACGCTGGTCGCGATCCTTCAGCAGCTCAACCGGGCCGAGTCGATCCACGAGGGGCAGGAACGCCGCCAGACCCTGGAGCTCCGGGAGATCGAGCGCCTCCTCTCCGACTTCTGGGCGATCCGACACGACCACGTCAAGATACCGCTCGTCCTCGGCCTCCTGGTCCGCAACGGGATGGTCGAGGCCCAGGCCGGCGACCGCGTACCGGCTCGCTCCCGAACCCCCTCTCCCGCCTCCTACCGAATCACGACCGAAGGCAAGCGGTTCCTGGTCGATTCGTCCGAGCAAGCGGACCGCATTCGTTGACGGAGGAACGGCAGTTTCCCCCTCGGTCGAAGCCCTGAGCGCGCCAGCCGTTAAATAGCGGACGAGTGTCCCCGCGAATCCATGTCGCGGATCCACTCCGGACACAAGGGACGTGCCGGTTCGCACCGACCGTACCCCCTCACCAAGCCCGAGTGGGTCACCGTGTCCCAGGAGGAGCTGGTCGCGCAGGCCGTCCAGCTTTCGAAGACGGGGCTCTCCTCCGCTCAGGTGGGGCTGCACCTCCGGGACAGCTACGGGATACCGTCCGCACGGGCGGTGACCGGAAAGCGGCTCGGCGTCCTGCTCCGAGGCAGCGGCATCTCGCCCGAGATCCCGGACGACCTCCAGGCGCTGCTGAAGCGGGTCGTCCACCTGCAGCGGCACCTCGAGACCCATCCCAAGGACCTCTCGAACCGTCGCAGCCTGACGTTGATGGAGTCCCGGATCCGCCGCCTCGCCCGGTACTACCGGCAACGCAAGCGGATTCCCGAAACGTGGCGGTACACGGCCACCACGGCGGCGCTCCAGGTGGAGTGATGCCCTCGGGCCCGGACGGACTCGTTTCCGACCCGCACTATACCCAGGAGTTCGAGCGCGCCCGGTCCCTCCTCCTCGCCCACCCGCGACGCTGGCGCATCATCTACCACTACGACGGGGACGGGATCGCGAGCGCGTCGAGCGCCCTGAGGGCGTTCCAACGTCTCGGCTACCCGGCCCAGGCGACGGCACTCGTCGGGATCGAACGGGACAAGGTCGTCGCCCTCCTGAGCGCGACCAAGGGTCCGGTCCTGGTGGTCGACACTGGGTCGAGCCTGCTCGACGTCTTCTCCCAGCACCCCGACCCCGTCATCGTCCTCGACCACCACAAGTACCCGGGCGTTCCCAACCCACCTGCCCTCCCCGCCCACGTCGCGTTCGTGAACCCCCTCGATTGGGGGGTGGACGGGATGAGCGAGCTCTGCGCCTCCACCCTGACCTGGCTCTTCACGGTCTTCCTGGACCCCGTCAACTGGGACAACGCGCCCTGGGGCCTCTCGGGCGCCATCGCCGACCGGCAGCACGTCGGGGGGTTCAAGGGCCTCAACGACCGGCTGGTCGACGAGGCGGTCCGCCGTTCGCTCGTCGTCCGACGGCCGGGGGTCGCGCTGCTCGGCGCGACCGTCGGCGAGGCGCTCACGAACAGCATCGACCCGTTCGTGCGAGGCCTCTCGGGCCGCCCGGACGCGGTCGGACCGTTCCTGCACGGCCTCGGCATCGACCCCGGCCGGCGGCCCGCGAAGCTGACCGAGGAGGAGAACCGCCGGCTGGTCGCCACCCTGAAGGAGCGGCTCGCCGTAAGCGGGGTGGTCCCGGAATCCGCGGACGTCCTCGACCAGGAGCGTTGGTTCTTGCCGTCCCTCGGCCTCGATGCCGAGGAGCTGTCGAACCTCCAGAACGCCGCGGGACGCGCGGGCGTTCCCGGGGTCGGGGTCGCCTACTCCCTCGGGGACCCCCAGGCCGCCGAGCGGGTCCGGACGGCCGAGAGCGAGTGGCGCACGGGCATCCTTAGGGGGCTCCTTCGGGTCGAGAACGACGGCGTTAATGCGATGCGATTCCTTCGGTGGTTCGAGAGCCCCGAGACCACCCTCGCGGGCACTCAGGCGGGCCTCGCGATGAACTACCTGCTTCCTCCCGACCACCCCGTGTTCGTCTTCTCGGACGGGGGGGCAGGTCCGACCAAAGTGAGCTCGCGGGGGCTCCTTCGCCAGGTCGACCGGGGGATGGACCTCGCCGTGGCCTGCCGCCTCGCGGCCGCCACGGTCGGAGGCGAAGGGGGAGGCCACCGCGTCGCGAGCGGCGCGACGATCCCTCCCGGCACCCGTCCCAAATTCCTCGAGGTAGCGGACAAGGTCCTGGCCGAGCAGCTCGGCCCGACCGAAGGGACCGCGCCATGAGCACTCCTCCCGCCGCAGTCCCGGAGACCCCGGTCGACCGGGTCCACGACCGGGTGCTCGAGCAGGAGATGCACCATTCCTACATCGATTACGCGATGAGCGTCATCGTCGGCCGGGCGTTGCCCCTGGCCGGGGATGGACTCAAGCCGGTCCACCGGCGGATCCTCTGGTCGATGTGGGAGTCGGGGGCGACCCACGACCGGGCGTTCCGAAAGTCGGCGCGCACCGTCGGGGACGTGCTCGGCAAGTACCACCCGCACGGGGACATGGCGGTCTACGACGCCCTCGTCCGGATGGCCCAGTCGTTCAGTCTGCGCTATCCGCTCATCGACGGGCAGGGGAACTTCGGCTCGATCGACGGCGACTCTCCGGCCGCGATGCGCTACACCGAGGCCCGGCTCTCCGCGATCGCGGAAGAGCTGCTCCTCGACATCGAGAAGGAGACGGTCGAATGGATCGACAACTTCGATGGGACGCTCAAGGAGCCGCTGCTCCTGCCGTCGAAGGTCCCGAACCTGCTCGTCAACGGCTCCGCCGGGATCGCGGTCGGCATGGCGACCAACATGCCCCCGCACAACCTGGGCGAGGTCGCGGACGCCCTCCTCCTCCTTCTCGGCCACCCGGACGCGTCGCTGGACGACGTGATGAAGGTCCTTCCCGGGCCGGACTTCCCGACCGGGGGCTACGTCTCGACCGAAGGGATCCGGGAAGCGTACGAGACGGGACGCGGCATGATCCACATCCGCGGCTCCGCGGAGATCCGGGAGCGCGGGGGCAAGGACGAGATCGTCATCACCGAGACCCCGTACGAGGTGAACAAGGCCGCCCTCCTCGAGCTGATCGCGGACCTCGTGAAGGGGAAGCGGATCGACGGGATCACCGACCTCCGGGACGAATCCGACCGCCATGGGACCAGCGTCGTGCTCGAGCTCCGCCGCGACGCTCCGGCCGAGATCGTCCTCAACCGGCTCTACGAGCACACTCCGCTCGAGACGAGCTTCGGCGTCATCAACCTCTGTCTCGTCGACGGACACCCGAAGGTCCTCGCGCTCCTCGAGCTGCTCGCGCTGCACCTTCAGCACCGCCGGACGATCCTCACCCGCCGGACGAAGTTCGACCTCCGAAAGACCGAGGAGCGGCTCCACCTCCTCGAAGGGTTCCTCACCGCCATCGACCACATCGACGAGGTGATCCGGATCATCCGACGGTCGAAGGACGTCCAGGTCGCGGAAACGAACCTGATGGGGAAGTTCCTGCTCTCGAGCGAGCAGGCGAAGGCGATCCTCGACATGCGGCTCGCCCGTCTCACCGCGCTCGAGCGCGAGGCGGTCGAGAAGGAGAAGGCCGAAAAGGAGGCGCTCGCGAAGCACCTCAAAGCGATCCTCGCCTCGCCGAAGCTCCTCGACCAGCTCATCGCCGACGAGCTCGCCGACCTCAAGAAACGCTTCGGCGACCCCCGCCGCACACGGATCGTGCCGGCGTTCACCGAGCGCACGCTCGAGGACCTGATCCCCGACACGGACGTGGTCGTCCTGGTCACCCGCGACGGGTACGTGAAGCGCCTGCCCCTCGACCAGTACCGTCGCCAGCGGCGCGGCGGCCGTGGGCTGATCCAGATGGAGACGAAGGAGGAGGACTTCGTCATCCGCACTTTCGTCACGCGGACGCACAGCGACGTTCTGTTCCTGACGAACCTGGGACGGGTCTACCAACTGAAGGCGTACGAGCTTCCCGAAGGAAGCCGCCACTCGAAGGGGAAGGCGGTCATCAACCTCCTCCCGAAGCTCAAGGAGGGGGAGCGGGTCCAGACCCTGCTCCCGCTCCGCGACCTCGCGAGCGAGGGATCGCTCGTCTTCGCGAGCCGCCGCGGACTCGTGAAGCGGACGACCCTCGACCAGTACCAGAACATCCGCACGAACGGGATCCAGGCGGTCCTGCTCGAAGAGGGGGACGAGCTCGTCGACGTCTCCGTCGTGACCGACGAGACGACCGAGCTCGTGCTCGCGACGCAGGCGGGCCAGCTCGTGCGCTTCCTGCTCTCCGAGCTGCGCCCCATGGGTCGGGCGACGTACGGCGTCATCGGGGTCCGCCTCACCGCGGGAAAGGACGACCGGGTCGTCGCGATGGCGCCGGTGAGCGAACGGTTCCCGATGCTCCTATCGCTCACGACCACCGGCTACGGAAAGCGGAGCCCGACCGCCGACTACCGCCGGACCCGACGCGGGGCGAAGGGGGTCCGGACGATCAAGACCGGCGGCCGGAACGGCACGGTCGTGGCCGTCCTCCCGACGACCGACGCGAGCGAGGTGCTCGTCACGACCCAGCACGGGATCACCATTCGAATGGCCGTGAAGGGGATCCGCTCCCAGGCGCGTAACACCCTCGGCGTTCGCGTCATCCGGCTCGATGAGGGCGACACGGTGCGGGACGCGGTGATCCTCGAGCCCCCACCCGAAGGGCTCCCCTCCGAAACCTCCGGCGAGAAGGCCGGGCCGGCCAAGACGGCCCCCGAGGCTCCCGAACCCCCGGCCGAGGACGACGAGGACGAGAGCGAGAAATCCGAGAAGAAGCCCGGGAAGGACGACCCGGACTCCGATGACGACACGGAGGACGAAGATGCGTCGCCGGCCCAAGCGCGGTAAGACCGTCCTCCTCTGCCCGAAGTGCGGGTCGGTCCGGGTCTCCCTCATCGCGGGGTCGATCCTCGGCCAGGTCTACCACTGCCAGAAGTGTGACTACCAAGGGTCGCTCGTCTTCGAGACCGACGTCGCGGACGACGGGACCCCGATCTCTCAGGGGTAGGCCGAGCGGCTCCCGTTCGGGGCAGGCCAGGTCAACCTCGGTCGGGTCAGGTTAGGTCCGGCTCGGATGCATTGAGCTCGGACGAGACCGACGGGGAGGCGCTCGCGAGCTTCTGCGCGGACCGGACGAGCGCGAGGGCGCGCACGGTCGGTCCCACGTCGTGCGTCCGTACGAGGGCGACCCCCCGCTCGGCCGCGACGACCGCGGCGGCGATTCCCGCCTCGAGCCGACGAGCCGGGTCATCGGTCCCGAGCGCCCACCCGAGGAACGATTTTCGCGACGCTCCGAGAACGACCGGGTAGCCGAGGCACCGTAGCTCGCCCACGTGCCAGAGGAGCTCGAGCGATTGTTCGGCCGACTTGCCGAAGCCGATCCCGGGGTCGACGAGGATCCTTTCCGCCGGGACCCCCTCGGCGACCGCGCGGTCGGTGACCGCGGCGAGCTCGGAGAAGACCTCTCCCCGGAGGTCGGAGTACACGAGGTTCGTTTGCATGGTCGTAGGGTCTCCGCGCATGTGCATCGCGATCACCGCGGCCCCGCTCTTCGCGACCGAGCGTCGCATCGCTTCCGACCGGAGGCCCTCGACATCGTTGACGACATCCGCTCCCGCGTCGACCGCCTTCTCGGCGACCTCGAAGTGGCGGGTGTCGACCGAGATCGGGACCGACAGGCGACCGGCGAGACCGGTCAGGACGGGGCCGACCCGCGCCCACTCGGCCTCGGGAGAGACCGGGGTCGCGCCCGGCCGGGTCGACTCGCCGCCGATGTCGATCATCTCCGCGCCCTCGGCGGCCAGGCGCTCGGCGTGCGCGACCGCCTCCTTCGCTTCGAGGTGAAGCCCACCGTCCGAGAACGAGTCCGGGGTCACGTTCACCACGCCCATGACGCGCGGGCGGTCCCCGACCACGAACGTGCGGTGGGGACCGCGGATCGTGCGAGGCGAGCGGTTGACGTAAGCCCGGAGCGCGCGGTCGATCTCCTCGGCCGCTTCCGCGAGGCGGAACGGCTGGCGTCGTAGCTTCGGAAGCAGGCGTTGGTACTGGCCCCATGTGGCCAGGACGACGACCGAGGTCGTCGCGATCGAATGGTCGGCGATCCCCCGCGCGTGGGCCGAGTCGGCCCCCACCGACAGCGTCTCCTGTTTCAGAAGAGGCGCCGCCTTGAGCGAGACGTTCTCGAGGCGGACCGGGTAGATTCGGCCCTTCCGGGTCATGATCGCGACGCCCTCGGGGTCACTCTCCGTCCGCTCGAGCTCGCGGGCGATATCGGCGAGAGTCTCCACCTCCAGAACCCGGGCCGGGTGACGAGGCCGCGGTGGGGAGGGCGGGGAAGGTCCGGACACCGTCGTCGGGAAGGGGCCAAGGCGAGAAAAAGGCGCGCTGAAGCCGGCGGCACGGTTTTCCGTGAGCGAGGGAATGGCGCGACGGGAGAGCCGATGGCACGTCGGGGTCGGTTGATCGCGATCGAGGGTCGCTCCGCGGCCGGGAAGACCACGCTCGTTCGGGCCGCGGCCCCGAAGCTGGGGTGGCAGCCGCTCGCGGAGGCGTTCGACCGCCTCGACCCGGCGCCTTCGCTCGAGTACGGTTCCCCGCGCGAACTCCTCCTTCTCGAAGGGACCCTCCTCTCCGAGGAGGTGCGCCGGTATCGGGAGGCGCGCGGCCTATGCGCGCAGGGCCGCACGGTAATCGCCGATACGGGGTTCTTCGGGCCCCTGATGTACACGCACGGGCTCGTCGCCCTCGAGCGGGCGCCCGCGTCGGTGGGACGCGCGGTCGAGCGGAGCACGCGGTCGCTCGTCCGTAGAGGGGCTCTTGGACTTCCGGACCTCACCGTCTACCTGGAGACAACGGCGAGGGAACGCGCCCGCCACGCTCGGGCCGACACCGAGCGCCACCCGGCCGCTCTGGCCGGTCGGCACGAGGCCGTCGGGGCGTTCGAGCAGCGGTTCTTCGAGGAACTGTTCCCGATGGCTCTACCCGACCGGTTCCGGATCCTTCGCGCTCGATCGGGACCGCCCGGTCCCGTTCCCACCCTTCGGGCGCTCGTCACCGAGGCGGACCCCGCCCCCGCGTCCAAGACCGAGGGGCTCGCGCTCCTCGCACTCCTCCACCTGCCGGCGCAGAACGGGCGCCGTACGAACGTCGGCCCCAACCGTTAAGAAGCCCACCCGGCCTGCTCCGCTCCCTCGCCATGAAGCCGCTCGATGCCCTGCAGCAAAGCCTGCACAAGCGCGTGCTTGTGGAGCTCAAGGGCGGACGCTCGTTCCGGGGAACGCTCGATGCGTTCGACCAGCACCTGAACCTGGTCCTCTCCGGGGCCGAAGAGGTCATGAAGGACCAGGTGACGCCGCGCTCGGGCCTCACGCTGGTGCGCGGCGATTCGATCATCTACATCTCGCCCTAAGGAGAGAAACCATGACCAAAGGAACACCGTCCCGCCGCGGAGGAAAGATCGTCCACATCATCTGCCGTCGCTGCGGCCGCCACTCCTACCACCGCCAGAAGAACGTCTGCTCCTCCTGCGGGTTCGGGAACACGGCCCGACGGCGCGGTTACGACTGGAAGAAGCTCAAATAGGCCGCCGGAAGCGGGGCCGCGAGACGGCCGGTTCGTCCGCGAGCACGAAGCGTAGTCGGCGGTCCACCGCCTTTCGAATCCCGACGCGAGGGCCGGCCCGGACCGGGCCGGCACGCCGGAGCGCCAACCGAACCACCACCCGGTCCCCCACGACGGTGTCCGTTCCGTCGTCCTCCTTGGTGATGTCGAGGAAGCGGCAGAGACGACCCGGACCGGAAGCCCTCTCGGGGGCGGCGCGGTCGGCCGCTCCCGCGCGCAGCAGCACCGCTTCTCCACGACGTGCGACGAGGTTCGCGCACACGACCTGGTGAATCCGGTAGACATAGAGCGTGCCCGGCGAGGAGAACATCGAGCGGTTGCGGCGGGTCGGTCCCCGGAACGCATGGCTGGCCGGGTCGTCTCGCACGTAGGCCTCCGTCTCCACGATGCGGACCGACCGGACGACCCGACCCGAGCGGACCGTAAGGGTAGCGCCGAGGAGGCCCCGGGCGAGCTGGGCCGCCGGCCGGTCGAAGAACCCGCGACCCGCCCGCGGTCCCGCGCCCGCCCTAGAGGACCTTGCCGCGGTCGCAGAGCGGTGCTCCGTCAACGGCGACCGTCGCCTCCCCCACGGTGATCCACGAAAGGAACCGGCACCGGTTCCGCCCCCCGTAGAGCGTGTTGCCGCCGACCGCGATGGTCACGGTACCGGCCTCCTCGTCCTCGGCCTGCGGAACGCCGGGCGCGAGCTCCGGGTTGAGACCGAGGGCGAACAGCGCGACCGTCTCCCGGCCCCGGGGGGCCCGACCGAACTCGGTCTCGAACGCCTCTCCCCCCTCCGTATACCAGTAATTGCGGAGCTTGCCGCCCTCGACCTCCCACTGGCCCCCGTCGACCCGGCCGGGCGAGAGGAAGCTCGGGCGGTTGGCGACCACCGTCCCCTCGGCCGATGTCTCGTCCACCGCGACCACGACCGACCCGGCCGGAGCCGCCACCATCACGCGGCCGCGGCGCCGGTCGTCCGCGTCGACTAACCCGTCGTCAAGCCATGGCACTCGGCCTCGCAAGCGAAGCTTCAGGTCGGTGCCGTTCGCCGCGGTGAGGCGAAGCTCGCGACCCTTGAGGAGGAGGGCCGCCGCGCGTCGCCCGTCCTTTCGGAGCGTCACGCCATCGACGTCGGTGATCCCGCGAATGAGCTGGCTCCGCCACATCGCTCCCGGCACCCCCCAGTGCTCGGCCTGCGCGTCCGAGGCGTAGCCAAGAAGGCAGCGGACCGCGCGCAGATGCGCGCTCCTCGCGGCCGAAAGCCATTCGTCGTCCGCGCCGAGGAACGGAGCGAGCAGGGGAGGGGGGAGAGCATGGAGGCGCGGCCGGTCGGCCGGGCCCGGGAAGTAGACGAGGGCGTCCGCGCGTTCGAGCGCCGCGCGGACGGGCCGGGACAGTCCGGCCCAGCGGCGCGACGAGGGCGAGCTCTCGACGCTCCGCCAGAACGCGGCCTCGTCCTCGAGGAGAAGGAACGCACGGGCTCCGATACGACGCGCCTCGGTGACGCAGGCGGCCGCCCACGGGAGCGTGTGGTTCCAGCTGACCACGACGACGTGCTCTCCCCGTCGCACGCCGAGCGCGCTCGTCACGAGCGCGCGGGCGACCGCGGGAGGCGTCGCCTCGTCGGGGGCCATGGTAACCCCGAAGGAGAAGAGGCTCCCGATTAAGGATTCGAATACCGCCAGCGAGCCACGATTTCGGACGAGCGAGCGCCCGGTAGCGAGAGCTCGCGGGCGACGGCGATCAGGACCCGCTGGGCGTCTACATGCGTGGGGGAGAACCCGGACGGCGTGAGCGACCCGGGGAAACGGGCCCACCCGTCCTCCCGTTCGGCCGCTCTTCGTACGACCTCCGCGACGCGGCGGCCCCGCGCGAAGTCCGCGAGGTCGCTCCGCAGGGCCTGCGATACGCGAGCCCGTCGCGCGAGGTCGAGCCACGCGATGAGCTTCTCCGGCCGATGCCGACGGCGGCTCGCTCCTCGGCCCAGTACCCCGTTGAAGTAGAGGAACGGCCCGTCGACCTCCATGGCCTCGATCAGCGTGCGGCTGCCGGTGACCACCCGCAGCTCGGCGCTCCGGAAGCGGGAGCGCCAAGTCGTAGGGGCGACCGGGGCCGTGACGACGGCTAGCCCCGGTGCCCCCTCGACGCTCGGCCACGGGCGAGGGGACCGAACGTAGAGCGTCACCGGCGGATGGACTCCGGAGAGCCCCCGCAGAACCTCGGGGGCTACCCGCTCGGCGCTCGAAGGGCTCGCGTACCATACCCACTCACGCCGTCCTCGTCTCCCCCGGTGGGGGGTCCCTGAGGGCGGGCGATGTCCCGAACCGAGGGGACCGGTCTGGACCGCCTCCGGGAACTCGTGCCGGAACGCCGGGTCCGGACGGAACGTCGCGAAGACGTGGAGGACGTTCGACCGGTCGAATCCCCGGAACGCTCGGAACGCCGAGCGGAATGCTTCGACCTCGTGCGCTCCTTTGACCGCGCGGTACCGCGGCCCGATGGCCCGCGCCGGAACCCCGCCCTCGCGCAGTCGCTCCCGGGTCTCCACCGCGCTCGGGAGCGTCCGGGCGAACTCCTCCAGGCTCACGTGCAATGTTTGGTCCGGCCCGTACGCCTCCTCGACGTTCCGGGCCTCCACTTCCCAGGGACCCCCACGACCGAAGCGGACCGGCTGGCTCGGTCCGGCGCTCACTTGCCAACAGGGAGCCACCGTCAGCGCCACCCGCGCGCGACGGCGGACCCGGTCCCGGCGCTCGAGGGGCGGCCACTCCCAGGGACCGTCAACGTTCGGTGGGAGCGGACGTCCCGGCTCTCGGTAGAGGATGAGGCGGAAGCCCACGCGCGCGAGATGACGTCCCGCGGCGAGGACCTCCTCGATGTCCCCGAGGCCGCCGCCGACGACCGCCGGAAAGAGGTAGACATCCACGCCCCCCGCTCGGGGGGGGGCTTCAGTCGACGGTCCGGTAGAGCGTCCAGAGTGCGAAGGCATGCCGGAACCCCCCGGCTTCGAGGGCGGCGCGCCCCCGTACGTTGTCGTCCGCCATCATGCAGAGGATCCGCGGGGCCTTCCACGCGGTGCACCAGGCCCCGGCGATCCGTAGGAGGGCTCCCGCGAGCTCGGGGTCCACCGATTCTCCGAGGACCGGCGCGGCCAGGTACGCCGCTTCTGTCGCGGTCGAGACCGACGCCGAGAGGTACGCCTCGGGTCCGTGGCCGCGGTCGACGACCCAAGCGGCCTCTTGGGAGCCTAGGATGCGGTTCGTAAGCGGAGAGCTCAGGAACATTCCCGCATACGTGGGCAGGACCTCCTCGACCGCGGGAGGGGTCTGCCGACGGAGGAGCTCCACGAGCGCGGACGCGTCCCCTCGGCGGAACGGGCGGACCGCGGGGTTCCCCGCAGGACCTGCCCCGAGCTGTGCGGGGGACTCGTGGACGAACTGGCCCCTCGCCCGGAGCGCTCGGTACCCGAGCGATTCGTAGAGGGTCCGTGCGGGGGTGTTGGTCTCGAGGACATCCAGCACGACGTACCTCCGCTTGGCCCGCCTGGCCGTCCGACGGGCCTCGTCCAACATCCCCTTCGCGTAACCCCGGCGGCGGTGTGTCGGGTCCACGACCACGCTGCTCACGTAGGCGGCGCGACGAGGGAACGAGACCAGCGTCATCGCCACCGGTCGGTCGTCGACCTCGACGACCAGAAAGCGGAAGATCGGCCGGCCGAAGAGCTGCAAGAGCCCCACGATCAAACGGGTGTCCCACCGGAAGACGCGGCGGACGACCTTCTCGAACTCTTCGGGACGTTTTCCCAGGAGCGCGGATTCCTCGGGGAACTCCCGGTCGATGAGCGGGAAGATGTGCGGGATGTCCGCGCGCCGGACGTCCCGGATCATCCGAGGTCCTCGTCCTCGGCCGAAGAGGGCAGCGCGGTCTCGAAGAGCGCCCGAAGCGTCGGGGTCGGTTGGTCCGGCTGGAGCTCGGGAAGCGGGAGGCGGGCGAATCGGTCGAGCTCCTCCTCGCTCAGGCGTTCGAGAGCGTCCACGAGCGAGCGGTGGATGAGCGGGTCCGGGACGCCGTGCGAGAGCCGACCCAGCGCTTGGACCGCGGCATCGAAGAGACGGCTCTCGGCGTCCGACGCGAGGCGGTCGTCCGTGACCATCTCGGGAGAGGGAGGGATGGCCCCGGTGGGCCGGGTCTGGTAGAGGAGGCGGACGAGGTCCTCTCGCGCGCCGTCGTCCCGGAGGTTCCCGAGCGCCCAGACCGCCGCGAGCCGGACCTCGGCCGCCGGGTCATGGAGCCCGTCACGCAGACGGGGCGCAGCCTCGGCGAGACCGAGACGCCCCAGCGCGTACGTCGCGCCCCGCCGGGCCCACGGGTGCTCGTCGCGGAGGCACTCCAAGAGCGGGGCGAGGTCGTCCGGGGTCCCGACCGTCCCGAGCGCGACCGCCGCGGCGCCCCGGACCGACCAGTACGGGTCGTGAAGATGCTCGAGCGCGACGGGTCGGGCCTCGGGGATGCCCATCTCCCCGAGCGCGTGGACCGCGCAGACGCGGATCCATGGAGAAGGGTGTTCAGCCCAGGAGATGAGCGGCGGGATGGCCGAGGGGTCCCCGATACGACCGAGGGCCACGAGGACCGCCGGCTTCTCCCACGTCTCGGGGGTCGTTAGGAGGCGGAGGAGGAGCGGGGCGCTCTCGCGGTCCCGGTGGCGACCCGCCACGACGGCCGCGGCGACTCGGACCCGACGCGCGGGGTCCTCGAGGAACGGGCGGACGGTGGCCCAGTGGTCCGGCTCCGAGGACCTTCCGACCCCGAGAACCGCCTCGCGGCGGACCCGGTCGACCGGGTCCTTCAACATCCGTTCGAGCGAACGGAACGCCTCCTCCGGCCCGATGCGGCCGAGCGCGGCGGCCACGGCCTGGCGAACGGCCGGAACCGGGTCGTCGGTCTTGCGGTCGAGCGAGGGGATCGACCGGGCGTCCGCGAGCGCGGCGAGCGCGAGCGCGGCCTTCGCACGCACCCCGGCCTCAGGGTCGTCGAGCGCTCGTTCTATCGTCGCTCGGCTGTCGGCGCGACGGATCGCCCCGAGCGCCTCGACTGCGGCCGCCCGGACCTGAGGGTCCGGGTCGTTGACTGCGGTGCCGAGCGTCGTGCAGGCCCGGGAATCCTTCAGGACCCCGAGGGCGACCGCCGCCGTCTCGCGGACCCCGGGGACCGGGTCGCTCAGCGCGACCAAGAGGGGGCCGAGGTCCTTCACCCCGCCGTGCCGGACGCTCTCTCGGATCGACGCCGCGCGCTCGGAGGGGGTCGGTGGATGGGGCGGAGAAGGCGCGGACCGATGGGGCGGATCCTTGCGCGGAGCGCGACGGGAGCGGACGACCACTGCCGGTCCACCGAATCGAGGGCTAATATCTCCTCTCGGGCCCGCTTCCCTCGAGCCGCCGCTGCCCGAGCCCTTCCGGGGACCGGTACTCGTCCCGTTCGGGCGCGGGCTCCGCTCCCCAACGGGCTCGGAGCTCTTCGCGGCCCACCCCGAGCGGAGCGAGCAGGGTCTCCGCGGAGCGGGCGAGAATCTCGAGGTAGGCCCCGACGTCGTACCGTTCGTTCCCCTCGAGGAGCTCCGCCGGCCGCACTCGGTGGCGGAACGAGCGGCTCCGTCGGTCGAGGAGGACAAACCGCACGAACTCTCCCGGCCCCCGGACCGCCCCCGCTTCCTTCAACTGGCGGAGCGCGGCGACCGAGTTGGTGAACGTGACGAACGCCTCGGGCGCCTGACCGATCCGGTGGCCGATGAGGAGCTCGTCGACGGGCCACGTCCCGGCGCGGACCTCCGAAGCGAAGAGGTCGGCGCGCGCGAGAGCACGCGGAAGGAGGGCGCGGACCCCCTCCGCATCCCGGGCGGTACGGAAGAGCGCGAGGACCTCCGCCTCGAACCGGCGGACGAGCCCGGTGGTGTCGTGCCGACGGGCCCCGATGCCGCGGAGCTTGAACTCGCCGTGCTCGTAGTAGCCGTAGTAGCGGTTCGGGACCCCGAGGCCGGTCGTCACCGCCGGCAGGAAGACCAGCCAGCGGTACCGTCCCTCGTAGCCCAGCGGGAGACCGAACCGCTCGCTCATTCGCGCGGCGAACGCTTCCGGGTCCGGAGGGTGCTCTGGGTCGTTCGGCCGCAGCCACAGGGAATCGACAATCCCGTGGAGGACCGAGTAGCCGGCCCGCTCCGCCTCGAGGGCGAGCCGAGCGAGGAGGTCGCGTGCGTAGGCATTGATCGCTTCGTGGCACTCGATCCGACCGAACCGGGCGTTGCGGTACCCCTGGTAGCCGAACGCGGTGACGAGGATCCACTTCAGCATCTTGACCCGCCGCTTCAGGCGGGCCGCTTCCTCGGGCGGGACACCGGGGCGTTTCAGCGCGGCCTTGTAGGCGAGGCGGCGTTCGAGGAGCGGCGCGAGGGTCCGGGGAATGAGACCGACCCGGCGCGTGCACGACCGATACCCGAGACCGGGCGCGCGGACCGGGCTCGCAGGGCAGCACCGGCACTCGAGCGTCTCGGTCGAGAGGTTCTTGGTGACCATGATGTGCGGGTAGAGGCTCGCGAAGTCGAACTCGTCCACGTGGTCGTGGACGCCGACCGGCGGGAGGAAGATCACGCCGCCGCGGTCGGCGGCGACCAAGTGGTCGGCTCGTCGGAACCCCTCGGGCCGGTTCTTCTTCCAGGGCACATGCGCCCCGAGCTCGAGCGCGCGCGCCATCTCCATCGCGGTAAAGCACGTTCCCGGCGACTGACGGACGACCGTCGCGAGCGAGAGACGCGATAGGCGGGCCGCATCGATGAGCCCGGCGACCTCCGCATCGTCGTAGAGGAACGAGTTCTCTCGGTCGATATGGAACCGTCCGGGGAGAGGGTACGACGCGGACCGGTAGAGGACGCGGCCGTACGACTCGAACGAGCGGGCCGGGCGGCTCGGCCGGAACGGCACGCGCTCGCGTCCCAGCGGAAACTCTGCGCTCGAGAGCCCGCACGCCGCGGCGCGTCGGTAGAGCCACGGCAGGTCGAACGCGTCGCCGCCGTTCGTGAGGAGGACGTCCGGGTCGGTTCGCGCGAGCTCGTCCACGAGCGCGCGCAACAGCTCCTCTTCGGGACCTTCGAGCGTCGTCTCCCCGACGCGGACCGCTCCGATCCGGCCGTCGGGAGGCGGGATGCGGCCCCGTCGTTCTCCGACGAGATGGACCTCGAGCCGGGCGATGCGCAGCGGCGGGGGCGAGTAGTCGATCGTCTCGGGAGGCTCGGTCGCCCGGAGCGTGGGCGGCCGGCCGACGACGGGAGCGAACGGATAGAGGTCGTGCGCGAGATGGTAGAGCTGGGGGGGGCCGAGGTCGACATCGTAGAGGGAGAACCGCTCGTACCCCCCGAGCGCATCCACGCTCCGCGCGAGAGCGCGGCGGGCGGGGTTCCGCGTGGGAACGACCGAGAGGACGGGGCGGCTCCGGTGGTCGAAGAGCGACGGGCGTCCGGAACCGAGCGTGGCCGAGTGCACGTCGGGGTGGTCGGTGAGGCGACGGGCGAGGAGGGAAAGGTCGCTCCGGGTCCCCGCGACGAGGAAGGGGGGACGGTATTCGACCGCGGTCCGTCGCACGCGGCCGGTCCGTTGCTCCTTCGTCCAGAGGACGACCGAGCGGCCGTCGTCGCTCTCGGTGATGTCGAGGAGCCAGCCGTCCGGCCTCAACGGCGGCGGTGTCACCGCCATCGTCAGCGACGGGAGGTCGCGGTCGACGGTTCGGCCCGGATCCGGACCGCGAGGTCGGTGAGGACGGAGAGGAGGATCGATTCGAGCAGGTCCGGGCTCCCGACGTACGTCGCCTGCGCGACGTAGCGGCGGGCCCCGGTCCGGACCATCTCGAACGCAGCGCGCTCCTCCGGGCTCGTGAGGAGCCGCGCGAACTCGTCCCACCGTTTCATCCTCTCCTCGAGCGCCTGGTGGTAGGTCGGAGCGGTACGCCCCACGCGATCACCTCCTCGGCGAACTCTCCGCCGAACTGTTCCATGCCGGTCTGACCGGCCGGGCGAGGCACGAGGGCGACCCGGGCATCGTCCCGGAGCGCGCGCAACCGCAGGGTGCCCGGCCCCCGGGCGAACGTGATGAGGTCGGACCAGGGGGGCCCCTCGTCGGCGAGCACGCGGAATCGTTCGAACCCGTCCGGGGTGAGGGTCAGGAGCAGCGGGACGCGGACCTCGCGAGCGAGCCCGGCGAGGATGCGAGCGACGTGACCGAGGAGCGCGGAGCGCTCGTCGTCGGGAATCTCCGTGTCCGCAAAGAGGGTCGGCAGGTCGTGACCGACGAGGAGGGTCGGGGGATGGCGACGGACCTCCCGAGCCCATCCGTCCACGAGAGCGACCATCTGGTAGGCCGTGAACGCGCGGGCGATGCGGATGCGGCGCAACGTCTCGGTCGCATCGACCCCGAACGCCCGGCCGAGCTCGCCGATGCGGTACGGGTGGAACCGGTTCGCCCCCTCGAGGAGCGAGATCCGGCCCCGGGCGAGCGCGCTCCCCGCGTAGAGGAGCTCGAGGACCGGCTCGACCGCGACGGAGGGGCCGGTCCAAACGGTCGCCTCGCCGGGTGAGAACCGGCGCGCAAGCCAGGGAAAGAGCGCCGGCTCCGACGGAAGGAGAGGGGTGGCGCGGGTCCGTCGAGGGTGCGGGGCGAGCTTCGGACGAGCCGGCGGGGAGGAGGGGAACGGGTGCCTCGGCTCGGGTCGGAAGGCCTCCTCCGTGAGGAGATCCTCCTCCGGCGCGAGCGCGGGCTCGGTGAGAAGAGCGTCGACCATCATCGATCGATCCGGTGCCATCATCGGTCGGGCCGCTCTAAAGCGGCGGCTCGGGAGGCGTTGAAACAGGACCGAGAACGAGGGGTTTCATCGGCTCTCGCGAACCGCGGACGCTCCTTCCGGGACGAGACCGCTCGGTGAACAACAAGATTTATCGCGCACGACCGGCCTCGTAGACGAGGAACGGCCTCCATGTCGACCCCCACCCCTCCGTCATCCCCCGCGGTCCCGTCCCGACCTACCCACCGAACGATGCTCTACGTCGGAGTCGTCGCCGCGGTCGTGATCGCGGTGCTGTTGGTCGTGGTCTTCGTCCTGCCCGGCCCCACCAGCTCAGGGAGCGCCGCAGCGGTGCTCACGTACTCCGGGGCTCTTCCCGTCGCGAACGGCGCCGTGGCCGGATTTGCGGGTGGCGGCTGGACCCCCGTGTTCGCTGTCGGCTTGGTTTCGGCCGTGAACGAGACGGAGCAGGTGAACTCGACGAACCTGAGCAACCTCACCTCCTACTGCCCCGCGTTCTTGGTCTCCGGGGCCACCAGCCTCACGGTGGCGGGGTACTCAGGAAGCCGGTCCTCCGGGGCCTCGCCGGCATGGATGTTCGGTTACCGGAATCAGTCGGACACCCTCGCGGTGGTCACGGTGCTCGACGGCCACCCGCAGGTTCTTCTCACGCTTTCGGGCGGGTATTGCGCGTTGTACGCGCAACTCATCACACCGATCCCGGGGGACGTGATCGACAGCTCCCAGGCCGCCGCGGACGCCCAGCCGGACGCCGCGGCGTTTCTCGCGACGCACCCGAACGCCTCGGCCGAGTATGGCTTGACCGGAGGAGTTCACTTCGGATCTTTCCGGTTGGGGACCGAGTGGTCGATCACATACAGCACGTGCCCCCTGAGCTCGTCGGCGAGCGGGACGGGCGACCAGCTCAACGTGACGTTGAACGCCACGAGCGGCCACATCCTCGGCACGAACTCGTCGACGGACGTCAGCTGCGGTTCCCTTACCACCCCGACCGAGGTCGTCCGCGCGCCCACCCTCGGGTCGCTGTCGCTCGCCGCTCGGGGGGAGCGCTCGAGCGCTCCTTCGTGATTCGGTGAGGTCCTACGCGTCGAGCCGTCCGCGGCGGGCCGGCGGGGAGAGGCCCAGCTCCTCGGTAAGCGTGCGGCAGTTCACCGCCGCGTCCCCGCGGAAATGGTTGTTGAAGAACCCGTAGAGGGTGGCGGCGTTCTCGGTGAGGGCGCGGACCCGTGGAATCCACGAGGCGAGCTCGGTCGTGGAGTACGTGTAATCGTACCAGAGCGGGCTCCCGTGCCCGTGCCAGCGGATGTACGCGAACGGAGCGGTCACCTCGAGCGAGACCGGTAGGTGCGGACCGTCCACGGTGACGTAGGCGAGAGCGAACTCCCGCAAGAGGTCGATCGATTCCGGTGCGAGCCAGGAGCGCTCGCGGAACTCGACCGCGACCGGCAGGTCCCGGGGGAGCGTTTCGTAGAAGTGGCGTACGGTCGTCGGTTCGAACGGGAGGGACGGCGGGAGCTGGAGGAGCGCCGCGGCGAACTTCCCTCCCTCGCGGATCGGTTTCAGGACCGCGAGGAAGCGGGCGAGCTCCTCGTCCGTGCGCACAAGGCGCAGGTCGTGGGTGATCGTCTGCGGGAACTTCGCCGCGAACCGGAACCCCGCGGGGGTCCGCTTGACCCACGAGGCCGTAACGGAGGGAGGAGGGAGGCGATAGAACGTCGAATTCACCTCCACGATCGGGAATAGACCCGCGTAGTAGCGGAGCTTGTCGCTCGCCCCGCGGCGTGGGTAGACGCGCCCCGACCACTCCGGGTAATCCCAGCCGCTCGTCCCCAGCAGGATGTCGCTCATCCGCGCTCTTCTCGGACCGAACGCCCTTCCTACCGGTAAAGATTGCGCTTGAGGCGAACCGCCGGTCCGAGGGCAAGGTGGGCCGTACGCGAAGGGTTATGGCACGGGCCCGGGTTCTGCCCCGGGCCGTGTATCCCATCAGCTACGTGCGAGAATCGGCGGACGCCCTCAAGGCGGGGCTCGTGGCGCGAGGACGCGACCCGACCGAGGTCGACCGCCTCGTCGCGCTCGACCGCGAACGACGGGCGGTCGGAGAGGAGACGAACCGCCTGCGGGCCGAACGCAACCGGGGCGCGCACCGAGTGGCCGAGGCCGCGAAGACCTCCGCGCCCGCGGACGACCGTGACCGAACCCAGCTCGGCGAGCTCCGGGACCGGATCCGGGACCTCGAGACGCGGGCGGACACGCTCGACATCGAGATCCGCGAGCGTCTGCTCCTGCTCCCCCAGAACCCCCATTCGAGCGTCCCCCTCGGGAAAGACGCGAGCGGCAACGTCGAGGTGGCGCGCTTCGAACCCCACCGGACGGCGCCGTCCGCCCCCCGACCCCACTTCGAGGTCGGCCACGACCTCAACCTGCTCGACGAGGAGCGCGGGGTGAAGGTCGCGGGCGAGGGGTTCTACGTGCTCTGGGGCGACCTGGCCCGGCTCGAGTACGCGCTGATCCGGTTCATGCGGGAGCTTCACCGCTCCCGGGGGTACATCGAGGTCGCGCCGCCGATCCTCGTTCGGGGCGAATCGATGGTCGGTACCGGCCAGCTCCCGAAGTTCGCGGAGGACTCCTACCAGGTGAAACCCGACGACCTGTGGCTCGTGCCGACCGCGGAGGTTCCCGTCACGAACCTCTTCCGCGACGAGGTGCTCCTAGCCGAGGACCTGCCGGTCAAGTTATTCGCGTACACCCCGTGCTTCCGTCGGGAGGCGGGCGGACACGGCGTGGAGACGCGGGGGATTGCGCGGGTCCACCAGTTCGACAATGTCGAGCTCGTCCAGTTCACGACCCCCGAGTCCTCGTATGACGCGCTCGAGGAGCTTCGGACCGAGGCCGAAGAGGTCCTCCGACGCCTCGACCTCCCGTTCCGCACGGTAAGCTTGTGCACGGGCGACCTCGGCGAGAAGGCGTCGAAGTGCTACGACCTCGAATTGTGGGCACCGGGGGGGAAGCGGTGGCTCGAGGTGAGCTCCATCTCCAACTTCGAGGCGTACCAGGCGGTCCGCGCGAACGTGCGGTGGCGCCGTCATCAGTCTTCCCGGCCCGAGCCGGTGCACACCCTCAACGCGTCGGGAGTGGCGCTCCCCCGGCTCGTGATCGCGATCCTCGAGAACTACCAGACCGACGACGGACGCATCGAGATCCCCGAGGTGGTCCGGGAAGAGATGGGAGGGGCTCGGTATCTCGAGCCGAACCCGTTCGTGGGCGAGCGGGAGCTCGCGCGGGGGCGGCATCCCCGCCGTTCCTCGAAGGGGACCGAACCCCCACCGGCGAAATCCTAATAGGCCGCTTCGCTCGAACGGGCGAAGGGGCCGGCGATGATCCAGGTCGACATTGACATTGCCAAGTGCACCGGCTGCTCCCATTGCAAGGACGTTTGCCCGGTCAACGTCTTCGACCTGCGTCCCCGTGACCAGGTCCCGGACGTGGTCGACGACCCGGCGGTCGGGGCGAAGTTCCAGTTCCGGGGAGAGAAGTCCCTCGCCGTCAACGGTCCGGAGTGCATCGTCTGCGAGGCGTGCCTGTTCGAGTGCGAGGGCGAGTGCATCCTCATCACGGACGACGAGAACCACGTGCACTTCTCGGTCTACAAGTAGCCGCGCTGACGATGATCGTCCCCGCTCGTTTCTTTCGGTCGAGGCGTGAGCTCCGGGACTGGTTCGAGGCCCACCACGCGGACACCGCGGAGCTCTGGGTCGGCTTCCATAAGGCCCACACCGGGAGGGTGGGGGTGGTCTATCCCGAGGCGGTGGAGGAGGCCCTCTGCTTCGGATGGATCGACACGACCGTGCGTCGGATCGACGACGACCGCTATGCGAACCGCTTCACGCCGCGACGGCGGGATAGTCAATGGAGCACCGTCAACCGCCGACTCTTCGCGGAGCTGGAGAAGGCCGGACGGGTCCACGAATCGGGCCGTCGTGCGTTCGACCGGCGACCGAAGAAGGAGACGATGCAGTTCGGGAGCGAGCGGACCTTCCGCCTGGCTCCGACGTTCGCCGCACGCCTGCGGAAGCGACCCGACGCGGAGCGATTCTTCCGCTCCCGCCCTCGCGGGTACCGGCGCAGAGCGACCTTCTGGGTGATGAGCGCGGTGCGTCCGGAGACGAGAGAGCGACGGTTCGAGACCTTGCTCAGCGCGTCGGCCGCGGGGACGGTTCCGACGGCGCTCCTCCTTCCCGGCGAGGTGGCGCCCCGACCGTCCCGCCGCTCGGCCCCTCCGGTTCGGGTCGTCCGGGCGGGGGCCGCGCGTCACCGTCACTCGCGTCTCGAAAGCCCTTAAATAGCCCAGAACCCCCGCCGACGCAACCGTGCCCGAGACGTCCAAAGAGGCGGGGCGCACCGTCGTGGTCGGGGAGCGGGAGCTCGCGATCGGGTTCCGCTTGATCGGCCTCAAGGACGTCATCGAGGTCACGCCGGAGAATTCGGTCGCGGAGTTCCAACGCGCGATGACCGGTGGCTACACCCTCATCATCGCGACCCAGTCGATCCGCGCTCGACTCTCGGACGCCCAGCGATCGGTCGCGGACGGCTCGCTCGACCCCCTGGTCGTCTTCGTTCCGACGCCGACCGGCGAATACGATGTCGAGAGCATCGAGGCGCTCGCGAAGCGCGTCCTGGGAGTCACGCTCTCGGTCGCTACCTAACGGAGGGAAGGAGATGGTAGGTTCCGTCGCGCGAGTGTCCGGTCCGGTCGTCATCGCCGAGGGGCTGGTCGACGCGAAGATGTACGACGTCGTCCACGTCGGGGCCCTCGGCCTCGTCGGGGAGATCATCCGCCTCGTCGGAGGGACCGCGACGGTCCAGGTCTACGAGGACACGACCGGCATCCGCCCGGGAGACCCGGTCGAGACCACCGGGCAGGCCCTCACCGTGGAGCTCGGTCCCGGGCTCCTGAAGTCCATCTACGACGGAGTTCAGCGCCCGCTCGATGTCATTCAGAAGCGTGTCGGGGATTTCATCACCCGCGGAACGTCGGCTCCCCCGCTCGACGAGAAGGCCGTCTGGGAGTTCACCGCGACCGCGAAGGTCGGGAGCGTCGTGACGCCCGGGACCATCCTCGGCACGGTCCCGGAGACCGCCCTCATCCTGCACAAGATCCTCGTCCCGCCCGGGCTTCGAGGGACCCTTACCGACCTATCGAGCGGGAAGTACACCGTCCGAGACCGCATCGGAACGCTCGAGACCGACTCGGGTCCCGTTCCCCTCACGCTGACCCACAAGTGGGTGGTGCGGATCCCCCGCCCCGTCACCCAGAAGCTCCCGCCGGACATCCCGCTCGTGACGGGTCAGCGGACCATCGACACCTTCTTCCCGGTCGCGAAGGGCGGGACCGCGTGCATCCCCGGGCCGTTCGGGTCCGGAAAGACCGTTACTCAGCAGCAGCTCGCGAAATGGGCGGACTCGGACATCGTCGTCTACGTCGGGTGTGGAGAGCGCGGCAACGAGATGGCCGAGGTGCTCGCCACGTTCCCGAAGCTCTTGGACCCGAAATCGGGACGGCCGCTCATGGAGCGGACCGTGCTGATCGCGAACACCTCCAACATGCCGGTCGCCGCCCGAGAGGCGAGCGTCTACACCGGGATCACGATCGCGGAGTACTACCGGGACATGGGCTACGACGTCGCCCTCATGGCCGACTCGACCAGCCGGTGGGCCGAGGCGATGCGTGAGATCTCGGGTCGTCTCGAGGAGATGCCCGGCGAGGAAGGCTACCCGGCCTACCTCGGTCGCCGCATCGCCGAGTTCTACGAGCGCGCCGGTCGAGTGGTCACCCTCTCTCCCGACGCGCGGACCGGTTCGATTACCGTCGTGGGGGCCGTCTCCCCCCCCGGTGGGGACACCTCGGAACCCGTTAGCCAGAACACGCTGCGCATCGCTCGCGTCTTCTGGGCGCTCGATGCCTCGCTCGCCTCCCGCCGCCACTTCCCGTCCATCAACTGGCTCCAGAGCTACTCGCTCTACACAGGCGACCTCGAGCCCTGGTACACCGCGTCGCTGTCGAAGGACTTCATTGCCCTCCGCCAGAAGGCGCTCGAGACGCTCCAGAAGGAGTCCGAGCTCCAGGAGATCGTCCAGCTGGTAGGCGTGGACGCGCTCCCCGAGCGGGAGAAGGCCGTCCTGGATGTCGCCCGGATGCTGCGGGAGGACTACCTTCAGCAGAGCGCCTACGACGAGGTCGATACCTACACTTCGATCCAGAAGCAGGCCCGCATGCTGCGGGCGATCCTTCGGTTCGGGGACCTCGAACAGGAAGCGATCGGCAAAGGCGCCACCGTCGCCACCCTGCAGAAACTCCCGGTCCGGACGAAGCTCTCGCGCATGAAGTGGATCCCGGAAGCCGAGACCCAGACCGCGTTCGACGAGCTCGAGCGTGAGACCGACCTCGCCGTCGGCGCCCTCACCGCGTCGGGAGGGACGTAATGGCCACGAAGGAATCGACCTCCAGCCGCGCGTCGCCCGCTGTCCCGGTCGACTACCGGACGATCGACCGGGTCGCGGGACCGCTCCTGTTCGTGCGGGACGTCGCGAACGCGGCGTATGGGGAGATCGTCGAGATCCAGCTCCCGACCGGCGAGCGTCGCCAGGGCCAGGTCCTCGACTCGCGCAAGGGCCTCGCGATCGTCCAGGTCTTCGGCCCAACGATGGGCATCAACCTCGAGCGGACGAGCGTGAAGTTCCTCGGGGAGGTCGCGACCCTGCCCGTCTCGGACGAGATGCTCGGGCGGGTCTTCACCGGCCTCGGCGAGCCGCGCGACGGCGGCCCGCGGATCGTGAGCGAGACCCGGCTCGAGATCGTCGGGAACGCCATGAACCCGTACTCGCGCGAGGAGCCGAGCGAGTTCATCCAGACGGGGATCTCCACGATCGACGTCAACAACACCCTGGTCCGCGGGCAGAAGCTCCCGATCTTCTCGGGGGCAGGCCTTCCGCACAACCAGATCGCCGCTCAGATCGTCCGCCAGGCGAAGCTCCGCGATTCCTCGGAAGGGTTCGCGGTCGTATTCGCGGCGATGGGGATCACGAGTGAAGAGGCGAACTACTTCCTACGGGAGTTCGAATCGACCGGGGCGCTCGAGCGCGCCGTCGTCTTCCTGAACCTCTCGTCAGACCCGTCCATGGAACGGGTCGTGACGCCCCGCATGGCGCTCACCGCCGCCGAGTTCCTCGCCTACGAGCGGGACCTCCACATCCTGGTCGTGCTCACCGACATGACGAACTACTGCGAGGCGCTCCGCGAGGTCTCCGCCGCGCGGGAGGAGGTCCCGGGACGACGCGGCTATCCGGGGTACCTCTACACCGACCTTGCGACCCTCTACGAACGGGCGGGGAAGATCCACGGTCGCAAGGGGTCGATCACGCAAATCCCCATCCTCACGATGCCCGCGGACGACGTCACCCACCCGATCCCGGACCTTACGGGCTACATCACCGAAGGTCAGGTGTACATCAGCCGGGACCTCCAGCGCCGCGGGATCTACCCGCCGATCGACATCCTGCCGTCGCTCTCGCGCCTCATGGGTCAGGGGATCGGCAAGGGACGGACGCGGGAAGACCACCGCGGGGTCTCGGACCAGCTCTTCGCGACCTACGCGACGGGTAAGGACCAACGGGCGCTCTCCGCCATCGTCGGCGAGGAGGCGCTCACCGCCACCGACCGGCTGTACCTCAAGGCGGCCGACCGCTTCGAGTCCGAGTTCGTGAACCAGCGACCGGACGAGGACCGGACGATCGACGAGAGCCTCGCCCTCGCCTGGGACATCCTCGCGGACTTCCCCGAGTCGGAGCTGAAGCGCATCCGTCCGGAGTTCATCGAGAAGTACCGGCCGAAGCGGGCGGCTCCCCCTTCGTAGGCGGCGACGAACCGACGATGCCGGCCGAAACCGTCCGACCGACCCGCCTCGAGCTTCTGCGGACCCGCCGGCGGATCGTGGTCGCGACGAAAGGGCTCAACCTCCTTAAGCTGAAGCGCTCCGCGCTGATCGTCGAGTTCTTCGCCCTCTCCCGCGAGGCGATGAAGTTGCGCGGCGACCTTCGGTCGCGCATCGACCGGGGCTACGAATCGATCCGGATGGCCGAGATGCTGGAAGGACCGACCCGACTCGAGAATATCTCGAGCCTCCTCCCCGACATCGCACCGGTCGCCGTCACGACCAAGAACGTCATGGGGGTCCGCACTCCCCGGGTCGACCGCGGCGGCTACGCGCCGACCCCGACCCCCGACCTCCTCGACCTCCCGGTGTCGATCCAAGAGGCGATCCGCCGCTTCCAGCGGATCTACGAGGTCGTCCTCGACATCGCCGAGAAGGAGAACGCCCTACGGCGCCTCCTCAAGGAGATCGAGAAGACGAAGCGTCGGGCGAGCGCGATCGAGAACGTCCTCATCCCACGCCTTCAGGGCGTGGTCCGCTACATCAAGTTCCGATTCGACGAGCTCGAGCGCGACTCGTTCAGCATGCTCAAGACCGTCAAGCGGAAGATGGAGCAGGAGGGCAGCAGTGCGAGCGCAGCCTAACGCCGCGGTCCGGCGGTTCACCGCCGTATGGGGGGTTAGCATCGCGGTCCGTGCCGCCGCGCTCGCCGTCCTCCTCCTGGTCGTGCTCAAACTCCTGGGAGGATACTAACGATGGTCACTACCACCGCCGGAGCGGCCGCGCCGGGCTCGCTCGAGGCCCTGAAACGCGTGAAAGCGACCGAGACCGAGTGGGACGCGCGCCTGAACGCCGCCCGCCAGGAAGCCGAGGCCACGCTCCGACGGCTCCGGGAGGACCGGGACGCCGCGGTGAAGGCCGCGGAGGCGGAAGCGGACCGACGGCGGACCGTCCGGCTCGACCGCGCCCGGGTCGAGACCGCCGCTGAGGCGGAGGCCATCGTCGCCGACGGCCGCTTGGCCGCGGAACGGGCTGCGCGCAGCGAAGGCCGTCGACCGGCGGACAAGAAGGACGCGCTCCTCGACGTCGTTCTCGGGTCGTTCGGGAAGGAATAGGAGCCGCGAGTGGCGCTGCGCCCGGTCCGTATGGCAAAGGTCGGCCTCCTCGGTCTCAAGGAGGATGAGGAACGGATCCTCACCGTCCTTCACGACCTCCGGGTGGCCCAGGTCGAGCCGCTCTCGCCCGACGCGATGGCCGAGCTCGGACCCGAGCGGGGGCCCGAGACGCTGCGCCAAGTGGGAGACGAGACGCTCCGGTTCCGCGGCCTTCTGAGCGCCCTCCCGGCCGGGCACGCCGGCCCGCCCCGACGTTTCGATTCGATCGCGGAGATCCTCGCGGCCGCGAAGACCGTCCCGATCGACTCCGAGGTCGGGGAGTTGAAACGGGAGGACGACCGGCTCGCCACCGACGAGAAGGCGACGGCCGGGCAGGCCCAGCTGCTCGAGCGCCTCTCGTTCTATCCCGACCGGCTCGAGTTCCTGGATGCCCGCAGCTTCCACGCTTTCTACGGAGAATCGACGCCCGAGGACTACACGACGTTCGCATCCGCCCTCTCGGCCGAGCACGACGTCCAACTCTTGGTCGGGCCGCCCGGCGAGAGCGTCCGCTTCCTGGTCCTTCTCCCCCCGGGGGGCGTGGACACGCTGTCCCGCCTATCGCAGACCCGTGGGGTCCACCTGTCGGCGGTACCTCGGCTATCGGGGACGGTCGCCGAAGAGCTCGCGGCGCTCCGCACTCGAGCGGCCGAGGTCGCCCAGCGGCGGGGCGAGATCGCGGCTCGGCTGATCGCGATCTCCCAGGAATGGTACCCGCTGGTCAGCGCGGTCGCCGAAGCGCTCGAGATCGAGAACCGGAAGGCGGAGGTCGTCACGAAGCTGGGCGCGAGCCGCGCCGCCTTCGCCCTCGAGGCCTGGGTCCCCGAGCGGGACATCGCACGGCTCGAGGCGGTCGTAGAGCGGGAGAGCGGGAACCGAACGTTCTTCTACCGGGTCCCGACCTCGGAGGAGCCCCCCACCCTCATGTCGAACCCGCGCGGGGTTCGTCGGTTCGAGTTCTTCGTGCGTTTCTATTCGCTCCCGCAGTCGACCGAGTGGGACCCCACCCTCGTCTTCGCGATCGCCTTCCCCATCTTCTTCGGGTTCATGCTCAGCGACTGGGGCTACGGTCTCGTCATCCTGCTGATCTCGCTCTGGATGATCGCCGGATTCCCGGCGGCCCGGTACCTGCCGAAGTTCGGCCGGAACTTCGTCAAGATGATCATGGGGCCGAAAGGGATGCAGCAGCTCGCCTACGCGCTCCTTCCCGGGTGCGCGATCGCGATCGGCCTCGGCCTCTACTCGAACGAGTTCTTCGGCTACCCGCTCCTGACCGTCCTCTTTCACTACGCGGGGCCGTCGCTGGACAAGTCCGTGCCGACCTACCTGCTCTTTGCCGGGTTCGTCGGCCTCGGGATGGTCGTCCTCGGTTTCGTCATGGGAGCCCTGAAGGAGTACTTCCATCACCACCCGAGGGGCGTGGTCGCGAAGAGCGGCGGGGTGCTCTTTGCCTTCGGGGTCGCGTTCTTCGGCCTCGCGGTCATCCATCGGGCGACCTCGGTCTCCGCCGACCCGCTCATCGTCGTCTGGTATGCCTGCCTCGCAGTCGGCCTCGCGATGCTCCTCTTCGGCGAGGGCCTTCAGATGGGGCTGATGGGGCTCATCGAGGTTGTGAGTCACATCCTCTCCTACACGCGTCTGGTCGGGATCCTGCTCGCGAGCGCCATCCTCGCGCTCGTCATCAACACCATCGGGGGCGGCCTCGTCCTCGGCGGGACGGTGGTCGGGATCGTCGCGGGCCTCGTCATCATCGTCATCGGCCAGTCGTTCAACGTCATCATCGGCGTCTTCGAGCCGGGGATCCAAGGGGCGCGGCTGATCTTCGTCGAGTACTTCTCGAAGTTCTACACCGGCAACGGGAAGGTCTTCCGGCCGTTCGGGTCCCCTCGGACCCACACGGTCTCGCCCCTCGAAGCCCCCGGAGCGCTCCCCGCCGGACCGATCGTCCGGACCCCGGGGGAGTGAGCCCGCCCGGGCGGAGCGCGCTAAAGGCGGGGCGACACGAGCAGCGGGGTCAGCCGGTCCGCAGGCACCCCGTACAGGCGGCCGAACACCGCTCGGCGCAGGTCGCTGCGCTCGAGCTCGTTCCGGATCAGGAAGGCGAAGATGACGCTCAGCGAGAGCGGATAGGTCCTCAGCCGCTTCAGCTCGGACGTAGCTCGCTCGCGTTCGAGAGCCACCTCGTACCCCGTCAGGCTGCCGGCGGACTCGAACTCCGTCACGCCTTCCCCGATGGAGGGGAACCGGGACGCGAGGCGCTCGGCGAGGTCGGGGACGGTCCGCGCCGAGAAGAGGTCCGAGGCGAGCGTCGCGGTCAACGTGCCCCCGTCCGTCCACCGGGCGACGACGTCGTCGACCGGGAGGTGGTGGGCCTTTCCCTTGAGGAGGAGGAGGGCGTTCCGCGCATCGATCTCGCTCTGAACGAGGGCGCGCACCACCCACTCGTCGCCTTGGAAGAACCGCGCCTGGGCGAGCACGTTGCGGTAGTACTCCTTGTCGAGCGCGCGCAGGATGGGGAAGATGTTGTGGGTCCGCTCGAACGCCTCGAGGAACGGCAGGATCGTCGCCCCGTAGCCGTACCTCACGAGCGAGGTGACCATCGCTTCGACGGTCGTCTGGCCGAGGAGAATCCGAAAATCGTCCAGGTTCATCGCGCCCGCGTAGAGACCCGCGGGGATCTCGCGGCTCGAGATCAGGTGGTCCTCGGTCTCGGTGACCCCCAACCCCTTCGCCTTCGCCGTGAGGATCATCTCGATGTTCTGGATGTCCCAGCGGCCCAGGTACGCCCCGACGACCGAGCGCCCCGCGAACGGGGTCGCCTCGAACGCGTGTCGGTTCCTCCGCACGAACGTGCGATTGATCGCGAGCTCGACCAGGGAGGCACCGGAATGGGTCGCTCGGACGCGGGCGATGTCCTCGGCGTACGGGGTCGTTTCAAGGACCTTCGCGAACTCGTTCGGGTCCTTGGTGGCCAAGAGCAGCGGGTACGTCTCCTTCGGAAGGAAGGCGGGGAACTCCGGGTTCAGCCGACCGAGCGCGCTGGCGTAGGGGGAGGCGGCCATGATGCCGGCCTAGGCAAGAAGCCCGCGGACCCGGTCCTCGCGCAACCGGAGGAGCTCGTCGAACGAGAGGTTCAGTCGGCGGCTCCCGTCCGGGGTCTCCGCGACGAGGCCCCCGAGGATCGGCTGGGGCGTCGGGTCGAAGCTCTTTCCCGCCACCTTCGCGAGGAGGGGGGCGTCCTCGCCCCGGCCCGATATCCGTACGGGTTTTCCGAGCGATTCGTTGGCGGCGACGACCATCCGCTTCAGCACGGCCGGGTACTGCGCCGACCGAGTGTACTCCTGGAGGAGGGTCCGAGTTTCCTCGATCGCGCTCACGAGCCTTCGTTCTCGGGCTTCGTGGAGGAGCTTGCGGGACTGCAGCTTCGCGGCGGCGAGGCGCTGAGCGTGCTCGTGGGCAACCTCGGTGTCGGTCGCGCGGGCGCTCTCCGAATGGACCTCCTCGAGCCGTCGGTCGGTTTCCGCGAGGATCTTCGCGCTCTCGGCCTCGCGGGTCGCGGTGATGGCGGCGAGGTCGGCCTCGCCGCGACGGCGGATCTCGTCGACGAGGCTTTCGAGGCTCATAGGTGCGAGCGAGGGGCCTACGAGATGACCCCGAGCAGGAGGATGATCCCCAGCACGAATCCGATGATCCAGAGCGTCTCGGGGATGACGAAGAAGAACAGCACTTGGCCGAACTTCTCCGGCTTCTCGGCGATGATCCCCATGCCGGCCGCCCCAATTCCCGATTGGGCCATACCGGTTCCAATCAGTCCTCCGGCGATGGCGATCCCGGCCGCGAGCGTCGCGTACTGATCCATGGCTGACCCGGGCGGGCGAACAAGGTTGGGTATATAACCCGGGACCCACGGGAAGGGGCCCAGTCTACCGCCGAGAAACCTAGTCCGGCGGGGAGGGGGTCGCGGTCGGGTTTTCTAGCGCTCGGGACCGGGCCCTGGCACGCGCCTTGCGAACGAGTGCGATCGTTGCCCCCCACGCGACCCATCCGAGAACCCAGGCGGCGAGGCAGACCGGGCAGAGGGCGTGGATCTCGAACAGCTCCTCGTAGAGGAAGTAGAGGGAGACGGCCACTCCACCCGTCGTGAGGAGGAGCAGAAGGTAGGGCCAGAGGAGCTCCTTGCGTCGGGACTCCGCGATTCCGGCCACGAGCAGAATGAGGACGAAACCCCCGATGCCGATGAACGAATCCGGGATCCCGAAGAGGGTCGTCCTCCCACTGTTCGCGACGGCGCCGCACGAGACGTACGCGTTGAGGGTACAGTACTTCTGCAGCGACGCCTCGACCGTCTCGAAGTACGTGTAGATCGCGACGATGAGGCCGAACCCTCCGGCGAGGTAGATGACCGACCGGATGTCCCGCGTGCGCATCTCGAAGCTCTACGTGACCTGGGTAAGGTCCGCCGCCACGGAACTCTGCGTGTTGCTGCCCCAGATGGCGGCGTTGCCCCATCCCGCGTAGTACGGTTGCGTGGCCAGGTTGGCAGGAGTGGCGCCGTTCGATTTGGCAATGTAGGCCATCATCCACCAGGTCTGTCCCTGGACGACCGACCATGGCGTCCCGGTCGCCGTACTGACGTCCGTTTGCATGGTTCCGGTGGTGTACGAGGAAACGTCGTTCGGCTGGATCAGCGTCGCGCCCCCATGGACGTACTGACCGTTGATGACCACGAACGGGATCGAGCTGCCGGAGTAGGCGCTGACGTACGCCTGCTCGATGCAGTTGGAGGTGCTCGGGAAGGTCCCCGTGACCTGCGAGGTGTCCTCGCTCACGACGAACGAAACGTAGGAGGAGGAGACCTGCGCGTTGGCGAGGACGACCTCGGGAATGCCATCCTCGGCGGAATTCGTGAACGTGACGCTGCTTAACGGCACGCTCCCGAACCCGGTGAGCGCTTTCCAGATTGCCCAGCTGCTCGCGGAGCAGTACGGGCACCACGTCGCGCCGTAGTAGTAGACGGTCGGGAGGCCGTTCTCATGCCACGGCGAGACGCTGACCGACATCCAGCCGGCGGGTTCCGATGCTCCCGAGGACGGGAGGACCGGGCAGCCGAAGAAGAGGACGCCCGTGAGCGCGATCAATCCCGAGACCACGAGGCCGACCACGATGCCGGTCACCAGCGTCAATCGGTAGACCTTCGACCAGCGCGCCTTGGTCGATCGGAGTAGCCCGAAGAGCAGGAGGAATGCCACGATGACGAGCACGAGCGCCAGGTACGGGATCGCCGGTAGCACCAAGCCGACCGGCGAGGGAACGATGTAGGCGAGGACGAACCAGATACCGAAGATCGGTACCAAGAGGTAGCCGATGCGGGGGAGCGTCCACTTCCGCTCGGCCTTCTCCCGGTCCTCCTTCGAGGGGGCCGCCGGGGTCGAGGGGGCCTCGCCCTGCCGCCGCTGACGCGAGCGCTGGCGATGGTACAGTCCCCGGAGGGCGCGACCGGATTCCTGAACGGACGTGTCGGGGTGAAAACCAACCTTCGGGTCCTCCGCGATCTTGTCCCAGTCCCAGCCTTTCGACCGGAGCTCTTCTACCCGGTCCCAGTCGACCATCCACCGACCCAGTTGTACGCTCCTTTTCCTCTTTTGCCCCGAAAGGGAACCGAACCCCCGAGAGGGTCGTCCCCCAACGGCCTTTTACCCGAAACAAGGTGCGGCTGTCCGATGCGCCTCACCTTCCTCGGCACCGCCGGCTCGTGGCCGACCAAGGAACGGTCGGCGAGCGCGATCGCGTTGGACGCGGAGAAGGAGCTCATCCTCCTCGATTGCGGAGAGGGCACGCAGCGCCAATTCTTCCAGTCGTCCGCATCGTTCATGCGGGTCCGGCGGGTCTTCCTGACCCACTTCCACGGGGACCACTTCCTCGGCCTCCCCGGTCTCATCCAGAGCATGTGCCTCAACAACCGGACCGAGCCGCTCGACATCTACGGACCCCCCGATGCCGAGGAGATGGTCGGGAGGGCGCTTCGGATGGGATACTTCACCCTCCGATTCCCGGTCACGGTCCACGCGCTCTCGCCCGGTGCCACGGTAGAGCTCGACGGCTACTCGGTGCGGACCGCGGCCGCCATCCACCCCGTTCCCTCCCTGGCCTACCGTGTCGAGGAGGGCCCCAAGCGCGGCCGGTTCGACGGCGAAAAGGCCCGCTCCCTGGGGATCCACGGGCGGGACTTTGCGAAGCTCGAGGCGGGTGAAGCAGTTCGGGTCGGCTCGACCGTCGTGAACCCCTCGGACGTTATGGGACCGCCGCGCTCCGGCCGGTCGGTGGTCTATTCGGGGGACACGGCGCCGTCGGAGGAGGTACGACGCCTCTCGCACCGCGCGACCGTCCTCATCCACGAGGCGACGGTCTCCCAGGAGCTCGAGGCCCAGGCGAACGAATGGGGCCACTCCTCGGCCCGCCAGGCGGCCGAGATCGCGAACGCCGCCGAGGTCGCCACGCTCTTCCTCACGCACTTCTCGGCCCGCTACAAGGAGCTCGAAGGGCTCGAGTCCGAGGCGCGGATCCTCTTTCCGGGTTCCCAGGTCGCGCGGGACCTCCTCGACCATCCCATCCTCCAACCATGATTCGAGCGGACACCATCGTCACGGACATCGGCGAGCTCGCGACCCTGGCCCGGGGGCCCGTGCCGCGCATCGGGAAGGCGGCCGACGACCTCGGGGTCCTCACCGACGCGGCGCTCGCGGTCGCCGAGGGCCGTTTCGCCTGGGTAGGACGCGAACGCACCCTCTCCACGGCCGTCCGTCTACGCCCGGGCGGCCGGCGCCTCTCGGCCGGGGGCGGGGTCGTGGTCCCCGGGTTCGTGGACGCTCATACCCACGTCCTCTTCGCGGGGGACCGAGCGTTCGAGCTCCCGCTCAAGGTGCGAGGGATGGGGTATGCCGAGATCGCCCGGGCCGGCGGAGGCCTCTTCGCGACCGTTCGGGCGACCCGAAAGGCCACCGACGAGGCGCTGCTCGCGGCGACCGCCGCCCGACTCCTCCGCATGGGGAGTTGGGGGACCGCCTCGGTCGAGGTGAAGTCGGGCTACGCCCTCACGGTCGAGGGAGAGCTGCGGCTCCTCCGCCTCATCCCCCGGCTCGCCCGGCGCACCGGGCTACGGCTCGTCCCGACCTTCCTCGGCGCGCACGCGGTCGCGCCCGAGTACCGCACCCGGCCGGACGCGTACGTCGATCTCCTCGTCAAGGACGCGCTCCCGAGGGTCGCGAAGCAGGGGCTCGCCCGCTTCTGTGACGTCTTCTGCGAACCGGGGTTCTTCTCCGTCCGTCAGTCCGAGCGGCTCCTCCGAGCCGCCCTCGCGCTCGGGCTCGGCGTCAAGATCCACGCCGAGGAGTTCATCCTCTCGGGCGGAGCCCGCCTGGCCTCGCGCCTCCATGCGGTGTCGGCCGACCACTTACTAGCGGCACGGGCCGAGGACCGAGAGCTCCTCGCGAAGAGCGGCGTCACGGCCGTGCTCCTCCCCATCACCGCGCTCACCGCCTCCCCCGGCGTTCGGAGCCCGGGTCGGGAGATGGTGGACGCCGGGGTCCCGGTCGCCCTCGGCACGGACTGCTCACCGAACTCCTGGGTCGAGGCGATGCCCCTCGTCCTCGCGCACGCCGTCCACGCCGCGCGGCTCACGCCCGCCGAGGCGCTGACGGCGGCTACCGTGAACGCGGCGCATGCGGTCGGCCTCGAGGACGCGGGCATGGTCGCTGCGGGCCGGCCCGCCGATTTCACGGTCTTCCCGGTCCGCTCCGTCGACCAGCTCGGATACCGTTTCGACGTGATTCCGGCTCTGGTTTTCCGTCAGGGAAACCCGATTTCTCCGCCGACACTCCGTCAGTACTTCTAAATAGGGGGGCTCCACTCCTCGCCCTCGAGGTCGCCAAAATGGCGGAGCGTGTAGGCAAAGAGCAGATCAAGCGAGAGAAGGGTTACCTGTACTATCTCGGCAAGGACGGGTATCTCTGGAAAACCCCAACGAAGCTGAACAAGTCCGGCAAGAAGGGACGCGTCGGCACGGAGAAGATCACCCGTCAAGACGGCTACATGTACTTCCTTGACAAGAAGGGGTTCATCTCTCGCGCCAAGATGAAGAACGCCTGAACGGCGTCACCCTTTCTTGGGGACCTTCCTTCGGGAAGGTTCCCAACCCTCTTTTTTTCGTTCGTACGGTGCGGCCTGCTCCTACCGTGACCGAGGCACCTTCGCTCGGGCGCGGGCGCTCTTCGCCCACCGCGTCCTAGGTCGAACGGACCGTGGGAACGGTCGGCCCGGGTCGATAGCGCTTCCAGAGCGCGTAGAAGAACAGCCCGAAGAGAACGTCGGGCACGAGCACCACCGGCAGGAAGAGCTGGGAGACCAATCCGATGGCGACGATCGGAAGCAGGGCGCCGAGGGCCAGCATCGTGAGCGCCGCCTCGTTCCCGCTACGGCCGACCTCCCGACGCACGAACAGGAAGAGGGCGCCGCTGAAGAGAAGGTCGACCGCGATCGTGAGCGGCGGCCAGAGGGAGACCGCGCCCCCGAGACCGGGCACGAGGAGCAGAATCGGGTAGAACGCGAGACCGAGCCCGAAGAACCAACCCGGAGCGATCCGGGGACCGGGGTACGGGGGGTCGAGCGTGCCGTGCGGGAGCCGGCAGGTGACCGCATAGAGGAGCCCGGCGAGGAGCGCGGCGGACACGAGCAGCCACGGCGCGGTCCGCCAGTAGCCGGTGGCCAGGACCAACACCCCGATGTCGAGGGCGTAGACAGCGAGGGCGATAGGGATCTCGCGGCTCGAGAGGAGCGAGCGGCCGCGCGTCTCGGGAAGGGCGAGGCCGAGGAGGAGGATCGGAAGACCGACGCTGAGGACGATATGCACACCGAGCACACCGACCGTCCAGACCCAGTTCACCCCGGCGAACCGGCCGTAGGAGCCGAGGGCGCCCACGACGGACGCGTGGGGGTTGAACAGCGTACTGAGGGCAGTTCCCTCCTCGAGAAGCCCGTAGGCCGCGCCGAGGAGAACCACGCCCGCCCACCCCGGCCGCCACCGGACGAACGCCTCTCGGGCGAGAAGGACCCCGGGCCCGTAGAGACCCAGGTTCAGGGCGAGGAATAGCAGGAAGCCCCCGGGCGCGTAGACGAGCGCCGCGACCGGTGTTGACCCCGAGAGATACTCGGGGATCCCCGGCGTGAAGCAGAGCAAGAGAAGTACCGGATGTCGCCGGAAGAACGCGACCGCTCGAGGGAAGAGACGAGGCCGAGCTTCCTCGGTCATCGGAGGAGACGGGTCGTTCCCCGTACTTAGAACCGGGGAGCGTTCGGAAATTCGCAACCCCTCTTACCAAGGAACGGCGTGTGCGCTTCGGGCGACGCGATTTTCGACGCTGTCGTCGTCGCGACGACCAAGTAGACTTATACCGGATGACACTTGGCTCGCACCCGGAGGGTTTTCACGGTGTCCCGAGCGACACCATCCGCGTACCCGACCGTCGGCGACCGGTGCGAAACAGCCCCTCGACAGGGCCGTTTCAGCGACCGGCCGATGGGTTAGGTCCTCGCGTGGTGTTATTACTCATCGGTCGGGACGTCCCATCGATCCTTCAGGAGTAAAGCCGTCATGGCAGTGGCCAAGAAGCGCACCGCGCCCGCATCGGACGAGTCGGTCGGACGACCCGCTCCTCGCATCGGGCGTGAACCGATTCCCGTCCCTCGCCTCGTTCCTCGCGGAAAGACCGCATTCGACACGGTCCAGTGGAGAACGCACGACGCGATGATCAAGAACGCCGAAGGGAAGGCCATCTTCGAGCAGAAGGGAATTCGCGCCCCGACGTCCTGGTCCGAGACGAGCGTCAACATCGCCGCGTCGAAGTACTTCCGCGTCCTGCAGGGCCGTCGGGAGAACTCGATCGACGGGATGATCCGCCGCGTCTGCCATTTCATGGCGGAGCGGGGCCTCGACCTGGGCTACCTCGACACTCCGGACGAGGCGACGACGTTCGAGGAGAGCCTTTCGTACCTCATGGTCCAGCAGATGGCGGCGTTCAACAGCCCCGTCTGGTTCAACGTCGGCGTACGCGAGCCTCCGCAGTGCTCGGCGTGCTTCATCCAGTCGATCAGCGACGACATGGACTCGATCCTGGCGCTCGCGACGAGCGAGGGACGCCTGTTCAAGGGCGGCAGCGGGACCGGCACCAACCTCTCACCGCTCCGCGGCAGTCATGAGCGGCTCGCGGGGGGCGGGATCGCGTCGGGCCCCGTTTCGTTCATGCGCGCGTTCGACGCCCTCGCGGGCGTCATCAAGTCCGGCGGGACGACCCGCCGTGCGGCGAAGATGGTCATCCTCAACATGGACCACCCGGACATCGTCGACTTCATCGACTGCAAGGTCCGCGAGGAGGACAAGGCGGCGGCCCTCATCCGAGAGGGCTATTCGGTCAACTTCGACGGCACCGACCCCGATTCCGCGTACGCGTCCATCGCCTACCAGAACGCGAACCACTCCGTCCGCGTCCCGGACGCGTTCATGGAAGCGGTCGTCCGCGACAAGGACTGGAAGACGATCCACCGGACCGACCATTCGGTCGCCGAGACGTATCCGGCGCGCGAACTGTGGCGGAAGCTCGCGTACGCGGCCTGGCGCTGCGGGGACCCGGGGGTCCAGTTCGATGACGTGACGAACGACTGGCATACGTGCCCTAACTCCGGCCGGATCAACGCCTCTAACCCGTGCAGTGAGTACCTGTTCCTGGACGACTCGGCGTGCAACCTCGCGTCGATCAACCTGATGCGCTTCCTGGACGCGAAGGGGCAGTTCGACATCGAGCTGTTCCGCCAGACCGTCCGGACGATGGTCCTCGCGATGGAGATCATCGTCGACGCTTCGAGCTACCCGACCGCGCCGATCGCCCAGAATTCGCACGACTACCGGCCGCTGGGCCTCGGGTACGCGAACCTCGGCGCCCTGCTCATGCACTACGGCCTCGCCTACGACTCGGACGCGGGACGCACGCTCGCGGCCTCCGTCTCGGCGTTCCTATCGGCCGAGGGCTACCACATGTCGAGCGAGATCGCGAAGCGGGTCGGCCCGTTCCCCGGCTTCGAGCGGAACCGGGCCCCGATGCTGCGGGTCATGGGGAAGCACGCGAAGGCCGCCGAGGAGATCCCCTACAACGACCCCCGCCTGACGGCGTTCGCCCAGGCCGCGGCCGACCGCTGGCACGACACCGTGAAGGCCGGCGAGCTCTGGGGGTATCGGAACGCCCAGATCTCCGTCATCGCGCCGACCGGTACCATCGGGCTCCTCATGGGATGCGACACCCTCGGCCTCGAACCCGAGCTCTCCCTGGTCAAGGTGAAGAACCTCGTGGGCGGCGGGGTCCTGCGCATGGTCAACCGGACCGTGCCGAACGGCCTCCTTGCCCTCGGCTACTCCCCGGACGAGATCCGGGCCGTCACGGAGTACGTCGAGAAGACCGGGACGATCGAGGGAGCCCCGGGCCTCGCCCCGGAGGACATCAACGTCTTCGACTGCGCGCTCGCTCCGGCCGGCAGCGTTCGGACGATCCCACCGATGGGGCATCTCAAGATGCTCGGCGCCGTCCAGCCGTTCCTCTCGGGTGGGGCGTCCAAGACGATCAACCTCCCGAACGAGGCGACTGTCGAGGACATCGAGAAGATCTACCTCGAGGCGTGGAAGTTCGGCATCAAGTCGGTCGCGCTCTACCGCGACGGCTGCAAGGCGTCCCAACCGTTCGAAACGGGAAAGGGGAGGGCCGGAGCCGCCGTCGGACCCCGCGGGCCGGCCCGCGAGCGCCTTCCGAACGAGCGCCAGGCGATCACGCACCACTTCGAAGTGGGGGGCCACGACGGCTACGTCACGGTCGGCCTCTACCCCGACGGCCGCCCCGGTGAGATCTTCTTCCGGGTGACGAAGGAGGGCTCGACGGTGAACGGGCTCATGGACTCGCTCGGGCTCGCAATGTCGATGGCGCTCCAGCACGGGGTGCCGCTCAAGGACCTCGTCCGCAAGCTCGCCCACCTCCGATTCGAACCCGCCGGAGCGACCAACAACCCGAAGATCCGCTTCGCGAAGTCGATCCCCGACTACGTCGCTCGGTGGCTCGCTCTGGAGTTCCTCACCGAGGACGAGCGACGCGCGATCGGTCTCGAGGGACCCCCGGAGGGCAACGGCAACGGCCACGGGGCCGCCGTCCCGACCGGGACGCGACCGTCGGCCTCCCGCCCCTCGACCGTGAAGTTCGAGACCCGCGCCCTCGACGCGTTCTCCCCCGAGTTCTCGAGCGGAGGCGTCAGCGACGACGCGCCGGCCTGCGCGCTCTGCGGTGGGATCATGGTGCGGTCGGGCACGTGCTACGCGTGCACGGTCTGCGGCTCCACGAGCGGCTGCTCGTAGGATCTCGACGCGAAGCGGCCCGACCTACGACGAGGGACCCGCCGAAACGGCGGGCGCGGGCTCACCGACGAGCGGGGTGGGTGTGCCTTCCGCCGTGGACGGAGCCCCGAGCCGGGTCCCGTCGACGTGGAAGCGGAAGTTCCGTAGGCCGAGCGACAGGACGAGCCCGACTAGGGCGATCACCGCGGTGATCGCGAAAAGCAGGACGAAGCCCGTGATGGACGGGACGCTCGCGGTGACGGGTCCGCGGGGGGTCACGGCGACGACGGCGGCGGCCGTGAAGGTCGCGGTGACCGCGGCCGCGAGAACGGGTCCGACCGCACTCCCGAGGTTCCGGAACGTCTGGTTCATCCCGGTCTGGATCCCGAGCTCCTTCGGGGATACGGAGAGCACGATGATGTTGGACATCGCGATGAGCACCGCGACGTTCCCGACGAGCGCCGGGATGGCGAATACCATCAGCTCGAGGATCGAGGAGTGGAAGAGGGTCAGCCCGAGGGCGCCGAGGCCCATGACCGAGAAGCCGGCGATCATCACGGGCTTCGGTCCTTTCGCGGCGACCCAGCGTCCCCAGAGCGGAGCGAACGCCAGCATCCCGAGCGCCGAGGGGAGCGCGACCAACCCGAACTGGAACTCGGTGTATCCGAAGCCGGGCGAGATCGGGTCCTCGACGAGGATCGTGAGGGTGACGAAGATGAGGAACATCCCCACGCCCACGATGACCCCGTTCACGTTCGAGATCCAGATGTTCCGCTCCTTGAGGGCCTGGAACGAGACGACCGGCGTCGGGGCCCGCGGCTCCCAATAGAGGAAGAACGCGGTAGCGGCGAGGGCGAGGAGGAAGAACTCGGGAACCCCCCACGGAATGCCGGCGAACGTGACGGCCGAGAAGCTCGTCCAGCCCCAGTAGACACCCTCCGTAAGCCCGAACATCACCATCGCGAGCGCGATGCCGAGACTGCCGATGCCGGGGAGGTCGATCGGTTTCGGGGAGAGGTGCGGCGACTCATGGAGGTAGAAATACGCGAGGATCACGAGCAGAATCGCGATTGGGGTGACGGTGTGATAGGTGAGCTCCCAGCCGAATTGATACGCGATATAACCGCCGCCCACGAGCCCGAGCGCCGCGCCCGCGGCGAACATCCCCGAGACGATTCCCTGGGCCTGGCCGACCCGCGCGGCGGGGAAGACCTCGGGCAGCATCGCGAAGGCGAGCGGGAACATGCCCATCCCGAGTCCCTGGACCGCACGGACGCCGATCAGGAGGTAGATCTGGTTCGCTCGGTCGACCCCGAACGCCGCCCCGATGTTGGGTGTGAACCCGGCGATGCTGACCACGACCGCATAGAGCGCCATCACGATGAGGAGCATCCGCTTCTTGCCGTACTTGTCCCCGAGCTTGCCGAAGACCGGGGTCGCGACCGTCCCGACGAGCAGGTAGGCCGAAATGATCCAGACGACCGTTGTGGTCGGCGCGTTGTCAAAGAACGTTCGGAACGCCGAGAACGCGGGCAGGACCATCGTCTCGACGTACGTGACCATGAGCGCCATCACCGCGAGGACGATGATGGCCCCCCGCGCCGCGTGCGGGTTGTAGGGCGTGCCGGCCGCCGTCAGGTCCCGCTCGGAAGCGTTCACGTGCCCTCCGGTCGGAGGGTGCCGCTTCGGCTGAGACGGTGAGTGACCGCGGTGAAGACACGCACGGAGGCCGCGACGTCGGTTTCGGGTAACCCGCGGGCGGCCTCGGCCATGACCCCCGCGATCTCGCTCCAGATGCGGGCCTCGACCTTCCGCCCCCGTGGCGTGAGTGAGAGCTCGACCGCGCGCCGGTCACGTTCGGAGCGGTGGCGTCGCACGAGGCCCGCATCCTCGAGCTGGTCGATGTTCCCGCAGACCGTCGGAGCGGACACCCCGAGGTATCGGGCGACCGTGCTGACCGACGCGCCCTGGAGGCTCGAGACGGTGTGAATGGCCCAGAACTGCCCCATCGTGATCCCCTCCTTCGTAAGGGTCGGGTGAAGTTCTCGCAAAGACGCGCGCAAAACCTCGTGGAAGAGGTCGATGAGCCGAACGACGTCGTTCGATTCGGATCGGCGCTCGAGGGGCGGGGTCACTACCACCATGAGGTTTCCTAACTATTCGATATCCGAATAATTAGGAAATATAAGCATTTCGCGGCCTATGCGAGAGCGTAGCGCGCGAGCTCGACAAGGTCGTCGAGCCCCGGGCGCGAGTCCTCCGGGACCCTCGCGCCTCCCCACGCCGCGACGATCGCCCCCGAGGGAAAGGCAGGGCTCCGACCGGCTTCCTGCGCGCCGAGCGCGGTCGGCGACCCACGCCGGTCGATCTCGAGGAGGAGCACGAGGGCCCCCAGGGGCCCGGAGTCGACCGTTATGCGGACGGCCGTTCCCTGGCCCCACTCCTCGACCCGCGCCTCCTCGTCGTGGAGGTGGGCGATGCGGGCTCGGGGCCTCGCGGGTCTCTTCGCTCCCGACGGCGCGCCTCGCCAGGCGATCTTCTGTCCGGCCGCGCGGTACCGCATTAGGAGGCCGGGGTCGATGGGGAGGGGGACGTTCCGTTCGCTCACGTCGTCACCGTCCGACCTCGCCACAGGCGGCAATCGGGTCGCACCGAGCAGGGGCCGCAGACCGCAATGTCCCGTTCCTTCGGACAATCCCCGGAGATCCCGGTGTGACAGAGAACGAAATCGTACTTGACCGGGTCCAGAGGGTCGACCCGGCGCAAGGCTTCACTGACCTCCTCCACGGCCGCCCAGGAACGCGTGCGTCGGCCCGTGAGGCCGAGGTGGTAGGCGATCCAGTGCACGTGCTGGTCGAGCGGTATCCGAAGCTCCCCGGTCGGCACACGACGCCAGACGCCCAGGTCCGGATAGCGGTCGCGGACCATCCAGCGAACGAACAGCGTGAGCCTCTTGCACGGACTTGCCGCCGTGTCGCGAGGGCTTGGGAAGAGCGCTCGGTACCCCCGAGGGGGAGGACCCAGGCGTCCCCGCAACGCATCGGCCCGAAGAACGCGGGAGAGCTCGTCCAGCCCGCCCGCGAAGCCGCCGTCCGTGAATCCTTCGACGAAGGCCGACTCGAGGGACGGACGGTGACGGTAGTAGGTCTCGAGGACCCGCGCCAGGTAGTCGAGCTGGTCCCCCCGGATCCACCGATGGCGGAAGGAGGCCAAGCGTCGGGCCCGCTCCCGCGCGTGGCCCGGGGAGACGAGCCACGCAACGTCCCCGTCGGCGAGACCGGCGAGGCGGGCGACCGCGCCTCGGATCGCGGTCGTGTTGCCGATGGCGAGGGTGGATGCGAAGACCCCCGCCACCTCCGCGTGTCGAAGGTCCACTGCCAGCGGTCGGACCAGGGAGATCGGGTCGTCCGCGAGCGACCGGTCGAACGGGAACCGGGCGTAGAGCTCCTCGAGATGGCGGGGGAACTCCGCGCTCGGACGATAGGCTCGCACAGGCTGGCGGGACCCGCGCCCGGCATTTACCGTTCGCGTCCGAGAGGAGGGAACCACACCCCTAACTAGTCCGAACGGATAGGGCACCGGGAGCTGTCCGATGGAGCTCCGACCGACGATCGACCGGGAGTGGCTCGAACGCGCAGCCCTCCGGGACCCCTTTAACCACGCTTACGGCCGATGGGACCTCGACCACACGCCGAACCGGGTCCGCTTCGTCTCCGCGCTCGACGGGGACCAAACGGTCGGCTACTTGCTCATCTGGCTAGGGCATCCCACCCGTACCGTCGTTCACTGGGTCGGGGCCGACCCCCGCGCCCAGGGCCTCGTCGATGCCCTCCCTTCGCGACCCCTCGTGGCGATCGTCCCCGAGATGTTCCAGAACGTGGTGGTCGCCGCCCGGGGCCCCGCGCGGCCGTACACTCTCCTGCTGCTCGCGAACGAACCGGCCGAGAAGCCGAGGGTGAACTCAAACCCTCCCCCCTCGGCCGAGGTCCGCCGCCTCGAGCGCTCGGACCTTTCGGAACTGGTCGCGTTCGCGGGGCGACAGTCCGACCCCGTGGCCGCCGAGTACCCCACCCTCGACCCCGGAGAGGAGTGGATCTGGGGAGCGTTCGACCATGGGAAGATTCTCGGCGCGGTCCGTGCCGCCGTTCGCCTGAAGGACGTATGGCTCGTCGGCGGTGTGTTCGTCGACCCGGGCGTCCGGGGTCGTGGGGTCGGACGGGTGCTAGTCGAGGCGGCTCTCGCGAGCGCGCGCGAGGCTCGGGCGAGGGTCGGCCTCTACGTTCGAGAGGACCGTCTCGAGGCCCGTCGCCTCTACGAGCAATTGGGGTTCCGCCCCGTCGGGCGGCGCACATGGCTCGACCTCGGGGCCGATTTCTCCCCGTGAAGAGCCCGAAGCCGGTGCCGAACGGTCGAGCGGAAGCGTGCCCCCCGGAGCGGCGATGACCTCCAATGCGGACGCGGCGGAGGTCTTTCGGACGGTCGCCGACCTCCTCGACCTTCTCGGCGAGAAGTTCAAGCCCGAGGCGTATCGACGCGCCGCACGGTCGATCGAAAGCCTGACCGAGGACCTGGGCGCGGTCGCCGCCCGCCACGAGCTCCGTTCCATCCCCGGTGTCGGGGAAGCGATCGCGGAGAAGATCGAGGAGTACCTTCGAACCGGGTCCATTTCCTACTACGAGCGGTTGAAACGCGAGATCCCGCCCGGACTGGTCGAGCTGATGCGACTCCCCGGGCTCGGCCCGAAGACCGCACGCCGCTTCTGGGTCGAGCTCGGCGTCGAAGGGCCGAACGAGCTCCGGGACGCGATCGCCGCGGGACGGCTCGTCGGAGTGAAGGGCTTCGGGGAGAAGAAGATCGAGCAACTCCGGTCGGCCCTTCGGGCCGCGGTGGCCGGGCCTGTACTCGCCCGACGCGCCATCGAGGAGGTCTACCCGGTCGCTTCCGCTCTCGTGCACGCGCTCCGGGAGGGCGCCACCGCGGACCGGGTCGAGGTCGCCGGCAGCTTCCGTCGGGCCCGCGACACGGTCGGCGACCTGGACATCCTGGTCACGTCGAAGGACCCGGGGAAGGTGTTCGAGGCGTTCACGGCGCACCCCCTCGTCGCCGAGGTGAAGATGCGGGGCGAGACGAAGGAGACAGTATTGCTCACGGGGGGGCTCCAGGTGGACCTGCGCGTCGTGAAGCCCGAGGAGTTCGGGGCCGCGTTGCAGTATTTCACGGGCTCGAAGGACCACAACGTCCGCCTCCGTTCGCTCGCGCGGGACCGGGGGCTCAAGGTCAACGAGTACGGGGTCTTCCGGGGCGAGGAACGCATCGCCGGGGCCACCGAGGAGGAGGTCTACGCGTCCCTCGGCCTCGCCTGGATCCCGCCCGAGCTACGGGAGGACCGAGGCGAGATCGAGGTGGCGGCGCGGGGGAAGGTGCCGCGGCTCGTCTCCGAGAGCGACCTCCGGGGGGACCTGCACACGCACCTTGCACCCGACGCGAACGCCGACGCGGTGGACCGGATCGTTGCCGACGCCCATGCCCATCACTTCGACTACGTCGGGGTCGTGGTGGGCGGGGTCCGGGCGGACGGCACCGTCTGGCTTCTTCCGGACGCGACGCGCGCTCGGCTCACGGAACTCCGACCGGTCGGCTTACGGGTCGCGTGCGCGGTCGAAACCGGGGTCGGCCCGATGCCGAAGGAGCTCGAGTCGACCCCGTTCGACTATCGTATCGTGCGACCGACCTCGACACCCTCCGAGGAAATCGGGCCCCGGGGAAGCGCCCGCTCGCCAACCCTCGTCGCCCACGTGGGCTCCTCCGTCGTGTCGGACGCGGCGGCTCTCGCGCGGTGGGTCGGGGAGGCACGGCGGGCCGCGGCCGCGATCGAGGTCGGCCCGGGTCCTGAGCGTCTCGACTCGACCGCCGGACGGCAGGCCCGCGAGGCGGGGGTCGCGGTTCACGTGCCGACCGGTCTGGGAGCGGCCGCGGACGACCCGACACGGCTCGTCGCCCTCGGGTTCGCCCGGCGTGCCGGCGCGGCTCCGGACGCGGTGGTCAACGCCGGCCCGCTCGGAACGGTCAGTGCCACAGGGTCCGGGTCGACCCCGGAGCGGAGAGGGATGTCGAGCGGCCCCCCGAGATCGCGGTCCGGGAGGAGGCGCCCGTCATCATGAGGCAGCTTGTGCACCGATGCGCCGTGGGCGTCAGCCCGTGCCGCCAGTAGCAATCGGTGCAAAGGGGACGGCCGCACCCCCAGCAACGGGGAGGGACGGACGACGCCCCGATCGGAGCGGCACAGCTCGAGCAGGCCCGAGCTCCCACGAGAGGATTCGTTCGGAGCGCCGGTGGCTCGGGCCAGCGACGCGAGGGTGAGGCCGGCGCCGGTGGCGGGGGCCGGGCGAGGTTCGACGGGGCGGTACGCCGGGGGGAATGCTCGTTCACCGACCCCAGGGAGGAGGTGTCCCCCTTTTTATGCCTAGGTCCAACGGGAAAAGGGTTCCGTTGGAGGGTTGGGTTCATCTAGGACCGACCGACCCCTCGATAACGTGTCCGGCGCCCGGGCCTATCGATCCGCCTACCGCCGCCCCACCAACCCTCCGCCGAACCGGGCCGCAGAGGCCGAGACGAAGCGCTCCCACGCCGCGATCCCGGTCGCGATCGTGCTCGTCGTGCTGGGCCTCTACCTGAGCCGATTCACCGTCCTGCTCACCGCCCTGTTGGGCCTCGTCCTGCTCTTCTCGGGGACGTCGTTCCTATCGACCCGGCTGAACCCGCTCAGTCCGCACTTCTACCTCACGCGCAAGCCGTCCTGGCTTGCGATCGCGGTCGTCTTCCTTTCGGCCCTTGGACTCTTCGCGGCGGCCTTCGAGCTCTACGTGCACGGGTTCGCGCCGATCGTCCCGCGGTTCTAAAGCGAGCGTTCAGGCCGCGACCATCCGCTCGAGAGCGATGCGGGCCTTCGCCGCCGTCTCGCTCGGGACCTCGATACGGTATCGGTCGAGAGCGAGGGAGTCGCGGACGTCCTCGAGCGAGATCTCCTTCATGTAGGGGCAGATCGCGCCCGCGTCGATCGGGGTGAACCGGGTCGTCGCGTTCAGCTTCGACATGCGGTGAAGGATCCCCACCTCCGTCGCTACGAGCACTTCGGGCGCGTGCGTCTCTTCCGCGAACCGCACCATCCCGTCCGTCGAGAGGATCTGGTCGACGTGCCCCATCGCCTGGGTCGCGCACCCGCACTCCGGGTGGGCGATCACCGGCGCGTTCGGGTGGTCGGCCCGGGCGCGGGCCAGGTCCTCGGGACGAAGCTTCGCGTGGACGGGGCAATCCCCGACCCACAGGTGCATCGCCCGGCCGGTCCGCCGACGCACGTAATCCCCGAGGAACATGTCGGGCAGGAAGAGTATCTCCCGGCCCGGAGGGACCTGCTGGACGACCTTCACCGCGTTCGAGCTCGTGCAGCAGATGTCGGCCTCGGCTTTGACGTCGGCCGAGGTGTTGATGTACGCCACCACCACCGCGCCCGGGTGGGCCTGCTTCCACGTCCGAAGCTGCTCCGCGGTGATCGAGTCCGCGAGACCGCAGCCGGCCTTCAGGTCGGGGAGCAGCACGGTTCGGCTCGGGTTCAGGATCTTGGCGGTCTCGGCCATGAACCGTACCCCGGCGAACACGATGACCGAGCGGTCGGACTCCATCGCCTTCCGGGATAGGTAGAGCGAGTCGCCGACGAAGTCCGCGATGTCCTGGACCTCCGGACGCTGGTAGTTGTGCGCGAGCAACACCGCGTTCCGCGCCTCCTTGAGGCGGAGAATCTCTTCGGCAAGACTCATCGACGTTCGCGATTTCTAGGCCGCGCGGTGTCTTAAGCGAGGGGTGGGGCGCAGGATGAGATGGAACGGGAGGGCCGGCGCCGAGTGGGTGAGCCCGCCCAGGCTCACCGCGTCCGCACCCACCGACCGGTAGAGGGGGACCCGCTCGGGTGTGATCCCGCCCGAGAGCTCGACCCAGCGCCCGCGTCGCAGGTCCTCGCGCTCGAGCCTCTGGACGATCCCGCGGGCCCGCTGGGGGGAGACGTTGTCGATGAGGAGCGCGTCCGCGCCCGCGCGCGCCGCCGTCACCGCCTGGGCGGCGGTCCGTACCTCCACCTCGACCGGTTCGTCGCTCCGCGCCCGGGCGCGCGCCCGAGCCACCGCGTTCGGGAGCGAAAGGAGGGCGAGATGGTTGTTCTTAATGAGCACGGCGTCCGAGAGGTCCCGCCGGTGCGGGTGTCCGCCCCCGTGCACGACCGCCGCCTTCTCGAGGTCGCGAAGGCCGGGCAACGTCTTCCGTGTAGCCCACACCTCGAGGGGACGTCGGGCCCCGCGTGCCCCCAGTACGGCTCGGTGGGTCTCGGTCGCGACCCCGCTCGCGTGCATGAGGAAGTTGAGGATCGTGCGCTCGGCCGCCAGGATCCGTCGCGCGTCCCCTCGGAGTCGCAGGACGACGGTGCCCGGACGGACCGCCGAACCGTCCCTCCGGGCCGTGACGACCGTTAGGCCTTGCGCCCGCGCGGTCGCCCGCGCGGCCGCCATCCCGGATAGGACACCATAGCCTTGCGCGACCACGCGGGCCTCCGCCGGAATCGAACGGACGAGGAGCAGTCGGGTCGTGCGGTCCCGGGACGCACGGTCCTCCCGAAGGGCGCTACGGGCTAGCCCCTCGAGATGGGCCGCGGAGATCTCACGGGACGTCGGCGTCGCCCTCCCTAGCGACGAGCGCGTTCCGCAGGCGGTCGAAGTCCTCGGTGACATCGGGCCGGAGGGCGGGAAGGTTCCGGCGCTCGAGCTCGGCGACCCTGCGCCGGGCGCTCGAGAGGTCGCCGCGCGCATAGGAAAGTTGCGCGAGCCGAAGGACCACGTCGACCTCGTCCGCCGGCGCGTTCAGGTCCCGGACCAGACGGTACGCTTCGAGCAGGTTGGACTCTGCGAGGTCGAACTCGCCCCGGTCGATCGCGATCTTCCCGAGGACGATGATCGACTGGATGAGGCCGAACCGGTCGCCGATCCGCTCGAGGATCTCCCGGGCCCGCTCGGCGCTCTCGACCGCTTCCTCGAACTGGCCCGCGTCGCGCATGATGTCCGCGGTGTTGAACAGGGCCCAGCCCATCCGGCGAGGGTCCTGCGCCTTCTCGGCGAGTCGGGTCGCTTCCGCGAACTCCGCGATCGCCTCCTCGTGGCGCGGGGTCGCGGACGGGATGCTCGTGATGAGGACCCCTAGGAACAGGTGCGCCTGGGCCGATTCCCGAGCGGGTCCGACCCGTTCGAGGGTGGCGGCGGCCTCGCGCGCCTCGGTGAGCGCTTGCTCGGACTGGGCCATCATCATGAGCACGCCGGCGTGCCGGGCCTGACCGAGCGCGGTCGCGCGGTCGTTGCCAGCCTCGCGCGCGAGGCGGATCTCCTCGGCGTGCTGGGCGAGAGCCTCCGGGTAGCGGGCCTCATAGAAGAACGCCTCGCCGAGCAGTCGGTGAGCCCCGAGCCGGACGAGCAGCTGGCCTTCGAGCCCCGAGGAGGAGAGCACCTTCTCCGCGACCTCCGCCGCGGCACGCCAGTCCCCCCGGTCGCTCAGGACACGGGCGAGGTAGATCTCGAGGGTCGCGCGGGTGCGCGGGGAAAGTCGAAGGTCATCCTTTCCCCGGTCGAGGAAGTCCCGCAGGATCCCTTCGGCCTCCTGCAGACGACCGAGCTCGTTGGTCGTTCGCGCGAGCTCGAGCACGAGCTCCGACTCGGCGTCGCGGTCGTCCGGGTCCAGGTCGCGCTGGCTCTCGAGAGCGCGGGCGAGGTGGTCGCGGGCCACGTCGGGCGCGAACGCGCGGTCGGCGATCTCGGCCGCGATGCGGTTGTACTGGACCGATTTCTCGTCCACGCGGCCCAAGTAGAAGTGGCGCGCGAGCGCGTAGATCGTCGTCAGGTCCGCGCTCCCCATCGCCTCGAGGGCATCCCCGGCCCGTCGATGGAGGAGGCGACGTCGGCTCTCGGTGAGGCGGCTGTACGCCTCCTCTCGCAGCCGGTCCTCGGGGAACGCGAGGAGCTCTCCCGGTCGCTCGTAGAGGAGCCCCTGGCCGACCAAACGGTCGACGGCTTCCGCGAGACGCTCCTCGTCCTCGCCGCTCGCGCGCAGGAGGATGCCGAACGCGAACTCGGGCCCCAGCACGGCGGCGACATCCAGGGTGCGATGGGCCTCCTCGTCGAGGGGCGGGAGGGCAGCCTCCGTCCGGCCCGGGGCCTCGGAGACCGAGATGCGACGATCGAACTGCTGGAGGAGAAGCGGGTTCCCGCCGGTCTCGGAGTAGCGGCGCGCGATCTCCTCGGGAGTGTACTCGCGGGAGGGGTCGTTCATCCGGAGGTAGTCGGCGACCTCTCCCGACGTCATCGGGCGGAGGACGATCCGTCGGGCGTGGGTAGCGCTCTCGAAACCCTCGAGCCGCGCACGCCCAGATTCCGATAGGGACGCGTACGGACGGCTGGTCGCCAGGATCCAAAGGGGTCGGTTCCTAAGCTGGTTCGCCAGAAATTCGATCGCAGCGAGCGACGACTCGTCCGCGCGATGGAGGTCCTCGAAGATCAGGACCATGGGACCGTGGCGGGTGAACTCGAGGAACTGCTCGGCGATCCCGGTCCATACCCGCTCGCGGGAGGATTCCCCGCGCTCGTCGGTCTCGCCGAGGACCTCGAGCAGCCGCTCTTCCATGCCGGTGGGTGCCGGGTAGGCCGGCTCGCCGAGCCGGGGAGCGAAGCCGATCAGGAACTGGTCCGCGCCGAGCGGCGGCGCGTCGGCCGGCTGGAACGTCGGGTCGTCGTGCGCGCTCTGGATAACGGAGCGGATCAGCGAGAACGGAGGCGGGTCATCGAGCGCGAGGGCCCGACCGAGGAGCACGCGGACCCCGCGGGCCCGGATGTCCTGGACGAGCTCGGCGACGAGGGCCGACTTCCCGACCCCCGTCCCACCCACGAGGAGCGTCACTCCTCCTGTGCCCGCGCGCGCGTCCTCGAACCGACGGTGAAGGGCTTCGACCGTCTCCACCCGGCCGACGAACGGGCGAGCGGACCCGGCTTCGGCCGCCATCGTTCCGTCCGAGTAGATGGGGTGGACTGAGTATTTACGTACGCGGCCGAGCGGCCTTGAGGAACGGAAGCGCCACGACCCGGCCGGCGACCTCGCGGCCTCGGATTTCGAGGGTCAGCGCCGTTCCGGGCGGGGCGAGCTCGGGCGGGAGGTACGCGAGGGCGATCCCCTTTCCCAGCGTCGGAGAGAGGCCGCCGCTCGTCGCCTCGGTCACGGGCTTGCCGGCCGCCGTGATCGGGGTGCCGTGGCGCGGGATCGCGTCCGCCTCGGCGACCTCGATCCCGACGAGCCGACGCTTCGGGCCCTCGGCGCGTTCCTTCTCGAGCGTTGGGCTCCCGACGAACACATGGTCGAAGTCGACGAACCGTTCCTGACCGGCCTCGAGCGGGGTATGGTCCCGGTGGAACTCCTGCCCCGAGAGGAGGTACCCTTTCTCGAGGCGAAGGGTGTCCCGCGCCCCCAGGCCGCATGGCACGACACCGGCAGCGAAGAGACGCTCGGCGAGCGCGTCCGCCTCTTTCGCGGGAACGAAGACCTCGTAGCCAAGTTCCCCGGTGTAGCCGGTCCGGCTCACGAGTAGCCACTCCTCGAGCGCGCCCGGTACGTGAAGCCCAAGACGGCCGGAGCGGGGCTTGGTGCCGTCCTTCTTTGGGAAGAAACGCACATGGTAGAACGGAAGTCCCGAGAGGTCCCAGGGGAACAGCGACTCGAGGACCGCGCGCGACTTGGGCCCCTGGACCGCGAGCAGGGCCACCGGTCCGTTCCACCGGCCGATCGTCGTGTCGGGACCGCGGTGCTGGCGCAGGATCTCCTCGATCTCGTCGGCGCGGCTCGCGTTCGGAACGACCATGAACGAGCGGGTCAACTCATCGCCGGAGTCGAGGCGGCTGACGAGCAGGTCGTCGACGATATAGCCCGTCGCCTCGAGCAGGAACGTGTAGCGAACCTGCTCGGGAGTCAAGGACGGGACATTCGCGGTTGTACGTCGACCGAGCAGGTCCGCGGCGTGCGCTCCCTCGACCGTGAGGAGGCCCATGTGGGAGACGTCGAAGACCCCGACCCCCTCCCGGACCGCGCGGTGCTCGGCGAGGATGCTGGTGTAGTAGAGCGGCATCTCCCAGCCCGCGAACGGGACGATGTGGCCCCCGTGCCGTAGGTGGAAATCGTAGAGAGCCGTGCGACGGAGCGGGGTTTCGGACTTCGGGTCGGTCATGTAACGATCTCCGCGAGCCGCCCTTGCTCGGAGGCGTTCCGGATCTCAAGGGCGACCCGACGGCCGCTGCTCATCGCGGTCCGGTACAGCGCGTTCCCGTACGGATGTCCGAGCGCAAGGTGGACATTGGTCCCGCCGCCGATCCGGGCCGCGACGTCGAAGACCGTCGGCCGCCCGTTGCGGTCGATGCAGGTCTGAAGGCAGAACGGTCCGATGATACCCGGGGGGTACTGGGCGCGCGCCGCATCGACGAACTTCTCGCCCATGCGGAACACGTCCTCGAGGATCGATTCCCGAACCGTCAGCGTCCCGTGGCCCACGACCGTGTACTCGGGGATCCGGTCGGAGTCGTTGAGCTCGAGCTGCTGCGCGGCCGGAAGGCGGACGAGCCCGTCGAGGTTGCTTTCCCGTCGTTCGTCCACTCCGAGCAGCTCGAGCCCCTCCTCGCGCGGGACGAGCGGAGAGAAGAAGTAATTGAAGTTGAACACCGGACCGAGGACGTATTCCTCGATGCGCGCGGTCGCGAGGTCGTCCGGGGCAATCGTGCCTCGCGCCACCAACCGTTCGACCTTCGCGCGGTACGCCTCCGGGCTCGCGACAGTGAAGAACCCGCGCTCGAGCCGGCGGGTCGCATGGGGCAGTTTCACGATCGCGAGGCGGTCGATCGCGTCGGGACCCGGGATGCGGCGGGGGGTGGATATCCCGGCTCGCTCGAGGAGCGTGTAGTAGTTCTCGCGTTCGCTCCGTTCCTCGATCCTCAACATCATGCGCGACCCCACGATCGGGACCCGGAGGTCGTCCTCGATCGCGGAGAGGGGAACGTAGGAGCTGAGCGCCCGATTCGGGACGAGCACGACGCCCGCCGCGCGGAGACGCTCCTGGGCCGCGGGAGACACGATGTCGGCGAACTTCGAGAACGTCCAGACGTCGTCCACGCACCCCCGCGTCCGCGTGCCGTCCGGGGCCCGCACCGACCGGAAGTAGCGGGTGTACGTCGCGTCCCGACCGGCTTGCGCGAGGATCAGGCTCGAAAGACCTTCGGTGACCGCTCCGTCGGCGACGTCGAGCGCCGAGTGAGAACCGACCGTCCCGACCACCGGCGGGGAGGGGTACTGGGCGACGAGCGCCCGGACTTCCGTGAGGGAGAGCGGCATGTCGGAGGGGACGGCCTGAGAGGCTTAAGCGCTCGCGCCACCCGCTCCGGCGCGTACGGAGGCCCGGGGTCGTTGGGTCCTGTCGCGTCGGACGGGAACGGAGCGCCGACGGGGAACGACGGAGTCCTCGCGGAGGAGCCGAACGCGGAGTCCGTGGTTTCACACCGCGGGCGGGGCAACTCACGCCTTCTTTTTTATCTGATGAGCGGTTTTGGCAACCGGACCGCATGCCATTCGAACTCGCGTTGCGTTACAGCACTCCCCTCACCCCGATCGTCGATCTGGACGAGGTGCTGCGGGAGTTCCTTCGACTCGTCGGCTACCTACCCGAAGGGGAGGAGGGACGCGGGTCCGAGGGACCGGTCGCGCAGAGCCTCGCCTACCGGCTCGTCCGCGACTGCCTCCTCAAGGACCCGGCGAGAGCGTGGTACGTCGACGAGCTGACGGCGGTGCTCAAGACGTCCAAGCCCACGGTCTACCGGCATGTCAACAAGCTCAAGGCACTCGACCTGCTGGAGGAAGTGGGAGGGGCCACCGACGGGAAGGGCCGAAAAGGGTACCGGCTCCGCTACGGCAACCTGGCCCGCGCCTGGGACTTCACGGAGGCCAACGCGCAGAACGCCCTCCGTCGATATCGGGAGACCGTGAATCACTTGCAGACCTTGGTCGAGAAAAGAGCGCTCGAGATCCCGCCGAAGGCCGCCCCCTTGTCCCGGAGCCCGGGTCGGGAACGCGGAGGGAGCCGATGAGCGAGCCGACCAGCGCGGCGAAGCGACCGACGATCGCCCTCACGTCGGGTTCGAAGGTCACGGTCCGGTCCGCCGGCACCGAGAACGAAGCTATCGTCTCGACCGGCACGTTCCGAGGGCTCGTGTCGATCGGCGGCGACAACGCCCTCGCGATCGAGCTTGACGGGTCGGGCGGGGCCGAGAAGGGGCGGGTCCGCCTCGTGCCGATCCCGGCGATCCTCGCGGTCGACATCCTCGAGGCCGTCAAGGCCGACGAGGAGAAGCGGAGCGAGCCTCCGCAATCCCCGGCGTACTTCGGCTAGTCCGCACCGGAAGCGGGGGACGGGCTTGCTGGGAGTTCCGTCGCGGCACTGCTCCGCGATTTCGAACCCAGGTCGCTGGCTTCGAAGGCCAGCAGGATAGTCCAGGCTACCCCACAAGCCCGCCGTCCTTCCACGGGACGTCGGCTATTTGGACGTTCCGGACTCCCCGTCCCCGGCGCTTGCGGGGGCCGGCGAACCGAGAACCGACGGGCCGTCCTCGCCGGCGGACGGGGCCGCGGGCTCCGGGCGGAATCGGTCGAGCGTCGTCTGGGCGATGGCCCCGGGGAAGAGCGTCGCGACCGAGTCGGCGATGAGTTGGATGCGCTGCCGAACGTACGGGGTGATCCCCTCCATGGCTCCGAGACGCTGCGCGAGAGGGAGGTACTTGCGCACCGACGCTTCGTAAACGGTCGAGAGGAGCTCTCCGTCGCACCGACTCCCGGCGCGCTCCGCGACGCAGCGGCCCGAGAGCGGGGGCCGCCGGTAGGAGGTGTCGCACGCCTTGCACCGGAACTTCTGCGTCCCGAAGCTCCGCAGGTTCCCCATCACATCGGGAAGAAAGTGGGCATTGAGCACGAGCGTGACGGCCTCGGCTAGGTCGACGGCCCGGATCTGCGACGCCAGCACGATCGACCGCTCGACCAGCTCGGCCATCGGCCGACCTTCGCGATACGCGGAACGAGGCGGTCCGCCCGCGATGCGGTGGGTGTCGTGGCTGAACCCGTACCCCGATAGCGAACGGTCGGAGCCGAGGCGATGACCGACGAGGTCGAGGAGCGCCTCGACCTCCTTGGGGTCCCGTCGCTCCGCCGCCGCTCGGTAGAACGCGAGCGGGTAGTGGCTCGAGACGTCGACGTTGTGGGCTTCCTTGTCGACCTCCGTGGCCTCGAGGCGGGTCGTCAGAACGAGCGGCTTGTCCATGAGCGCGCCCCGACTATCGGGTAGGTAGGACCTCGAGAAGTTGAGGAGCGCATCGAGGAGGAGCGTCACCGAGTCCTCGTCGCCGTCACAGTTCCGACGCTTGGCGGCGTGGAAGACGGGATGCGCGAAGCACGCCTCCGCGTTCGTGAAGCCGAGCAGCCGGCCCGCGACCCCGCCCGAGGTGTGGGGCGCGAGTGCGACGACGACGTGCCCGATGAGCTGCTCCGGCCGCTCGGCCCGGTAGTACGGTTCGACGTCGTAGAGACGGACCAGCTCGTCGTCCACGAACTGGGCGAGACGGGTGAGGTACACCCCGCACGAACGAGAGACGATGAGGTCCTGGGGAAGGAGCTCCACCAACTGCTCGTCGTCGGTGAGCGGCGCGCCGGACCAGTCCCAGGTGTACCCCAGTCGTTGGAGGGTGGCGATGTCGGTGCCAATCTCGACCGGCCGGAAGTGCGTGAGCGGGAGGTCGGTGAGGTCGAAGCGGGCGGTCCCGTCCTGGTAGACGGAGATGGCGTGGGAGGCGCGAAGGATCCCCTTCTCGATCGCCTCGGGCACCTTTCCCGGGGACGTGAGCCCCTTGACCCCCTTCACCACCGGGGGTTTGCCCAGATGAAGACGCTCGAGCGCATCGCTCCAGAGGCGGGCGACCGGCAGGGGCTCCGAGATCGTCTTACCGGTGGGCTCGGTATGGGCCCCGCACGGGCACCGGGTCCATACGGTCGAGCGGCCGCACGCCGGGCAGCTGCGGACCCCGAGGTCGACCTTCACGCCTTCGCGCATCGTTCGGCGCGCCGCATCGGGGATCGAGCGGGTAGGGCCTCCCGCGGCGCCCACGGGGAAGAGCCCGTGGACGTTCGGCTGCATGCTCCGGTGGTAGGCTTTCTCCGGACGGCCGACGCGCCCGCCGACCCTAGACGGCCCACGCGCCCGGACCGGGACGCCCGCGAGATGGCTCACGTACGTGAGCGTGTCCTCGTCGACCGGGTCGAGCGGCGTGCGACGGGCCAATAGCTCCCCTTCGGGTGCGAGACCGAGACCCCCGACGAGCGCGGCGGACGCGTCCGGTTCCCCGCGCAGGTCGTCCCCTCCCACGGGGGAGAAGAGGAACCCGAGCCGTACGAGGGCCTCCCGCCACAAGGGGTCGGCGGGTATCACGAGCGTCCCATCGACCCAATGTCCGCTGCGCTCGACGAACTCCCCGAGCGCCCGCACTTCGGCCGGCGTGAGGTCGTGCCAGAAGAGGAGCCAGCGAGGGTGGAGCGGGACCCGGTACGTCTGGGAGACCCGAACGGCGTCCTCGTACGTGGTGACGCCCAACCCTTCGGCGTCCGTGGCTCCCACCGCACGGAGCTCTTCGAGGTGCCAATCGAGCGAGTAGCCCGCCGGGACGAGCGGCCGGTTGTTCTCGAGGAACTCTCCGAACGAGACGAGGATCTCACCGAGGTCGATGATACGCCGGACCCTCGACCGCAGCTCCTCCGCCCGCGCGAGGTCGTGGACGGCGGTGACGGTGCCATCGTCCAGCTCTACGATGGGACCCTCGATGGTGTCACAGACCGCCATCGCCGTCGCCTTTCCGGGGTACTCGAGCTTGACCTGGGTCCCGATCGCGATGAAGTTCTGGAGGATCGACATCGTCGCCGGGTTGATCGCGCAGGAGGCGAGCCCCGTCGTGCGGGCCCGGCCGTAGACGAGGCGGAAGCCCCCGGGATGGTTCGGGTGCGCGAGGACGGGTCGGCCCCCAACCGAGTCCTGGAGGTATTTCGGTGTCCGCGCCTCCTCCTCATCGCTCGTGTTGTGACCGACGTCCGCGAGGAACTCCCAACCGTCGAGCCCGAGCTTCTCCACGATCTTCCGGAGCTTCGCCGCCTTCTGACAGAGGCCTTCGGCGATGACCAGGCACGCCCCGCCGCGGATCCCGTTCGTGGGGACGCGGGGCAAGTTCCGGAACGCGCTGACCTCCGCGTCCCCTTCGGTCGCCTCCCCCGAGATCGCCACGGGAACATGGCGGACCACGAGGTCGATCTCCTCCGGGGTGGGAACGTACTGGAGGTGCTGGTGGTACTTGTACAGCGGAATCTCCTCCTTGTATCGCCCCACCTCGTCGGGCTCCGGATGGAAGGCAGCTAATCCCAGGTCCCGCCGGACGACGTCGGCGAGGAGCACGCTCAACGCTTGGGCGGTACCGCCCGCGGCTCGGATCGGGCCGGCGTAGTAGAGCTCGATGTACGGACCATGCTCGTTGTCCTCATGGATGTGGACTTCGGCCAGCCCCTCGAGCGGAGCGACGAGGATCCCTTCGGTCAGGATCGCGAGACCCACCCGGAGAGCGGCGTCCACGCGGGCCGCCATCGATTCCCCCCGCGACGGGTCGCGCGCGATGCGACGGGCGATGGTCAGGGCGACCTCCTCGCGGGGCATGGTCGCCGAGAGCGCGCGGATCTCGGTCGAGATTCCTTCGATCCCGAGATGGGAGAGGAGCTTCTCGACCCGCATCGCCATGTCCTGGGCGCGCGGGATCTCGGGAACGACTTCGGGGTCGTAGCCGGAGTGGCGGGCCTTCTCGGCGACCGCGTACGCGCGGTCGACCTCGGCCTCGACCGACAGAAAATACGACTCCACGAGCGTGCGAGAGAGTGCGCGGACATAAACCCGCGTGCTCCCGTCGCTCTTCCCCCTCGCGAGAAACGACGAAATGCGAGCGGTCGCGCGTCGGGTCCTAGGGGCCGCTCATTCCTTGCGCAGCTTCCAGATTGTCTCGAGCGGCCAGGACCGGCCCCATTTCGCATCGGGGCGAGAGAGGTACCTCGACTGCCGTCCAGGGGTCGGACGAGTTTCCATCAAGCGCTCGACGGTGAGGCCATTCTTCCGGAACAGGTCGATCCAAGTACCGTACGGAAGTTGGAACTCGACCGCCGCGTCGCTTCCGAGGTCGATGCGATAGCTCCCGAAGTACGGGCGGAGTAGACGGCGAGATTGTCGGTCCTTCGCGCGGTCGAACGTCACGTAGCGAAAGGGGCTCGCGGTCGCGAACACGAACTTCCCTCCGGGGCGGAGCACACGGGCGCACTCGGGTACCGTCCGCATCGGGTCGGCGAACGTCATCGCTCCCCAATCGCAGAAGACGAGGTCGAACACGCCATCCCGCAACGGAAGCTGTTCTGCGCTGGCGCGTACCAGGGGGAAGCGGACCTTGGACTCCCGCTGGAGCTCTCGGGCCCTCGCGAGCTGGACCGACGAAAGGTCGATGCCCGTCGACCGGGCCCCTCCGCGAGCCAGCGCAATCGACCAGCGGGCCGCGCCGCAACCGAGTTCCAGGATGGCTTTCCCGCGCGTATTCCCAAGAAGACCCAATTTACTCTCCGGTACCCGGAACAACCCCCACGCGGTGGCGGATGTTCCCCCCAATACACAGGCGTGACGACAGTCGTACCACCCGCTTATCCGGTCCCAGACAGCGCGGTTGTAGCGAATGTGCCCGGCCGAACCCGCCGTCCGACTCCGCGAGCGCTTACGTTTGCGTTGGCGATCCATCCGGAACACACGACTCGGACGTTTCGGATAACGCTCGCGGCGGTGGTGCCGTGCCTCCCCACGCCGGGCGGTCGACGAGGACCAGAGTTCCTTGCGAACCCAACGCATCGGAATTCCTGAAGGCGCGAACGTCGGTGTCATGCCCCGTCCCGACCCGGTCGAGCCGGGCGAACTCACCGTCGGAACCGACGCTCGGTTCGGCTCTGCGTGGGTGAGTGTGGGTCGTCGCGCGTTTCTCACCGGGGAGAATTCACCGAGAGCTTCCGCTCTACGCGGTTCTGTTACTATCCGGGGCTTTCTGACTGTCGGACCGAGGGTGTTACAATTCGAGTCTTTTCGGCCGTCAAGATTCAGGCTGCCCCTGCCCGCGCAAGAGTTTAAGGGTCCATGCACTGCAGTTGTACATCCGTCGCGGTGGGGGGCGCCGGAATGTCGGATTCGGGCTCAGGCGCGGGGGCGATTATCGCAATCGCGGCAGTCGCCATCGGTGCTACCGTTGCCGCCGGTCTTCTGGCCAATCGAAAGGTCCCGTGCCCTCGGTGCAAGAACCCTATTCGGCGAGGCATAGCCCAATGTCCCTATTGCTACAGCTCGATCACATGGTCGTGAACGGCGGAAAGGAATGGACTGGATAGAGAATCTGGCTGTTGTTGCCTACATTTTTGTCATAGTTTTTGGCGTCATTTACACCATCGCTCTAATCGCTCTGCTTTTCAAGATGATGGCCAAAGAACGAGGCTCATCGAAGAAGACGCCCAAGACAGAGTTGTCCCTCGGCGAACAGATTTCCGAAGGAAAAGTACGGCCGTACTGTTATGTGAATGGCCCGGAGGTCAAGGCAGTGTACGCTCGATGCATCGGCCCGGTTCCCGAGGAGCGGCATGTCAAGACGGCTTCGACCACTCAATCGAAGCTCGAAGTGGGAGGCCCAGTGGCGAAGGGCAGCGGACAGAAGGAGGATTCAGAGAAGAACGCGTTGGACTTCTCGGCTCCTTTGGACGATGTGCTGGCCCAGGAGCTGATGGAAGAACTGGTCAGGCAGGACCACGTTGCCTTCGACTTGGAAGCTAGCCGACCCGACCAGGACCGATTGAACGCACTCATGGAAGCAACCGGCCGACTGGCCGGGATTGGAGCTTCGGAGATACTCGACGGCGCGAAGGTAGAGAAGCTCAAGGCCAAACTCACGGCCGGCCAAGCAACATCAAAAGATGAGAAAATCAAGGAAGTGGAACGTGCGTGCCAGAAGGCGTTCGTCGGGTTGAGGGGAGAGTTCGTGGTCGGAATGGAGGTGGGCCCGATTCCCACGGGCGGTGGGACGCCATCTATCGAAGCAAGAGCGAACGTCCTCCGTTTGGAGCTGCCAAGCAGCGTGGTAATCTCGGCCCCGTTCGATATGACAATGATGAAACCTCACATGATCTCTTTGCTGACACCATCGCGGAAGGTTTCCAACGTGATGGTGTTCGGATCGATTCTAGATTGGAACAAAGACCAAGCGATTCTTACCGTGACGCCATTGGTGATTGCGCCGAACTGGCCACTGACCTAACTGTACTCGACTGAACTCAGCGCCCTAGCGGTGGAGACTCCGTACTCCTCTGGTCTTCCTGGCCGTCAAGATTAGGTTGTAACGGGTCGGGACCTACTCTATTTCGGCCGGCGGGTATTGGGGGCGACGAATCGATGACCGACACGCCCAAGCTCTTTGTGCTGACAGGTGTGCCCGGGTCCGGAAAGACCTCGGCTGCAAATCGAATTGCCTTCGCTCCCGCAGAAGACTGGAACCTATTGCACGCGGACGATTTCATCGGACCCACTTTCGCAAAATATCCCCCACTACAAGACGCTCGGTCGGGATTTGTGACTACAATGCCGACGAACTCATTCTCCACGGTCTCTGGCTCAAGCTACGTGACGGAGACGGGGGCCACCACGACGGTGGCAACTCACTGGGCCAGTATTCGCCAGTTTCACACGATTTTCGTTGGTGAATCGGCCGGCTGGTATATGTCTCAGGGCCGGAATATTTTCGTGGAAGGCCACATCAAGGATCAGGTGGAACTGGACAATCTGTTGGAAGCAATCCCGAACCGCTACGACGGCCCTTTCGACCAAAAGGTCGTCAGGCTTGAAGGAGATGTGGATAAAATCGTCCGGTACCTTGTAGACTCCCAGCACCGTAGGCATCAATGTCCAGGGCCGAACCGAGAGGCTTGTCTGCGTCGCTGGATTACCGAGTGGGGGATTGAAACCTGTATCGCAGATCAGACGGTCAATATCAATGGGAAGACCCCCCAGAAAGTCGCCCAAGACGTCGCGGCCGCGTTCGGGTTCCTATCAGTCGATTCCCGGGTGTAACGGGTCGAGGCTTCGGCCCCCTCGGGAGGGGGGTGTTTCATTTCTCGCAGGGATACCCCTCCCCCCTCTCCCCTTATATCGGATGAAACCCTCCTTTCATTGCACGACAGTGGAGGAACGGCACCCATGAGCGCTCGGCCTAAGCACCCGAGTCTCGACCATTCTTCATGGGAATGAGTGAAACCCGTCAGACCACGGCTGAATCGAGCCCCAACCTGCTAAGGGACATCGTAGTGTACATTGGCCGTCGGGTGAGCCTGAACGGAACCAGGGTTCAGAAACTCCTCTATCTGGTCGAGGCCGAGTACGCCGATCGGAACGGAGCTCGCCTGATGGACTATGAGTTCTACCACAATCGGTTCGGAATGAACTCCAAGACCTTGGAGGATCGGGTCCTCGCCATGAAGGAAGAGAAAGGCGGACCCCTCTTCATTACCTTCCAGAAGACCGATGTGGGCATGGGCCTCCGAATTAAGGTTAAGGACGACGTACCCCAGCCCACTCTACCTGCCGAAGTCAAGGCGGCCTGTGATTTCGTTATCCGCGAATACGGGTCGATGCCCTTGACTTCGCTAATGCATGCCGCCAAGCGAACCCTTCCGTTTTACGGAACGGAGGATGGCGACAAGGTCGATTGGTCGAGCGTGAAAAAGGTCGACCAGTGTAACCACAAGCTTTCGGAGAATGGTCGACGTATTCTGCAGAGGGCTTTATCGGCCGGAGAGGGTTCGTAGTCCTGAACACTCCGGTAGCCCCCGTGCGCGTCATCAGCTTGAGCGACCCTCCATACAAACGACGGCCCAACAAGGAGTTCGACGCCCAACTACTGCCAGATGGGTCCCCGGCTGAGCGGTTACTGAAGAACTGTATGGATAGGATTCTGAGGGCACCCAAATCCTTCGGGAATGTCTCGGTGGAACCGAAAGGTACGCGGCATTGCCACCTGGGAAAGAGTGGGATTCTGTGGTGGAAAGTCCACGAGGCGACTAAAGAGGTCGAGTTTTTGTCCTGGGGTGATTGGGACGATTACTTCGGTTAAGGTGCCAGAACCTATCGATCTTGACTGGCGGCCTTATCGTCACGTTGCTCCGTGGTGCACCCCGTGAGTGGCTCCGTCAGGCGCCGACCAGGAGTTCGCGCGACGGCTGTATTGGGCTCGGCCTGGGTCGATGAGGTCCGCGAGACAATACCCACCGTTTCCGAACAGATTGAGGCGGGGCTGGCCGAGATACGTCGGCAGGGGTTCAACGAAGAACTGGCCCGATCCGAGTTCGGAAGGTGGTTAGTCGCCTCCCATCACGAGGTCGAGCGAATATACCGGGCCGCAGAGGATGCGGCCTTGAGCATGCTCGTCGATAAGTGGGTCGCGAGTGCGACTCCACCCACCCCCACGGAGAACTTCCAAGAATGGCTTCGGTCGTTTCTGTCCCGAGCGGCGCGGGATTTTACCGCCTTCGAGTTTCGAGCGGGTCAGGCGAGAAAGTCTCGCGCTGGGTCGGTCTGGGAGAGGCTGGGGGGCTTCTTTCTTGAATGGAATGGCATTCACTCCGAGAAGCCCACAGGAAAGGCCGCACGGAAGCTACGCCAGATTGACAAAGTGGTCCCATCGGTGCTCGTCGCACTCACTACCCCCGACCGGGCCATTCGACTTAGCTTCAAGACAGAAGCCAGGGAAAAGTGGCGGGTCCTAATCGATGAGGGCAGGCGCGGATACGTGTACTTGGTTACTCTCGGCGACGACATCACGCCCGACCGGCTGGAAGAAATGGCTGATACCCGTCTGGTCGCCTTCGTTCCCAAGAGCGTCAAAGAGGGAAGATCGGAATTCAGAGACAACCCGTCTATCCGTGTGCTTGACGAGCTGGTCGCCGAAGTGCGGCGATACGATTCTGCCGGGCCTCCTCCGACACCACCGCAGCAAATCCCCACCGGGGTCCGCCCCGCTCGGGTTCGAAAGCTCGATTAGTTTCTGGGCCGATTGAATATCAGAACGTACTCGTTCGCCATCGTCTCCCCAAGCTGCCCCGGAATGTTGCTCGGGGAGTTTCGGAGCGGCATGACCTTGTTAGGAATGCCTCGGACGATCGTCTCCTCGTGGACCAAGCCGCATTCATGCTCGAACAATTCAGACAGGATCACGTCGGTTTCGAGGCGGACCCCCTTGACGGTTCGATTGCCCACAACGACGCATGCCCTCCCGCCCGGAGCGAGTTTGCCAGCGACCCATCGAAAAGCCCCGCAGAGGTCCACATAGAACGATAGGACGTCTCGCGCACGCGCCGGGTCCTTCGCCCGAATATCGGTAAGGTGACGGTCCAAGGTTGGAGAGTCGGGTCGGGGGGTCAGCTCTGCTGCGGGTCGGCCTCCCAAGGATTCCCGGTCGGTTCGGTTCACGGTGGCCCTGTCGTAGCCAAGCCAACTGAGGGAGAGGCTGGAGTACTGGCCGTACGCGACTGTTGTCCGGCTGTCTCCATAAGGGGGAGAGGTAACGATTAGGTCGTAGGTCCCGTTCGGGAGAGCCGCCGGGTCGCGCGTGTCGCCCAGTACGACGTTTGCCGTTGGGACTCCTTTCGGAAGACGGGACACAAAGTCACCCATCTTCTCCCGGTTGTGAACGACAACACTTGCGAATGAGCCGAGCACGGACGGACGCCAATCCTTGCGCTTTTCCTCCGGCATCCGATAGGTCTTGTACTCGTCCTTCCGAGTCCACGACACGAACCGAGCGGTTTCGGCAAAGCATGCCTCAAAGAACCGGCGCAGTTCCTCGGATTCGGTGGCGAGAATCGCCGCGCGCAGACGTGAGAGTTCGGCGACAGATCGGGCGGAGTACCAGAAACTGAGGTTCTGGATATCCACGTTCGCAGGTGCGGATGTGATCTCGTCGTACCGTCTCAATATGGCCTGATGCTCGACCCGGATGGCGCGGTCGGTCAGCGGCGTAGTTTTGGCTCGGGCGAGGAGCACCGCCAGCGGATTCAGATCAACGCCGACGGCGGTCATGCCGTGAAGCATTCCCTCTACGAGTGCCGAGCCGGACCCGCAGAACGGGTCCAAGAGTCGCCCTCCGTTCTTAATGGGGGAGTACTCGTCTATCAGCCTTCTGACGACAGGGGCAACCATCATCGCCGGATAGCGATAGATTCCGTGAGTGGCGTACTTGGTGTCCTCACCCCGGAAGTCCCACGAAGGGTCGGCCCGACGAAGCCGACGAGGGTCGGATTCAAGCGAGGCCGGGGCACGCGCGAGCGACTGTGCCACTATCCTACCCCCACCCCTCCATTTCGAGTGGAGACTGGAGCAACCTTCTTGCGAGGGGTATCGGGCGGGATAGGGTAGACCCGTTTCATCTGACCCTCTATCGCGATTCGGACCTTTCCGTCGGCTTCGAGTTGGCCGATGTACCGGCCGACAGTCTGTCGGCTGTGATTCAGTTCTCTTGCGATCTTCTCGGACCAGGTTCCTTCGGGATGTAGTTGGACGTAGTCGAGGATTTCCTTCTCCATCGTGCGGTTTCCCATCCGTCTCGGTTCGTCCGTAGCCATTCGTGGAATGGTTCGGGCGCCCCGATTGGATTATCCTATCGGCGCAACTGAAGCGAATGACCGTTATAACGATATGCCTGTCGGATTAACGGATATGCCTAAAGGGGTAGGGGCATGGAAGTGGGCAGAGGACTGTGATGAACTCCGAACGTCGGGGTCGTACTCAGCCGCGCTTGGAAGATTTTGACAGCCGTCCCTTCGACGTTTCAGAGCGGACGGAGACCTTCCCCGTTCGCGGCTCCACCGACCATATGAGAGAGGTTCCTTCCCTCGCACCTAGGATCGCCGCCACCACTTGCGGGATCGTGGCGTGTACCGACGAGGACCCGGGCTGCGTCCGTATCACCCGGGACGAATACTCACCGACCGAGGACTCCGGTTTCTCCGACATGCCTACTACGGCAGTAGGTGGCCGCCTATATCAACTTGCTCTAAACGTTGGGGTGCAGATTGGCCAAAGTCTTAAGTATGGGAGGGCCTCTACTATTAGACAAGGCATTAGACAACGCCTGAGGAGAAAGAGGATGACGGAAGCGGCAGAACGAATGAGCGAGGCCGACTGGTGGCGCTCGCACTCTTGGACAGACCAGAGAACGCCGGCGCTCGCCATCGTCGCGAGGGGAGACCAAATCCGGACGCTCGACCCAGCGACCTACTCCGTGCGATCACAGAGCCATCCCGAGGAGGCGCACACCGTCTCGCAGGAAGGTGGCCGGTGGTCGTGTGACTGTGCCTTCTTCTCGTCGGCCCGGATGACGTGCATTCACATTCTCGCGGTGCGATTCAGGAATGGACTCCAGGAGAACGCGCCGACCCATAGCGTGCCTGCGGTGGTCTGCGAGTCCTGTCGGTCAACGGATGTAATCCGCAAGGGTGTGCGCCGAAACAAGAGCGGCGATGTGATGCTCTACCTCTGTTCGACGTGCGGTCGCCGGTTCGCCGGGCGCGAGGGCTTCCACAACCGCCGGGCCGACCCGGAGAAGATTGCCCTGGCCCTCGACCTCTACTTCCGCGGCATGAGCGTGCGAAAGATTCAGGAGCATTTCCGGCAGGTCCACCAACTCAAGGTTAGCCACGTCACCGTCTACCGCTGGGTCGCGCACTTCGGGAAGATCGCAGCCGAATGGATGGACGCTCAGGGGGCCCGGACCTCGGACCGCTGGCACGTCGACGAGACGGTGGTCGGAGTGAATGGAATTAACAAGTATCTCTGGAATGTTTTGGATCATGAAACGCGGTTCCTCCTGGCCACCCATGTCAGCCGGGGCCGGAACCTCAAGGATACCCGCGCCCCGCTTCACAAGGCCAAGGAGGCGACTCCCGACCGCCCGGTGGATGTCCTGACCGATGGGATGCAGACCTACCCCGAGGCCGTCAGTAAGGAACTCGGCCGGAGGGCCACTCCGTTCGACGACCCGAGGCTCGTCCGCAGAGGGTGGTTCAGCCCGCACCGGAGGGTTCCGAGCATCCGGGCCAAAGAGTCAAACAACCGCATCGAGCGGTTCCACGGCACGGAGAAGGAGCGGGTCAAGGTCATGCGAGGGTTCGACAACGACGGAGGAACGTCGGCGCTCATGGAGGGTTTCCGGGCGCACTACAATTTGGTCAAGGATCACCAAACGCTGGGAATGACGCCCGGCGAAGCGGCAGGAATTCCGACGGGCGATGGGTTCCGTTGGATGACGGTTCTCAGGGAAGCGACGAAGACCGGAAAGACGCGAAATGTAACACCGGTCGAGGAGAATTCAGAAGACCCGAAATCGTAACAGTTCCGCTCTACGCAAACGTTTATGTACGATTCTCCAAACTGCTTGTCCAGAGCGTATGACGCTCGTCCGACAAACGTAGCGGAGATAGAACGATGAAGTCCATTATCCAGGAAGCGATCGCGAAACACCAGGAAAACCAGGCCCTGGTCGAAGAGAAGAAGCCGACCGCGCCCGCCTATGCCAGCCAGGACGACGCTGAGCTGACGAAGCTGGCGGAGACCCTCAAGGTCAACATCCGGATCGTCGGATGCGGTGGTGGCGGCTCGAACACGATCAACCGCTGCGTCGAGGAAGGCATCCAGGGCGCCGAGATGTGCGCCATCAACACGGATGCGAAACACCTGCTCAGCATCCACTCGGGACGCAAGATCCTCATCGGCCGCCGGACCACGAAGGGCCTCGGTGCCGGCGCTCGACCCGAGATCGGGGAAGAGGCGGCGCGCGAGAACGAGGAAGAGCTGCGCGCGTTCGTGACCGGCGCGCACATCGTCTTCATCACCGCGGGCATGGGCGGCGGGACCGGGACCGGTTCCGCGCACCTGGTCGCTCGGCTCGCGAAAGAAGCGGGCGCGCTCACGATGGGCGTCATCACCCTCCCGTTCGCCGGCGAGGGAGCCGCGCGCATGGAGCAGGCCCGCGACGGGCTGGAGCGCCTGCGCCGCGTCTGCGACACCACCATCGTCATCCAGAACGACAAGCTCCTCGAGCTCGTCCCTCGGATGCCCCTCGACTCCGCGTTCAAGCTCGCGGATGCGGTCCTGATGACCGCAATCAAGGGCATCACCGAGATCGTGACGAAGCCCGGCCTCGTGAACCTCGACTACGCCGACATCCTGACGGTCATGAAGGACGGCGGCGTCGCGCTCATCGGGCTCGGCGAGAGCGAGAGCGCGACCGACCGGGTCACCGAAGCGGTCACCGAGGCGCTCACCTCTCCCCTGCTCGGCTCGGTGGAGCTCAAGGACGCGACCGGCGCCCTCGTGCGCGTGATCGGCGGTCCGACCATGACGGTCAGCGAGGCCGAGAAGGCCGCGGCGCTGGTCGGCGGGAAGATCTCGAAGCGCGCTCGGATCATCTGGGGCTGCTCGGTCGAGAACTCCCCCGAGATGGAGAACACCATCAAGGTGCTCCTCATCATCACGGGCGTCCGCGCGCAGAGCCTCCTCGGTCAGAAGGGAGGCTACGCGGCCGGTGAGGCCGAGGAAGTCATCGACCTCGTCCGGTAAGCCCCCCGGGCTCCGGCCCCGCTACCTCGGACTCGAGGTGGCGGGGGAACACTTTCCGTCCCTCTCCCCCCGAGCGTGGGAGAGCCTGCTCGCGGAGCGCCTCGCTTCGGCCGGCGTCCCCGTACGACGGTTCCGTCTCATCCGGGCAGAAGGTCGACGCGCGATCGTCGAGGTCGACCACCTCGCCGCCCCCCGGGCGCGGGCGGCCTGGAGCGCGGGACCCGCCGGACCGAACGAGGTCGGGCTCGTGCCGCGACGGACGTGGGGCACCCTCGTGGGAGCCAAGGCGTGGCTCCGCGAGCGACGACCCCAGAGCCCGCGGTAGGGTCGGCCCGTTCGACCGAACCACCCACCCGCCTCCGGGTCCGGTCGACCCGGTGGTCACGACATGGCGAAGGAATAGACCCCGACGAGGAAGTCGAGCGTCGTGATCGCCGAAATCGGCACTTTGAGCGTGACCGTGCCGAGCGGGCCGCCGGTAACGTAGTTCGCGGTGCAGGGGCTGCTGGCCCCCGTGGGCGTGCACGTCACGTCCGGCGCGAGCGCCGTCAGGGAGTGGTAGTAGGCGTACCAGGCCGCCGCGTACGCGCTTTGAATCGTGGCCGTGACGAACGTGCCGCTGGGGAACGAGAACCCGTTCCCCGGGACGACGACCGGGGCTGCCGAGAGGAGGCGTAGGTTCAGGTCCGCGGTGCCGACGCCCGATTCCGTGTTGACCGTGTTGTTGGAGAAGCGAGGCAGGAAGATGGAGAGTATCCCGTTCGTGAACGTGATCGGGGGCGTCGAGACGAAGATCGGGATCCCTCCCGACTGCGCATAGACCACCGCGCCTTGCTCGTAGGCGACCTCACCGCTCGTGGCGTACGTGTTCCGGAGGTGCACCACGAAACCGGCCCCCGCGCAGAACGACGTGCCGCACGACGTGCTTCGGGTCGAGTACGAAACGCCGAACGAGGACGCCGAAGGACCCGTGAGGGTGAAGCTGACGGTATAGAGAGACCGGTTGGCGAGCGGGGTAATCGTGGACGGGTCCTGACCGGCGAACGGTGGCGCTCCCGCCGAACCGAGGCTGATCGGTCCCGAGATCTGTGCTCCAATCGCTCCCTGCTGAGCGGCGATCAGCATAACCCCGCCCAGTTGGGCGACCTGGTCCTGGACCTGTGCCTCGTGCGTCAGGTCGTTCTGCCCCATCGTGTTCGGCAACGTCGTCGTGAGGTAGTTCGCGATGAACGTGACGACGAGGAGGAGTCCGAGGATCACGGCCACCGCCGACACCTGGGCCCGGCGCGACCGAAGACGCCACGCCCTTCGACCGGTTCGAGCGTTCCGTCGGGGCGGTCGAACGACGTGCGGCCGCGCCCGTCGATGATCGTGCAACATTGGAATCGTGGACCCCCGTCCTCGCCTGGGTAACGATGATTTTAGCCGGGAGAGGCGTATTAATACTTGCGATGGGCCGGTCTTCGTCCACCGAGGGGTGGGACCCGTAGCCAAGGCCCGCCTCCGAGAATCTTATCTCTTAGCCTCCCTCCCCGTTCCGGGTACGGCGGGTGGCGGCTGAACCGACGTCTCGGACTCGCGTCGAGCGCGCTCTTCTCTCCGTCGATGACAAGTCAGGCCTCAGCGCGTTCGCGCGCGGGCTCGCCGACCTCGGGGTCGAGCTGTGGGCGACCGGCGGGACCCGCCGGACGCTCGCCGAGGACCACATCCCCGTGCGTCCGGCCGAGGAGCTCACCGGCATCGCGGCGTGGTTCGGGGGACGGGTCAAGACCCTGCATCCGGGCCTCCTGGGGGGGATCCTCGCCCCTCGGACCGAGGCCGGCCGAAAGGAGCTCGCCGAGCGGGGCCTCCTCCCGTTTGACCTCGTGACGGTCAACTTCTACCCGTTCGAACGGCACCTGGCCGACCACCCGGGCGCCGATGACCTCGAGGAGTTCGTCGACATTGGGGGGGTGACGCTCGCGCGGGCCGCCGCAAAGAACCATGCCTGGGTGACGGTCGTCTCCGACCCATCGGAATACGACGCGCTGCTCGCGGAACTGCGGGCCCACGAGGGGACGGTCGGTGCCGAGACACGACGACAGCTGGCCGTGCGGGCCTTCGAGCGATGCACGAGCTACGACGCCGCGATCGCCCGAGGCCTCGGGACCACGGCCTTGCCGCCGGACCTCTTCCCCGATGAGGTGGTCTTCCGCCGCATCCCCGTCCGCCTTCGGTACGGCGAGAACCCGCACCAGAAGGCCGCGACCTACGGCATCGTCTCCCCGCCGGGCGCCGGCCTCGCCCCGAGGCCGTTCACCGTCCTCAAGGGAGAAGGGCTCTCGTTCACCAACCTCCTCGATGTCGACACCGCCCTATCGACCGTCGCCGAGTTTGCCGCCCCGAGCGCGGCCGTCGTGAAGCACGCCACCCCCTGCGGGGTCGCCTCCGGGGCGACTCTCGCGGAAGCGCTCGAGAAGGCGGTCGCGACCGACCCGGTCGCTCGCTACGGGTGCGCGGTCGCCGTCAACCGACCGTTCGGGCCGGACGACCCGGCCCGGCTCAAAGGGGTGTTCGTCGACCTGCTGGCCGCCCCCGACTTCCACCCGACGGCGCTTGAAGCGCTCGGGCGCCGAGCGAAGGTCAAACTGGTCCGGACCAATCCTCCGACCCTCGACCCCGGTCGTTGGGAGGCGAAGAGCTCCCTCGGTCGCCTCCTGCTCCAAGAGGTGGACGTCCGGCAGCTGCTCCCCACCGACCTAAAGCACGTCACCGGGCCCGAGGCGACCGCCGAACAGCTGCGGACGTTCGATTTCGCCTGGCGCGTCGTCCGCCACGCCAAGTCGAACGCGATCGTCCTCGCGCAGGGGTCGTCGACCGTGGGTATCGGCTCGGGCCAACCGACACGCGTCAAGGCAGCCGAGCTCGCGTGCGAGGTCGCCGGCGACCGGGCGAAGGGCTCGGTCCTCGCTTCGGACGCGTTCTTCCCGTTCTCGGACGGTGTCGAGGTCGCGGGACGCGCCGGCGTCGCCGCCATCCTTCAGCCGGGCGGGAGCCTTCGGGACCCGGAGGTCGTGGCGACCGCGGAGCGGTACGGGATCTCGATGTACTTCACGGGCTGGCGCGTGTTCCGCCACTAAGGCGCGCCTTCGAGAAGTACCTGCGAACGCTCTGGCGGAACGCGACGAGGTCCACCGAACCGACCTCCCGGCCCTTCTCCTGTCCGGACTCCACGAAGACGTACGTCGGGATCATGTGGATCCCGTACGAGCGAGTGACGAGCGCCGCCTCGTCGACGTTCACCTTCGCGATCTTGACGCGGCCGGCGAGCTGCGCGCTCAGGTCCCGGAGCAGCGGCTCCGCGACCCGGCACGGGGCGCACCAATCCGCGTAGAAGTCGACGACGACGGGAAGCGGCGAACGAATGACCTCGCGCTCGAACGTCGCGTCCGTGACCCGTACCGGTTCCGACCGCTCGCTCACGATGGGCCTTCGAACGACCGGCGCGCTTTAAGTCTCCGCTCCGTCCGGCGTGCGAGGGCCGTGCGTTCCGCTCCGACGACCGCGGCTTTGCTCCCGCCCTCCCTCGCGACCGCCCTTCTCGAGTGGTACCGTGTCCACCGTCGAGCACTTCCGTGGCGCCGCGACCGGGACCCGTATCGGGTCTGGGTCGCGGAGGTCCTGCTCCAGCAGACGCGCGTCGCGCAAGCCGCCCCGTACTTCGAGCGGTTCGTCCGCGCGTTCCCCACGGTCGACGCGCTCGCGCGCGCGCCCCTCGGTCGGGTCCTGAAGGTCTGGCAGGGCGCCGGCTACTATGCCCGGGCGCACCACCTGCACGCGGCCGCCCGCCGGATCGTGAGAGAGCCGGGAGGCCGGTTCCCCTCGACCGTTCCCGAGCTCGAGGCCCTTCCGGGCGTCGGCCCCTACACCGCCCGGGCCGTGGCCGCGATCGCGTTCGGTCGCCCCGTGGTTGCCCTCGAAGCGAACGGCCGGCGGGTCGCGGCCCGTTGGACCCGCGAGGAAGGCGACGTGCGGGACCCGCTCGTGCGTGCTCGGCTCGAGGAGGCCCTCGCCTCGGTCCTGCCCCCGACGAAGGCCGGCGCGTTCAACGAAGCGGTCATGGAGCTCGGGGAAACGGTCTGCCGACCGACCCGGCCGGACTGCCCGTCCTGCCCGGCCGCGTTCGCGTGCCGTGCTCATCGCGAGCTCGCCGACCCGGGGACGCTACCCAGGCGCCCCGACCGGGGCCGTCGACCGCATCACCGGGCCGCGGTCGTCGTGCTCACCGACCGAGGCCGGTGGCTCGTCCAGCGCCGACCGCCGTCCGGCCTCCTACCGGGTCTCTGGGAGTTTCCGGGCAGCCACATCGAACCGGGCGAACGGCCGGAGGCCGCCGCTCGACGGGAGCTTCGGGAGGAGACGGGCCTGTTCGTCCGCCATCTCGTCCCGCTGGGGACCGTCCGGCACGCCTACAGCCACTTCACGGTCGAGCTGCACGCCTTCGCCGGCCACCCCCGGGGGGGCTCCGGAGCGGGAACGGGGACCGACCGGCGTTGGGTGACCCCGTCCGAACTCGGCCGCCTTCCCATCCCAAAGGCGACCGAGAAGGTCGTCGCGTTGGCCGAGCAAGGGTCGGATAGAGCTTCCCGGGGTTCAGGATCCCGTCCGGGTCGCACGCCCGCTTCACGGCCCACAGGAGCTCGACCGCGCTCACGCCGAGCTCTTCGGTCAGGAACGACCGCTTCACCCGACCGACCCCGTGCTCCGCGCTGATCGTCCCGCCGAGGGAACGGGCGGCGTGCAGGGTGGCAGCTCGGATCCGATTCGCGGCCGACGTGGCCGGGTCGACCGCGTAGTTCGGGTGGAGGCTTCCCTCCCCGAGGTGGGCGAACAGGAAGAACGGGACCCTCTCCTTCCGGGCGATCCGCTCCAGCTCGGCGACGAGGGCGTCCACCCGGGCCAAGGGGACCGCCACGTCCTCCCGGACGTGCTGGCCGTAGCGTTCGATGAGGACGTCGCCGCACGCCCCGCGGAGCGTCCACAGCTCGTCCGCGTCCTCGAAGACCGCGAACCCGTCAGCCGCTCCCATCTTCGCGAGCGCCCCGCGCAGCCGGGAGATCCTCCGCTCGGCCTCGTCGGGACCCCCCGCCTCCACTTCGAGCAGCAGCAGCGAAGAGTCTCGGGGCCACCGGGCCTTCCGCCCTTCCGCGAGGGCGGCCGCAGAACCCCGGTCGAGGTACTCCACGGCGGAAAGCCCGCTATCGGGGACCCGGGTGAGGCCGACGACCAGGGGACCGAGGGAGGCGTTCCGCGGGACCGGGACGATTACGCCGTGCCGCACGGCCGGCACGGGCGCCAGGCGGACCGTAACCTCGGTCGCGATCCCGAGGGTGCCCTCGCTGCCGACGAACAGCTGGAGGAGGTCCGGTCCGACCGAGCGCTTGGCGACCCGGGAGCCGAGATGGACCCGAGACCCCGTACCGAGTACCGCTTCGACCTCTCGTACCCAGGCCCGCGTCGGGCCGTATCGGAACGACCGCATGCCCGAGGCGTTCGTCCCGACGTTCCCGCCCACCGTCGAAGCCGTCCACGACCCAGGGTTGGGGGGAAAGAACAGTCGGTGAGGAAGGAGCGCCCGCTGGAGGTCCCGGTTCACGATCCCCGGTTCGACCCGGGCCCAAAGACCGTCGGGGTCCACCTCGAGCAGGTGGGACCATCCGGAGAAGTCGACGACGACGCTCCCGTCGGCGGGGACCGATTCCCCATCGAGCGAGGTACCCCCGCCCCGGGCCACGAGCGGGACGTGGGTGCGGCGCGCCCATCGGACCAGTTCCACCACGTCGTCCGGGTCGGTCGGCGCCACGACAGCGACCGGGCGACCGGTAACGTGGGACGCATCGTGCCCGAACGGGGCGATGGCGACCGCGTCGGTCGTGATTCGACCCCGTATCGTCCTCTCGAGCGACCGGGTCGTGTCCGGAGGTACCGCCGGACGAGGCCGCGACACGGCTCACCCCCGCGAACTCGCGGTTAGGCCGACGGGGATGGGGTCCCGATGCTGTCCACGGCTTGGACGAAATCGTGGATGCCGAACGGGCGAACGAGGACCGCTTGCGCGCCCGCCTGCCGGGCGCGGGTCTCGAGCGCCGGGTCGGCGCGAGGGAGGATCACGAGCGCGTGCAGGTCCGAGCGATTTCGAAGGACGGCCGAGAGGTCATCGGCCCACCGTTCGCCATTGTCAGTCCCGGCGTCCAGGATTAGGATCTTGGTCTCGGAGGATGGAGGTAGGCGCTCGATCCCCTCCCGCGTGGGGGCCTCCAGGAGGACTCGGTGACGATGAAGGCGCAGAAGGCCCCGCAGGAGCAGCCGTGTGTCCTCGCTGCCCCCGAGAAGGACCGCGGGAGTGGTGTTGGGAGGGGATGTCGCTGGCGGGCCCGTGGGCCCCCTGGCGCCCTTGTCGGACTCGCTGTAGACGGCGTGAATGGTCGTCACCCCATGGGGGGTCCCGGAGTTTCCTAACAACCACTAGTCGCACTCCCTAAAAGAGCTACCCACCACTCCTCGGGTTGGGAGCGGCCATGTGGAAAACGGGCTCATCGCCCATCGTCCGGGCCCCCGGATAACTATATAGTCTCCTGCGGTTGTACATTCTTTGGCCTCGGGCATCGGCGGCAGCGTCTCTTGGTGGCACCGTCCAAGAGGCCAGGGGCCGCCCCGCCGGTGCCTCCCTTTTTCCGTGCGTGTGGAACGATAGGTTCTTTGTACGGGACGGTGGAGGGCGTGCGATGGTCGCCCTCTTCGGCCCTTCGCAGCAAGACCTCGAGCGTCTTCGATCTACCGTGCAGTCCCTCGGGACGACGAGCGTCCCCGGCCTCGCCGCCGCCCTATCGGTGCGCGAGCGCAAGGCCGAGAAGCTCTTGGCGCACGAGCTCGCTCGACCGAACAGCCCGATCGTCTACGAACCCAGCCGACGGGTGGTACGCTGGGCGATGCCGGCGCCGGTGAGCGAACCCGCCCTGGCCGCGCCCCCTCTGCCCGAGCCGCCGCGCGCCCCCCGGGCCCCTTCGCCCGTGTTCACCCCGGTCGGTCTCAAGACGCTCTGCCCTCACTGCCACGTCGCCCTTCAGTCGACCGGCACCGAGAGCCTCGCGGTCTGCCCGCAGTGCGGCCGGCTCTCTTCGACCCGGGAGGGGCGCGAGACCGCCGACCCGACCCCGACGACGACCCCGCCTCCCCTACCGGCCGGGAACGCCGGCTCGGCCGGGCTGGACGACCGCCGCTCGCAGGAGATGTTCGCCGCGTACGTCAGCGCAAAGCCGATCCCGTGCCCGAAGTGCCGGACCCCCTTGCGCCATCGCGCCCTGAGCGAGTACGTTTGCCCGAGCTGCGGTCAGAGCGTTCGCTTCCCGAAGGCCGTCGAGCCCCGGGCCCCGCCCGTTCCGGCCCCTCCGGCGTAACCGGGAGCGCGACCCCGGGGCGACCCGGAGCTGGGCGTCCGTTCGTTCTCGGACTAAGCGGAGACCGGAACGACGAGCTCGCCGCCGGACTTCTGCATCGACGGCTGCCGCTTCGTCTTCGCGCCCTTCGTCTGCCAGAAGACCTCGGCGAACTCCTGGACGAGCTTCAAAAGCTCCTGCGCATCGGCGAGGTTCGTTCCCTGCCGGGCCTTGGAGGCCTGCTTCAGGATCTTCCAGACGAGTTCGTGGGCCTGCGGGAACTGCTTCGCGTGGTCCGGAGTGAAGTAGTCGCCCCAGATGACGCGGACCTCCTGCTTCACCTTCTCGGCGTGCTGCTCCTTGACCGCGGTGTAGCGGGCCATCTTGGAGATGAAGGCGGACCGCTCCTCGGGCTTCGCGTCCATGGCAGGAGGCGCGAGCTCTCCGATCAGCTGGTCCATGCGGATGACGGTGAGCGCCGCGATCTGGGCCTCATGCGGGTCGTAAATACCGCAGGGGATGTCGCAGTGCGCGTAGACCGCGCGGGGGGGGTTCACAGCGTCCAGCAGGCGTTCCACTAGTCCGAGAGAGGGGCTTCTCGTGGGCATGTCCTCGCCAATCCCGGAGGAGGATAAGGATGCCGGAGCCCCCGGAGGGTAGTACGGCGCTTTCCAGGCCCCCGCCGTCCCGGTTCCGTCGTTGGTGGAGCCGAAGGGTCGTGGTGCGGGACGAGAGCATGCTCCCGACGCTGCGACCCGGGGACCGGCTGCTGGTCGACCGGCATGCTTACCGCGACCGGCCCCCTCGGGTCGGGGACGTCGTGGTCCTGGTAGATCCCACGGACGCGAAGCTCTGGCTCGTCAAGCGCGTGGCGCAGGTCGACCCCTCCCAAGGGTCAGTCGAGGTCCGGGGGGACGCGGCCGAGATGGCCCGGGACAGCCGTCAGTTCGGGCCCGTGCCGACGCGCTCGGTCGTCGGCCGGGTGTATCGCTGCTATTTCCCGCCCGACCGACGTCGGGAGCTCTGATTCCGCGATCCGCGGGTGAAATCCTTAAGCGATAGGGCAATTCCCCACATCGATGGCCGCCGCTACACCGGTGTGGGTTGTGGTCGTGATTGTGGTCGCCGCCGCCGTCGGCGGGGTCGGGTTCCTCGCGGGCTACGAGTACCGGGGGTCTCCCGCCGCATCCCCCGGGGCGGTCGAGAACTCGACGCTGTCGGTGCTGGGGGCCGGAACGCTGGACACCCTCTTCCCTCAGGTCGCGAACGCGCTCGTGAACGAGACGCCGGGGGTCACCGCTCCTTCCGCGGCCCAGACCTACGAAGGGTCGATCGACATCACGACCGCCATCACGTCGCTCGGCGCCAAGGCCGATGTCGCCGCGGTCGCCGATTACCGGCTCATCCCTCAGATGCTCGAACCCACGCACGCGGGCTACGAGGTCGTCTTCGGCACGACCCCCGAAGTGCTCGCGTACAACCCGAGCCTCCCGGCCTTCGCGGGGATCACCTCCACCAACTGGGCCTCGAAGCTGATTGCGGACGTCACCACGTCCGGCAACGCCCCGCTCGGGGTCTGGAACGCGTCGACCGACCCGAACGGCTACAACGAGATCTTCAGCATGATGCTTCAGGGAATGATCTACGACGGCGGCAACGTCTCCACCGTGTACGGTCACTTCTACAGCGGAGCGCCGGGGAGCCTTGCGGTACCGAACCCGGTCACCACCATGATCGAACACGAATCCCAGGCCGCCTCCCTGGTTTCCACGGGTGTCGTCTCGGCCGTGATCACGTACCGCTCGTACGCGGTCGTGAACCACATGTCGTTCGTCCCGTTCAGCCCGATCGTCGGGCTCGTCGCCAACAACTCCACGGCGCTCGCCGACTACGCACGACTATCCACGCAGGTCGTGACCGCCACCGGGGGGACGGCGAAGGACGTCCCCGCGCCGGTGCTGTTCGCGGTCACGGTACCGGCGAACGCCCCGAACCCGGCCCTCGGCGCGGCGTTCCTCCACCTGCTCCTCTCCCCGCAGGGCGCCGCGATCCTCAACGACAGCGCGCAGGGAGGCGCCTTCACACCGATCTTCCCCGGATGGGCGGATAACCCGACCGCGGTCCCGTCGGTGCTCGCCCCCGACGTGACGGCCATGCCCTCCTGGGCCACTGCGTTGCTGACATGAGCCGGGGAGGGGCGGCCTCCGGTCGACCGCGGTGGCGGACCGGCCCCTACTGGCTTGCGCTTCAGCTGGTCCTCTCGGGCTCGCTGCTGCTCCTCTTCTTGCTCCCGATCGCCGCGCTGTTCACCTACGCCCCTCCGCAACGGATCCTGGCCGCGGCGACCAACCCGGCCGTGTCGACGGCGCTTTACCTCACGTTCCTGGCCTCCGGGATCGCGGTGCTTGCTGCGGTGGTCTTCGCGATCCCCCTCGGGTACCTCCTCGCGCGTCGGGCGTTCCGGGGCCGGAGCGTAGTCGAGTCGGTCGTCGCGTTGCCCGTCGTCGTCCCCCACCTCCTGGTGGGGGTCGGGCTCTTCTTTCTGATCCTCCCGGGGAGCCCGCTCTACCGGTTCACGACCGCGGTCGGCCTCCCCATCTACGACACGATCTGGGGCGTCGTTCTCGTGATGGTCTTCGTCAGCGCCCCCTACACGGTCCTCGCTGCGGACCTCTCCTTCCGCGCGGTCGATGGTCGGGTCCTCGAGGCGGCCCGGTCGCTCGGCGCCGGCCCGGCGACGGCGTTCCTGACCGTGACCTTCCCGCTCGCACTGCGCGGGATCGTTGCGGGTCTCCTCCTCACTTGGGCGCGGGCGGTGAGCGAGATCGGCGGGATCCTCATCCTCGCCTACGCGGTCTACCCCGGCGGGCCCTACAGCGGCCCCGTCACGTCGACCCTCTCCGTCTACGTCTACAACCTCTTCCAGACGGGGGACCTCGCCGACGCGGCGGCGGTGAGCTCGCTCTTCCTCCTCATCGCGTTCGTGCTGTTCTTCCTCGTCCGGCTCGGCGAGCGCACCGGATGGGTGCCGTGGCGCCGGGGGGAGCTCCTTCCGTGAACGCCTGGTCGGTCGAGGGGGTGGTCTCCCACGTCGACGGCTTCCGCCTCGGACCGGTCGACCTAGAACTTGCCCCGGGGCGCGTGGTCGCGGTGCTCGGGAGCTCCGGGGCCGGCAAGACCACGCTCCTCCGCACGCTCGCCGGTTTCCTTCCGGTCCGCGCGGGCCGCATCGTGCGAGACGGTGTCGACCTCACCGACCGGCCACCCGAGGAGCGCGGCCTCGGTTACGTACCGCAGGGCCTCGGCCTGTTCCCGCACCGCACCGTCGAGCGCAACGTGAGCTACCCGCTCGAGGTCCGAGGCCGCACGGACGCGATCGCGCGCAGCCGGGAGCTCCTCGAACGGTTCGGCCTCGCCGAGCTCGCGCACCGCCGCCCCGCACGGTTGAGCGGCGGGGAGCTCGAGCGGGTCGCACTCGCCCGTGCTCTCGCCGGGGAACCCGACCTCGTGCTGTGGGACGAGCCCTGGCAGGCGCTCGATGTCGAGGCGCGCCACGAGCTCGGTCGGGTGCTCGAGGAGCTGCGGGAGACCGACCGGGTCCCCGTGGTGGTCGTCACGCACGACCCGTCGCTCGCCTTCTCCGTGGCCGACTCGTTCCTCGTCCTGCGGGCCGGGAAGGTCGCCCTTCGGGGCGACGCTGCGACGATGCTTGCCCACCCGTCCGATGCGTTCCTGGCGCGGTTCGCCGGCTTCGAGAACGTCTACGACCGGGCCTCGCTCGAACGCGGCCGACCGGGGTCGCTCGCCGCCTGGCTCTCCGAACGCGCCGGGACCGACGGCGTTGCCTTCGTGCGGCCCACCCCAAAGGCCGTGGGAGATCCTCACGGTGCCTGGGAAGGCGTCGTGCGCAGTGCCCGCCCGACCCCCGAGGGCCTCGCTGTGACGGTCCGGGTCGACGACCTGTCGGTCGCACTTCGGCTCCCCCCACCGCCCACGGGAGTGGTCCCATTCGTTGGGGCTCGGGTGCGGTTTGACGTAGAGGAGAAAAGCGTCCTCGCGCTGGGTCCGCCCGCTTCCGCACCACGAGGCACCCTCCAATGACGTTCCGAGCGAACCTCGTTACGAGCACCGACATCGCGCTGTTGCGGGCGCTCGGGCACGAACGCTCTCTCGTCGGCGCGAGCCGTCGGGTCGGCATCTCCCGGGACCGGGCCGTCTACCGAATCGAGCGGCTCGAGCACGCCTTCGGAGGTCCGGTCGTGCACAGCGTGCGCGGCGGCACGGGTCACGGTCGGACGACCCTGACCGCCCTCGGCGACCGGATCGTGCGGGGAGGGTTCGAATCGGTCGAGCTCCTCAACGCGCGCCCGGTCACCCCGCTCGCCTCCCCGAACCTCCTGCGAGGGGTCTACCAACGGGCGCCGGACCCCGAGGTCCGGGTGTCGAGGTCGCTGCGCCTGCGGGTCGCCTTCGACGCCGAGGACGGCGAGGCGGTGGCCGTCCTCCTAGACCCCGAGTCGGTGGTCGTCGCCCGACGTCGCTTCCCTTCGAGCGCCCGGAACGTGTTGCGGGCCACCGTGGAGACGCTCCGGCGCGAGCGGGGAAGCTTCGGCGTCACGCTGGTCGCGCGCTGCTCGGGCGCCCGGCTACGGGTCGCGGTGACCGAGGAGCCGGTGCGCCAGCTCGGGCTGCGCCCGGGCGTTCCCGTATGGCTTTACGTGAAGGCGACCGCGCTGCGAAGGGTCGGCGAGCGCGCTAGTCGCGGATCCCCTCGGTCGTGAGCGAGAAGACCGCCTCGCCCTCGGGCAGGTTCGGAGAGTCGATCAGCCGCGCGATCCGCTTCGGGGGCTTCGACTTCCGTAGGTAGACGCGATAGGTCGCCGCGTGGGCGACGATGTTCCCCCCGATCGGTCGGGTCGGGTCACCGAAGAGGATGTCCGGTCGGGCCGACACCTGGTTCGTGACGAGGATCGCCGCGTTGTACGTGTCCGAGAAGCGGAGGAGCTCGTGGAGGTGACGGTTCAGGTGCTGCTGCCGGGGCGCGAGCTCGGCCCGCCCGAGGTACTCCGAGCGGAAGTGGGCGGTGAGCGAGTCGACCACGAGCAGACGGATCGGCTTCTCGCGGGCAAGCTCCTGCGCCTTCTGGATGAGGAGCATCTGGTGGTTCGAGTTGAACGCACGAGCGACGTGGATGTGGCTGAGCGCCTCCTCCGGGTCGATGCCAACGCCCTTCGCCATGTCGACGATGCGCTCCGGACGGAACGTGCTCTCGGTGTCGATGTAGACGACCTCGCCCGAGAGGCCCCCCTGAGCGGGCGGGAGCTGGATGTCGACCGCGACCTGGTGGGCGATCTGGGTCTTCCCGGTCCCGAACTCACCGGAGAACTCGGTAATCGCCTGCGTCTCGACCCCCCCGCCGAGGAGCTCGTCGAGCGCCTTCGAGTTGGTCGTGACGCGGCCGAGCTTCTTGCGTCGCTCGAGGAGCGTCGTGCCGCTCTCGAACCCTCCGACGTCCGCTTTGCGGCGGGCCTCGCCGATGATCCGCTGGGCGATCGCGACGCCGATCTCCGCGGCCTCCGCGACGTCGCCCGGAGAGGCGACGGCGAGCTCCATCAGGTCGGTGTAGCCGTTTTCGCGCAGCTTGTCGGCGGTGATCCCCCCGATCCCGGGTAGGTCCTCGAGGGCGACCGCGGGCTTCGGGGCCGGTGGGTTCTCTTCCGCGCCGGCGGCTTTCGGGCTCGGTTTCGTAGGCACGTTCGACCGACCGGGACGCGGGGAGATAAGGGTACGGGAGGGGTCGCGAAACGGTGAACGCAGCGCCCTATCCGGACCGGGCGAGCGGGGCGAACGGCTCGCCGGTGAGGCGCTGGTAGACCGTGGTGTAGAGGCGGCTCACCTCGTCCACGAGGAGCGGCGGGAGCGCCGGAATCGGCGGCTCGCTCGTGTGGGCCTCCCGGGCCTTCAGGAGCGCGTCGTAGTAGCCGGTCCCGCGGTAGTGCTGGCGGACGAACTCCTTCGAGAAGTCGACCTGGCGGCCGCGGTCGTAGGCGGCCTGGTCCCAGAACCGGTCCTCGTCGGCCGTTCCGAACGTGTCGACGACCATGAGGACGCCGTCCGAATCGACCGCGAACTCTTTCTTCCCGTCCACGTGGATCAGGCCGCGCGGACCGATCTCCTTCTGCATCGCCGCGTCGACCTTGAGGACCGTCTCCCGGATCCCGTCGAGCTGCTTCGGGTCGAGCGCGGAGAGCGAGAGCGCCTCCGCGGTCGTGAGCAGGCGGTCGACCGGCTCGAGCTTCGTCGTGACCTCGAAATGGGGCTCGGGGAGCGGAATACCGTACGTGAGCGTCTTCCCCTTCGGGAAGCCGAGCGCCTCCGCCGGGACCTGACCGGACTTCACGCGGTCCCACATCGAACCGGCGAGGTAGTACCGAACGATCACCTCGAGAGGCACGAGGTACCCCTTCGGGTGAGGCCCTAGGGTCGCGGGCTTCGGCACCACCTGGACCCGCTTCACCCGCATGGCAGTAGGGCCGGCGAGGCTCAGGTAGTGGTGCGGGACGCCGAGACGGGAGCAGAGCTCGAACCAGAACGCGGCGGTCCGCGCGAGCGTCTCACCCTTGTGCGGGATCTCGCTCGGGATGTGCTTGTCGAAGACCGAGATGTCGTTCGTGAACCGGAACTCGAGCTCGGTCGCAGAGATCTCGTAGACCTCCTTCACCTTCCCTCGGCGGAGGAAGCGGGGGGCTGAGGACGAGGCGGGGCTCGGGGTCTTCGCCATGGCGACCGAGGAGCTCCGGGCAGTTTAAGGTCAGCGCCCGAGCCCCGGGCGCTCGTCCGCCGAAGCGCGCCTAGAGCGACCGGGCCTGGACCGCGGTGATCGGCCGGAACCCGCGCTTCGAGTAGAAACGGCTCGCGATCTCGTTCTGGGCCGGGAACTCGGCCGTGACGATCCCCGCCCCCTTGGCCTTGAGCGCGTTCGAGGTCTCGCGCAGGACGTACTCGCCGACCCCGTGGCGACGGTAGAGCGGCAGGAGGTAGATGTCCAGGATCACGCCCTCGTGCTCGGGCGCGTAGAACGGCCGCTCCCGAACGAGCGCGCGGACGAACCCGACGACCTTGCCCCGGTCCGCCCCGACGCCGTCGGCGGCGAGGACGACCGACATCGGGTTCGCGAGGTCCGCTTTGAGGACCTGGCGGGCTTGCTGCTCGGCATCGTCCCGAACCTTGAGGAGCGGGTCGAACTCCTCGTTGAGCCGCTTCAGCCGTAGGAGCAGCGAGACGATCGCCGGAAGGTCCGCGTCGCGGGCCGGTCGGAGGTGGACCGGGGCCGCCGGTGTTCCGCCCGGGCCGCTCGACCGGCCTCCTCCGTCTGCGCGGTCGCTCATCGTGTCCCTCTCCGGGGTGGCCGGCGCCGAGGCATCGGAGGCGTAAGACGAGCGCGGGCGAGCGCTCGTACGAGCCGCGCGGGCCGGCCCATCAGCGTCCGCGCCCGCTCGAGGAACTCGTCGTGGGAGAGCTTTCGGCGGGCGATGCCGAGGCGGACCGCGGTGTCCCCCACGGCCGCGGCGATGTGCGGGAACACCTCGGGCTCCTCCATCGTGGGCAGAAGGTGGCGGTCCGAAAGTCCCTTCCGCAGGGCGCCGCGGGCGAGCTCCTTCGCCGCCGCCAGGACCACCTCATCCGGGATCGACCGCGCCCGCGCGTCCAGGACCCCGCGGAAAACGGCGGGGAAGATCAGCGAGTTGTTGACCTGGTTCGGGAAGTCGCTGCGTCCGGTCGCGACGACCGCGGCGCCGGCCGCTCGGGCCACTTCCGGCCAGATCTCGGGCACCGGGTTCGCGAGGGCGAAGACGATCGGGTCCTTCGCCATCGAGCGGACGTGCTCAGGACGGATCGTGCCCGGGTTCGGCGTGGACGCCGCCAGCAGGACGTCCGCGTCCTCGAGCGCCGCGGCTAGGTCCCCTGTGCGGCCGCCACCGTTCGTCGTGAGAGCGATGCGGTACTTCCACGGGTTGTGCAGTTCGAGCTCGTCCAGGTCCTCTCGCTCGGCGTGGAGGATCCCCTTCTGGTCGACGAGCGTGAGCTGGCGCGCCGGATGGCCGAGCGCGAGGAGGAGGCGCGCGGTCACGAGGTTCGCCGCGCCGGCCCCCAGGAGGACCGTCCGCACGGTGCGTACCGACCGGTGCGTGAGCTCGAGGGCGTTCAGGAGGCCCGCGACCGTCGCGGCCGCGGTCCCGAGCTGGTCGTCGTGCCAGACCGGTATCGGAAGCCGCTTCGAGAGCTCCTCGAGGATGCCGAAGCATTTCGGGGACGCGATGTCCTCGAGGTTGATCCCCCCGAACGCGGGCGCCATCGCCTCGACGGTTGCGATGAACTGCTCGGGCGACTCCACCTGGATCGGGATCGGGATCGCGTCAACGCCCCCGAGGACCTTGAACAGGAGCGCTTTCCCCTCCATGACGGGCAGCGCGGCCTGGGGACCGATGTCGCCGAGCCCGAGAACGCGGGAGCCGTCCGTGACGATCGCGATCGTGTTCCATCGTCCCGTGAGGTCGAACGAGCTCTCGGGGTCGGCTTGGATCGCGCGCGAGACCGCGGCGACCCCGGGCGTGTACCAGAGAGCGAAGTCCTCGAGGGAGCGGACGGGGACCTTGGGCACCGTCTCGATCTTACCCCCGAAGTATCGAGAGAGCTCGACCGAGCGCTCTCCCAGGAGGTCCGTCCGCTCCTCGCTCCGTTCGGCCGCGGTGCCCCGGTCGCGGGGTTTCCGCCGAGCGGCCCGGACGGGGTCGACCCGGGAGGGAGCGCCCTGGGCCATCGTAGCGCGTTGACCCAACCTCGGTTATTAGCCCTATGGCGAAGGCGTTCGGGGTGTCCGGCCGCTGACGGAGCTACGGGCCGTGGGCCGGCGGTCTCCTCCCAAAAAAGGGCCCGAACTTGCGTTAAATAGGCGAGCGGATGCACTCCCTCACCCCATGAGCGCCTCTCCGGACCCCCTGCCGCACCCTTTCGTCCGTCCCCTGACGAACGGAGCTGTCCCGCTCGTCTCCCCTCAGGACCTCCGACGGCTGATCGAGTCCTCCTCTCCGCCCCTCCTTCTCGATGTTCGCTCCGTCGAGGAGCGAACGATCGTCCACCTGCCGGGAGACCGCCACGTCCCGCTCGACACCATCGGTGCGGCGCTCGCCTCCCTTCCGCACGACCGACCCATCGTCGCTTACGACCACTTTGGCGCCCAGGCCCGGCGCGCGGCCCGCTTCCTACAGGACCGGGGGTTCCCGCTCTCCGCGGCGCTCGAGGGCGGGTTGGAGGAATACTCCTGGGTCGCCGACCCCGGCCTCGCCCGCTATCCGGCGGACGACCCGACCACTCACCTGATCCTCCGCCAGATCCCCCGGCCCGAGGTCGGATGCCTCACCTACTTCCTCGGGGACCGGGACGCCCGCGAGGGGATCATCATCGACCCCGGCCGCAACATCACTCCGTACAAGGCCCTCCTCTCGGAGGGGAACTGGCGCCTCGTGGGCATCGTCGAGACCCACACGCACGCGGACCACCTCGCCGGCCACGCGGCGCTCCACGCGGCGACGGACGCGCCGATCTACCTGAGCCGCCGGTCCGAGGCACGCTACCCGCACCGCTCCTTCGCCGAAGGGGAATCGGTCGAGTTCGGGGACGAGGAGGTCGTGGTCCTCGAGACGCCGGGTCACACCCCGGACCACGTGACCCTGCACGCTCGCGACAAGATCTTCACCGGGGACACGCTATTGCTCGGGAGCTGTGGGCGGACCGACCTCGGCGCCGGCTCCCCCGAGCAGCTCTACGCGTCGTTGAACGAGAAGATCCTGACCCTTCCGGACGCCACCGAGGTCTACCCCGCGCACTACGGCGCGCGACATGCCCTGCCCGAACGCCACGTCTCCACGGTCGGCTTCGAGCGGGTCCGCAACGAGGCGCTCGCCCAAGGCTCGCTCGAGGCGTTCGTGAAGTACATGACGGAAGGCTGGCCGCCGAAGCCGACCGACTTCGACCGGATCGTGCGGACGAACCTCGACGAGTAGGACGTGGGGGATTGTCCCCCGCGCAACCGCGTTTCTTCGTCTGCACGTTCCCGGAAATTCGTCAGCCTTAAGCCCCTCCCCGGGTCAGGGACGCGATGATCGTCCGCACCGGGCTCACGGGGGCGTTCCCCCGTTCCGAGGCGCTAGTGACCGCGACCCGAGACCTCGACCGGGGTCGGACGAGCGCGGAAGCGGTCGAGGAACTGTTCGCGAAGACCGAGGAGGAGGTGGTCGCGCTCGAGCATCGCCTCGGGTTCGACGACCGGACCGCAGGGTACCTCCGCTGGTCGGACCTCTTCCGACCGTTCGCGGAGACGTGGGAGGGGTTCGCCGTCGGGCCGCTCACCCGGTGGCTCGAGACGAACACGTTCTACCGCCAGCCGATCCTCCTCGCTCCGCCGGGCCGGACCCCGGGCGCCATCGCGGCCCGGCTGCCGCCTCCGCTCGTTCGCTCGCCCAAGACGGCGCGCGTCCTGCTCCCGGGCCCGTACTCGTTCTCCGTGATGCTCGACAACCGCTCGGGCGAGACCGAGAGCGCGCTCATCCACCGGCTCGGGCGGTTGCTGGGGGACGAAGTGAAGGAGCTCCGGGGGCGGGGGTTCGCGACCTTCCTCTTCTCCGAGCCCCAGCTCGTCGTTCAACCCCCCGAGGGCCCCCGCGCCGAGGCGGTGGTCGCCGGCTACCGCGCGGTCGAAGCGGCGCTCAACGGCGGGACCTCGATCGTCTGGACGTACGGCGCCGACGCGCGCCCGGCGTTCCCGCTCTTGGACCGGCTCCCCGTGTCGGTGGTCGGGGTCGACCTCGCCGAGACGGAGGTCGACCATCTCCCCGCCGGACCCTCTCGTACCGGCCTCGGGCTCGGGGTCGTCGACCCGCGCACCACCCTCCCCGAGGACCCGGTGGAGGTCGCGCGGGTCGTTCGCGCCGCGCATGCCCGCCGACGGCCGAGCGCCGTCTGGCTCGGCCCCGGCGCCCCGCTCGACCTCCTCCCGTGGGAGCCGGCGACGCGGAAGCTCCACGTACTTCCGGCGGTCGCGCGAGCGCTTTCGGAGGGGTCCGCATGACGCGAGGGCTCTTCCCGACGCAGGAGATCGGCAGCCTCGCGAAGCCGCGGTGGCAGATCCTCGGCCAACGGTCGGAGCCGCTCGACGAGAGCGCGAAGGAAGAGCTCCGGCTCTGGGACTCGCGGACCGGGTTCGCGGCCGAGGCGCCCGAGGTCCGCGACGCACTGCTCGGAGGCCGACCGAGGGACGCGAGCCCCGACGCGGTCCGGGACCTGGGCGCGCTCTTCGGCCTGCGGTTCCTCGAGACGGCCGGGCTCGACCGGGTCTACGACGGGGAAGCCCGCCGCATCGAGATGTACGAGCACCCCATCCGCCAGATGCACGGCTTCCGCTTCGGAGGCCACGTCCGCTCGTTCGACAACAAGTACTACCTCAAGGCGGCCGTGACGGACGAGGTCCGCCTCGACCGGCCGTACCATGTCGACGAGTTCGAGTTCGTGAAGGCGCACGCCCGCGCGGAGCCGAAGCTGCCGGTCACGGGCCCGTACACCCTCGCCGATTGGTCGTTCAACGAGTACTACCTCGCCCGTCAGCCCGGCTGGAAGGGCCGGGCGGCGCGACGGGCCGCGCAACAGGAGTTCGTGGTCGACCTCGCCCGACGGGCGGTCCGGCCCACGCTGAGCGCGCTCATCTACCGAGGGTGCCGGGTGATCCAGATCGACGAGCCGGCCGCCGGGACCCACCCGGACGAGGCCGCGATCGTCGTCGACGGGTTCAACGCCGCGACGGAAGGCTTGGACGCCGAGTTCACGATGCACATCTGCTACTCGAACTACGCGGACCTCCTCCCGACGCTTCTCGAGGCGAAGCGCTGCCGACAGTGGGCGTGGGAGTTCGCGAACCGCGACACGCCGGGCCACGACGGCTACGAGGTCCTCAAGGTGCTCGCGGAGTACGGCGACCGGCGGGACGTGGGCCTCGGCGCCGTCGACGTCCACCGCGACGCGGTCGAGCCGCCCGAGGTCGTCGCCGACCGGATCCGGCGGGCCGCAAAGTACCTCGGGGACCCGCAGCGGATCTGGGTGAACCCGGATTGCGGCCTTCGCACCCGCAGCCTTTCGGTCGCCCGCGCGAAGCTCGAGTCGGTCGTGGCCGGCGCCGCGCTCGCGCGCGCCGAGATCGAGAACCCGCGGCGATAGCCCCTCAGGGACCCGACAGGACCTCGGCCCCGGTCGGTCCGACGAGGACCGTGTGCTCGGCCTGGGCGACCAGGCCGTGACCCCGCTCGACGAACACCGGGTACGACTGGAGCTTCCGGCGGACTCGTTCGAGCGCGGCCTTCTCCTCCGGAGCGACGACCCAGCGGGCGGTGAACGGAAGCGTCCGGAACCGGGCGAACATCGCGGCGAGCGCGGGGTCGGACCCTCCCGGGTCGTTGCGGAACCTAAGGATGTTCCCGAACGGGCCGTTCCCGATCGACCCCATCCCGTTGGTGGCGAACGGCTCGATCGCGATCACCTCGCCCTCCTCGAGGGTCTCGGCGCTCATCCCAGGGACGTTCGGGATCGACTTGCCGGCGTGCAGGAGGTAGCGCTCGATCGAGTGTCCCGTGAGGTCGACGATCGGCTTCAGTCCCCGGGCGCGGATCGCCTCGGCGATCGCGCGGGAGACGTCGTCGACCCGGCCCCCGGCCCGCACGCGCGCGATCCCGGCCGCGCGGCCTTCCCTCGCGGCGCGGATCAGGTGGTCGTGCCGGTGCGTCCCGCCGACCTCGACCGAGTCGGCCGTGTCGGCGATCGCCCCGTCCAAGTGGGCCCCGACGTCGACCTTGAGCAGGTCCCCGTCCTGGAGCGTGACCGTATCGCCCGGAGCCGGGGTGAAATGAGCCGCCTCGTCGTTGCGTGAGAGGTTCGCCGGGAACGCCGGCGCCGCGCCCTCCGACCGGATGAACGCCTCGATCGCCTCGGCTACGTCCGCGAGGCGAGCGCCCGGGACGGCGAGGCGGAGTCCGAGCTCCCGAGCCTTCCCCGCGATGCGCGCGGCCTCGCGCCACCGGTCAAGGTCCGGAGGGTATCGTGCCATCGCGTCCGCTCAGCTCCTCACGATCTCACGCGGTTCGGGCCCGATGAGGTCGACCACGGTCGATGGCTCCCCGGAGCCGAGAGGCAGCGCGGGTAGGTAAACGCTCACCGCCGCTCCGAGCGCGCGACGCACGTCGGCGACCGTGCGGGCGGGCGGGGCGCCGTGTCGGTTCGCAGATGTCGCCGTGACGGGTCCGGCCGCCCGGGCGAGCTCGCGCGCCACGGGATGGTCCGGTACCCGGAACCCGATCGTAGAGCCGCCGCCGACGCTCGGCGCGAACCGGCGGAATGCCTCCGGGGAGGGAAGGAGAAGGACCGTGAACGGCCCGGGAAGGTGGCGGCGCAGGAACCGGCGCGCCATCGGAGAGACGAGAGCGTACCGCTCGACCTCCTCGGTCGAGCTCAAGCAGACCGAGATCGGTTGGGTAGGGGAGCGGCCCTTCGCCGCGATGAGCTTCCTCACGGCGCTGCGGTCGCTCGCGAGCGCGCCCAGCCCGAGAACGGTGTCCGTGGGATAGACGACGAGCCCGCCCCGTCGGAGCGCCTTCACCGCGTTCGATAGCGCGGGCCCCATCGACCCCTAGAAGTATTCCTCGCCGACGCGCGAGTAGGTGAGGTACTCTTCCTCGGTGAAGTAGAGCGCGAGCTCCCGCGCGGCCGAAGCGGCCGAATCGGAGGCGTGGAGCAGGTTCGGCGTGATCGCGAGACCCAGGTCCCCGCGGACGGTCCCCGGGGCGGCGGTCTGAGGGTTGGTGGTGCCCGTGAGGAGGCGGACGACGGCGATCGCCGAGCGCCCTTCGATGGCGAGCGCGACCACGGGCCCCGACGTGATGTGCTGGACGAGACCCGGGTAGAACGGCTTGCCTTGGTGTTCGGCGTAGTGGCGCTGCGCGAGCTCCGGGGTCACCCGGAGCATCTTCGCGGCGACGATCTTGAGGCCTTTCCGCTCGAAGCGGCCGACGATCTCCCCGATCATGCCTCGGCGCACTCCGTCCGGCTTCACGAGAGCGAACGTCCGCTCGACAGACCCTTCGGCCATCGGCCCGCCGAGCCCGACCGGGGGTTAAGGTTTCGCGCCCGCGCTCCCCCGGCTCCTCTCGGCTCCCTCCGAGTCCGGGGTCGCGCGGAGGAGCCGTACGTCACACGACCCGGGCGTCGCACCCTCCGACCCACGGGCACCGGGCGCACCGGGCCCGCGACGGGGTAGCGCGTCCGTCGTACGGCCGTCCGAGCTCGACCCGGACCGCCAGCAGCTCGTCCCGAGCGCGGCCGTCCCACCGGACCCGAAACTCCCTGTCCGAGTACCGAAGCACCCCGTACGGCGGGGCGACCCCGGTGGCCTCTTCGACGAGCAGGCAGTACGCCCGGACCTGGACCACGTGCGAGGGGGTCGGGCCCCGAGGCGGGGTCGACCGGGTCTTGAGCTCGACCGGGATGACCCGGCCGTCCCGAAGGCGACGGAGCTCGTCGGGCCGCCCCGCGAGACCGTACCGCTCGGACCGCAGCGTCGCCGGGCGGCCGGCGTCGACCGCGACCAGTCGACCGCGGGTCGCATCGTACCGACGCTCGGAGAGTGCGTGGAGCGCCCAGGCCGTGAGAGCGACGCCGACGACGGCCACGACCCCCGCGGCGAGGACCGGGACCGTCAGGGACGGAAGATCCACCATACCCCCAGCGCGGCCAGCGCCACTCCGAGAAGCAGAACCCCCCAGTACGATCCCCCGCGCTCCGCGAGGTGTCGCTCGGCGGTCAGAACGCGGTCATGGTATCGGACCCCGCCGAGCGCGCTCCGCTCGGAGGAGCGGCTCGGCCCCTCGGGGGGAGGGTGATGCCGGTACCAGTGCGAGCGGGGACAATAGACGTAGTCCGCGAGGTCGGACGGGGTCGTCCATCGCCCGTCGGGTCCCATGCGCCGGGACGCGGTCCGCGCGAGAGCTTATCGATTCCGTTGCACGCGCACCGGAGCGGCGGACGCGCTCACTCTTTCGCCGGGGCCTCGGCCTTCTTCCGCGGGCGTCTCGGCTTCGTCGCGGGCGCGGGGGAAGCCGTCGTCGGTTCGGGAGTCGGCGCGCTCTCCTTCGAGGGAGGCTCGGCGGCCGGTGCGGCCGCGCTGGCCGCGACCGCGGGTTGGCGGCCGCCCGAACGGGTCCGCCCGGCCTTCTGGCTCGGCGCGGCGGCGGGACCCTTCTGGGCGGACGAGCGGTCCGCGGCGCGCTTCAACTCGTGCGCGCGCGTCCACTTGAAGCGGTGGCCGACGCGGTGGAGATGGAGCTGCTGCTTGCGGCACGAGGAAGTGCAGAAGTGGAACACCGTGCCGTCCCGCTTCACGAACATCATGCCGGTGCCCGGTTCGATCTCCTGGGCGCAGAACGAGCATTGACGCTTGACGACCATCGCGAGTCCTCCGCTACCGGACCGAGAGCTTGCGCGCCTCGCGCGCCGTCTCTCGCAGGATCAGGACATCTCCCAGGCGGATCGGACCGGCGACGTTGCGGGTGATGATCTTGCCACGGTCGCGGCCGGCGAGCACGCGCACCTTCACCTGCGTCGCTTCCCCGGCCATGCCGGTGCGACCGACGAGCTCGACGACCTCGGCCGGCGAGCCCTTCTCTTCCGCCATCGTTCCCTCCCGTCCGTCGTTCCGCTACCGGCACCCTCACTTCTTGAGGGTCGAGAACGCGGCCGAAAGCTCTTCGAGGAGGGCGCGGGCCTCGCCCGGCTCCACGACCGCCACGCTCGCCGCGGACTTCGAGAGGCCGGCCGATTGGCCGAGCCGCTGCTTCTTCGGGACGTAGAGGTACGGGATCCGCTTCTCCTCGCAGAGCATCGGGATGTGGACGAGGATCTCGACCGGGTCGACGTCCTCGGCCATGATCACGAGCTTCGCTTCGGCGCGTTCGCTCGACTTCGTCACTTCGTTCGTGCCGACCCGGACCTTTCCGGTCTCGCTCGCCACTTGGACGAGCTGAAGGGCCTTGTCGGCGAGGTCGCTCGGGGTCTCGAATCGCACGTAGATTGGTCGCGCCATCTTCGTTCCTCGCGTCAGCGGAACCCCCGTATCGGGGGGTCCTCGGCTCACGGGTGGGGCCGGCTACGGGCTGCGCTATTTAACTCTGCGCTGCGCGCACTCGCTCAAGAGCTCGGGGAGGCGGGAGCGGCGAACGAGGCCGGAGAGAGCTCGGGGTGCCCGGCAAAGTACCGTCGGGCCGGGTCGACGAGCCGGTCGAGCGCGTCGGTGACCGCCCCCTTCAGGTCTTGGGGATGGAGGAGACCGCCGGCCCAGCTCGCGAGGAACTCCTTCTCGGTCGTGAACTCGAGCGGGCCGCCGTACTTCGCCGGACGCTCGACCCGAAGACGACCCTCCCACGGGATCACGATGAACCGCACGATCTCCACGATCGGGTTCCCGTCGACCTCTTTCGCGGGACAGAAGGCGCCCTGGACCCTCTCCGCGATGACCTCTCGGGTCGCCGGGATCGGAATCCCGGACCCCGGGTCGGACTTCGACATCTTCCGCTCGACCGTCCCGTCGGTCGGGTCCATTCGGCCGCCGCCCCTCAGCGACGAGAGGAGCGGGGTGTGGATCGACGTGGGCACCGGCCAGCGGTAGTGGTGGGCCGTCTCGCGGGCGAGGACGTGGCCCCGCCGCTGGTCCATGCCGCCGTAGGCGATGTCGACCGGGAGCTCGAAGATGTCCGCGACCTGCATCGCCGGGTAGTAGAGCCAGGACGTGTCGAGGGTCGACTCCTCCTCGCTCCGCCCCATGATCGACATCGCCCGCTTCGTGCGCGCGAGGCTGGTCGCCTTCGCGACCCGGACGACCCGGGCCCAGTAGTCGGCGGAACCGGTGAGCTCGTGCGCCCAGCGGAAGCGAACGCGCTCGGGGTCCGCGCCGAGCGCGGAGAACGTCGCCTGCATGTACCGCCCCGCCGCGACGATGCGGTCGAGGGCGCCGCCGAGCTTGCCGTTGATCCAGGCGTGCCAGTCGGCGAGGAAGACGGTGACGTCGCACCCGGCCTCCGCGAGGTCGAGGACCTTGCGCGTGGTGATGAGGTGGGCGACCGTGAGGGACCCCGACGGCTCGAAGCCGATGTACGCCCGCGGGTGGTCATTCGAGGCGAGGAGGGTCCGCAGCTCCTCTTCGGTGACGACCTCTTCGGTATGTCGGACGACCCGGGCCAGGCGCTCGTCGATGTCCATCGGGAAGGCGCAGGGCCGTCCGTATTTATCCGATAGAGGTCGGCAGCGTCCCGGCGGCAGCGGCCGGTTCGTGGGCGCCCGGACTTATTAAGACCCCCCGAGCTGCTAGTAATCAACCCCCGCCCATGGACGAATCGACCGAGACCGTAGTGCCGCTGGCACCTCCCGCCACCGCTCCGGCCGAGGAGCTCGCCCGTGCCCTCGGGGTTAGCGTCGACACGGCCGAACGGCTCGTGAAGGCCGGTCACACCAGCGTCTCCGCGGCCCGGGAACTGTCGGCCGAGGCCCTCACCGAGCTCGGCATCTCCGCCGAGGAGGCGACTCGGCTCCGCCCCGCCCCCCCAGAGCCGGTGCCTGTGTCGGAGGCCGCGCCGGAACCCGTGCGGGAAACCCCCCCGGAGCCCGTACCACTGGCGGCGTCAGAGCCCGAGCCGACCGCGGCTCCGGAACCCGCGACGGAGACTGCTTCGGAGCCCGCGGCGGCCGCCGCGTCAGAACCTGCGTTGGGTCCCGCTCCTCTCGACTCGGACCGTATCGTCGAACGATGGGCCGGCACGGTCCGTCGCCCCGACCGGACGCGTCGCCGACGGCCCGCGGTCGCTCCGAAGGAGTCGGCGGAGGTCCTGAGGAAGTGGGTCGACGGCGACGACCGAGCGATGGAGGACTGGATCCACGCCTCCGAGGCCGACCGGATCGCGCCCGCGGCCCCCCTCGTCAGCCCCCCCACGCCGGGCCCGGCCGAAGGCCCCGCTCCGCCGACCTCCGCCGAGACCGCGGCAACCGCGCCCGTCCTGGCGCGGGAGGAGACGGTCGTGCGGTGGCTCACCGGGCTGCTCGACCGCGTCAAGAGCGACCAGTTCGACCCATCCTCCATGATCCAGGAGGCCCAGGACCTCCAGCGCCAACTGTTCGACGAGAGGGCGAAGCGCAAGCAGCTCGAGGACGAGGTCGAGCACGTGAAGCGCGGCTCGATCGCCGTCATCAAATACGTCCGCTCGCACGAGGCGAAGGAGCGCGAGATCGCGCTGCGTTCCAAGGACGACGAGATCGCCGAGCTCAAGCTCCGACTTCTGGCTCTCGAGGGAGTGGACGGACAGCGGGCGCCCTCCCCCTCCGCGCCGGCAGGCCCCCGGGCCGAGACCTCGGCGGCCACCGCCACCGCGGCCGACGCGGTCGAAAAGTCGACCCGCGAGCTCGACCAGCGCCTGCGCGAGGAGTTCGCGCAACGCGAGCACGAGTACATCGAGCGGGAAACGGAGCTCCGTCGTCGCATCGTTCAGCTCGAAGGGGAGGTTCGCAGCCTCTCGAGCCAATCCGAGCGGGCCCGGGACCGGGAGTCGATCCTGTCGAAGGACCGGGGCCCGGTCACGGAGGACCTCGCCCGCCGTCTCGAGGAGGTCCACCAACAGGAGCGGGACCTGGTCGCTCGCGAGAACGAGCTGAGGACCCGCTTCGAGGAGATCCGGATCAACGCCGAGGAGAACGAACGCCGTCGCGGGCTCCTCGAGTTCAAGGAAGGGGAGCTCGCCGCGTTCGACCAGCAGCTGCAGACGCGCCGCCAGGCGCTCGACATCCAATCGCGCCGCATCGAGGAGCAGCGCAAGGAGCTCCCGGCGCCCGGCTCGGCGCCGAGCGACGAGGCCCGCCGCGTCGAGGACCTCCGCCACCAGCTCTCGCAGAAGGAGAACGAGCTCCGTGCCCGCGAGAGCCAACTGGCCCAGCGGGTCCAGGAGCTCGAGCGGATGAGCGGCGCCACCGCCGAGGCGGAAGCGAACAAGATGCAAGCCGAGGCGGTCGCGACGGTCTCCGAGACGAAGGTGAAGAGCGGGATCCGGCGCCTCGACGACCTGCTCTACGGCGGTTTCCCCGTGGGGTCGCAGATCCTCGTCAACGGCCCGGCGCACACCGGCAAGGACGTGCTCGCCCGCCTCTTCTCGGCCGAAGGGCTCCGGCTCGGGATCCCGTCCATCTGGGTCGTGACCGACAAGACGTACCTCCAGGTCCGCGACGACCTCGCCGGCCTCTATCCGGGGTTCGCGGAGGCCGAGAAGAAGGGGATGATCCGCTACGCCGACCTGTACTCCCGCGCGGTCGGCGCCACGCCCACGGGCGTCGGCGTGCGGTTCCTGTCCTCCACGGACAAGAACGTCCTCGACCAGCTCTCCGAGACCGTCCGGTCCTACGCGGAGGAGCTCAAGGAGAAGTTCCCGGCGTACCGGCTCATCTTCGAGTCGGTCTCGACGGTCACGGCTTACCTCGACACCGCCGCGACCTTCCGGTTCCTGCAGCCGTTCGTCGGGCGTCGGAAGATCGACGGGGCGGTGAGCTACTACATGCTCGACAGCGGCATGCACACCCAGAGCGACCTCGAGACGCTCGAGCACATGGTCGACGGGTCGATCAACCTCAAGGTGGAGCAGATGAAGACCCTCCTCGCGATCAAGGGGATCGGGGAAGCGCAGGCGCGTTCGTGGGTCGGCTACTCGTTCACGAAGCGCTCGTTCAACCTCGGGTCGTTCTCTCTCGAGCACATCCGATAGACCGGGCGGCAGCCCCGGGACGGGAGGCGTACGGTCCGGCGGCGCTAGCCAAGGGCTATGTACGAGCCCCGGCGTCGTCTCCTCGCTAGGCTAGACCGGGGGGTTGGGCGTCCCCTTACACACCGAAACCGTCCTTAGCGGGGGTGACAGGCAGGAGCGACGTTCGGACGAACTGTGCGTCTCGTGGCGCCTCGCAGACGCTCTGTTCCGCCGGGCCGCGGGTGTTGCGACGGGCGCTCGGAGGAGCGCCCTAGCGGCTATCCATCACGGGCATCGGGTCAGGTCCTGACGGGAGCAGCCTTACCGTGACCCGTCGACGCTGGCGGGGCGACGGGGCCGAGGGGCACGCGGGGTCTCCGCGCGGTCCGTCCGAACGGCAATCCTGCTGGCCTAGCACCCTCGAGGGGGTTTCCGGCGGCTGCGGGAGCTTTAAATAGGAGGGGGCCGCGTTTTCTCGATGCCGTGCCCGCGATGCATACCTACGTAGACCTCTACTTCACACCCGAGAGCGCATCGCCCCTCGAGCTCTCCGACCGCCTTCGCACGGTCGCCGGCCTTTCGTTCATCATCGGCTCCCACGACCTCGTCTTCGAGTGGGACTTCGAGCGTGAGTTCCAGGAGCGTCTCGCGAAGATCCACGAGGCGCTCAAGGGGACGGGAGTCCTCTACCGCGTCGCCACGGTATCGGACGAGCCGGGGTACATCGCGCCAATCCCCTGGCCCCCGCCGATGCCACGCCGGGACCCAGAGCATCCCGGCTTCTGAGCGGTCCCCCACCCCTCCATTTCCACTGGAGAGTTCTCTACCAGCCCTCGTCCCCGGGGTCCACGGCATCGCGCTCTAGGACGGCCCGTCGCGCGGGTGGAATCTCGCGTTTCTCTCCTTTCGAGTAGTCATAGACGACGCTGACGGTCCGGCCGCGAGCGGTCACGGACGTTCCGGCGTGGGTGAAGCGGTAGAGTAGAGTGAAGCTCGTGCGACCGAGCGGACGGGCGGGTGCGACCTCGCCGACGAGCTCGGCACCGTACGGAACAGGAGCGAGGTAGCGGCAGGCAGCTTCGGCGACGATGAGGTCGATCTGGGTGGGGTCGGTGCTGGAGAGCAAGGGCAGATAGTAGTCGCAACGAAGCGTTTCCATGTAGACGAAGTACGAGGCGTGGTTGAGGTGGTTCAGTACGTCGAGGTCATGGTACGGTACGTAGAAGCGTCGGGAGACGGGCCACGGGTGTCCGTGGGCCGGTGGAGCCGGTAATGGCATGTTATGGTGGGAACGGCCACGGTCCCTATATGGCCTCGAGGAGGTACGGGCCTCCAGTCACTTCCGAAGTGGGGAATCATGGCAGGACAGAGGGCACGACCCGTTTCCAGTGGTAGTGGGGGGGTGGGGGGGTCCGCGGTCCCGACCGCGAACCCGGGGGAGATGGCCGCCACGGTCACCCGCGTCCGCGACGCGGTCCGTCGCCACTCCCTGCGCTTCGAGCGGGCGATCCCGCTCATCGCGAGCGAGAACCTCCTCTCCCCGTACGCGAAAGAGCTGCTGATCAGCGACTTCCATTCCCGGTACGCCGAAGGGCTTCCCGGGGAGCGGTACTACGAAGGCAACGAGCAGGTCGACGAGGTCGAGGAGATATGCCTCGCGCTCGCGAAGCGTCTCTTCCGGTGCTCGTTCGCGGACGTTCGCCCGACGTCCGGCACGGTCGCCAACATGGCGGTCCTGAAGGCGCTCACCGAACCGGGCGACCTCGTCGGGACGAGCCGCCTCGCGGACGGGGCCCACATCTCGAGCGCGTCGTTCGGCGCGTTCGGTCTGCGCGGCGTGAAGCCCGTCTACTACGCGTGGGACGCAGAGCGAATGACGATCGACGTCGCGCGCACCCGTGAGATTCTGAGGGCGGTCCGGCCGAAGGTCTGCCTGTTCGGCCTCTCGCTCTTCCTGTTCCCCATGCCGCTCGACGAGCTACGGCCCACGCTCGAAGAGATCGGCGCCCGCGGCTGGTACGATGCCGCGCACGTCCTCGGCCTCATCGGCGGGGGCGAGTTCCAGGACCCGCTCCACGAAGGGTGCACGGTGATGAGCGCCTCCACCCACAAGACGCTCCCCGGCCCCCAGCACGGGATCCTGCTCGGCTCGATGGAGGACTCGGAGGTCGTGAGGCGCCTCCAAGGCGGCGCGTTCCCCGGCGTGACGAGCAACCACCACCTGAACGCGATGGCCGCGCTCGCGGTCAGCCTCGCCGAGCACATCGAGTTCGGGCGGGAGTACGCCCGGCAGACCGTCGCGAACGCGCGAGCCCTTGCCCAGGCCCTCCACGACCGCGGGTTCGACGTCCTCGCGCCCAACCTCGGGTTCACTCGCTCCCACACGATCGCCGTGCGCGTCGAGAAGGAAGGCGGGGGCGAACGGGTGGCGAAGCGCCTCGCGGACTCGGGGATCATCTCGAACAAGAACCTCCTTCCCGGCGACAAGAGCCCGAAGCACCCGGGCGGCCTCCGCCTTGGCACCCCGGAGGTCACCCGTCTCGGGATGCGCGAGAAGGAGATGGAACGGATCGCCGAGCTGTTCGAGGACCTGCTCCACCGCGGGAAGTCCGAGGCGGAGGTCGCGCGCGCGGCCGCGGAGCTCAAGAGCGGTTTCACGACGCTCAAGTTCTGCTTCGGCGCGGGCGAGGCGGCGTACCGCTACTACGACCTCGTCGGTCGGGAACCGTCCTAACGCACGCACGAACTAACTACCTACGGCGCTCCCTCACGTTCGTCGTCCTCGACCGCGGCGTCGCGGCGGGCGATCCCTTCCTCGAGCGCGGCCTCGTCGAGCGTGACCCTCGGCTCTCGGCTCCGCCGTTCGGCGAGAGCGAACCGGGCCCGCCCTCCCTCCCCAAGGGTGACGGTGAGGGTCCCGTCGGTCACGAGGGACGCGAGCCAATCGGCGAGGGCGGGGGGCGCGGGAGGCGGCTCCCACGCGTCCTCGATCTCGGGGAGCCCGAGCGAGCCCGCCTGCCGGACGAGGTCGACGATCGTCTCCCGGCCTTCGGCCAGCCGACGGAGCTCCTCCTCCCCTTCGGTGATAGTGGGGGACGGGCGGGCCCGGCCCCCGAGCAGGAGGGACCCCATCCCGAGGGCGGCGCCGACCGCGAGCAGCGTGGCCGCCACGAGGACGAGAGGAGAGAGCGATGCGGTCGGAGCCGATGCCGAGCTCGCGGGCGCAGCCACCGGGACCGGGCCGAGGAGCACGGTGTGGGCCTCGTCCGTGACCTCCCAGGTCCCGTTCCCCGGTCCGGGGGCCGAGTAGTTCACCCACGCCCCCGTCGTGCCCTCCATTGTCCAGGTCACCGGCACGAACGCTTGGCTCACCGAGGGGCCGCTTGAGTACTCGACGATGAGGAACGCCCCCGGCGTCGGGTCGCCGAACCGGTCGCGGACGTGCCAGAACGTGTCGTTCGACCGCACGCTCTGGACCGGTTGGCCGTGGTCGTAGAGGACGAGGTGGTCGAGGTCGGGAAGGACCGTGAGCGCGACGGGGTCGGGTCGGGTCGGGAGGAGCGGACCGGAGAGCTGGACGGTTACCGGGACGGCGGAGGTGACGCTCACGGTCAGGTTCAGCACCCCGGCCGTCCACGCGGCGGAGGGGACCGAAAACGTCCCATTCGCCCCCCGGACGAGAGGCCCTGTCGTCGACCCGTTCACCCAAGCGGGCACGCTCGAGCCGTTGACGCTGTTCGTGACCGTGAGCTCGCCTTCGGCGGCGAAAGTGGGCACCCGGGCGCGACCCGAGTCGAGAGCCTGCCAGGCGAACACCGTCGGCATGCCCACCTCGACCTCCGCCGGGGCGGACCCCAGTTCCCGGATCGAGGTCGCGATCCCCGCGTCGCGGAGGGGGCCATCCCGGGACGATAGGTGGGTCGCGAGCGGCGGCGACCCGTCCGCGGTGCGCGCGCTCGGGCCGGTGAGAAGCGCGAGCGGCAGGACGGTAGCGACGAGGAGAGCGAGCGCGACGAACGCGAGGAGAGCGGTTCGATGCGGTGGGTTGCCGAAGAGCGGTCGGACGACGGTCACCCGAGCTCCCGCTCCCCTCGGACCGGGGAGCCGACGCGCAAGTCGTGCCGAGCCGCTTAACGGTATCGTCGTTCCGGGGCAGAGCGGTACTTGCGACGCGAGGCGGCCGGCGGTCTCTTAGGGGACGTCGCTTCCCGTCCGCGTGCGTTCCCCTACGGTCACCTCGATCATCCCTCCCCGTCTCGCGTCGCTTCCCGCCGAACGGGAGCAGCTCGAGTACTCCTCCCGGTCAATCGTTATCACCGAGGACGGCGACCGCCTCCTCCGAGCGTGGGGGACGCCGGACGAGCCGTGGGTCCTGTCGGTCGAGCCGAGGGGGGAGCGCTGGCGCGTCGAGGCGTGGGGAGCCGACGGGCCGACCGCTCGGGTCGCGGCGCGCGCGCTGTTCTCGCTCGACCATCCGATCGAGGAGTTCTACCGCCTCGTCCGGGCCGAAGCGACCCTGCGGGGCACCGACCGTCGGTTCCGCGGCCTGCGTGTCCCTCGGGACGCGCATGTCTACGAGGCGCTTATCCACGCGATTCTCGGCCAGCAGCTCTCGGTGCGCGCCGCGAACACGATGAAGGAGCGCCTGCTCGAACGCACGGGAGCGTTCCTGGAGGCGAACGGGGTCGAGGTCCCGAGGGTACCGACCCCGAAGGAGCTGCACTCGCTCGGCGTCCCCGGGCTCCGGTCGACCGGATTGAGCGGCGTGAAGAGCCGTTCGCTGCTCGCCCTCGCCGCGGCCGTCGAGGACGGCTCGCTCCCTTCAGACGGGCTCGCCACGCTCCCGATCGAGACCGCGGTCGAGAGCCTCGACCGGCTGCCCGGGGTCGGTCGTTGGACGGCGGAGAACGCGTTATTGCGCGGGGTCGGTCGCACCGACGTCTTCATCGCCGGGGACCTCGGGGTGCGCGTCGCGCTGGAGGAGTACGGCGTGCTCCGGCGTTCCGCCCCCGAGGAACGGGCCCGGGCGTGGGCCGAACGGAACTACCCCGGCTGGGGCAGCTATGCCACCCTCTACCTCTGGCGGAAGCTCGTGGCCGACCGAGCGGCGGCCGAGTCGGGCTGACCCGACGCGTTCCGCACCGTGGAGATGGCGCCTACGTCGGGGTCGGCTCGGAAGGCGGCCCTCGGAGCGGGAAGGTCGCGACGGTCCGGTGGGTCGCCCCGCGCGGGGAAAGCTCGCTCTCCTTGAGGACGAACTCGCCGACCCGAAATCGACGAGGCGCGGGCGCCGGAACGGTCCCGGCGAGGAGTTCCACCGCGCGCCGGTGGTCGGTCGCCGAGCGCACCCGGAACAGGGTGAGATGCGGAGCGAACGACGGCCGTCGGGTCGGCTCTCCCTCGTCCGCGAGAACCTCGTGAACGCGGTTCGCGAGTCGGGTCAGCTCGCTCGCGCCTTGGGTCACGCCCACCCACACGACCCGCGCTCGCTCGGGCGTGGGGAACGCCCCGACCCCTTCGAGCGTGGCGTCGAACGGGGCGGTGGCCGCTCCCACCGGGGTGAGGGCCTCGACGATCGGTCCGACCCTCTCCCTCGGGACCTCCCCCAGGAAGAGAAGGGTGAGATGCTCCGGAGCCGGACCCCGGTGGGCCTCCCCGGAACCGGAGGGGACCTCCACCGCCACGAACGCGCGCACGGCGCGGTCGAACGAGCGCTCGCACTTACGTGTTCGTTTCCCGGGGGCGCTCCGTCGACCCGGGCGGGAGGCAGAGCGTCCAGACCTGCGCCCGGTCCACGCCGAGCCCCATCGCACGGAGGACGGAGCGCACGCGGCGAGCGCGGCGAGCGTCGCCGACCACGAACAGGACGAACGCCCCCCGGCGGAGCGCCTTCCGGACCCCGTGACGCACCCGCTCGGGTCGCAGCGCACCCGAGACCTCGGCCTCGACGTAGACGTCCCGGCCGTGGAAGAACCTCCAGGCCCAACCCTGACGCGCCCGCTCGACCTCCGCCGCGAGGTCGGCCGGCACGCAGGCCTCGTACGGGCCGGGAAGCTGGCGGAGCCGCGCGTCCGGGAGGGTCGTGTCGAACCGTCCCTGCCGGAGGATCTCGAGGCGATACCCTCGACGAGCGAGCCGACGGAACACCGTCATGAGCAGGGCGCGGTGCTCCGCGGTCTCTCGGGTCGCCTCGGTCGGTGCGGTGAGCCCGAGCCGCCGCTCGCCCGCCGCGGTCAGACGGAGACCTTCCGCGCTTTCACGGACATAGCCGTCCCGGAAGACCGTCACGAGGCGGTTGGAGAGCAGGGCCGGGTCGGGACCCGACCCCGGAAGGGTCGCCGCGGCGGCTACGACGTTCTCTCGTCGCAGGGTCGAGCCCGATTCTGCGCTCGAGAGAACGGCCAGTAGGAGGCGCTCGGTCGCGTCGTCCATCCCATCGTTTTCCCCGGTACCGGCCGTGCCGTCCCCGAACTCGCGTCGGGTCGTCTCGACCGCCTCCTTCCACACCATCGGGTCGCTTACGGGCGGAGAGCCCTCGGCGACGGTCGGACGCACCCCGTCGGAGAGCGGGTCCAGCACCATGGCCTGACCGGTCGGGAGGTTCGGGAGCAGTTCGGCCGCGTCAGTGGGTCCCAGTCCCAGCCATGCTCCGACCTCCACGGCCGAAGCGCGAGGAACGCGGAACGCGACGAACCCGCGGAGCGCACCGCGCGCGGCGTTCTGCACCTCACGGGCGAGCCGGTCGGGATACTGCGTTGCGACCACCGTCCGGAGGCCGAACTTGCGGCCTTCGGTGAGGATCTCGGCGACCAGCCGGGGGGAGATGGCGTGCACTTCGTCGAGAACGACCGACACCGGGACCGGGCGTCCCCGCCGTTCTGCGGTGGCGGCGACCCCTAGGTAGATCCGGCCGAGCACGAGCGTCGCCGCGAACGCCGCCGCCTCAGGCCCCAGGCTCGCGAACGGCAATCGTACGAGGAGAGAGCGTCCCTCGGTGAGCAGCGCCTCGACCGGCAGGCCCCCCTCCTCCGGGGCCAGGAGATCCCGCAGGGCGGGCACGAGCACAACCTTCGAAAGCCGGGTCGAGGCCGACCAGAGGAACTCGGGGTTCCGGCGCACCACCGGTGAGAGCTCGTCCAGGAACCGGGCGAGCTCGAGCGACCGCGTCGCGAGTCGAGCCGCGTCCCTTCGGTCGGGATTCGTGAGCAGGTCGTAGAGGTCGGTGAGGGTCCCTCCTGTCTCGAGCGCGAGCCGGACGAAGGTGTCGAAGATCCTCTCGAGCCGGAACCCCCAGTAGAGGTCGGTGCCGTCCGGGCTCAGGCGCTTCAGGGCGGCGACCAGGTGCGCCGCGGCCCGGTCTCGGGACCCGTCTGCCGCGAGCGCCGCGATTCCCGGTACGGGAGGCAGGGTCGCGTCGACCGCCACCACTCGACTCCGGGACTCCGGCGGAAGCCGACCGAGGATCGCCGGAGCCAGGTCTCCGTGCAGGTCGACCACGACCACGGACCCTGCGTGACGCACCACCCCCGCGGCCCAGCGGGCGAGGTACGTCGTCTTCCCGGCCCCCGACGCCCCGAGGACGATCGCCGGGGTCTCCACCGGGCGCTCCATCAGCCCGGAGTCGCCCGGTTCGAGGGAGAGGACCGACCGCGCGGCGACAGGGGGGGGGTCGCTCAAACCAGCCGTCGGGCGGGATCGTACGGAGGCCCCCGCGTCTCCAGTCGCGTTGGGACCCCAGGCGACCGCCACGAAACGTCGCCGGGAGGCCCACCCGGAGGCTCCACTCGGCCGCGACCGCCGACCCGAGTGCCTGCCATCGTCGGTCGGCCTCGGCGTTCGACCGGGCCGCGAACCGGAACCGCCGGGCCAGCCAGAGGGTGCCGTGTCCGGCCGGCAACCAGAACGTCTGGAGTCCGAGCCAGCTCTCCGGGCCGAGCCCCGAGCCGACCCCAACACGGTCGACGATCGTTCTCTCCTCACCGGGGAGGCGACTTCGCACTTCCCCCAGCCGCACCACGCAACCCGTTCGCTCGTACGGGAACCGAGGAGGCGGGGTCGGCGACGGAGCGCCACACTCCTCGACACGGACGGAGGCGCCGGCGAGGCTCTTTCGGAGAAGGTCGACGATCTCCGCCGGTCGAACGGTGACCCTTCGGAGCGATCCTTCGAACGCTCCCTCGACCAGGACGGCGGCCGGGGGCGGGGCCGAGGCGATGAGCCGCGCGAGCTCGCCGTACCATTGCCGCCGTCGTGAGGGAGACCCGCGGCAGAGGACCGTGACCGTACGGGTGGTGCTCACGGTCGGGCGCCGGCCGTCGCCCGTTCCACGAGGGCATCGACCTCCGCGCGAAAGCTCGCTAGCCCGTTCACGCGGGCGAACTCGTGCAGCACCGCGGTGGAAACGAGGTGCGGCACGGCCCGGTCGCATTCCCAAAGGCGGACGAGCCAGAGGAGCCGTCCGTCCGGGTAGCGGTAGAGGCGTGCGCGGGGATGGTACGGGCCGGCGATCGGGAGCCGGAGCTCTCCGACCTTCCGCACGTGCGGGGCTGCGCCTTCGGGAAGGGGTAGGCTTGGAACGGGTTCGGGAGGCGTTAGGACGATGCGCTCGGCATCCAAGGTTTCCAAAACTCCACCGCCCCTCCCGCGGGTCCCGGGCGGGACGGACTCGTGCGACGGGAGGCCCCCCATTCAGAGAGCCCGGGAACCCCCTCCCCAGGACCCACCCTGCGGCCGGAGCGCCGTAAGGCTGGGGAAGGAGCGCTCCGGCGATCGGCCGGGAAGACGCTCAGGACCGGCGCACCACCCCGCGGTTAGGGCGACCGACGCTTCCGGCCGGGCGTCCGCTCGCGGGAGGCGTCCTCGAAGGACCCCTCGTCCTTCGGGGCGACGCCGGTCACTGGGCGGTTAGAGCCGGGAACGGTACGCGGAGCGGGAGACCGTGGGATCGGCCTCGGGGTCCGGGGCGCGTTCGGCTCGGGGGTGAGGGCGAGGCATGTCGGGGTCCGTCGGAGTCCGCGGGAAAACCAATCGGTCGAACGCGGAGTGAGGCGGAGGGGGCGACGCGCGACGCCATGGGGTATCGTGCCGCGACCGCTCCCGGGGGTTAGGTCGGTTTACCGGGTGGTGAACACTGAACGGTGAGGGGGAGCAGGTTCGCAGTACGGCCCAGCAACGAGCCCGCGGGTCGGAGTGTCGAAAAGCTCATCGAAATCCGGCGCAGTACTGTCGACCCCGAGTCGTGCGATTCCGAGTCGACCCATGACAAACGTTCGCCTCGCGACCGAACAGGACGCCGTCGGGATCAGCGAGGTATACCGTTCGGACGTAGACGCGTGGTATCGGATGCTTCCCGACGGTTCGCGGGTCCCGGCGAGGTACGAGGAGCTGGATCTCTTCGGGCGGTTCCTGCACGGCGGTCCTTGGATGGACCCCGAGGGATGCTCCGCGCACCTACGCGGGGTCTTGGCCAGCGGTCAGTGGCCGTTGGTCGCGATCGAGGGAGACCGGGTCGTCGGAGAGATGGAGGTGGTCGTGGGTCCGGACATGCGGTGGGGAAAGACGGCCCACATCGACGCGCTCAACGTTCATCGTGAGTTCCGAAGGAAAGGCGCGGGCCGCGCGTTGATGATGGACGCACGCCGAAGAGCCGAGGAAGCCGGCTGCGAAATAATCACGACGAATCCGGAGGAGGCCGCCGTCGGATTCTACCACAAGTGCGGTCTCGTGGACGTCGTCGCGCGCCAGCAGGAGCTGCGGCTTCCGTCAGAAACCCAGGAGGTCGAAGAGGTGCCGGGGCTCGTTACGGGGCCAATCCGGTCGTTCGCTCCTCTAGAGCCCCTCGAGCATGTTCTGGGGCGGTTCCAAACCAGCTTTGCGGACTGGGTTCGGTGGGACTGGTCCGTCACAGGTCTCACGGACCATCTCCGGTGGGAGGAGGGAGCAATGCCGTCGCTGGGGGCGTACTATCGCTTGGGGCAGTCCGCGATGCGGGAGAAGAGCGTGTACCTATACGCTTGGGCCCCGGACTCCGCCCGACTGCCTGAGCTGCTCCGTGCGTGCGTCCACCGAGCGAACGTTCTCGGGTACGACACCGTCGAGACGACGGTGGACGGCAACGACCTGCCCCGGGTTTCGGGAATGGGCGGGTCTCTCGGCAAAGAGACGACCCTTCTCGGAAGTTTCCTCAAGCGGTCGGATACCCACGGCCGAACGACCCGGTAGGGGCCCCGCGTAGGGCGGCTCCCGACGCTCGGTGAGCTTGCGGTTTGTCGCCAGAGGAGATCACGATGCCACCGGTCTCCATCATGCCTATTGGTTGAGGCGTTGAAGAAGGAAGGTTTTGGAAAGGTCCCTCGCACGCCTGGGACACGGTGCTGTCCCCTTGCGGCGATATGGAAGGACCTTTCCGGGGTGGTTGCAATCTAACGAGGGCCTTCCGAGGTATTTGAGCCGCGGACGGGAGGTCGTGAAACGGCTCGGAAGCGAGCCGTTCCGTCTACCGGGAACGGTGGGGGTCCGGCTCGGCGACAACGATCCGAGGGAGCTCTCCCTGGATCGTCGAGGGCCGTCGCGCCGTCGCGGCGGCCGCGCGACTCGTCGCGGCAGCCCGCGGCAGGAGCCAACGCTCGCCCCATGCCCGGAGTTCGCGCGCGGCGGGCGCGAGGCCGAGGCCCATCTCGGTGAGCGAGTAGACGACGGAGAACGGTCGAGTGCTGACGACCGTGCGCTGCACGACGCCCTGGCCTTCGAGAAACTTCAGTGTCGCGCTCAGGGTCTTCGCGTTCAGCCGCGGGTTCGACTTCAGGATCTCGCTGAACCGCTGCGGCCCCTCGAGCAGGCGGTGGACGATCGCGAGCCGCCACTCCGTACCGATGACGCCCACGGCGGCCAGCACCGGGCACAGGTGACGTCCGTCGGCCGAGTCGCAGGTGCCCACCGCTGCCGGGTGGGCGGGGTTGGTTCGCCGAGAGCGCTCCGTCTCCATCGGTCTTGCCTCGGCTCGGCAGACCCACGGACCCTCTTATAGTTACTGTGTGCAAGCAAGTGAACGGTGGTAACTCAATCGGACCCGGAGCACCTCTCATCGAGCGGGCGTACCTTTTCTCCGCGCTCGCCCGTCGGGCGCCGTGCCCATCCGTCGTCGCGAGATCGAGCTCACGGTCGAGCGGCCGCTACGGCCCGGTGACCCGGCCGGTGGCTCGGTGCGTCTCTCGGCCCGGTTCGAGCTTCCCCCGGACGGGTCCGGCCCGGACCACTCGGAGCTCGCGCGCGCCTTCGACGACCTCCGAGCCGACCTGGACGGCCTCGTCGGCCTTCCGCTCGCCGCGCTCCCGGCCACACGCCCGGACCGCGACCTGACCGAGCTCGTCGAGACCTACCGGCCGCGGCAACGCGAGCTCGTGGACCTCCTCCTCGGCGAAGGCGAGCTTACCGAGGGCGAGCACGCCCGTCTAGCGGAGTACCTCAGTGCCCCCCCCGCGCCGGCCGAGGTCCCCTCGCCCCCTCCGGAGCGGAGGTTCGATACCCCGATCGCGGCGGTCCCGATCGTCGTGGGACGCGCGGACGACGGAGCCCGACCTGTCAGCGAGCTTCTCCGTCTCTATCAGATCATCTCGCTCAAGCAGGCGGGGGCTGTTCGCGCCCGTCAGAAGATCTCGTTCTCCGAGTACATGGCCCTCAAGCGGCACTTCCAAGAGACCGACGCGAGCGCCGAGCAGCGCGCAGACCCGGAAAGCCGTTAGCGCGGTCGCGCCGCCCGGCCTTTCGCCGCCACCGGCGTAGGGAACAGAGCGATCGCGAGCATCCCGACGTCCGTGATCCCCCGCCGCATCGCGACCACCCGGGCCCGGTCGGGGCGGACCCGGGAGTCCGGGTCGGTCGCGGCGCCGACGACGGCGCCGGCCGGGTACTCGGGCGCCCCGACCGTGCCGGCGGTCCGGAAGAGGCCCACGCTCATCTCTCGTCGACGGAGCCCGGCCCGAGCCTCGGTCAGGAACTCACCGAACGCCGGCCCTTCGTCGACCCCTTCGGGAAGTCCGAGGGTTGTCATCGCGAACGCGCCGAGGCCCTTCGTCCGGCTCTCGGCCGAGAGTCCTTCGGCCGCGTAGAGGTCCTCCGCGCGGGCAAGGAACCGCGCGGCGGCCTCGGCCGGCGCGTCTCGGAGCGCTAGGAACGCGAGACGGCTCGTCCAACCCTTGTCGAAGACCGCATCGGCCGCGGACTTGAGCGCGTCCCCCGGGCTCGCGACGACCACGGGGCGGGCGATCCGGTCCGGGAGGTCGGACCCGGGGGCCTCTCCCGTCGCTAGGACCTCGCGGACCGACGCCAGAAGCGAGTCTGAAAGCCCGAGGCGTACGAGGAGCTCTCGACACGCTCCTCGCTCGGTGGGTCCGATGGGGTGGACCGGGCCACCCCCCAGGAGCTTCGCCCCGTCGCCTCGATCGACGATCAAGGTCGCCACGTCCGCGCGAGGGATTGCGCTCGCGAGCCGACCGCCCACGACCCCTCTCCCCAGCACCCGGCGCAGGAGTCCGACCTCGGCACCGGTGGCCCCACGCATATGGGCGTCTCGAAGGAAGTCCCCGAACTCCTCGTCCCCCATCCCCCGGGGGGGACGGCTGAGGCAGCGCACCGCGCCTCCGGAAAGGAGCACGAGCAGAAGGTCCTGCTCGGAGAGCCCGCCGGCGAGCTCGGTCGCTGCGGCGATGGCCTCCTCGGCCTCGGGCGCGTCGCCCCAACCGGGCGGTACGAGAGTTCCCCGGAACGGGACCTCGTCGGTGACCGGCTCCGGTCCCGCGAGGAACCCCTGGGTCAATCGGTCGCCGATGGCGTGGAGGGCGGCGAGCGCCATCGAGTTCGCCGCGTTCCCGAACGCGAGGAACGCGACCTGGCGATAGCGTCCGTCCGTCACGAACCGGTTGCCGACGCGCAGCGCGCCCGACTCACGACGCAGCGCGAGCCGCACCGAGCGATAGGCGTCCGCAGAGGTAACGGCCGCCCGGAATGCGATCGTGTGGAGCGGGTCCGGACCCTTCGGGTCGGGTTCCCCCGAGGGAGGGAACGGGTCCCATGGGAACTGTCCGATCACGGTGAGCGGGAGCGGGACGCGCGCTCAAGAGCGTAGCGGGGGCGAACGTCGCCTATCCGAGCTGGAGGCGTTCCACGGTCGCGACGGGGGTCGGGGCGAGGAACCGCCTCGGAGAGAACTGGGCCGGGTCGAGGTCGGTCGGCTGACCGAGGGCGGCGAGGGCGATGCGCCGAGAGGTCGCCGGGGCGAGCATGAACCCGTGACCCCCGAAGCCGTTCCCGTGGACGAAGCCGGGAAGACGCGGGTCCTCGCCGATCACGGGGAACCCGTCCGGTGTGTCGTCGTAGAACCCCGACCAAGCGCGCAGGACCCCGACGGAGCCGAGCCGCGGAACGAGACCCACGAGCGCTCGCGCCATCGTGGTGAGGAAGGCCGGAGAGCTCCCCTGGCCGCGGGACGTTCCGGGCCGATGGGGGAGGGTGAGGCCGCCGATGACCTCACCCCGCATCGACTGGCTGAAGTAGAGCCCGTCCGAGACGCGGACGACCATCGGGTCGAGGAACGGCTTCAGCGCTTCGGTCGCGAGGATCTCGTGACGGGTGGCAACGTTCGGGACCTCGAGCCCCGACCGGCGCGAGAGGTCGCCGGACCAGCCGCCGGCCGCGTTCACGACGGTCGAGGTCGCGACCGGGCCTTTCGAGGTGAGCAGACCGGCGACCTTCCCGTCCCGGACTTCGACCCCGTGCGCCTCGACGCCGAGCGCGACCTCGACGCCGAGCGAACGGACCGCCTCGTAGACGCCCCAGAGTGCGGGGAACGGGTAGAGCAATCCGTCGCTCTCGAGGTACGTGCCTCCCACCGCGGCGCCCGGGGCGATCCCCTCGATGAGCTGAGCGATCCCGTCCCCGTCCAACACCTTCGAGGGGAGACCTTCGGACGCCACGAGGGCGTGGACGTTCCGAAGGCGAGCGAGCTCGCCCTCGTTCTCGGCGAGGAACAGGTATCCGGACTGCCGGAACCAGATGTTGAACCCGAACTCGAGGCCGAAGCGACGGTACGCCTGCACCGACTCGCGGGCGAGCCGGACCGTCCCGCGGGTCTCCCACTGCTGGCGTACCCCGCCCCCGTTGCGACCGGACGCCCCGCTCGAAAGGAAACCGCGGTCGACGACGAGGATCGGTCCGCCGCCCGCCCGGGCGAGATGGTAGGCTGTGAAGAGACCGACGATCCCGGCCCCGACCACGACGGTCCGGTACGAGTCCCGGGCGAACGTCATGGGTGGACCTCGAGGGCCGGAGGGTTCGGCAGGGAGGCGAGCGCGGCGAGCGGGATCGGCACGACCGGAGGTCGTTGGGTGATGTACCCCACCTCCGCCGGTGGTCGATCCTCGAGGATCGAGAGCAGGAGAAGCGCGTCGGGAAGGCAGTACCGGCCCTGACAGATCCCCGAGCCGAGGCTCGTGTACCGTTTGACGACCTCGATGCCGCGGTATCCGGAGCGGACCGCCCGCTCGACCTCCGCGACCAGGACGTCCACGCAGGGGCAGGCCACCCACCGTCCATGGCCCGGGACGCGAAGGAGCTCGCGGTAGTACCCCACGAGCTCCGTGGCCGCCACGTCCGGAGTCGGGGAGGGCGCGGACCCGGTCGGACCGACCCCCCGGACGACCGCGTCGGCGACGGTCTCGGCGTGGTGGGCGAATTCGGAAGGAGAGATGCCGGCCACCGAACCGGAGGCGAAGAGGCCCGGGACGCTGGTGGCCCCGTTCGCGCTCACGGTGGGCGCGTACGCCCCGACTCCCGGCCGCCATTCCATCGCGGCGCCGCTTTGGAAGAACAGTTGGGCATGGGGGACCCGCCGGTGCGCGAGAACGATCGCGTCGCACGCGATCGTCGTCTCGCTTCCGCCACCTCGAGCGCGGAGGCGGACCGAACGGACGTGCTTGCGCCCACCGGCCCGGAGGAGCAGAGAACGCGGGTACAGCAGGATGCCGCGGTCGCTCGCGGCCCGAACGACCTCGGGACGGATCTCTCCCGGGGCGACGACCGCGGTGACCGCGTCCCCGCACGACGAAAGAACTTCCGCGGCACGGCGGCCCCCGCCCACGACCACGGCCTCATGGAACGGAGGAGGACGCGATGGGGCTGCGAGTGCTAGGGCCGCGTCGGCGGTGAGGACGCCGGGCCGGTCGTTTCCTCCGAAGAGAAGAGAGGCATCGTATCCTCCGGTCGCGACCACGACCGACCGAGCGTCGATGCGAACGCCCTGTGCCGGCTCGCGGAAGGCGAGGAGGGTGAACCGTCGCTCCCCGGTCTCCGCGGGAGGTGGGAGGAACACCGCGGTCGTCGCGCCCAGGAGCTCCGCGCCGTCGGTGGTCGGGGGATGAAGCCCTCGCTCGACCACCACCGGGGTAATCCCTCGTGCGGCGAGTGCGGCGGCCACCGAACGGCCCGCCTCCCCCGCCCCGATGACCACCACCTCCGGCGAGCGTTCTACCGCCGGGGCCGAGAGCGCCCGGGAGACGGCGTCCGTGGGTGGCTCCCCGGTGCCGGCGAGCCGACGGACTAACCGTTGGTAGAGTCGGGTAGCCACCGCCGGCCGCCTCAGTCCGTGCAGGCTGTCGACCCCGCCGGGCATGAGGAGGCCGATGGCTCCGAGGAGGTCCCAGCTCGGGGACGGCCACGCGTTCTCGGTCGTGACGGAATCTCCGGAGGTCGGCTCGTATCGGCAGGCCCGGACGTTGGGGCGGCCGTTGACCCGCACGAGGCAGCCGGTGCAATGTCCGATCCCGCAGAGAGGGCCTTGGGGCCGATGGTACTGGATCGACCGATGCAGGAGGGGAATCCGGTCGCGAGAGAGGACGGAGAGGAGGGTCTCACCCTTCCGAGCCGAGCGCGGTCGCCCTCGGAATGAGAACTGCCGGTCCGGCTCCCCAACCATGCTGAGCGACCGCTCGGCACCCGCGCCCGACGTATTTAGGGTCCCCGGCGGGGCCGTACGAGGGCCCGGAGTTCGGCCGCTAAGGCCGGTGGTTTGGCCGAGGCTATATAGAGAATAGTGACTCCGCCCAACTACCATCAATGCGTAGCAGCGGCGGGTTCCACGGTCGGAGGATCCAGAAGACGGGAGGGTCGACCTTCATCATCTCCCTTCCGAAGAACTGGGTGACCGCCCGCGGCCTCGGACCGGGCGATGTGCTGTTCTTCACGCCGCGTGCCGACGGCTCGCTCACGGTCTTCGCGGAATCGGCGAACCCCTCCGAGATGGAGCGAAGGGTGGTCGAGGTCCGGAACGAGATGAACGAGGAGCATCTCTTCCGACGGCTGATCGCCGAGTACATTGCCGGGTACCCGCTCCTCGAAGTTCGCACCCCCGGTCGCATGGGGGCCCGGACCCGCGAGGTGATCCGTAATTTCGCCCAGCGGATGATTGGCCCCGAGATCCTCGAGGAGACCGCGGAGGCGGTGATCCTCCAGGATGTCGTCGGCCAGAACCCGCTCCCGATACCGTCCATCATCCGGCGGATGCACCAGATGGTCCGCGCGATGCAAACGGACGCGATGACCGCGTTCCGGTCGCGGGACGCGGCGATCGCGCGGGACGTGGTCGAACGCGATTGGGAGGTCGACCGCCTCCACTGGTTCCTCGAGAAACAGGTGACGAGCGCGCTCCGCGATGCCCGGATCCTGGCGGTCGTCGACCTCACGCTGCCCGAATGTTCCACGTACCTCCTCGCGTCGCGCACGCTCGAACGGATCGCCGACCACGCGGTCCGGATCGCCGAGACCGTCACGATCCTCGGTCGCGAGCGGATCCCCGAGCGGCTCGTGAGCGAGCTTGACCGCATGGCGGCTGCCGCGGCGACGGCGCTGGCCGACGCCCTCGATTGCCTCGATTCGCGAGACATCCAGAAGGCGAACGAAGTGGTCGACGCGGCCCACAAGCTCACCGAGGAACGCGACAGCATCCTCCACCAGCTCACGTCCAAGCACGGGCGCCTCGCGGTCGGTCTCGCCTACGTGCTCGAGAGCCTCGAGCGGAGCGCGTTCTACGCGAGCGACCTCGCGGAGATCGCGATCAACCGCGCGGTCGAGTCGCCCCGGGCCGACCCCGTCGCCGCGACGGCCCCGAGGAAGGTCGCGGCTCAGGCGCCCGGCGCGTAGCGGACCTCGAGGTCCTGGAAGACGTCCGTCACGTCCTCGCAGCGGTCGGTGATGACCTCGAGTCGCTCGTAGAAGTCTTTCCACTTCAGGATCTCGATCGGGTCCCGCTGCGCGAACAGCTTGTCGAGAAGGTCACGGAGCAGGTCGTCGGCCTCGTTCTCGAGGCGGTTGACCTCCACGATCGCGCGGTTGAGGTTCGTGGCCGATCCCCGGTAGAGCTCGTCGAGCCCTAGGATCCCGTTGCTGACGTACTGGACGGACTCGACGACGATGTCCGCGAACCGGCGAAGCTCGGGGCGGCCCTGGACCAGCTGGTACGTCCGCACCCGGTTGGCGACCGATTCGATCCCATCCACGACGTCGTCCAGCGCGCTCGCGAGGTGCCCGACATCGGCGCGTACGTCGGCGCTCAAGCGTCGGTTGTTCAGCTCGACGAAGATCCGGTGGACCTCCTCATCGGCCGCGTGCTCGATCGCCTGGATGTGAGCGACCTTCGCATCGCGGTCGGTCGTCGGGTCGGCGAGCAGGTCCCGCAGCGCGATCGCGGCCTGCTCTGCCGTCAGGGAGAGCGAGCGCAGGTACGTCGAGAATCGCCGGACGAGGACCTCGAGCTCGTCTTCGCCCGAGACGTCCTCGAGGGAACGTTGGGAGGTCTCGGGAAGTATCGCGAACGTGATGACGAACCCGAGGAACGAGACCACGGCGAGAACGCCGAAGAACCACGGGAGGCCGTAGACTGCGTAGAAGCTCGCGAAGACGAAGACCGCGACCACGGCCCCGATCTTACCCGCGGCTGCGGCGATGCCATGTCCGGTCGTCCGGAAGGACGTCGGGAAGACCTCGCTCGGATAGACGAACGTGGTCGTGTTGGGGCCGAAGTTCGCGAAGAAGAACGTGAGGCCGTAGATGGCGAGGAAGGCGGGGAGTATCCCCACGAGGGTGCCCCATCCCAGCGAGAGGGTGAGGAACGCGCCGGTCATGACCGCGAACCCCGTGAACTGGAGAGTGCGCCGTCCGACCCGGTCGATGAGCGCGACCGCGGCCCAGTAGCCGGGAACGGAGGCGACGAGCGCAATCAGAACGTTCCCGGTCGCGAGGAGTCGTACCTGTTGGAGGGGAGGGAATGACGCGGCGTTCGCGAACCCGATCTGTTTGAGGATCAGCGGGTTGAAGATGTTCGTCGAGTAGAACGCGATGTCAAGAAGGAACCACGTCGCGGCCGTTCCGAAGATCAGAAGGCCGTAGGACCGGAGGATCTGGCGGAACGGGACCCCGGCGGGCCGCGCTGTCCCCGTAGAGGCGACCGCGACTCCCGTGATCGACCCGACCGTGCGCGCGGCCTCGGTGACCTCCCCTCGGGAGAGGCTGAACCGGGGCGATTCCGGCAATCGGAGCCGATAGTAGATCGTGAAGAGCGCCGGGACCGCTCCGAAGCCAAGGATCAGTCGCCACGAGAGGTCGAGGCTCGGGGCAAGGAACACGACGGCGAGGCTCGTGCCGGCGCCGGCGAGAAGCCCGAACCCTTGCATCGCGAACACGCTCGCGACGAGACGGCCGCGGTTCTGGACGTTCGAGTACTCGCTCATGATGGTGGCGCTGAGCGGGTAGTCACCCCCGACCCCGACGCCCAGGACGAACCGCCAGAGGATCAGCACGGTGACCGTGGAGAGCCCCGCGACCGGCATGCTGAACGCGCTGCCGATGGCCGCGATCGCCATGATCGCCAGGGTGACCCCGTACATCTTTCGACGGCCGAGACGGTCGCCCAACCAGCCGAAGAGAACCTGACCGACGGCCGCTCCCATCAGGGCCGACGACCCGAGGAACGCGAGCTCCGTCTTTCCGATCGCGCCCCCCGGCGCGAGGGCGACCAGGATCGGGAGCACGAGTGAGATGACGAAGAGGTCGTAGGCGTCGGTGAAGAAGCCCATCCCCGCGACGGCGATCGTCCGGAAGTGGAACCGCTGGACCCGCGCGCTGTCCAGAGCGGTCAGGATTCGCCGCGAGTCTGATGGGGTCCCGGGGGGAGCCGTTCCCGGCGGGGCAGAGCCCGACGCCACGACCGAGTCGACGTTTTCGTGTATTTAGCCCGTGGCGAGAAAACCCCTACGGGGCCGCCTCGTCCCGGGACTCTCGTTACGGCGCCGAGCCCGGGCGCCCGAACGCCTCGTCGAGGAGGAGCTCGATGTCGTGTGGGCCGGGCACCCGGGGGTTCGCGAGCACGGCGGGGGAGCGGAGGGTGTTCGTCACGATCGTGGGCCGGAGCAAGTCGAGGCGCGTCCGGTCGACTCCTGCGGCCGCGAGCGACCCGGGGACCCGGAGCGTCTCGAGCAGACGGAGCACGCGTGTCCCGAGGGGCACCGACGCCCGGTCGTCCGGAGAGCGCGTCACCGCGGCCAACACCTCGATTCGGTCGCGGGCGGACGGTCGGTCGAACTCCAGTACGTAGGGCAGCAACAACCCGACCAGTCGCCCGTAGGACAGTCCCGTGGGCTGGACCAGCGCACGCGCGAGCGCGTGCCCGACTCCCCGCTGAGCGTTCGAGGCCGCGAGCCCAGCGAGGGTGGCCGCGTAATGCACGGCCTCCTTGGCATCCGGGTCATCGCTCCATTTGAGTGCGTGAGGCAAACGCTCGAAGACCGTACGAGCGACGGAGAGCGCGAGCGCGTCCGAGAACGGGTTCGCCCAGGCCGACAGGTACGCCTCGGTCGCCTGGGCGAGGGCCTCGAACCCTCCGTCGCGCAGGAGGTCGTTCGGCAGGGTCTCCGCGAACCCGACGTCCACTACGGCCCAGTCCGGGACCAGGGCGCGGTGCGCGAACTCCACCGGTTCCTCCTCCGTGGAGCGGAGGTCGACGCTCCAGCTGGCCTCGCTGCCGCTCCCGCTCGTGGTCGGGATGGCCACAAGGCGACATCGGGGCGGGTCGGGGAGCTCGAACACGGGCGGTAGGTCGGCGAGCGAGAGGTCGGGCCGCTCAAGGACCAGGCGGGCGGCCTTCGTGCCATCGAGCGTGCGCCCTCCACCGATGGCGACGAGCCAGTCGGGACCGAAATCGCTCATCCGCTTCGCCAGCTCGGCGACCGAATCCAAGCGGTCGACCTGCGGACCCGCCTCGAAGACCTCGACGACGGTGCTGGATTTCGCGAGCTCCTCCGCGACCCGCAGGTGACCGTGGTGGGCGGCGACCGCCGGGTCGACCACGAGGAAGGCACGGCGTGCAGCGAGGCCGCTCAGCTGCTCGACCGCGCCCGGCCCCCAAGCGATGTGGGGCGACGTGAAGAAGCCGGTCATCCCATCCCGGGGCGGATTAGCGCGGAGCTCACGGCGTAGGGCCTTCGCGGCATCGACGGCAGGCTCCCATCAAGGAGAAGGCGATCCCGTCGACGCTCCAACCGTCGGGGTGGTGCCCGGCGAGTTCGGTCAGGAAATGCCGGTCGAGCTCGGTCAGCTCGACAGCCTGGATCCGGCCGCACGCGCGGCAGACGATGTGAGCGTGCGGGTCCTCGACGAGGTCGACCCGAATGATCCGCGCGGTGGGGGCCTCGATACGCAGCTCGGGCGGGACCCGAATCCGGGCCGGGGGCTTTCGGGCCGGAGGCCGGCGACGTGCCGCCATCGTCGGTCGGACCGCACCCCGCTATTTAGGGAGCCGGGGACGTCCCCCCCGCCGGACGTCGTTCTCGAAAGGAGCGCACCGCATCGGTCCGGTGGAGGGGCCCGGACGACGCGGCGGGTTCGGGTGCGGGGAGAGGGATTTGAACCCACGAACCCCTACGGGACCAGACCCTGAATCTGGCGCCTTTGGCCAAGCTTGGCAATCCCCGCGCGGCGGGGCCGAGCGAGGTCGGCCTTAAGATGCTTCCGAGGAGAAGCGTCCGCCGACCGGTCAGGGGGCCGCCGCTCGTTTCGGGGCCGCGGACCCTGCCTTCTTCTCGGCCTCGAGAACGTCGAGGGCCTCCTTCACGGTCGCCTTCTCGTGGACGATCGCGCGGAGTCCCTTCAGCATCGCGACCGGGTGGTCCGACTGCCAGATGTTCCGACCCATGTCGAGCCCGTGGGCCCCCGCCTGGATCGCGCCGTACGCGAGCTCGAGCGCCGCGCGGTCCGAGTCCAGCTTGGGTCCGCCCGCGCAGACGATCGGGACCGGGCACCCCTCCACGACCTTCTCGAAGTTGTCACAGTAGTAGGTCTTCACCATGCGGGCCCCGAGCTCGGCCGAGACCCGGCAGGCGAGCGCGAGGTAGCGGGCGTCACGCTTCTCGAGCTCCTTGCCCACCGCGGTGATCGACATCACGGGGATCCCGCAGGCCTCGCCGGCGTCGATCAGCTGGGAAAGGTGGTGCAGGGATTCGTGCTCGTGCGGAGCTCCGACGAAGACGCTCAGCGCCACCGCGCAGACGCCCAGTCGGGCCGCGTCCTCCATCGAGGTGATGATCTCCTCGTGGGAGAGGTCCTCCTTGAGGACCGTCACGCCGCCCGAGACCCGGAGGAGGATGGGCGTGGTCGCCGCCGGGTCGATGGCGTGGCGGAGGACCCCCCGAGTGACTCCGAGCACGTCCGCGTACGGGATCAGCGGCGCGATGGTCGCCCGAACGTTCTCGAGGCGGCGCGTCGGCCCCATGAAGTAGCCGTGGTCGACCGCGACCATCACCGCGTTTCCGCTCCCCGGTTGGAACATCCGGTGCATTCGGTTCGCCATTCCCCATTCCATGGGTTCCCTCGGCCCGCATGGGGGAGCGAGCCCTCTTAGGCGTTTCTCAGAGGAGAGGGGCGAGGGGAGTCGCTTCGCCTAGGTCGGGAGCACGGTCTCGGTCGAGTGGCGCGAGACCGGGACCCGGCGGTCCTCCTTGACCCGGTTCAGGATGACCTGTGTGTTGGTACGCTCGACGTACGGGTCCTGGAGGGCGTGCTTCACGAAACGGTCGAGGTCGCGCCGGTCGCGGAACCGGCCGATGAGGAGCGCATCGTTCTCCCCCGTGACATCGTAGATCGCGTACGCTCGAGCGTCCCGGGCCAGGCGCTCCTCCACCTCTCGGAGACGGCCCTTCGAAATGCGAATCCCGATCGCGGCCCACAGGTCGAACCCGAGCTGCTCATCGTCCAGCACCGGGACGTACCCTCGGATCACGCCTTGGCTCTCCAACCGAGCCACCCGGGCGCTCACCGTGGTCGGGGAGACCTCGAGCCGATGCGCGATCTCCCGGTGGCTGCGCCGAGCATCGACATTCAGCTCTTCCAGGATCGACCGGTCGAGTTCGTCCAGAATGGACGTTCGGCGCATGCTGTTTCAAGGTAGAGGTCAGAAATATAGATGTATCCTCACAATACGGATGAACGTCCATTATTCTGGGAAGAATCTTGATGTAGCGCGCTTCGATGCTCTCCGTGGAGGTAAGTGAGTGGCCCCTCAACGTAGTGCGAAGGCCGGATCGAGCGTGGCAGCGACCCTCGAGAAGCTCAAGACCGACAAGGTTCGGTGGGTGCAACTGTTCTACACGGACGTCTTCGGCGGATTCAACCAGGTGGACGTCCCGACCGGGACGTTGGACGAGGAGTCCTTCGAGGCGGGGATTCCCAAGCTGGACGGCTCCTCGGTCCGCGGGTTCCGAGAGATCTACGACTCCGACATGAACCTCGTACCCGACCGCTCGACGTTCGCGACCATTCCGTGGAACCCCGAGGCCGGCGGGACGGCACGGTTCATCTGCGACATCCGGATCGGCGGCTCGAAGGAGCCGTATGCCCACGACCCGCGCTGGGTCGCCCGGAAGACCGAGCAGGTGCTCGCGTCCGCGGGGTACGACCGTTCCTATTGGGGCCCGGAGGTCGAGTTCTTCGTCTTCGATTCGATCGAGCTCATTCCGTCCGCGGCCGGGGTCCGGGATGCATGGGCCGGAGCCGGCTACCTCGTCCGCCACTCGGAAGCGCCGTGGCAGGGAGGGCCCGTGGCGGGCATGGTACGTTTCAAGGAAGGGTACCATCGGACGCCCCCGCAGGACTCGTTGCTCCCCCTACGCGCGGAGATGTGCAACATCCTCGCCGACGACTTCCACCTCACCCTAGACGCCCACCATCACGAGGTGGCGACCGCGAGCCAGTCGGAGATCAACCTCCGGTTCGACGAGCTCGTGCCGATGGCGGACCACATCCAGGACCTCCGCTACGTCATCCGGAACGTCGCGGCGCGGCACGGAAAGATTGCCTGCCTGATGCCGAAGCCGATCTACGGCGACAACGGCATCGGCATGCACGTGAACCAGTCGCTCTGCGCGAAGGGGAAGAACGAGTTCTTCGACGCGAACGACGCCTATGCTGAGGTGAGCCAGACCTGCCGGTACTACGTCGGAGGCCTCCTCGAACACGCCCGGGCGATGTGCGCGATCACCAACCCGATCACGAACTCCTACCGGCGGCTGGTCCCCGGTTACGAGGCCCCCGTGTTCATCGCGTGGAGCAAGGCGAACCGCTCGGCGAACGTCCGAATCCCGTTCTACCACAAGGGACGCCCCGCCGCGAAGCGGGTCGAGTACCGGACCCCCGACTCGGCCGCCAACATCTACCTCACCCAGGCGGCGCTCGCGCTCGCGGGGCTCGACGGGATCCGACGGAAGATCGAGCCGCCGCCTCCCGTGGACGAGAACATCTACAAGCTCACGAAGGCGAAGCGAAAGGAGCTCCAGGTCCGTGAGCTCCCCGGCTCTCTCGCCGAGGCGCTCGACTGCCTCGAGTCGGACCGGGACTTCCTGAAACCGGCGTTCGCCTCGTCGCTGCTCGACACCTACATCGAGCTCAAGCGCGAGGAGCAGCTCGAGCTCAACCTGCGACCCCACCCCTACGAGTTCTACCGGTACATGGACGTCTAAGGGAACGGAGCGCGACCGCGGCCAACCCTTTCATCCCATTCCCCCATCCTCCGGCGACCGCAGGCTATCGATGGGCGAGGCACGACTTTGGACCGGGGGTCGGGTCTTCACGGGAGGGCGCTACGCCGATGCGGTTCTCGTGGACCAAGGAACGGTCGTCGCCGTGGGGTCGGAGGCAGAAGTCCGGCGGTCGGCCCCGACGGGCACCGAGGTCGTTCGGCTGGGGGGACGGCTCGTGCTCCCCGGGCTCATCGACGCCCATCTCCACGTGGAGGACCTTGCCCGGTTCCGCGAGGGCCTGGACCTCACAGAGGTCCGTGGCCTGGACGACCTTATTCGGAGGCTCCGAGAGTGGTCCGCGGCCCACCCCACCGGGCCCGTGGTCGGAGTCGGTCTGGACGTAGACCGCGGCCTCCACGGCCGCTGGCCACTTCGCGAGGACTTGGACCGGGTGGTGAACGACCGCCCCGTGGTCCTCTATCACGCGAGCGGGCACGCCGCGGTGGCGAACGATCGGGCCCTCGCCGCGGCGGGCGTCGAGTCGCGGTCGGCGACCGAGCTCCGCGGCCGGGTCGGAACGACGGCGGGCGGTAGGGCGAACGGGATCCTGTACGAGGAGGCCCTTCGGTGGGTGGCCCCCCTGACCGAGACGCCGCTCGACCCGGAGGCGATGGTCCGAACCCTCGGGTTCCTAGCCTCGTTCGGGCTCACCACGGTCGCGTCGATGAACGTCTCGCCGGAGGAGCTCGCAGGGCTCCGGTCGCTGGCCGCAGAGGGTCGTCTCCCGATCCGGGTCCGATGCTACCTGCGGCTCCTATCGATCGGCGACGTGCGCGGCCCGGACCTAGCGCCGGTCGGTCGTCCGGGTCGGTTCGCGGTGGTCGGGACGAAGGGGTTCACGGACGGGGCCTTCGGTCCCCGGACCGCATGGCTCTCGGAGCCCTACGCCGACGCCCCGGAAGGGAGCGGGCTCGCGGTCGAGCCCGACGAGGCGCTTTCGCGCGCGCTGGCGACCGCGAGCGACCTCGGCCTCGCCCCCGCCCTGCACGCGATCGGGGACCGCGCGGTCGAACGAGCCGCTCACCTGCTCGCCCCGTACGTCCGACGCGTGGGCGCCTGCGCGCGGATCGAGCACGTCGGATTGACCCCCCCATCGGTCCTGTCCGTTCTGAACACCGTCCGACCCGCCCTGGTCGTCCAGCCGGGGTTCGTCTGGAGCGACTCCTGGCTTTCCGACCGGCTCGGCGCCGACCGCGTGCGCTGGGCCTACGCGTTCCGGACCCTCACCGACCTAGGCCATCTCCTGGTGGGTTCGAGCGACACGCCGTACGACCCCCCCGACCCCTGGCGCGGCCTCCGGGCCGCGACGGAGCGGCGCGACGAGCTCGGGCGGTCGGCGAACCCGGACCCACGGGAGGCGCTGACGTTCGAAGAGGCGGCGTGCCTGTACGGGAGCAACGCCGGAAAGGCTCTCGGAGAACCCTCGCTGGGGTCCCTGGAGGTGGGCTCGAAGGCCGACCTCATCGTTCTCGACGCGAGGAACCTCGGAGAGGCGATCCGGCTCGGGGCAACAGCGGTCCGGGAGACATGGGTTGACGGGGTCCGCGTCTCCCCCGTCGGGGAAGCGGAACGGGGAGCAAGGGGTTAACCTCCCCCGACGCTCGCGGGGGCATGCCCGCCTCGAACGACGTGCCGACGTTCAAGGAGTTTTCCCCTTCGATGCGGGTCGACCTCCTCATCTCCGACTGGAAGGCGGCTATCGGTCCCGAGCTCCCCCAGGAGGAACGGGAGCGGAGGCTGTACGAGCAGGCCTGGGAGGCCTACCAGGAGGGCGACTACGGTTTCGGCCTCTGGTGCTGGCACGAGTGCGACCGCCTGACGAACAACCTGAACGGCAACATCCGGGAGGTCACCCGGATCCTGGGGCCCGGACGGTACTTCGGCTTCTCGCACCGTCGGGTGGTCGCGGAGGCGGTCCCCGTCGAGCGGATCTACCGTCCCCCAAGGGGGACATGAGCACGCCCCGCACCGACGCGTTCGTCCTCCCGCACTACCAGGTGCTCTGCGTCTACCTGGTCCGCGCGTCGACGGGGGATCCCAAGGCCAAGGCCACGCTCGAGATCGCGCTCGGCGAGCTCGAGGACCAGCGGAGGGCGGACCCGTTCCTGCGGCATTTCGACACCTTCCGGGACCTTCTGACACGGACCTCAGCGAGCCCGAGGGCCCCCGACCCGACGCCGGTGACGTCCTCCCCGACCTCGACCCCTAAGTCTAAATCCCCCATCCGACGCGCTCCGGCCCGGCGGCGTGGTTGAGAACACCCGAAGGTTCGTATAGCCCACCTGGCTCGGGCACTCGACCGGTGGAGTGTGTCGATGAAAGCCGTAGTACTGGGCGGTGGAGGGCTAACGGGACAGTGTTCGGTGCGGGACCTCGCGACGGGGGGCGTGTTCGATTCGGTGGTCGTCGCAGACCTCGATGCGGAGCTCGCCAAGGCGGCGGCGAAAGCCGCCGGATCGCGTGCCACCGCGGTGACCGTTGACGCCGGGAACAAGGCGGCGGTCGCGAAGCTTCTCCGCGGGGCCGACGTGGTCGTGAACGCCGTCCAGTATCAGTTCAACCTGTCCGTGATGGAGGCCGCGCTCGAAGCGCACGTCCCCTACCTCGACTTCGGCGGTCTCTTCCACATGACCCGCCGCCAGCTCGCGATGCATGACGCGTTCAAGCGCGCGAAGCTGCTCGCCATCCCCGGCCTCGGGGAGGTTCCCGGGGTCTCGAACGTGCTCGCGATGCAGGCCTGCCAAGACCTCGACCGGGTCGAGTCGCTCGTGATCCGGGACGGTTGGAAGGACCTCACGGTCGGAGGACCCGAGATCTCGTTCACCTGGTCACCGAGCACCTTCCTCGACGAGATGGTCCTGCCGGCGCAGGTCTTCGAGGGGGGTGCCTACAAGGAATACCCGCCCATGAGCTCGGCCGAGGAGTTCGACTTCGGGCCCCCGGTCGGAAAGACTCGCGTCTACCGGACGCTGCACTCCGAGCCAGCGACGCTGCCCGAGAGCCTGCGCTCGAAGGGTATCAAGCACTGTGAATGGAAGGAGGGAGGTCCCGGAATCGAGGTGCTGCGCACGATGGCCCTGCTCGGCCTGGCCTCTGACAAACCGCTGGAGGTCAAGGGGCAGAAGGTCACGCCCCGGGAGTTCACGCTGGCCCTCCTCAAGCACGGGAAGCTCCTTGGGGTCCCCGAAGGGGTCGTCTTCAACGACTGGGAGGTCTTCGATATCGAGGTCCGCGGCGCGAAGGGAGGCAAACCCGTCGTCCGGCACGCGATCGCCAGGTTCCCGCCACGGCCCGACTGGCATCTCACGGTGACCGAGTATGCGGTAGGGATCGCGGGTGCGGTGGGCGCGGAGCTCATCGCGCAAGGCAAGGTCCCCGGGGAAGGCGTGCTGCCCCCCGAGCTCTGCATCCCGCCCGAGCCGTTCCGGGCCGGCCTCACGAAGCGAGGGGTCGACATGACGATCACGCCCCCCGAAGGCCCACTACCGCCTCGGAAGACTGGTTAGAGGCCGGGAGGGCGATTCCCAACCATTTCCGCCTCGTTTCTATCGTATCGCGACAAGAAAATAACAGGTTAGGCCATATAAAACCCACTTTGCGCACGCGCTTATCTACATAACGTTGGTTGTACCTCGTATTCTCGGGCCCAGCCAATTATATATAGACCCCTAGGGGTCCGACAAACGCCCGGAAACTGTATTTATGGCGGAGCTGAACCCCGCCCCGGTGTTGCCGTCTCGGACCCCTGAGGTTGACCCCTCCCCGGAGACCCTCGAACGAGGGCCGCCCGGGCTTTCCCGACTGACCGCGGAAGGGTCGGCCATCCCCCCTCCCTCGGCCCCTTCCCCTCCGGCTCCGGCGGGCGGACCGTCCGAGGAGAAGAAGAAGGAGTCGCCGAAGGAATCCCCCAAAGAGGCGGTCAAGGAGTCCCCGAAGGAGGCCACCAAGGAACCCGCCAAAGAGGCGGTCAAGGAGGCCACGCCCGGCCCCGAAGCGGAACCGCCCATCCCAATCTCGATCGCCCGCCTGATTCCCAAGCTGAAGAAGAGCCTGAAGCTGTTCGAGGAGGCCAAGAAGCACATCCCGAACGGGTCGAGCTCCCTCATCCGGACGGCGTCCTACGACCCGGTCGCGCCGTTCATCGCGAGAGGCAAAGGCTCGCGGATCTGGGACGAGGACGGTAACGAGTACCTCGACTTCATGCTCTCCTACGGGGTCCTGATCAACGGCCACGCCCCCGAGGCGCAGGTCAAGGCGATCCAGGAGCAGGCCGAGCTCGGCCTGCAGTTCGGCTCGCCGAGCGAGATCGAGGTCGAAGTCGCGAAGCTCTTCCGGAAGCTCGTCCCGAACGCGGAGCGGGTCGCGTTCTGCACGAGCGGCTCGGACGCGACCATGAACGCGATCCGCATCGCGCGTGCGGTCACGGGCAAGGATGCGATCCTGAAGTTCGAGGGCCACTACCACGGGCAGCACGACATCGCGCTCATCAGCGCGGAAGCGCCCCCGATCGTCGCGGGCCTCGACGAATATCCCCGCCCGCTCCCGAACTCCGCGGGAATCCCTCCCGGCGTCACCGACTACGTCATGGTCGCGCCCTACAACTCGGTCACCGCGTTCGAGCGGATCGTCCGACGGTACCGGGAGCGCCTCGCGTGCGTGATCCTAGAACCGATCATGGCGAACTCCGGCATCATCCCGCCGGCACCGGACTACCTGAAGCGCCTGATCGAGATCGCGCACCAGAACGACATGCTCGTCATCTTCGACGAGGTGTTCACGGGCTTCCGGGTCGCGCCGGGCGGGGCCCAGCAGCTCTACAACGTCGAGCCCGACATCTCCTGCTGGGCGAAGGCGCTCGGCGGCGGCGTGCCCGTTTCGGCCGTCTCCGGGAAGGCGGAGTACATGGACCTCATCGCCCCCGGGAGGATCAGCTTCGGCGGCACCTACAACGCGAACAACCTCGTCATGGCCGGGACGCTCGCGAACCTGAAGATGCTCAGCCGAGGCGGCGAGGACCTCTACGCCCGGGTCGGGAAGCTCACGGACAAGCTCGGGAAGGGCCTCGAGGAAGCGGGCCGAGATGCCAAGATGAACGTCCTCGTTCAGTGGGTGAACGGGATGCTGCAGTTCTTCTTCACACGAAGGAAGAAGATCATCAACTACCGCGAGTCCCTCCAGATCGACTGGAATCTGTACCTGCGGCATCACCAGCTCCTGCTCGACAAGGGGATCTACATCCATCCGGACAACTATGAACGACTAACGTTCTCGAGCGCGCACACCGAGAAGGACATCGAGAAGTTCCTCTCGATTGCGAACGAGACGTTCACGGAACTGAGAACGCTGCCTCGCGATTACCTGGCCTAACGGACCGTCTCCGGAGCACCGGGGGGCCACGACGGAATCCATATGGCGGACCGAACTGAGGGGAAATGACCGGGTGGGCCCGAGAGCCACCCCCCTGACCGGGGAGTCGGAGGAACGGGGGTTCGAGAGATAGGGAAATGGGGCGGAATCTCGAGGACCTTCTCATATTCGTCGGCAAACGGATGCTCGAGCTGCTTCCGGTGCTGCTCGGCGTCATCGTGCTCACGTTCCTCATCACGCACGTCGCCTCGATCAATCCCTGCCCTCGGTGGTACCCGAAGGCGAGCACCGCGGTCCTCGCCCACTGTCAGGCGCAGTTCTCCCTGCCACTGACCACCCAATTCTGGAATTACTTCACCAAGCTCCTTGAGGGGAACTGGGGCGCCTCCCAGCTCGGTGTGCCCGTCTACCCTGTGATCGCCTCCGCGGTCCCGGCGACGGTCGAGCTCGTGCTCGCGTCGTTGTTCCTCATGATCGTCATCGGGATCCCCCTCGGGGTGATCGCGGCCCAGTTCGCCGGTCGGTGGGGCGACCACCTGGTCCGTGTCCTGTACCTGAGCGGATGGTCCGTCCCCACGTACGTGGGGTCGATCATCGCGGCGGTGTTTTTAGCGCCGTATCTCGGCCTCCCCACGTCGGGGGAGTACAGCGCTCCTCCACCGTTCCCTCAGATCACCCACATGTCGGTCGTGGACGCGATCCTTGCGGGGAACTTCCCGTACACAGTCGACGCGATCAGCCATCTGGTCCTCCCCGCGGCCGTGCTCGCCTTCATCAACATGGGGATCGCGACCCGGATGACCCGGGCGTCGATGCTCGAGGTGTTGCCGCTCGACTACGTGAAGGCAGCTCGCATGAAAGGTCTCTCGAACTTCCTCGTCCTCTACAAGCACGCGCTCCGCAACGCGCTCATCGCGACCGTGACGGTGCTTGGGCTGACGGCCGGCGGGCTCCTCGCAGGGACGGTGGTCATCGAGGAGGTCTTCGCCTGGCCCGGCATCGGTGCCTACGCCTTTAGCGTGCTCGGGGGCGGTGGCCAGCCGAACTTCGACGGGGCGATCGCCGTTACCATCGTGTTCGCGATCGGCGTCGTCGTGGCGAACCTGATCTCCGACATCCTCTACGGCGTGCTCGACCCCCGGGTCGAGTGGAGGTAAGCCAGGATGGTCGGAGTTCAGAAGTCCCCACCCGCCAAGGGCCCCCTCCAATGGGTGAGGTCCCTCTGGAAGCAGTCGCGCGGACTGTATCGGGTGATGCGGGCGAACCCGCTCTCGTTCGTCGGATTCGTGCTCGTCGCGATCACCCTGATCCTGGCGGTGATCGTGGTCGCCGACCCCTCCCTCATCATTCCGTACGGCGCCACCCAGGACACGGGAGTCTACCGGGAGCCTCCCACGATCCTCCAGTGGCCCCCCTCGATCCAGCACCCGTTCGGGACCGACCAAGGTGGCCGGGACATCTACTCGTCCGTCCTCCTGGCGCTTCCGCTCGACCTGGGGATCGGGATCGGGATCGCCGGGATCTCCGTCCTTCTGGGCGGATTCCTCGGCCTCGTGGCCGGTTTCTGGGACAAGCCCGGGACCTTGGGAGGGGCGTGCTCGACGGTCATCATGAGGACCACCGACGTGTTCCTCGCGTTCCCGAGCCTCATCCTGGCCCTCGCCATCGTCGCCTCCATAGGGCGCGGTGTCGGGGCGGCGTTCCTCGCGATCGTGACCACGTGGTGGCCGTTCTACGTCCGTCTGGTCCGCGGCGAGGTGCTCGCGGTGAAACACCTCCCGTACGTCACCGCGGCGAGGGCCGCCGGGGTCCGGGAGAGCCGGATCTTGACGCGCCACGTGCTGCGCAACGTCCTCGACCCGATCATCGTCTACTTCACGCTCGACATCGGCACGGTGCTGGTCACCTTCTCGACGATCTCGTTCGTGGGAGCGGGGATCCCGTATCCCGGCCCGGTCCCCGAGTGGGGCAGCATGATGTCGTACTACCAGGGCAACTTCCTCTTGAGCCAGTACTGGTGGTACATCACGTTCCCGGCGATCGCGATCTTCGTGACGGCGCTCGCGTACAGCCTCCTCGGGGACGGTCTGCGCGACGTGCTCGACCCGCGTACGCGCCGCGCCCTCGCCGAGGTCTCCCACGAGCCTCCCCCCGAGGACCCTAGGTTCGCCGCGGAGTCGACGACGGCCGAGGTCCTCGATGACGCCTCCGAAGAGGCGTTAGGAGAAGCCGCATGACCCAGCCGGTACTGTCCGTCGAGCACCTCTCGGTCGAGTACGAGGTCGGTGCCGGCCACTTCCAGGCGGTCTCCGACGTCTCCCTCGTCGTCCCGCCGGGCCGGGTGGTCGGGATTGTGGGCGAAACGGGGTGCGGGAAGAGCACGCTGGCCCAGGCGATCCCTCGGTTGCTCCCTGAGCCACCCGCCCACATCCTGGAGGGCAAGATCATCTTCCAGGGGACCGACCTCGTCCCGGTTCCACGCGGGAAGCTTCCCCAGGTCCGGGGCACGGGGATCGGGATGATCTTCCAGGAGCCGCTGAACTCGTTGAACCCGGCGTTCCGGGTCTTTGACCAGATCGCCGAGGCGATCCAGATACGGCACTGGCGGGAGATGGGCGTGATCCCGGTCTTCCACCCCGGCCCGACCCCGTGGGACTACACCCACCGCCCCCTCCCCGAGCCGTCGGACGTCCTTTCGCACGGGGTCATTCCCGGCGTCGCCAAGGACGCGGTGAGCCGACGGCTCGTATCGCGCTCGGACTACCGCCGCGAGGTGCTCGAGTACCTTCGACTGGTCCGCATCAACGACCCGGAGACAATCCTCAACCTCTACCCGCACGAGCTCTCGGGTGGGATGCGCCAACGGATCATGATCGCCATGGCGCTCTCGGCGAAGCCCGCGCTCTTGATCGCCGACGAGCCGACGAGCGCGCTCGACGTGACGATCCAGGCCCAGGTCCTCACGCTGATGAAGGAGCTGATCGACGAGGTCTCCGCCTCGATCCTCTACATCAGCCACGACCTCGGTGTCGTCGCCGAGACGGCGGACGACCTCGGGGTGATGTACGCCGGACGCCTCGTCGAGTTCGGTCCGGTGGCGGACATTTTCGAGAGGCCCCGGCACCCGTACACGAAGTCGCTTCTGCGGTCGATCCCGACCCGGTACAAGACCGACTGGCCCATGCCCACGATCCCCGGGTCCGTCCCGAACCTCTCGCAACTCCCGCGGGGCTGCCGGTTCCATCCTCGGTGCGCCCTCGCGCGCCCGATCTGCGCCCGAGAACCGCCGCCTCCGCTGCGGGTGGTGGGGGAAGCGGCCGGGTCGGGCACGCCCCACCAGAGCGCGTGCCACTTCGCGGAGGAGGTCGAGTCGCAGCCGTGACCGGGCCCCCGCTTCTCGAGACCGACCGGGTCACGAAGTACTTCCCCATCGTCCGGAGCATCGGCGACGTCGTCGGAGGTCGCGCGGCCCATGCGATCCACGCCGTGGACGGGGTCAGTATCACCGTCCAGCCCGGGGAGACCGTCGGCCTTATCGGAGAGTCTGGGTCCGGCAAGACCACCCTAGGGTGGGTCATCGCCCGCCTGCACGAGGCGACGGCCGGGTCGATCCGGTTCGAGGGTCAGGACGTTCTCGCGCTCGACGGGACAGAGCTCCGGCACTGGCGGCATAACGTTCAGGTCGTGTTCCAGGACCCGGTCGGGTCCCTAGACCCCCGCCTCAAGGTCTGGCAGATCGTCGGGGAACCGGTACGGGCCCAGAACCAGATGGAACGGTGGTACGCCCGGACCGCGCCGGCCCGGATCCGGCGCGAGCAGCGGCTCGCCTCCCAGAAGGAGCGCGAGCGGCTCACCCGCGAGCTCCGCGCGGCCGTGGACCCGAAGACGGCAGAACGCCTGCGGCTCACCCGCGAGTACCGGGCGGGCCTGAAGGAACGAAAGGAGCGTGGCCCGGCGGAGGAAAGGAAACTGATGGACACCTACCGGGCGGCCCTCCGACCGGTCGGCACCTCCCCCGCTCCCACCCCCGCGGAGCGGAAGAGGCTGCAGGCCGAACATGAAGCCGCCCTGAAACGGAGCCGGGAAGCACAGAAGGCGGACGCCAAGAAGGCCCTCGAAGAGTACCGGACCGCCCTCCAGCGGGCCGAACAGCTCCCCCTCCCCTCCCCGGAGGAGCGCAAGAGACTGCACGACGAGTACCAGGCCGCCATGGGTCGGAGTCGGAAGGCGGAACGGGAGTTCGTGGTGCCCCCCTCCTCGATCCTTCCGATACCTCGTCGCCTCTCCAATTCGGACATTCGGCGTCAGGTGGAGGAGGCGCTGCCGCTAGTCGGGCTGATGCCCGCCGTCCTCGACCAGTACCCCCACGAGTTCTCGGGCGGGGGTCGGCAACGCATTTCGCTCGCCCGGGCGCTGATCGTCAACCCGAAGCTGATCGTCCTGGACGAGCCGACGAGCGCGCTCGACGTCGCCGTCCAGGCCCAGATCCTGAACCGCCTCATCGAGCTCCAGCGGGACCGCGGCCTCGCCTACATCCTGATCACGCACAACGTGGCCGCGGTCCGGTTCGTCGCCGACCGGGTCGCGGTGATGTACCTAGGCCAGATCGTCGAGCTCGGCCCCGTACGCGAGGTGTTGGAACGCCCCGTGCACCCGTACACGAAGGCCCTGCTCGCCGCCCTCCCGGTCGCGGACGTCCGCCGGCGGCGGACGCGCTACCGGATCGGGGGCGACATCCCGACGCTGGTCGACCCGAAGCCCGGATGCCGGTTCGCGCCGCGGTGCCCGTTCGTGGAGGACCGATGCCGCGCGACCGACCCGTCGCTACTGCCCCGACCGGGAGCGCCCGGTCACCAGGTCGCCTGCCTGCGGGCCGAGGAGGTCGCTGGCGTCTCTCCCGCCGAGCTGCTCCAGGAAGGCGGCGTGGCGCCGCTCGCCTCGGTCCGGTCGTCGGCCGCCGCCGCTCCCTAGGGTCAGCTAAGCCACTGGGTATTGAACAGGATCGCCGAAGGCTCGGCGCTTCCCATCGCATTAACGATGGAGCCGTGCAGGTTCGACGCGTACACGGCGAAAGCCGTGGGGACGACGAGCCAGATGTCGGTGTAGTTGTAGTACATGAGGCTCGTCATGTTCGAATAGTCCGCCGAGAGGTTCGCGGGGTTCGATTCCGCGGCCGCTTGGTAGACCAGGGAGTCGACCGTCGCGTTGCTGTAGGCGGACATGCAATGGTTCGCACTCCCGTTGGTGTACGCATCGTTCTGGGTCCAGTCGTCGGGCGAGACGTAGTCGGACGTGTAGAACTCCTGGCCCATGTAGAACGGCCCGCCGTTCGCGTTGGTGGTCGACACGCAGTGGCCGGCCGTCTCGCTCTGTTCGACGTAGAGGTCGGGGAGCGAGATGGGGACGGCGTTGATGGTGAGCCCGATCTGGGCGAGGTCGGTCGCGATGAACTGGGCCGCCTCCGCCCAGTCGGCTCCGATATCGAGGTAGGCATAGTTGATTGTCCCTCCTTTGCAGGCATTGTTCGCGCACGGGGAGTTCGCGATCTCCTGCTTCGCGAGCGTCAGGTTGTACGGGTAGGGCGGCAGGTTACCCGGGTCATAGTACGGGTAGTCCGGGGGAACCGGACCCACCCATCGGGTGGCGTACGCCCCGAACGCCTCGGTGACGATCTCGTCGTAGTTGATCGCATGGGCGATCGCCTCGCGTACGGAGAGGTTGTTGAACGGGAACACGCCCTGGTTGAGGTACATCCACCACGACCCGCTGGTCGCCCCGACCACCGTCGCCAGGGGTTGTACCACGACGTTCGAGTGCCCCAAGAGAGGGGAGATCGTGGACGGACCGACGTAATCGAGCTCTGCGCTCTGGACCTTCCCGTTGAGGAGGTCACTGACCGTTACGTCCAGCGTCGGTTGGAAGCTGATATCGACCGTCGTGTTCCCCGGGTGGAGGTTGTTGTTCCAAGGCTCGGTGGCGGCCGCCGCAACGCCCCAGTAGTTCGGGTCGACGACGAGGCTGTAGCCGCCCCCTTCGACCCCGTTGTAGTCCTCGAGGAGGTATTGCCCCGTCCCGAGGGTGTGGGTCGTCAGGTATTCGTTGACCACGGCGACCTGGACCCCGCCGTTCGCGTCGACCCAGGTCGGGTCGACCGCGTAGGAGTTCGGCGAGGAGATGGAAGCGAGGAGGTAGGTGTAGTTGCTGGCGAGGTAGCCGTATCCCAGGTTGAGCGCGATCACCGTGGGACTGACCACCTGGAACGACTGGGTCGGCTCGCTCATCTGGGCGATCTCGGCGGTGGTCGGCGCGGCGAAGTTCCACGAGTTCAGGTCGTTCGCGAGGGTCGTGTTCGCTGACTGGGCGGAGGGCAGGGGTGAGGAGTAGTTCAGGGGGCTCGCCGTGTTGAAGTTGGTCGAGTAGAAGTTCTGCTCAAGAATGAACTGAGGGCCTTGGGCCAGGAGGAGGCTCCGGTAGAGGCTGTACCACTGGACGTAGGCGCTGTAGGGGTCCCCGTTCGAGAAGTGGACCCCCGAACGCAGGGTGAACACGTAGCTCTCGAACCCGGTCGCGGGGTCGTAGACGACCGACCAGTTCTTCGCAAGCACGCCCGAGAAGTTGGTGACGCTCGTCCCGTTGTACTGCACGAGGCCCTGGTAGACCTGCTGAACCGCGGCCCAGCCGGGCGACGAGAAGGTGACCGCGGGGTCGAGCGAGTCGGGCAGCTCGGCCTGGTCAACGCAGATGGTGGTTCTTTGGTTCGACCCACAGGTGGCGGATACCGACGACTTCTGGAGGGCGAAGTACCCTCCGACGCCCGCCACGACGAGGACCCCGACCACCACGATGACGATTATGTTCCGACGCCTCGGCTCCATCGATTTCCCTCCGAGAGCGAAGGGCGTAGTCGCCCCTCCGTATTAGCTCCCTGACAAACCGTCTCACGCCAGCGGATTTGGCCGATTCCTGGCCGATTTAAAGGTTCCGCGAGCTCGAGTACTGCCAAATCGGCTCGGCGGGACCGGTCCCATACGAGCGGCGTGGACAAACCTAATACCCCTCAATGAGACGAAAGGACGGAGCCGGATACTATTCCTTCGGCGAACGGGCATGTTCTGCTAATCGGCTGCGGGGCGGTCGGCACCGTCATCGCGAGCCATCTCGCAGCGGATGCGCGGGTCCATCGGTTGACCCTGGCCGATGTCGACGAGCGATTGGCCCGCTCGGTAGCGGCCCGACTGGGCGCTCCGGCCAAGGTCACGACGCAGGCTCTGAACGCTTCCGACCCGGCCGCCCTCGAGGCGGCACTCGCGGGAGTCGAAGTGGTGGTGCAGGCCTCCCTTCCCCGCTTCAACGCGGCCATCCAGGCCGCCTGTCTCTCCGTGGGGGCGAACTACATCGACCTCGCTGCCGACTCGATCGACCCGTACGCCGCCGACGGGGAATGGCGGGCCCGCGGACGCATCGCCCTCATCGGTATGGGGGAGGACCCCGGCCTATCGAACGTGATGGCCCGGCGCTCGGCCGACGGACTGGACACGGTCCAGTCGATTCGCGTACGGGACGGGGACACGGCGTCGAGCCCGGACCTCGCGTTCCTACCTCTCTTCAGCCCCGAAACGTTCCTCGAGGAGACGCTGCACGTCTCTCGGATCTGGGACGAGGGGCGCTACCGGGACGTCCCGCCGTTCGGGGACGGGGAGGTGTACGATTTCCCCGCGCCGGTTGGCCCGCAGAAGGTCTATTCGGTGGACCACGAGGAGGTCGACAGTTTCCCGCGGTTCATCGGGAAGGGCGTCCAGTACGTGGACTTCAAGCTGGCCATGGACGACGCGACCGTCCGCACCCTCCAGACCCTTCGGGACCTACGGTTGCTCGACCGCGGGACACCCGAGGCGCCCGGACCCTATGGGGCGATCGTGAAGGCGCTGCCGAGGCCGGCGGACCTCGCCGGCAAGATCGACGGTGTGAGCGTGCTGGTGGTCGAGACGAAGGGAGAGAAGGGGGGCCACCCGGTCATCGAGACCCTCTCGACGATGCTCAGTCACCGGAAGGCGAGCGAGCTCTACCACGTCACGGCAGTGGCCTACCTCACCGGGACCCCGGCCGCTATGGCGGTTCTCCAGATGCTGGGAGGCACGATCCGCACTCCCGGTGTGCACCCGGCCGAAGCGCTCGACCCGGCGCCGTTCTTCTCTATGCTACGCGAGCGTGGGATCGTGGTCCGAGCCCGGAGGACCGCGGAGCAAGAGCTCACTGGCTGAATGCGCGCATCGAGCGCGCCGCATACGGGAGCCAGTCCTGCCATCAGGCCCTTGACCTAGAGGCCGAGCCGGTCGTCCCGATCTCCGCTCACCGAGCTACCGCGGGAGGCCGGATTGACTCCGTCTGGCGCGACCGGGGCGTCCGCGGCCGTCGCGGTCCCGGTCAGCTCAACCACTGTGTGTTGAACAGGATCGCGTAGGGTTCGGCGCTCCCCATCGCGTTGATGATGACCCCGTGCAGGTTCACGTTGTAGACCGCGAACGAGGTGGGGATGACCGTCCAGATGTCGGTGTAGTTGTTGTACATGATGGACGTGATGTTCGTATAGTCCGCCGTGATGTTCACGGGGTTCGATTGCGACGCGGCGTCGTAGACGTCGTAGTCCACCGTCGCGTTCGAGAAGCCCGCCATGCACATGTTGGCGCTCCCCGCGCTATACGCATCGTTCTGCGTGTAGTCGTCGGGAGCTACGTAGTCCGCCGTGTAGAACTCCTGGCCCATGTAGAACGGCCCGCCGTTCGCGGTGGTGGCCGACGCGCAGTGGCCGCCCGTAAGGCCCTGTTCGACGTAGAGGTCGGGGAGCGAGATGGGGAGGGCGTTGATGGTGAGCCCGATCTGGGCGAGGTCGGTCACCAGGAACTCGGCCATCTCCGCCCAGTCGGCCCCGATGTCGAGGTACGCGTAGTTGATGGGCGTGCCTTTGCAGGCATTGTTCGCGCACGGGGAGTTCGCGATATCCTGCTTCGCCTGCGCCAAGTTGTACGCGTAGTACGGCTCTTTCGCCGTCACGTTGTTATCGTACGGGTAGCCGGGAGGAACCGGCCCGACCCACTGCCGGGCCCAGCCTCCGAACGCCTCGGTGATGATCTCGGTGTAGTTGATCGCGCTGGCGATCGCCTCGCGTACGGAGAGGTTGTTGAACGGGAACACGCTCTGGTTGAGGTAGACCCACCACGCCCCGCTGGTCGAGCTGACCGTGATGTTCAGGGGTTGCACGACCACGTTGGGGTGGCCCTGCAAGCTGTCGACCGTGGACGGACCGATGTAGGCGAACGAGGCCTCCGATACCTTCCCGCTGGTGAGGTCGCTGATGGTCACATCGAGCGTTCCTTGGAAGACGATGTCGACCGTCGTGTTCGCTGGCTGCAGGTCGAGGTCCCAAGGCTCGGTGGCGAACGCGGCCGCCCCCCAGTAGCTCGGGTTGACGACGAGGGTGTAGCCGCCCCCTTCGACCCCGTTGTAGCCCTCGAGGAGGTACTGCCCCGTCCCGAGGGTGTGGGTCGTGAGGTAGTCGTTGACGGCCGCGACCTGGACCCCGCCGTTCGCGTCGACCCAGGTCGGGTCGACCGTGTAGGAGTTCGGGGCCGAGAGGGCGGCGAGGAGGTAGGTGTAGTTGCTAGCAAGGTAGCCGTAGCCCAGGTTGAGCGCGATCACCGTGGGACTGATCACCTGGAACGACTGGGCCGGCTCGCTCATCTGGGCGATCTCGGCGGTGGTCGGCGCGGCGAAGTTCCACGAGTTCAGGTCGTTCGCGAGGGTCGTGTTCGCCGCCTGTACGGCGTGAAGGTCCGAATAGTACGAGAGGGGGCTCGTCGTACTGAAGTTGGTCGAGTAGAAGTTCTCCTCAAGGATGAACTGGGGGCCCTGGGCCAGGAGAAGGCTCCGGTACAGGCTGTACCACTGGACGTAGGCGTTGTAGGGGTCGCCATTGGAGAAGTGCGCTCCCGTCCAGAGGGTGAACACGTAGCTCTCGAACCCGGTCGTGGGGTCGTAGACGACCGACCAGTTCTTCGCAAGCACGCCCGAGAACTGGATGACGCTCGTCCCGTTGTACTGCACGAGGCCCTGGTAGACCTGCTGGACCGCGGCCCAGCCGGGGGTCGAGAACGTGACCGCGGGGTCGAGCGAGTCGGGCAGCTCGGCCTGGTCAACGCAGATGGTCGTCCGCTGATTCGACCCGCAGGTAGCGGAGACCGCCGATTTCTGGAGGGCGAAGTACCCCCCCACGCCCGCCGCCACCAGCACCACGACCACGACGATCACGATTATGTTTCGACGCCTCGGTTCCATCGATACCCCTCCGAGAACGCGTTTCGAATTCCCTTCCTCTTGATATAGTTCTCCAGAACGAGCCCCGCCCCCTCAATCCCGAATCCGGGGCCAAACCCTTTAGCGGCGTCGAAATCCCAGAATTGGGGGAACGAGCGATGGACCGCACGATGCTGATCGGGGGAGAGTGGGTGGCGGCGTCCGGTGAGGAGACGATGGCAGTGACCAACCCCTACGACGGTTCGTCGCTCGGGACGGTCCCGAAAGGCTCCCGAGAGGACGCTCGAAAGGCGATCGACGCGGCGCGGGAGGCGTTCGACAAGGGTCCGTGGCCGCGGCTGCCGCCCCGGGCGCGCGGCGAGGTGTTCCTGAAGGCCGCGGCCCTCCTCCAGCAGCGTCTGGGTGAGATCGCGGAGCTGGAGACTCGTAACCAGGGGAAGACAATCAAGCAGGCGGCCGACGGTGACCTCCCGTTCTCCGTCGACAACATCATCTTCTACGCGGGTGCGGGCCGGACGCTCGAGGCGAAGAGCCCGGGCGAGTTCACCGGGGACGGCACGACGATCTTCCGTCGGGAGCCGATTGGGGTCGTCGCGTCGGTCACTCCTTGGAATTACCCGATCATGATGGCGGTCTGGAAGATCGCCCCGGCGCTCATCGTCGGCAACACGGTGGTGCTCAAGCCGGCGAGCTACACCCCGATCACGACGCTCGAGCTCGGCCGCGCGTTCCAGGACGCCGGGCTCCCGGCGGGGGCCCTCAACGTCATCACCGGCCCGGGCGGCGAGGTGGGGGACGAGCTCGCCCGCAACCCGAAGGTCGACATGGTCGGGCTCACCGGTGACACCGTTACCGGAAAGAAGATCATGGAAGCGGCGAGCGCGACGGTCAAGCGCGTCCAGCTCGAGCTCGGCGGGAAGGCGCCGTTCGTGGTCTTCGAGGACGCCGACCTCGCCGCCGCGGTCGAAGGCGCGGTCGCGGCCGGGTTCGTGAACGGCGGTCAGGACTGCACGGCCGCCACCCGTCTCATCGTCCACAAGAGCATCCACACGAAGTTCGTCCAGCAGCTGCTCGAGCGCGTGCGCACGATCCGCATCGGCGACCCGATGTCCCGGAGCACCGACCTGGGGCCCCTCGTGAGCCTCGTACAGCAAAAGCGGGTCCTCGAGTTCGTCGAGAAGGGGAAGAACGAAGGGGCGAAGCTCAAGATCGGCGGCACGGACGACAAGAAGAAGCACCCGAAGGGCGCGTTCGTCGTCCCGACGGTCTTCGATTCGGTCGCTCCCGACATGACGATCGCGCAACAGGAGATCTTCGGGCCGGTCCTCGACGTGCTCGAGTTCTCCACGTTCGACGAGGCGATCGAGATCGCGAACGGCGTGGTGTACGGCCTGGCGGGCAGCGTCTGGACCAAGGACGTCCGGACAGCCATCCGGGCGGCCCACGCGCTCCGCTTCGGGGACGTCTGGGTCAACGACCACCTCCCGCTCGGTTCGGAGACCCCCCACGGCGGGATCAAGCAGTCCGGCTTCGGCAAGGACCTTGGGACGGACTCGCTCTACGACTACACGGTCGTGAAGAACATGTACATCGACCTGACGGGGCTGGCCCGGAAGGGCTGGCACTACATCACCTTCGGCGACCCCGGCTAGAGGGAACCGTGATCGAAGGCGTGCCGAAAGGCGGTCGGGGCGCTCTGTTCATCGGCGGCGAGTGGCGACCCCCGGCCAGCGGGAAATACGCGCCCGTCGTCGACCCGTCCAACGGCCAGACCATCGGAGAAGCCCCTCTCGCCTCCGCGGACGAGGCTCGGGCAGCGGTTGAGGCGGCCGCGGCGGTCGAGGAGTCGTGGGGATCTACCCCAGGCCACGTCCGCGCGAAGATCCTTCGCGCGACCGCGGCCCGGATGCGGGACGACCGGGAAACGATCGCCCGTCTCATAGCGTCAGAGGTCGGGAAGCCCATCGTGGACGCCCGGGTCGAAGCGGACCGGGCGATCGGGGTCTTCGAGCTCGCCGCGGAGGAGGTCCGCCAGCTGGGTGGAGAGAGCTTCCCCGCGGACGCCTACGAGCGACCGCCCGGCAACGAGCACCGGTTCCTGTTCACCGTCCGCGACCCGATCGGCGTAGTGGTCGCGATTGGCCCGTTCAACTTCCCGCTGAACCTGCTCTCGCACAAGGTCGCCCCCGCCCTGGCGGCGGGCAACCCGGTCGTGGCGAAGCCGACCAGCGCGGCGCCGTTCACGGCGCTCCGCCTGGCCGAGCATCTCGTAGCGGCCGGCCTTCCGCGGGGGGTCCTGAACGTGGTCGTCGGGCCGGGGCGCACGGTCGGCGACACGCTGATCGAGCACCCCAGGACCCGTCTCGTCACGTTCACCGGTTCCACCGAGGTCGGCAAAGCGATCGCGGAGAAGGCCGGTCGGCAGGCGAAGCGCGTGATCCTCGAGATGGGAGGGATGGACCCGTTCGTCGTCCTGGACGACGCGCCGTTGGATGTCGTGGTCCCGGCGGCGATCCGCGGGGCGTTCGGCTACTCCGGACAGGTCTGCACGGCGTCGAAGCGTTTCCTCGTCCAAGATTCGATCGCGGAGAAGTTCGCCCGGTTGCTTGCCGAGAAGGCGAGCACCCTGCGGGTCGGCCCGGCGCTCGAGGAGACGACCGAGGTCGGCCCCCTCATCGACGGGGCGGCGGTGGTGCGGATGGAGGAGCTCGTGGCGGACGCGCGGGCCCGGTCAGCGAAGGTCCTCACCGGCGGTTCCCGGCCTGCGAGCGGCCCGGGAAGCTTCTACCAACCGACCGTGATGGACGAGGTCCCGGAGGACGCGCGGGTCGCGCGCGAGGAGCCGTTCGGGCCGATCGCGCCGGTGCTCCGGTTCCACGACCTCAACGATGCGGTGCGGATCGCGAACTCGACCCCCTACGGCCTTCAGGCCGCGGTCTACACCCGCGACATCGGGCGTGGCTTCGCCCTCGCGAAACGGATCCGCGCGGGTGGGGTCCACCTGAACGACCCGACCACGCTCCGCTGGGACGCGCTCCCGTTCGGCGGCGTGAAGGAGAGCGGCCTCGGGCGGGAGGGGCTGCGCTACGCGATGGAGGAGATGACCGAGGTGAAGCTCATCTCGGTCAACTTCGCCTCGCCCTGAGGCGAACGAGACTAACTAACTCGCGTCCTTTTCCTCGAGGTTCCGTCCGGGGCGCTCCGGCATCACGGGCGACGGGATCGCGTGCTCCGGGGGCGGGTGCAAGTGCGGGGCCGGTTCCGCCCGGTGGGGGACCTGGGGGGAGGTCGTGGCCGTTCGCTCGGGGGTCGCGTCGAGGCTCTCGAGGGAATCCTCGAACGCCGCGAGGCCGCGGTCGAGGAGCTCGTCCTCGATGATGAGGGGGGCCATGAACCGCAGCACCTGGTCCCAGGCGCCTGCGGTGTGCATCAGCACCCCGCGTCCGAGGAGCGCGGCGCGCATCGCCTTCCCCCGGTCACCCCACGGCAGCCGGGAGGTGCGGTTGTGCACGAACTCGACCCCGATCATGAACCCCTTACCGCGGACGTCCCCGATCGACGGGTGGCGGTCGGCGAGCGAGCGGAACCGGGAGAGGAGCTGCTCGCCGCGCGAGCGGGTCTGGTCGATGAGGTCCCCTTCCTTCAGGACCCGGACCGTCTCGGCGCCGACCGCGAGGGCGAGGGGGTTCGCACGGTACGTTCCCAGGTGGAAGCCTCTTGGGAGCTCCTTGACGAGGTCCGACCGGTAGGCGACGACCGATAGGGGGATCCCGCCTCCGACCGTCTTCGCGATGCAGAGGATGTCGGGGGTCACTTTCGAGTGCTCGACCGCCCACATGCGACCCGTCCGGCCCAGTCCGGACTGGACCTCGTCCGCGATCAGCAGGATGTGGTGGCGGTCGCAGAACTCGCGCAGGGATGGCAGGAAATCGTCCGGGGGCACGACGTAGCCTCCTTCTCCGAGGATAGGCTCCACGAGGACGGAGGAGATCGCGTCGACCCCTGAGGAGGGGTCGTTCACGAGGTGCTCGAGGTACGCGATCGTCCCCGCGGCACCCTTGTCCGCCCCCAGGACCGGTCGGTATGGGTCGGGATACGGGACCCGAATGACCTTGCCGGTCCCGAAGTAGGACGTAGAGTGGTAGCGACGGCCGCTGGTGAGGTTGACGACGCCCCCGTGGACCCCGTGGTAGGCGCCCGAGAACGCGACCGTCCCCTGCTTCCCTTGGGCAAAGTCGGCGAGGTTGACGGCGGTCTCCACGGCATCCCCACCGGTGACGGTGAAGAAGATCCGCGCGTGGCCCCGTAGGCCGCCGGGCAGCACCCCCTCGAGCTCCCGCAAGAAGCGGATACGGGCCTCCGTCGGCAGCTCGAGCGCGTGCCAGATCTCGTGGGACTGGGCTTCGAGCGCCGCGACGAGGCGGGGATGGCGGTGTCCGAGATTGAGCACGGAGATGCCCGCCACCCAATCGATGAACCGGTTCCCGTCCACGTCCTCGATGGTGGCGCCCTGGGCGACCTTCGGGGCGATGGGGAAGTAGTGCGGGTAGCCGATCGCGTCGGTCTCCAGCCGGGCCTGCTCCGCAAGGAGCTCCCGGGAACGGGGACCGGGCGGAGGGACGACGATGTGCGGGGCGTCGGGGAAGCTCAGCCAGTCGCTCTTGGACGTCACGGAAAACCTCGCGTGGCGAGGCTCTCTCCCGCATATCAAGGCTCGGCCGACAGCGGCTCCGGCAACCCACCCTGGTGGTCTGGCATACCTTGGACCGGACCCGCTGTCCGGTCCCCGGGGCCCGCCCTCGGCCGTTAGCTCAATGCGCGACGCAAAGGACTCAAACGACCGCCCGACGGGCGACGAGCGAGATCGCAGCCCATGCGAGGCCGACAGTGGTCATAGCGAGCGACCACGGGGCTCAAGAGTGCCATGCCACAGCGCCCTCAGAGATGAAACAGGGCAAACCCAACGAAGGCCCCACCGGCCAGCATAGAGCCGAGGGCGATGTCGGTGGCCGCGTAGCGTACCATGGGCCCTCGAAAGTTTCGTGGGCCGTGAAGTGGGGTGCACCGGTTTACATAGTCGTGTCTTTCCAACAGACGGGCACTCCGCTCAGCCGTCGTATTGTCCGCCGAACGAGCCACCGGCCGGCAGCTTCCCTACCGCCCCTTCAACGCTGTAGCCGGACCACCGACAGACCTAAGCACGGCGGCCTATCCTCCGGGCGGGATTCCTATGACCGGAGCACTACCCTACGTAGACACCCACCTTCACTTGAGTCGCTGGTGGCGAGATATCAAGGCCACCGGATACCGGCCCGACATCGACTACACGCTGAAAGGCCTCCTCCATGAGATGGATGCCGCAGGGATCGGTCACGCGGTCCTCATCCAGGTCAACGACGCCCCCAACGTCTGGGATGGGTTGGCGGAGGCCCGGGGGATTGTGGCCGATAGCGCCGGCCGTCTTCGGCTGGTCTCGACCGTGGACCCGACTAAGGGGGCGGAGGCGGTCGCCGCCCAGATCGCTCTCTGGGAGAAGACCCCGGAGCTAGCGGGAATCAAACTGTTCCCCGGCTACAACCCCTTCTACCCTCACGACCGCCGGCTGGACCCGGTCTACGAATACGCTCACCGGCGCAAGATCCCAATCCTGATCCACACGGGCGACACGATGGACAACTGGGGGCTGGTCAAGTACACCCGCCCAATCGAGATCGACGAGGTCGCGGTCCGGTTCCGGGACGTGCCGATCGTCCTCTGCCATTTCGGGAACCCCTGGATCGACGAGGCCGCCGAGCTCGTCTACAAGAACCCGAACGTCTACGCGGACATCTCGGGCCTGCTCGCGCACCCCTCGTACCCGCTCTTCGACCGGATGATCGACCTCTGCCGGAAGCGGGTCTTGGAGGGAATACTCATGATCGGCTCGGCGGAGCGGGTCCTCAACGGTTCCGACTGGCCTCTCATCGACCTCAAGGTCCAGGTCGGGCTTGTCAACTCCCTCGACCTCCCCCCACGGGACCGTGCCGCGATCCTGGGGGGGAACGCCCGCAGGCTCTTCGGCCTCCCTGAGGCAAGCCCGGTTCGGACGGGGTCGTCATGAGCCGACAGGGGCTCGTCTTTACGACCTGAAGGGTGGTCCCAGCCACCCAGGGGACGGTCCGATGGACGGCGACGAGATCCGGAAGGTGGTCCGGGAGACGAACTACGTCACGTGGCGGCGGCAGGGAGGATGGGACCCGCTCGTGGTGACCCGGGCCGAAGGATCTCGATTCTGGGACGCGGCCGGGAAGGAATACCTCGACTTCTCCTGCCAGCTCGTCGCGACCAACCTAGGCCATGGGAACGCCCGCGTGGCGGAAGCGATCGCCTCCCAGGCGAAGACGCTCGCCTATGCCGCTCCGAGCTTTGCGACCGAGGCCCGGGCCCGCGCGAGCCTCGCGCTCATCGAGGTGCTTCCGAAAGGACTCAACCGTCTCTTCTTCGGGACCTCGGGCACCGAGGCGAACGAGGCCGCCCTGAAGATCGCGCGCGCCGTGACGGGGCGCACGAAGGTCCTATCCCGGTACCGTTCGTACCACGGCGCGACTGCGGCGTCGATTTCGGTCACGGGGGAGTTCCGCCGGCGCTCGATCGAACGACTTCAGAAGGTTCCGGGGTCGGTCTTCGCGCCGGATTGCTACTGCTACCGCTGCCCGTTCGGCCTAACCTACCCCGACTGTGGGGTCGCCTGCGCCGAGTACGTCGATTACCAGCTCACCCACGAAGGGGATGTGGCCGCGATGATCCTCGAGCCCGTCGTGGGGACGAATGGGGTCCTCGTGCCCGTCCCGGAGTACCTGCCCCGGATCCGAGAGATCACGAAGAAGCACGACACCCTCCTCATCGCCGACGAGGTGATGAGCGGCTGGGGCCGCGTCGGCGAATGGTTCGCGGTCAACCACTGGGGCGTCGTTCCGGACATACTGACGACCGCGAAGGGGATCACGGGAGCCATGATCCCGCTCGGGCTCACCGCCACGACGGCAGCGGTCCACGACGCCTTCCGCGAGAACTACTTCCCGCACGGGCACACCTACGAGGCGCACCCGCTCACCCTCAGCCCGGCCGTGGCGGCGATCGAAGAGTACCGTCGCCTGAACCTGCTCGAGAAGTCCCGGAAGGATGGGGAGTACCTCCTCTCCCGCCTCAACGAGATGAAGGGACGTCACCCATCCGTCGGGGACGTCCGGGGGATGGGGCTGTTCGCGGCCGTCGAGCTCGTGAAGAACCGCACCACGAAAGAGCCGTTCAACACCCAGGACGACAAGATGGCGGGCCGGCCCTTGCTGATCGAACAGGTCACAGGCGCGATGATGAAGGAGGGGGTATTCTGCATCGGCTGGGTTTCCCACCTGGTGATCGCGCCGCCGCTGATCATCACGCGCGAGGAGCTGGACCGCGGCCTGGCGGTGCTCGACCGCGCGCTCTCGGTCGCGGACGCGAAGGTGAGCCCTTCGCCCGCGACCTAATCGAACGGACGACGGTCGTCAGAACCAGCGCGAGGTGACGACCTTCTTCCGCGTGTAGAACTCGATCCCGTCGCGCCCGGTGGCGTGGAGGTCGCCGAAGAACGACCCCTTCCACCCTGCGAACGGGAACGGCGCGACCGGAGCCGGTACTCCGATGTTGATCCCCAGCATCCCCGCCTCGATCCGGTGCGTGAACTCGCGGGCCGCCTTTCCGCTCTGCGTGAAGATCGAGGAGGCATTGCCGAACCGGGACCGGTTCGCGATCTCGAGCCCTTCGTCGAGCGACTTCACGCGGATCACGAGGATGACGGGGCCGAAGATCTCCTCCTGGGCGATCGGCCACTCGGGCTTGACGTGGTCCAAGAGGACGGGCGCGACAAAGAAGCCTTTCGAGTTCGCGGGGACGTTGCCGCGAGCCGCAAGCTTCGCACCCGAGGCCAGGCCGTCCTCGACCCACTTCAGGATCCGGTCCCGGTTCTCCGGGCGGATCACCGGGCCCATTTCGGTCTTGGGGTCGTTCGCCGGGCCCGTCACCAGCGTCCGGACACCCTCGGCGAGGGCCTCCACGAGCCGGTCCCCGCCCGGTTCGACCGCTAACGCGATGGATCCCGCGAGGCAGCGCTCCCCGGCCATGCCACAGGCGCTCGCGATGATCGCCGACACCGTATGCTTGAGCTCGGCGTCCGGCATCACGATCATGAAGTTCTTGGCACCCGCGAGCGCCTGGACGCGCTTTCCGTGGGCGGAGGAGGTCGTGTAGATGTGCTTCGCCGTCGGCGCCGAACCGACGAACGACACCGCGTCGATGCCCGGGTGGGTCAGGATCGCGTTGACCGCATCGAAGTCGCCGTGCACGACGTTGAACACGCCGGGGGGGAACCCGGCCTTCTCGAATAGGGCCGGGAGAAGCGATGGAGAGAGCGGGTCTCGCTCGGACGGCTTCAGGATGAACGAGTTCCCGCAGACGATCGCGAACGGGGTCATCCACATCGGGATCATTACCGGGAAGTTGAACGGGGTGATGCCCGCCACGACGCCGACCGGTTGCCGAATCAGGGTCGTGTCGACCCCCTTGGCGACGTTCTCCGAGAAGTACCCCTGCATCGTCGTCGGGGCTGAGGCTGCCGCGTCAATCGCCTCGAGGGCGCGGAAGACCGACCCGCGAGACTCTTCCATCGTTTTCCCCTGCTCCCGGGTGATCGAGCGGGCCAGCTCCTCCGTGTGCTCATCCATGACATGACGGAAGGCGAGCATCAGGCGGGCCCGGTCCGAGATTGGGACGTCCCGCCACGCGAGGTACGCTTTGCGCGCCGCGCGGACCACGAGATCGATGTCCTCGGCGTTCGACCGGGGCACATGGGCGATCACCGAACCATCCGAGGGGTCGAAGACGTCGAGCCGTCCGGTCGACCGGGGGCGCACCCACTTTCCGCCGATGTAGTTCTCTAGCTCGATTACGTCGGACATGATCTCTAGCCGCTCCGTGCCCAAGGGGGTTTTGAACGTGGCGGGGGGGTGTCCCTTGACGGCTAACGACTCCCTTCGTCGGAGGCTATTTGTAGCCCCCTCCGACTGCAATCGCCGTCCGGAGCCCCTTGTGGGGTTTTGGGCAGGAGTTGTGGTATGGCAGACCCTCGTTTCGAGGCGGCCTATGCCGAATATGAACGGCGAACCCCCAAGTCACGGAAGCTTTGGGAGGAAGCCCGAAAATGGAGCCCCCTCGGGGTCCACTCCAATTACCGGTTCTTGGACCCGTACCCGTTCTACGTGAACCGGGCCAAGGGGGTCCACCTCTGGGACGCCGACGGCAACGACTACCTCGACTTCAACATGGGATTCGGCTCGCTCCAGAGCGGGCATGCCCACCCGAAGCTAGTCGAGGCGTTGAGCCGCCAGCTCGAGAACGGCAGCATCTACGGTTACGAATGGGACCGGACCCCGGAGGTCTCCGAGCGGGTCTGCCGGCGCTACGGGATGGCCCAGGTCCGGTTCAGCACGACCGGCCTCGAGGCGACGCACCACGCGACCCGGTTCGCGCGAGCCTACACGAAGAAGCGGTACATCCTCAAGTTCGAAGGGTCGTACCACGGCTCGCACGACACGCTATTGGTCGGCGTGAAGCCGCGCCTTCAGGTCGCCGGGCCTCACGACCACCCGAAGTCCGCACCCGCCTCCCCGGGCATCCTTACGGAGGTCTCGGAGAGGACCCTGATCGCCCCCTTCAACGACCTCGAGTCCACGCGGAAGATCGCGCTCGAGCACAAGGACGACCTGGCGGCGATTATCGCCGAACCGATCCCCATGAACATGGGGTTCATCCTCCCGGACAAGGAGTTCTTCCCCGGCCTGCGCGAGCTGTGCAACCAGCTAGGCACGCTCCTCATCTTCGACGAGATCAAGACCGGCGCGAAGTATCCTCACGGGGCGGCGGGCCGTGTCGGGGCCAAACCCGACATCATCACGCTCGGGAAGTCGATCGCCTGCGGCGTCCCCCTCTCGGCCATCGCAACCGGACCCGGCATCCTCGACGAGGTCGGCCCGCGCAAGGTGGCGCACGCCGGGACGTATAACTCGAACCCGCTCTCGATGGCCGCCTGCATCGCTTGCCTCGATTACATCCTCACCGACGAAGCCCTCGAACGCTCCACCCGCCTCAACATGCGGCTCGCGAAGGGGTACGCGGAGGTGTTCAAGGACGCCGGGGTCACCGCCTTTGTGTCGGCGGACGGCGTCTCGGGCACGGTGTTCTTCTCCGACCACCCCGTGCGGAACTGGAGGGACTTCCTGACGGTCGACGGCGACCGCTCGATGCTCTACTACTACCTCTCGCTCAATCGGAACCTCATCGCGAGCGGGACCGGCCCCGACGAGCAGTGGACGATCTCGGTCCAGCACACAGAAAAGGACGTCGACCGACACCTCGAGATCCTCGGCACGGTCGCCAAGCAGCTCGCGGGAGCCCCGCAGGCCGGAGAGATCGAAGAATCGGTGTAGGACGCCGGCGCGCTACGGGCAGCCGGTCGTCGACCGCCCGCGTCTGGGCCGAACTCGGACGCCACTCGACTCGAGGTCCTACCGGGCTCGGTACGCAGAGTGGCTCCCGGGCGGGCGTTGCTGCGGAAGCACCCTTAAGTCAAGGCGGTGGGCTGGAGCGCGTCGAGGCAACTCCATGGTGGACCCGACCCCTCTCGAATGGTTCGAACAACTACCCTGCTCGGTGACCGTTTGTGACAAGGACTACACGATCCTCTACCTGAACGACCGGTCCGCCGAGGTGAACGCCAGCGACGGAGGCAAGGCCCTCGTCGGAAAGAACATGATGGACTGCCACCCCCCCGAGGCCCAGGTGAAGCTCAAGAAAGTGATGGACTCCGGCCGGCCCAACGTCTACACGGTCGAGAAAAAGGGCGTGAAGAAGATGATATATCAGGCTCACTGGAAGAGAAAGGGACAGGTGGCGGGGCTCGTCGAGATAACGTTCGAACTCCCCAACGACATGCCCCACTTCGTGAGGACCTGAGCACCTCCTGGGGCGTCGGGTCTTCCCATGCCAGTGACGATTCTCATGGACCCGCAGGTGTCTTCCTAGTCCCCGGGACGTTACCTCCCAACCCATGAAAGACGTACCGCCCGCGCAGAAACTCCTGATGAAGAATCGTCGGGTCCGGGTATGGGAGATGGTCCTCCAGCCGGGGGAGGCCTACCCCCTGCACCGTCACCGGTACCCCTACCTATCGATCATGCTCGAGAACGCCTCGGTCGTCATGACGGACCCCCAGGGGAGAGAGGAACGCCTCAAGGTCCGGAAGGGGGACGTGGTGTGGAGGGTTCCACCGGACGACCATTCAGTAAGGAACGTCGGACGGACGAGATTTCGGAATCGATTGGTGGAGCTGGTGGGGTAGCACTGAACACGTGGACTCTCGCCCGGAGGTCATCCACCGGGCGGTCGTGACCGGCCTTGCGTTGGGCTCGTCATCGTTTCGGGGCCAACCGTTCGATGGTGAGGTCCTCGTTCCAGCGCCGACCCCTGCACCGCGCGGTCATGTCGCAACAACTATACCGCTCGATCGGGTTCCGGTGCGCAGCCTCACGAAACCGGTGGGAAAGCAGACCATGGAACAGATCCCCGTTGGCCGCTGGTTGTTCTGGGCCGGCGTTCTGATGCTCGTCGCGACCATCGTACTCTCCGCGGTCTACGGCCAGCAGACCAACCCTCCCTACGGCACCGGGTGGGACTTCCTCCCGGTCCTCGTGACCATAGCGCTCATTCTATTGCTGGTGAGTGTAGGGTTCGCCACTCAGCTCGATTCGGACGCCCGAGATGAATCGGTCGATACTTCGGCCGGAACTCGATGAACGGACCCGTCCCGCCCTCCTTGGGCCGAGCGGGCCCTCACGCGACCGGCAAACGACGGCGCTGGTCGCGCGCTCGAAAGACCGACATTGCCCTGCTTCTCGGCTGCTCGGTCGTCGCCACGGTCGGCCTGCTCGTGTGGACCGGCGTCGTGCCTACCGCCCTCTATCCCTCTAGCCCATCCCGCTGGTCGCTCGAGGTTCCTACGTGCACGTACGCCGGCGAGACATTGCCCTCGGTCCAGCACGCCTTCCCTCTGTGGGCCACCGTTCACGTTCAGTGGACTTCCACGGGCGGGGCTGTTTGGTACCAGGTCTCCGCGAGGGGATTCACTCCGATAGACCAGATCGGGACCAACGGCAGCGGGTCGTTCGTTTCGGACTCCAACCCGCTCGCCTTCTGGGCGATCGACGCGATGCCGCCGAACGGAACCGGCTGCCCCTCGATCCTTGTCACCACGACGGTAAGTTACACGTTGTGAACTATCTGGGGAACGCCGCCCCGAGCGCACGGGCCCCGACGCCACGGACTCGCTCCCAACCCGCCACTGATTGGTAAAGCCCGCGACCTTGACGGCGGCGTAAAGGCCGTATGGTTGGACATTAGGGAAGAGATGCTCCCGGCGGGATGTGAACTATAGTTGGTTCAAAACCCCTGGAAAGTGAGAGTCGGGCGTGCCACCGACCGGCACGAACACTATGCAGGCGGTGTGTGGCTAGACACATGGTAGCTGAGGTTCCGGGTTTCCCAGAAAGATGTGGGCGGAGCAGGAACGGCAGACTATTAGCCATCTACACTCTAACTCACGGCCGTTAGGTTCTTTCCAGGGTGGAGCGAGCATGCGCGAGTTAGCTGAACTCAGAAGGTTGGACCCGGACGCCACAAAGTTCAGTTTAGACCAACTCTGGTCCGTTTTGGAGCACCAAGCAGAGGTGGATCCGCGTTACAAGGTTACCTTCTCGACAATCCACGCGCGGGGGGACTGCGCTGACTTGTTCAGCAGGCCTGAGTCCGAAGAGTTTCGAGTGGTACGGGAACAACACGACGGCTTCTCGCTCTATGATTTGACCCGAGTGATCTCCCGCTCTGACATAGAAGGAGGGAGCCGAACAGTGTCTGGTACCTTCGGCCTGTACAAGGATGAGGCCGAGGACATTTGGACGGCGTTTACCAGCGAAGGTCCCGACTTTCTCAAATCCGGCTTAATTCGATTCGTTGAATCATTCCGTCCCGCCGTTGCATCCATCCATCTAACCTCCGGGCAACTTCGCCACCTCTTTGAACACTTGGAAGACGCAACAGGTTGCCGGATTCTGGTCACGAAGGCGGTTCTATACTCACACCGGGAGGAAGGCGCGATCGACTTCAAGGAACGATCTTACCAAGAACTGTTCAATTTTGCAGAGAGCGAGGACGACTACGTTGACAAGATTGAGTACGAATTGAAGAAGGACGGAGAGACCGTATTCCACGCCTTTACCTCGCGCGACGGAATTAGCTATTACTACGGTGGACAGATTCGATACCTTCGCGACACGTTCTTGCCCGCTCTGGCAGCGGCGACCAGTCGAAATTCTGAGCTGTTTGAGCATCGCGAGCGCGATCTTGCTAAGGACTTGTTGAAACCGCTGGACATCGTGTATGATAGGGACGTGTTCACTTCGGCCGAAGATAACCTTCGTTTGATTCGAGCACTGGCCAATGTGGATCGTTCCGGACTAGCCGTGCTCCACAAGAACCCATATCTCCACGTTTCCTTCCTCGATTTCTACGATGGCGCAACTTTCGACATCTTTGCGACAGGATCAAACCGCATCAGCATCATACCAGGTTACCGAAGCTCGGTCCATGCTCTGTCACGCATCACTGAACAGATCTTCAAGGACTTCCAAGAGGGGTCAATCGAAGAGGAGTCCCAGCCAGAGTACTCGCTCACCGATTTTCTCTCCCAATGAACGATGGCTCCGGAGTCGCGCGAGGACTGCACATCACGATTGTTACGTGAGTTTTGGGATTACGACCAGACCGTTGACGTAGTTTCTTGCTGTCAAGCATTCCTCAATTATCGCCAGAGCGGATATCTGACCTATTTCGACAGATATCCCGAAGTTCCGCCAGCCGGCTTAACTCCGGACTTCACGGCGCTTCTGGGTGACTACGGCTTGGTCGGCGAGGTCAAGCGGACATTTCCTGAGGACGACGATGCGTTTCGAAAGGAGATTGATCAGCTCAAGTCCTACGATGTTCCCCTAACATTCAAGAGCGACAAGGGGGGGACGAGGAGCACTCCAAAAACGCAGGACATCGTGCTGATTCTGTTCTCCCCGTCGAACTCTCTCGAGATTGCTTACAGAATCGGGGATTTCCAGGATCGAGGTGAAATCACGTTCGCGAAAAACCTCGTCCTCCTGGAGGCGATCTATGACATGAGCGGCCCCATCTCCCACTACGTTTTCCGGAAGATACCTGGGGGTAGTCGACCTTTCCGGGACACATCTCTTCCGCAAGAGGCCCGTCTCGAACCCTTTCTTGGTGAGAAGAGGAAGTCAATCAATGTGTATCCCGGACATTTCAAGAGTTACAAAGTCCGCGAGGTATTCTGCAACGACCAACCGCCTCCCTTGTACACTGCCATCTACCTCTGGACCAAGGTGTTCTACTCTCTTCTGACGCCCGAGGAGGTCGAGGTTTGGCGGAGAGGGAATCCGCAAAAATCTGTCCCTGTGAAAGTCGTTCCCAGGGACCTTTCAGCAAGAATCAACTCCGAGCTCATTCCGGGGGGAAACGTTCGCGCAGTCTGGATGCACGCCGCTTTGGAATTTTTGGAAGGGTGCGGTCTCGTCACTATGAGCTCGAAATCCGAGTTCGAAGTCCAGTATCGCAATTTGGCAGGGACTTCTCAGGAATCAGGCTCCGAAGAGGGCGACCGGGCAGTGTCAGGTCGAGTTAAGGAATACGCGACCGTACTTGCTCGACTATTCTGTGAATCGAAGGCTTCAGAACCAACGAAGCCGATGATGCCACCTCCCCCGGGCACTCGGCAGATGAAGCTGACCGAGGTGAAAACGGATCGGGAGGGTACGTCCTGAGACTAACAGAACCATGATTCGCTCGTCCCCTTCTTCGCGGGAAACGAACACTTAAGACCAGCACTTCGGTGCACGTCCAATCCGACAAACGTCTTGGTTTTCATCGACCGCCTCGGGGGAGCAGACCCCCGGAGCGCCTCTTTCTTTCGCGCAGTGCGAGTGCCCGATGCACCGGTGGAGGGGCCGCCCATGACCCACTTTTGCCCGAACTGTTCAACCTAGAGCCCGGGGGCGATCCAAGCACCTGGGTAGTAGTCGGGCTAACCCTTGGGGGTGCGAAAACCACTACGGCGACGCTCTCGGGGGTCTGGGATCGATAGCTTAGTTTGGACCCGTTGTTTTTGGACCAAAGTCGGGGAAGTTGCGGCCACCGACTCATCCTTCGGGAATAGCCTGCCGCCGAGGTTGAGAGGCGGTCGGGCGACTTTACCGGGCATGCCTTTCATCGGACGGGGCCTCTTTCCATCTCCAAGTTTCGTCCCAATGCTTCGGGAGATGGAAGGGTTCATCTCTCACACCAGCATTCGATGGCGGTAGACCGGCAATTTATGACAGAAGGGCTAAAGGTTCGGGAGGAAAACGTAAGTGTGATTCTTTCCGGCCTTCTCGAAGAGCGGGGAGTGCCCAATGTTTCTCTCCTGCAGGTTACAAAGGTCCCCGATATCTATCTGGTATGGAGTGGCACTCGAGTCATCATCGAGACCAAAGAGGAAGGACAGCGTTCTGAACTCACGAAACAATTGGCAGGTCGAATCTCCGAGGGCCTTTGTGAGGTTGCCGTCGGTCTAGAATACCCAACTTCACTTGTCAAAGGAACATTGGTCGCGCCAAGTACGAGCGACATTCGGAAGACACTACAGAAGGTGACTTTCATCTCGCGCGCGATTGCCCAAGGGGGCACAGATCCAAGACTTCTGTTCGAGGAAACGGAGGTTCGCCTCTCAGGGCTCCCCGAGTTGCTTGCTCAAGCAGCCTCGGAGGCGCTACCTGATGCTGATCTAGAGGAGGCGGTTGCAAGAATCAAGGCCGCGGTCGAGGGATTTGTGAGCGGCTCCTCGACGCTCCCTGGGGTCGTCTCAACTGCAGAGAAGATGAGGAGTGTGCTAGAACTTGGGCCATAGCGACAGACAAGTCGCCGCCCTCTCATCGGGTGGATTGATCCTATTCAACGCGGCGGCATCTTATGAACTGATTGCACCCGGTCACGGTCTTGACCCGCTCTCGAAGAGATTCTCGACCTCCGGGGCATGGAAGCCCGCGTTGGATGCGGCTTTCCGGGATGCGTGGAACATCGACTATGAGGCGGTCTTTCATTATGCGCTGAGTGTTCTAGACCTACTACCCTCGGGGCCGGTAACAGAGCACTCTCTGACTGCCATTCTTGACGCAGTCTCCTACGTTTCATCGAGGTCAGGGCTTCTGCGACTGGATTTGGGTGGCCGAACCTACCACTCTGCCTTAGGCAAGGAGCTCGCGAAGTCATTTGCGACGTGCTACACATCGCTCGGGGCCGGCGAATTACTGGCTTGGCTATGCGTTGAAAAGTGGGATGAAGTCGTCGGGGACTTGGCTTGCGGATCGGGGACGTTACTGGTATCCGCCTATCATCGTAAGTTGGCGCTCGCGTTCCTACAAGGCTTTAAAGGCACAGTTGCCGACCTCCATCGTCAGTTCGTTGAAAAGGAACTTTGGGGGCTCGACGCCATGCCCTTTGCGGCGCACCTGACCTTGGTCAACCTCTTGCTTCAGCAGCCTGCATGCATTTTCTCTGATAGTCATGTTTACCAAGTCCCAGTAGGTTCCGGAGGAAGGCTCGGCTCCCTAGACCTCCTGAATGGTCCATCCATAGTTGTGCAGAAGCGCATTGCAGGGCCTGCGATCGCGGCTTCTCGCGCGTCCCTGTCCACTCTCTTCTCTCAAACTAAGTTGGAGATCCCGCGAGAATCTTTAGATGTTGTGATGATGAATCCGCCATTCACGAAGAAGCAACTCGTCACGGAAGTGCTCGACGTCAATCAGCTGAAGGCCGCGGCTAAGAAACTGGGCCCTGGCTTCGCATCGTCAGGCGGATTGCCGGTTCCGTTCGCTGGACTGGGAGACTTGTGCTTGAAGCGAGGTGGAAGATTGGGACTCGTGCTCCCGGCTACCTGCCTCAGCAACGACGGTTGGGGAGCGCTGCGGAGGATGCTTCTCGATCGATACAACGTTGAGCACATTATCTTGAGTTGGGCTGCGGGAGAGCCCGCGTTCTCAGAGAATTCCGAGTACAGGGAGACAATCGTTGTCGGTCGAAAGACCTCGGAAGATAATGGGCAAGAAAGCCCAGCTCGAAAGTTCACGCTCGTCACCCATCTCGACGTTGTCCCGACGTTCGCGGAATCCCGGCAGATAGCCGAGAAGATGACTGATGTTCGCCGGAACCCTGGAGTTATCTCAATTGCAGGCGGAAACACCTTCCCCCTTCAAATCGGCGGTAAGCTAGTCGGGGAAGCAGTAGCGATTCCACAGCACTTGTTATCCGACCTCGAGGAGAATTGGTACAAGCTTACTTCGTATCGCAACCCCAGACTGACCACTCAGTACTTGGCGGACTGTGGCCTCGTTGCGACGGGGAACGCACCTTTCGGATTCGGATTCTCGAAACTCCTGTGCCCGCTAAAGGACCTCGGCCGAGTTGGACTCTTTGTCAAGAGTGTGGGATCCGCGGGCTTCGCGGTTTCGCACTCCCGCCCGGCTGGCCGTTCAATCCCCGTGTTGACAACCACGGACTACACGAAACTAACTCTCTCCGAAACCGATGCCGAATGGCTCTTCGAAGACCCTACACTCGTGGCGAAGGCGAAAACGGGTCAACGGTTTACCCCAGGTACGGGCCTGCTGCTCGTCCCCAGAAAGACCGATTTGTGGTCCTCGTTCAGCGTCGGTGCGATTGTCACCTGGATTGACGCTGGCGGCTCCGTTTGGATACCATTTAGCCCAGAAGATGCGAAGACTTCTGACGGGAAGTCCCTTTCTCCGACCGAGGTCGCGAAAGTACTGGGCGCCTGGCTGCATAGCTCGTTCGGGATGCTGCACCTAATCGCCGAGCGTCAAGAAATCCGCGGCGGTTGGGGGGATTGGCTGACAGAGGGGGTCAGGGAGCGTAGAGTACTGAATCCAAAGAAGCTCTCCTCGAAGCAGGTCAAGGAGGTGATTTCGGCGTGGGACGAAGCGGCCAAGGTGGATTGGCCTCTCCTGCACACCCAACTCAAAGACGCGACGCACGACCCCTTGGCGCCTAGAGCAGTCTTGGATGCCGCTCTAGTGACGATCCTGATTGGACGCACACCTAGTCTTACACCGTTTTACGCGGCGTTACTGCACGATCTTGAGCTGCTTGGATCTCTTATGTCAAAGGCTGCCCATTGAACTACTGCTCTCGCCGTTCCCATCATACCTTCCTCGAGATCGGTCATCGACCGAGGGTAACACCGAGCGACTATCGCATTGGGAGAAGGGGTTCGGTCCGGCTCCTAGGCCAGTATGAGACGACATTGCGCTCAGAGGTGCCGCTTCGAGTGCGCGGGCAACGGTGGTCGCAGCAGTCTCGTGCTTGGCCGGCAGCTCCCAGTAGATAGAGGCGTCTTCCCGCGCATCGCTCGTTCCCCTCTTCGCGAGGAACGAGCGAATGCAGCCCAGCATCCATTACCTAACCGCGGACCGCCCTACCCATCGCGCAGTTGCGACTTCGCGTCGTGCAAGGGGACCGACCCTGCCGGCTATGGGAATGCGCTCGAGTCAGTGACGTCGTCCCTGAGGTTTAAGCATCCGATGACTGATGCCGAGTTCTGATCATGCGTCTTCGACCCCGCATATTCATCAGTAGCGGACAGCGCAAGGACAGCGAAGAACTGTCCATAGTCAAGCGGATACGAGATCGACTTCACAGAATGGGTTTCGATCCATACGTCGCAGTCGAGGAACAAACCCTCCGCGGCTTGGTGGAAAACATCTTCTACCACCTCGAGCGGTCGGAGTACATTCTCTTCATCGACTTTCGCCGCGAGCGGGTTCTCGGTCGAAGCCGACTGAAGGGCGGGACCGAACCCTATCGCGGTTCGGTCTTCTCCCATCAAGAACTCGCGATTGCAACCTTTCTGGAGATTCCCCTCCTCGGGTTCCAGGAGCAGGGCAATCGAACTGAGGACGGGATCGTGAGGTCCCTCCAGGCTAATCTGTACCCCTTCAAACATTCGGAAAGGCACAGACTCCCGAACTTAGTTGAAGCGAGGGTTCGAGAGCGTCTCGAGGCTGAGACCTGGAGTCTAGGCTGGCGGAGGGAACTGCGCATTCAGCATGAACCCTCTCTTACGAGTGAAGCATACGATGCCCAGCTCCAACGACCAACGAGGTGGTTGCACTTTCTCCTTCACAATCTCGACCACCGGAAACCGGCTTACGATTGCGTGGCCTACACAACCGAGGTTCGCAACGTCGCGAGCGATGTCCGGAGGACGCTTCCCCTCGTCGAGATGAAGTTTCACGGAATCATTCAGCCATCTGTCATTGTCCCGCCGAAGGAGAGTCGACAATTCGCGGCGCTCCGTATCGTCAAAGAAACCCCCCCGTGGGCGATCATTGCCTTCAATCCGTTGATTGTGGACTTTACTGGCTTCATGAACGACTTCCGGATTTCTGAACCTGGGGATCATGACATTCGAGTTGTGGCGTACTCTCGCAACTTCAATCGCGTCGAAGCCCGTTTCCGATTCCACCTCGCCGATCGAGCGGAGGAATGCACTTTGAGGCCTCTTCCTGCCTCAAGCACCCCCGCTCGCTGACCCCGATAAATCACGCCGGCAGGACTCGCATCGCTCGTTCCCCTCTTCGCGAGGAACGAGCGAATGCAGCCTAGCATCCAGTACCCGACCGCCGAACGCCCCGCGCCGACCGAACACGGAGCCCCCCGCCTCCGCACCGTAACAGGCAACAGGTTTCCCCGAAAATGTCAATGCGGGTGCGGCCGCGAGATCCCGCGCGACCCGGAGATCCGCCTCGTGGTGGACTTCGGGGCGACCCGACCGTACCCTGCCTACCTGCGCGAGCACTCGCCCGACTTCGGGAGCTACCGCGGTCCGTCCCGCGACCGCGTCGACCTCGTGTCCGTCCCCGGGTTCGTCCCGGCGAGCGCGCTCCTGGCCAAGCCGGCCGAGTCGAAGCCCCCGGTCGAGCTGGACTTCACAACCGATCCCGCCCACTCGGAGGCGGACGCCTCTCCGAGTGTCGAGGCAGGCCGTCCCTGGGCCTCCGGGCAGCTCGTCTTCAATGCGGGCTCGTTCGAGTCCGCGCGCAGTGGGTTCGCGGACTACTCCAGGGACGGCGAGACGGGCGAGCAGCTCCGGACGCGCGTGAACCGGATCATCCTCGAGGACCTCGAGCAGAAGGTGCTCGCGCTCCGAGCGCTCCACGCGAAGCTCCGGGACATGGACGCGGGAGAGTCATTCGCGGGGGTCGTCGCGCGATCGCGGCCGGCTTAACCCGTTCCCCGGGGGTCGCATGTTCGAGTTCCGCCTGCGCATCCTGGATGTGCGGGAGCGCGACACCGACCCCCCTTCCTTCCTCGGCATCGTGGAGGGGTTCCCCGAGGTGCTCGTCCATGCGACCTCCCGCGATCAGACGGAGAAGGACCTCGTAAACGCGCTATGCGAGCATCTCAAAGGACTACAGGACCGGGAGGCGACGCGGATCGACTGGGATGACTTTCCGACCGTGAAAGTTGTACGGCTCTGCCTCGGGCCTGGAGAGTAACTCTATGGAGGCCCATCTGCTTTCGTGGCCGGGCCTTCCGAATCCACTTTGTAGCAGAACCCGTTCCCCCGCTCATGGCCGAGAAATGGTTGCACGTCGACACGGACAACAGCTACATCGAGCTTGGAAACAAAGGCGTCAAACTGAATCTGTGGGACGGCGAACATGTATTGGGTGAACTGCGGATTCGTAAGTCCGGAATTGCCTTTTCCCCCAAGAAGCGAGGTGGGCCGTACTACACCTGCTCTTGGGCAGACTTGACTAAGAAGCTGGACCCTCCGTAGCTCGAGGGGGCATAGCGTAGGTTCCCGGCTGGCCGTGAGCGACGAGCGCACTCGCACCGAAAGTTACTCCGCTAACAGCCGCCGGGTAGCTCGGGAACCGGGGCCCTCGCGGTCCACAACGCGATGGGAGCAGGAACACCGGCGACCCTGCAAGTTGTGTGAGGGGACGGGGAGGAAGGGAAGGCGTCAGAACAAGCCCTGCAAACCGTGTGAGGGAAAGGGTTGGGTCCTTCGATGAGACGACCCCCCCTCAGTGGTAATTCATGTTGATCGCTCGGAAGGCCCTAGGGGGTGACCCCGCGGATTCCCAAGGCATGTGGTGGTCAGGACTGATAGCCGCGGAGTTCGAATCTTTTCAGGAGAATCGGTTTAACTTGGTGGCAGAAACGACCGTCACACCCATCGGATTCAGGAATGAAGCAGGCAAGCCGCCGCAGTTGGTTGAATTCGATAACGTGGCGTTCAAGTTCACCTTCTCGGAGCCCGACTACTGGAAGGCAATCGCCCGACTCCACTTCACGGTCCAGAGGTTGCGGAGCTACCTCGCCGTCGTCGCTGCGCAACCCGTCTCGATGCGATATCTCCTTGTGGGCGACCGCATCCTGGCTTCGGGCGTCTTCGACACGGGAAGCGTATTCGGGCTTCGCCGCATCCCGGGACTTGAGGAACCGTTCCGATCGCTTGAAACAGCGCAACAGTCCGCCCGTAACGTCGTGCAGAACTCCCGGTTTGCAGACCACTTGATGGACGTGATCGAGGAAGGCTCGCCACTTGACCGCGCGCTTACCCACGCCGGCAATGCGCTCTGGGTGGTAGACGAGCTCGATGCTTTCCTCCACAGCTGGCGGACTATCGATGCAGTCTTCGCCATCGAGACTCAACGACTGTTGAAGCTCGGCCGTGGACAGTCGCAGCCGAGCAACAACCAGTTCGCGAAGGGGGTGCTCGACAGACTCGACTGGGACGAATCGGAATCGGACGCCAGGAGGAATGTGTCTGAGCGATCGCGAATCGGCTACACGGTGTTCGAGCATCTTGGTCTCGACCTCTCCGAAGACATTGACGACCTTGCTCGAGTTCGGCGGGCGCTCGCGCATGGCGATGTCTCGTTCGAAGAGTTCCAACTAATCGTGAACAAACTCCCTCGCATGCTCGCAATCGCCTACCGAGTAGTTTGCTCCGCCCTGCTTCGGCAGGTGGCGGAGGCACACGGCGTAGTCGAGGTCCTGCCGACCACGGGCATCCCACCTGCTCGAATCGAGTACGAGATGGATCCTGAGATGACGAAAAGGATCCGTCAGGCGGCCCGCGAAGAGTACGAGCGTCGTAGGGGTACACATCCCTCTGCGAACGGGGTGGGTAACTAAACCCTTAATCTGTCTCGCGCCAGCTGACGGGCGTGGCAGCCAACGTCGTCCATGTTTACGCGGCGCCGCTCATCAACTTCGACGGTGGAAGCGGATCGGGCTTCTCGCTCACTGACCGCGTCCAGTTACGACCCCTTGCAGAATTCGAGAGAGTCTTGCTACGGGCCCAACTCGAGGCAGGCATCAGGCCGTACGACGTTCCCCTTTGGGCGGCCCAATTGCCGTCAGGATGGGCACTCACCACGCGTTCCGTGTGGCCGAGCACCGATGTAATGGACCTGATTCGACCGCAGAGCGATCTTCGCAACGCCCTTCGCGGCCTCCGTCTCTTCCGACCACAACCCGTGGTATTCCCCTCTATTGCTTTCTATCCCGAGAACGGACAGAGGCTCTCTGGCTCCATGACTTTCACCGAGTTTCCGCCCGGGGGGTCTCTTTCGTACTGGTCAGGCGCGGCTGACCGGCCCTACAGACTGAGCCCGGTCGAGCAGACCGAGCTGACCAACTTCGCGCGGAAGGTCTTCGATCTCGCCGCGAAAGAATTGCGCAGCTCGTTCGGCGTTGCCTTCAACCGAATCGATGGAATGTATGGTCATTTCCAGGAAGATAGCCGGATTTTTGATGCGGTGATTGCTCTCGAAGCGATTCTTCTAAAGGACACGGAAGACGATCTTTCGTACAAGCTGGCCCTTCGCGGCGCCCATCTTCTGGGTACATCAGAACCCGAGCGAGTCGGTCTGTTTGACCTGTTTCGCAAGGCCTACAGGAAGCGGAGCAAGATCGTTCACGGGGCAACCAATGTCCCACCTGAACCCAGCGCCTCCGAAATAGTCGATCTTGCAAGGCGGGTCCTCAAACGCTTCGTCGAGTTGTCGGGCGAGATAGATCACAGGGAACTAATACGGCAGTTAGACGTCGCAGCTCTTCGTGGCGATGGAACTCCGCGGACAGAATGATCCTGCCGACAGTGCGCTGAATGTAGTCCCGTCATGGGCCGCGTGAAGTCACAGCAAAGGAGGGGGGTGGTTCGGGCCAACATTCACATTCCGTTCCGGCCCCTCCAAGATGCAGATGACCCCGCAGCCACGACACATCACCTGGCGGTAGATCACGGAGGTTACCGCGTTCCGACGGGTCAGGTCGACCAATGTGCCGCAGGTCCGGCAGGTCGGATTTGGTTCCATGCTCCCATCATCGAGGTGAGAGGAGATGGACCAGGAGGTGGGATCTCGAAACGGGTGGATGATGCGGCACCGTCAGCGAGCGTCGGCCATCCTCGGTCTCAACGGTACCAGAGGCAGACTCCGATGAACCAGAGGACAATGCTGACGAGGAACAAGGGCAAAAACCAGCAACCGGACGGCCACCACGAGAGCTTGTAGATCGGCGCCAAAGCGAGCCCAAAGAGGTCGAGCAAGCCGCCTGCAACGATGAGAACGATGCCGAGGATTTGAGTGTTGGAGATCATGTCCTGAAATCTCCCTGATCCCATTGAGTTGGAGGCCCCACCGCTGGTCTCGGCGGTCTATGCATTCTTGGATTCGGTCACGGGTCTGAATTTCCCTAAGGGCACACCGGACAGTTTCCCACGAGCTTCTTTGACTCGACGGTTCGCTCGTAAAACTCGGCGGCGGGAACCCGCACTGCCTCGGCTTCGGTTGAGAGACTCTGGTCCATCTTCTCTAACTCGTCTTGTAGTCTTCGGAGCGAAACGTCGGCTTGCAATTCCGCGATGACCTTTCCACATTTCCCGGCGCGCGGACCACCGTCGTCGCTACTCGAGAGCAAGGTGAGCCCCCCGGAGTTGACGAGGTATCGGGTCTCATCTGGGATGTCCGCGCGCCCATAGTGAATTGCCATCTTCTCGTCGGTGAACGGTCCAAGATCGCGACGGCTCCGAACCCAGTTCCAAAACACCTCCGCGTTGTACCACCTCGGGGCTTGCGGAGTCCCGAAGCCATTCCCCACGGCCCAACCGGGTCCAAACTCACGCGTGAGGGCACTCTCAACTGTGTCGTCGTGGAGACGGTTGAGGGCTTGCCTCATCGCCTGTCGCTCCGCGACGCGGTCTGTGAGGGCCTTCCATTTGGGCCCAAGCACCGAGTCCTGGAGAACGTGCTGCTCGGCGTACCTCCACAACCTGAGTGAGTACACCGATTCGTTTCTATCGGGACTGCTAACGCACAGCCCAGACACCTGGCGGCTCTCGCGCTGCCATAGATCGGGAACGAAGACGAGATTTTGCAGCCAGACCAACGCATTCTCTGAGAGCGACTCGGCGTGCAACTCCATCCGTCGCCGCCGGTCCGCGTCCTCTTGGAGGCCCTGCCTGAATACCTCTGCCAAGAGGGATCCGACGACGGTTAATCCCGCTGCTGCGAGTGGAATCGCGACCAGAACCCAGTCTAGCCCCCCGCCGATCTTGAGGGCAAAATCGATGAGTACGCCAATGATCAGCCCGATAGCAAAGGGCACGACCCACGAGGTAAGTCGGCTCGCCGGAGCCACGTGGATGCAGCCGGTCCGGGGGAGATAAAGCTCTCCCCAAGGAGAGGCCAAATCGGACTCGTTCTGTAAAGAGAGGTCTCGGAGTTGACTCCTTGAATCCTTCCCTAATCACGGGATTCTGTCACGGGTAGGTCCACGCCGGTCTGCCACGGTCCCGCGCGCTGATTGCGGTCCGTCATCGGTCGCGCGCGTCCCACATCAAGCCGGCGGGGGCTCGCTCGGAGCAACCTCGCTCGCCCCCGCGGCATGATGGGGACACGGGCTCGCGTCTCGCTCGGGTCGCTCGCCGCGAGCCCTGCGCGCTCGCTTCGCGCCGATGACCGCAATCAGCGCCGCCAGCGCGACCGAGAGCGACAGCCCCGAGACCGCGAACCCGTTCCCCGACCTGCCCGCGATCCGCGTGCCCTACGCGAGCCTGGAGCCGGCTCGTCCCGCCGGCCCGACCGGTCGCCAGTTCCCGAGTCCCCGCTTCGGCGACTACTCGCGCACGCGGTTCGAGTCGCGGGTTGCGTTCGGCGGCCCGGACGAGGACGCGGTGGGGGTCGCGACCCCTTCACGGCAGTTCACCCTTCTCGAGATCACGAGCGGCCTGCCCGAAGACTCGCGGGAGGCGGACGAGCGCGCCGCGGAGCGGAGGCTGAGTGACCTACGCGGGCGCGTCAAGGCGGCCCGGGCCGCAATCGCCCGCACGCCAGGCGCGGAGGAGGTTCTCCGGCGCGACTGGATCAAGGCGGCTCGCTTCTACGCGAGGTTCGGGGTCACCGAAGCACAGTTTCGGCGTGGAGTTCCTTGCCCCTCTAGCGAGGAGATGGACCCCGCACCGGACGTCATTTCGGACAGAACTTGATAACTGACCGCGCGGATTACCCCCAGTTGCCTCCTATGCTGCTGAGGAGAAACGAGAGTCTCGTCGTGTTTGTCGCGATACCCTTCGCGGTATTTGGCGCCGCGATGATCGCGCTCGGCCTCTGGCTGTACGCCTCTCCCCCGTGGTCCTGCGCGCCTTTCTCGCCCTGCCCCATCGCGCCAAACTACTACATGTTACCAGATACGTTTCTCGTGACAGGGTCTATCCTGCTCGCGTTGAGCCTTCTCATCTTCGTTCCGTCGTTTCTTCGCAACCGACGGAGAACGCGACCGGACTTACATTGAGTTCGCAGTCCTGCCCGCCCGCGTGAAGGCGGCGTGGGCGGTGGTCGCGACCCTCCCGGGCCGGGCCGAGACGCTCGCGCGCGACGGGCGTGATGTGGCGCGACCCGGACGCGGTTCGAATCGAGGGTCGCGTTCGGCGGCCCGGACGATAACGAGGACGCGGAGGATGAACTAATCGCGACCCCGACGCGGAGGTTCTCTATCCTGGAAACCACCAGTGGGCTGCCTGACGATTCCCGCGAAGCCGATGAGAAGGAGGCGGAGCGGCGACTCCGCGAAGTTCGCTCACGCGTCAAGCTCGCACGCGCGGTCGTTTCCACCACGCCCGGGCTCGCCGAAACCCTAGTCCGCGACTGGCAAAAGGCGGCGAGATTCTACACGCGGTTCGGCATAACGGAGGCCCAGTTCCGCCACGGGGTCCCGTTGAGTGCAACCGACGGAGCGGCTGAGTCGCCGTCGACTTGAAGGCAGAGTTCTGAATGGGGTGTGCTTGGATGAGCGGTCCTCCACCGACTCAGTACTTCGACGTAAGGTCCATCAATGAGACTCTGGACCGGCCCAAGCGGCGAGATCGATCGGTAGCCGTGGCCTTCACGGCTTTCTGCTTGGGTCTTATCGTTTATGTTCTACTCGACGACATTCCGAGGGCCATCAACGGATCGCTCACGGGCGACCAGTGGTTCTTCCTAATACTTTTCACTGGGGGCCTGACATGGATTCTCGTCATTGCGATCCGCGGCCTATCTCGCAAGCGCCGGGGCGCTCAATCGATATCGATTGATTCCAACGGAATCGAGTTCGAGCTCCCCGATCGCAACCCGATTCGGCTGAACTGGAACGACCCTTCGTTCGAATTGGAGCTCCAGGATCTGAGAAACGTCGATCAGCGGATGCTCTCGACAACGATTCAGTTCTTCGTGGTCGCCGGCGGAATCCAATCCGCGCTTACGCGGGAGGCTTTCGAGGCTCTGATTGCTCAGGCCAAGTTACACGGGCTGACGGATTCCGTTGGCCCGCCGACCCATTGGTTCGCCCCTTCGCGAGCAATCTACCACACGATACGGCGGGAGCGGGAGCAAGGCCAGACCCGCTGACTCTTGCGGGTCCTCCCCGCTCGCTCCGCCCCTTCAGAGGGTCAGGAGGGGGCCGAAGTAAGTTCCCGAAACGTTCGCCAGGACGCAGGCTGCTACCGTGCAGCCGGCTCCGAACATGTAGGTTCCGCCCAACGAGACGAAAGTTCCGGACCCGCTAGTCCCGTTGCCTTCATAGGCGACCTGATTGGCCGAACAACTCACCACGAAGAAGACTATCGCTGAAGGAGCGGACCAGTGGAAGCTTACCGCGCCTCCCTGGGCTATGCCGATTCCCGTGCAAGACCGGTAGGCGTCTGAGATTGCCACACCGTTCATCGAGAACGAGTGGGGCACCGGCACCAGAACCAAGAACAGAAAAATCGCGACCGCGACTCCCACGGCAATGCCAATGGCGAGTATCCGTCGCCGCTTGGCCAGCATGCTCTTAGACGGACATGTACATCATGCGTCGATCGGGCTTAAGAAAGTCGATAGCCGATTCGTCTTTGCTGGTCCGCGGGTCCCTCCCACTCGCTTCGCTCGTGGGCCCCTCCCGCGGTGCAGAACGGACCGCCACGGGTAAGCTGAGATTCGCGCTCATGATACTCGTGAATCGGAAGCTGGTCGGGGCGCTTCTCGCGGTCGCGGGCGTCGTGTTGATCGTGGTTGCACTCCTGACCGCCTACCAGAATTGTCCAGCGTCGACTTACAACGGGACAGGACCGCCGCCCCCCACTCCTCCTTGTACGGGGCACTACTCGTGGACCGCGTTCCCCCTCCTGACTTTCGTGGTCGGTATCTTGCTCGTGCCATCAGGTGCGATCGTCGCGTTTTATCGCCGCGGGTAAGGTTCGCCAAATCGCCGTCTCGCCCTTTCTCCCTCTCCTTGCGAGGGAGAAAGATGCGAGAGGGCATCTCGAAAGATCATCCATCGGGGACGAGTTCGCGGATCGTCTGGAGCGGCGCCATCCTGGTGACGATCGGCCTTTCGGTTCTGCTCTTGGCGGGTGAGTGGTTCGCCGCCTTCGACGCCTGCCTCGCGAACCCGACCTGCGTTCCTCCAAGTTCCGGGTCAACGTTGGAGAGTTTCCTCGCGCTCATGGTCATCGGAATCGGGATCACGGTTGGTGGTGCGATGATCACCATGGTTGGATTCCGCTCCGGACCGAGTGGCATGATGCCTTCCAAAACCCCCTTTCCCTAATCAGTCGGTCCGGACCGACCATCGGTCCGGGTGTCGGTACTCTCGTCAGTGGCGCCTGCCTCCTTCCCGGACCGGTCGACTGGGCCGTCTGGCCCCGCGTCCCGAGTCGGTCCGGAGGGTCGGTCCGGTCCGCCGGCCGAGCTACTCAGTCCTGCGGTGTCGTCAAAGGAAGACAAGTCGTAAAGATGCGGACGCGACTCGCCCACCCAGATCCTCCTGCTCTTCACGCCCAGGGCCCCCAGAACCGTTCCAATTCGCCTCTCCGAGTACGGTCCATTCTCGGATGGAGGGAGTCTACGGAGGATCTCGCTGACGGTCGCTTCCCGAATGCCGCCCGAGATCAACCCACGGACAACCCGCTTTGCCTGTTCTATCAGGGGGTCAGTCGCTGCGATTGGGGAATCGACCTCCGACAGAGAAGGCGGCTGCTCCCCCTCATCTTCGGTTGCGGGCCCAAATCCGGTTCCTAGTTCTAAGAACGGCCAGACCTCGGTCTCCGGGACCCGATGAGCGTGGAACCCCGCGTCTCCATCCTTCCAGACGAGCCCGACCCCGTCAGGCCAGAGACGCATGCCCGGGAAGGCCTCATCCAGCAACGCCAGGGTTCGCGGAACCGAGGATCGCTCAGGGAGAACAATCAGCACCCGGAGTCCCGCCTGTCGGGCCTTCTTGACGTTCCGGATCAGCTGACCCGTGGCCTTGGCGAGGGTCGAACACTCAACCTCGACATTGTAGGTGGACCCTCCCCACCGGAACTGTCCGTCTGGGAGGAGGATCCCCGCGACCTGCTCCGGGACATCCATAGCGATCCCGCGAGCCGCGAGAAACATCGCGAAGTCGGTGACCGTCTCGACGTGCTCCTCGCCTTCGTTCCGGCGAGCCTGAAGCACCTTGAGGTGGACGTTACCCCGGGCGGTCAGGCGGAATCTTCCGTCTGTCAGGTCTCTTTCGATGTCCCCGGCGGCCACGGACCACGCGATCGCGCCATCGAGCCGATCACCTGGCAAAGGCGTGTCGTTCGCCAGCTCCTCGCGGGTCCTGGGCTGCGTGGAGAGAGCCTTCAGCAGCCCCTCGGCCTCCACCTGACCCACGAGCCAGGGGGAAGCCTCCGAGTCCTCCGGCTGCGCGTATCTTCGCGAGCTTGCCGTCACGACGTCCCGCAGGTCGTTCGCCTGCAGGTCTGGAGGAGGGCTGGGGCGCGTCTGCAGCTTCAGAAGGTCGCCCGACACGGCCATCGCGACCTCAAAGGGCCGGAGCCCGTCCACGAGGTCCTGGGGCAGCCAGCCGTGGGTCTCCCCGTTGACGATCTTCCACGCGTCGTCCATGTCCTCCGTCCCGAGGGAGAAGAGGAGCCAGACGTCGACGTTCCCAAGGAGGGCGGCCCGCATCCTCGGTGCCACCCGGTGGAGATACTGGGTGATGGCCACGACGTGAAGGCCGAACTTCGCCCCCTCGCTCAGCATGTCCGCGAGGGCCGGGACAGCATAGTTGTGAACCTCGTCGAGGACCAGGTAGACCGGCCGGTCCGGCCGTCCGCTCCGCTGAACGGCGGCCCAGAGCTGGGTGAGGTAGATTGCCCCGAGGAAGTTCGCGCCGTCCGCTCCCAGGGTGGCCTTGGAGAGGTTCAGGAGGAGCAGCCGGTGTCCGAGCAGCCGGTCGAACGAGACCGCGTGGCTCCGCTGGCAGAGCGCGATCCGCAGGAGCGAGTTGGTGGCGATCTTGCCGACCTTGTCGAGCGACGACATCGTGAAGTTGTAGTCGAGGCGAGGGAGGTGGTGCTCGAGGAAGTCCCGCAATGGTCCTGGAGGGGCGGACTTGACGAACCGTTGCAGGGCCTGCTTCGAAGAGAGGATCTGGTAAGCATCGACCAGGTTCGAGCCGGGCGTCAGCGCGAGGCCCTGCACCAGCGCGCGCAGGACGAGCTCGGCCCGGCCCCCTATGCTCTCCTCCCCCCAGGCGCTCCGGATGGCGGCGAGAAGGTCGCCGGCGAGTGCTTCCGACCAGCGATCGCGGGCGGAAGGCGCCTCGTTCGCCCGCTCCGGCGGCAGGAGCAACGAGAGGGGGACCGAGACCATGGTCGCGTCCCCCTGCTGGAAGGTGGCGTGGGCAGGGTCGACCTCGACGGTCTCCGAGGCGATCTCGCGGGGAAGACGCGACACGATCCCGTCGACCAGCGTCCCGGTGGGTTCGATCACGACGACGGTGGAGTCAGGGTGCTTTCTCAGCGTCTGGAGAACGAGATTGAGGGCGAGCGTCGACTTTCCCGACTGGGTCCTGCCCAGGATGGCGACGTGGTTCCATTCTCGCGGCAGAGCGACCCGGTGAGTGCCGCTGACCCCTACCACCAACCGCGCATCGGTGCGGGAGTCGGGTGAAGAGGACGGGCGCAGGACGAGTTCTGGTGCCGGCTGCCCCCGGGGCGCCCCGGCGTAGGAGCATTCGGGGTGGTGAGTCGCCCAAGGTATGCTAAGCAGGTGCGCGAGTTCCGTGCCGGAAACGTTCCGACGGGCCTTCCTGCTCGAGAATCGGCGGAGGTCGTGGTTGGCCAGAGCCGCGTGGAATCCCCACTCCGCCTTGGAGCGGATGACCTTCCACCGCCTCCAGGGCACTCCCCCGGTGGTTGTCCACTGTCCTAGCCAGGCACCGAGCGCGGTCAGGCCCTCCTCTGGCTCAGGTCCGGTGACGTGGGCCCGGAGTTCGACGTGATAGGCCGCCTCGGCGCGCCGCGCGTGCATCGCGAACCGGAGCGGGTGGTGCTGGCGCTGGGCGACCGTCTCGTAGAGGGGCGAGAAGAAGCCCGATTCCCAGCCTCGGACCCTTCGGAAGAGGAGCTGCAGGAGCACGTCGTGGTCGCGCAGCGTTCGCGAACCGAGGGTCCGTAGGAGGAAGCTCGCGCTGTCCACCTTGGGTTGGATCTGGATGGGCAGGTGGTGGTGCTTCTGGACGGGAACCGCTCGGGCAAAGACCCCTTCCGGAACGAGTGTCGCGGCGGAACATTCGATCGGCGCACCTCCCGTCAATCGGGGGCGGGTGCTCTCGAGGCAGGCGAGCATCGCCTCGAGGTCCGACGCGGAGCTGGAACCGAGCGAGTATCGCACCCGTCCGGCCGTTTCTCGGTGGATCTCCAGCCAGAACGGGGTCGACGAGGCCCAGACGAGAGGCGGGATATCGGGAGGGTCCTTGGTAGGCGTCGGCAGGAGCAGTTCGCGATGGACGGGAGCGTTGTCCATGCATTCCCGAGCGTTGATCGGGGGTCATAGAACGTCTTGCGCCAACGAATTGTGAACGAAGGGCACCTTCCAGAAGCCGAGTCTCGTCAATGAGCGGGTTCGTCGGATACCGTTTTCCGATGCCAGTGGCTCCAAACTTAGATTAGTTAAGTGAGGAGAGGACTACCCGAACGATGCGCCGAGAACAGAAGGGATCCGCCCGAATTCAAATCTACGGCGAGGATTGCATAGACGGGATCAGGACCCACCTGAAGCCGTCCTCCGTTTCGGTCATTGTCACCTCACCACCGTACAACATCGGAAAGAGGTACAGAACCTATGATGACGGTCGTGACCACACGGTCTATCTGGACTGGATCGCCAGGGTCGCGAAAAGTTGTCTAAAAGCGTTGAGAAACGATGGTTCATTCTTCCTCAACCTCGGTAACAAGCCCTCCGATCCGTGGTGGCCAATCCAAATTGCTTCGCGCGTGAGGGAATCGGGTTTCGTATTACAGAACACGATTCTGTGGGTGAAATCCATCGCGATATCGATGGAAGAAGTTGGGAATTACCCTGGCATGAACGGCGACATAGCGGTGGGTCACTACAAGCCCGTGAACAGCCACCGGTTCGTGAATGGGCTTAGCGAATACGTGTTTCATTTCACTAAGCGGGGAGACGTCAACCTGGACAAGCTCGGCATAGGAGTGCCCTATCAGGACAAGTCCAATGTGACGAGGTGGAGAGCGGGAGGAGCGGACCTGCGTGACCGGGGGAATGTGTGGTTCATACCTTACGAGACCATCCGTGAATCACGACCTCATCCGTGCGTTTTCCCCGTCAAGCTGCCCGAGATGTGTATTCGGCTGCATGGTATGGCCAAAGCGTGTTTGGTCTTGGACCCGTTCCTAGGCACGGGTTCGACTGCCCTTGCCTGCGACAGGCTCGGGGTTAATTTTGTCGGATTCGAGATTGACCCGTACTACGTGAGACTCGCGAAGGCGGCGCTTCAAGCCCAGCGCGAGGTTCGTGCCGAGTTCCAGGCAACCAACCCTACCGGAGCCCAAGTGCCGTGGGAACGCCTGCCCCGGGAGATGGGGGAGTAACTGATTCCGTTATTCAAATCGATAGGCAGATGCCCTGTCTACTTGTCACGCGCTGCCTCCCGTCGGATTCCCTCCAGCACTGGAGCAAGTCGAGATTGAAACCCGCCAACACCGTGATGCTCGGAATAGTTCCGTATCCGCTGGATTTCTGTAGGAGTGAGATCAATCCGTCCCCCGCGGTCGAGCTTCGACTGAAGGTTTCGTAATAGCGAGTTCCAGCCTCCTTCGCCACGTACCGACCGCATTAGCAGACTTCTCTCCTTTGCATCCAGAGTGATCGTCAGTGGTTCAGGAATTCGCTCTCGTACGAGACCCAGAGTGGCTTTGACTTGATGCCGTCGAGCTCGCGTCGTTGTGACTGTTCCGAACCGAATGAGCACCTTGTAAGACGTGGCGCAATTACGACACCTTACTCGATAGCCGCGTAGGCGAAGGTATCGATGACACACATGACATTGGCGAGCTTCCGGTTTTACTCTTCGGATCAGAAGGTCGATTTCGTTCTCACCGAGGGCGGAAGGCGGGGCAACTCTATCCGCGAGCCACCTAGTAATGTCATCGACCTCGTACTCCCCTTTAGCGACTCGAATGGCGAAGTGGACCTCATCAGGCGGATCGCGAGACCATAGCGAGTATCCATTCAATCCTAGAAAGATGAACGCGGACGACAAGCCGGTTCGCTTTTGACCGTCGGCGAAGGGATGGTAGACAAGGATGTCGTGCATGATCGAAGCCGCCTTGTGTAGAATGGTGGGAAAGGGGTCGGTTCCATAGACCTCCGAGTGATGGGCGCGGTCTAGAGCCGAGGCAATCTTTCCTTCGTCGAGAATGCCCAACTCGCCTCCGAAGGTGAGAATCATTCGATCATGAATTCGAATGACTTGGGTAATCGTTAACCAGCGGAGGGTCGCTGGGCTCGGATGTCTTGCCAATTCTGCGTTTATGATTCGTTCCCCCACCGAGAACTGGAACGGTTCGGGAGAGTACGGTATCCGGTCCATCGCCTCCATTTCCGGGTTTCCGAGAATCTCTAGTACCGGAGACCAGGCCATTTTCGCCATCTCGAGGGCCTGCTCGAACGCACTAGGTCGACCCCGTCCACGCGGCACGTTTCGGACACACCTAAGGGTGGAGCGGGACGCTGTCGCGAACTTATGAATCAGCGCCTCGGGCAGGATGCGGTTCGCGCTCTCGTCACAAAGGCGACTGCGGACGCGCTCGGTCGAGCCCAAAAATCGCGACGAACGGCAGATTCCACCTTTCGCCGGCGAGGCTCGCTACTTAGACCCGGGTACACTCGGTCACATCGGTGGCGACCGGGATGGCCCGCGGAACAACCATTTCCAGGGCGGGAGCCCTCACTACTGTCTCCCGGTCGTCATCCCTCGTGCGCTTCGGGGGTGCGGACCTCTTGGTCTCCCTGCGCGAGATGAAGGCGATGGCCCAGAGTCTCGACCCTTCCCACCCTCTGCGGATCCTGGTCCTTGGCGA
>Ga0187884_10000026_pt1 | contig 144952 bp, 127 predicted proteins | sample June2016WEW_20_4_FD_132983 | JGI IMG/M metagenome (GOLD analysis project Ga0187884, IMG submission 132983) | Peatland microbial communities from SPRUCE experiment site at the Marcell Experimental Forest, Minnesota, USA - June2016WEW_20_40 | ecosystem: Environmental > Terrestrial > Soil >...
CCCGACCCACGGTCACCAACTCCATCCGGCTGCTGCAGCTCCCCGTGCCCCTCCAGGAGGCGGTCGCCGCGGGCACTCTCAGCGCCGGCCACGCCCGCGCCCTCCTGGCGCTGCGCGACGAGCATTCGATGCTCCACCTCGCCCGGCAGGCCGTCGACCAGGGGCTCACCGTGCGCGAGACGGAGCGGCTCGTCCAGCAGGCGGCCGCCGGCGCGGGAGCCCTGCCGGGGGCGCCCCGGGGGCGAGACCCGGCCGACCGGCTCTCCCCCGACGACGAGCAGCTCCGGCGCGGCTTCGAGCGGGCCCTCGGCCTGCCCGTGGTGCTCCAGCGCCGCCGCCGCGGGGGCCGCCTCGTCATCGACTTCGCCGGCGACGAGGACCTCGACGCCCTCTACCGGCGCCTGGGGGGCCTGCCGCTCTAGCGCACCGTCCGCTCAGCCGACCGGCCGGTCCTCCTTCCCCGTCAGCCGGGCCTCGCAGGTGGCGATGTCGAGGTTGCTCATGAAGGCCTCGATGTACTTCGGCCGCTCCGCCGGCTTGTAGTCGAGCAGGAAGGCGTGCTCCCAGACGTCCATCACGACCACCGGCTTGAACCCGGCGATGTTGCCGTCCTGGTGGAGGGTGATCCACTGGTTCGAGAGCCGCCCGGTCGCGGTGTCGAGGTAGGTGACCGCCCAGCCGACGCCGCGCATCCCGCCGATGGCGGTGAAGTCGCGCTTCCAGGTCTCGATGTCGCCGAACGACTCGCCGAGGGCCCGGCCCAGGTCCGACGAGCTCGAGATCTCGCCGCCCGCGTCGCGGGCCAGGTTGCCGAAGTACCACTCGTGGAGGACCATCCCGTTGTACTCGAAGGGCAGCCGGCGGGTCAGCTCGTGGTAGGTGGGGGTCGCGATCTCCCCCTTTCCGGCGAGCTCCACGATCTGCTCGGTCAGCAGATTCGTGTTCTTGACATATCCGGCATAAAGTCCGAAGTGGATCTCCAGGGTGCGGTCGGAGATCCCCTGCAGCCCGCTGAGCGGGAACTCCTTGGCCTTGTAGGGGGAGTGGGTCAGGAGAGCCATCTGCGTCCTCCGCCTGGGGTGTGCCGGGGCCGGTGGGCCGGCCGCTGATGGGTCCATTGTCGCAGCGTGGGGGGGTCGGCCGGGCGCCGGGGCGGGGGACGCCCCCCGGCCCGTCGCCACCGCGAGCGCACGCCTCGGCTCGAACCGCCGGGTGACGGCGGTGGACCGCCCCTATAATCGGGCGCGGCGCGAGGCTCGCGCTCCCCACCGCTCTCGCGCGCACCGTGGCGAGGCGGCCATCCCCCTTCATCCACCTCGCCGCGCGGTCCTGCCGCGCCATCCCCGGAGGGCCGTCCCGTCAGCACCAGCCTGGAACAGCCCGCCGCCACGCCCACCCCACCCCCGTCCAGCCCGGAGCCCGACCGGCCGCCCCGGGCGCGGAGCACGTGGGTCCGGGACCTCCTCGAGATCCTGCTGGTCGCCGTAGTCCTCTACGGGATCATCTGGACGTGCATCGAGACGGTGCGGGTGGACGGCGACAGCATGCAGAACACCCTGCAGAACGGCGACTTCCTGATCGCCAGCAAGATCTCCTACTTCTTCGGCAGCCCGGCCCGCGGCGACATCGTCATCCTGGAGCCGCCCCACATGTGCGACGCCACCTCGGCGGATTACATCAAGCGGGTGATGGGCCTGCCCGGCGACAACATCGAGATCGACACCCACACCAACCCGGCGGAGCTGCTGGTCCAGCCGGGCGGCACCGGCCCCTGGGACCGGGTCGAGGAGCCCTACCTCCCGGACGCCTGGGAGCAGGGCCCGGCCTTCCCCACGGTGGGCACGGCCGACGCCGTCGACCAGGTGCTCCGCATCCCCGCCGGGGACTACTTCGTCATGGGCGACAACCGCGACGAGTCCTGCGACTCCCGCTTCTTCGGGCTGGTCTCCCGCAGCCGCATCCTGGCCAAGGCGATCCTCCGGGTCTGGCCGCTGAGCAGCTTCGGAGGCCTGGGGCCGGGGCCCACCCTGGTGGCGACCTCGGCGCCCGCCGGGGTGCCCGCCGCCGGCCTCGCGGGCCTCGTCCTGGTGGCGCCGCCGATCGGGCGCCGCCGGCGCGTCGCCCGCGAGCTGTCACTGCTCAGCCGGGCCGGCCCTCCCGCGCCCTGACCGCCGCGCCCACCCCGCGCCGCCGGCTCATCCGCCCAGCGTCCACGCGGCGACGGCGCTCTCCCAGCTGACCAGCTCCTCCTCCCGGAAGAAGAGCGCCACCTCGGCCTCGGCCCGCTCCGGCGAGTCGCTCCCGTGCACGACGTTGGTGCCGATCGACACCGCGAGATCACCCCGGATCGTCCCCGGGGCCGAGGCCGCCGGGTCGGTCGCACCCATCGTCGAGCGGACCAGGGCCACCGCGCCCGGACCCTCCCACACCATGGCCACGACCGGCGCCGAGGTGATGAAGCGGACCAGCCCGGGATAGAAGGGCTTGGCCACGTGCTCGGCGTAATGGCGCGCCGCCAGCGCCTCGTCGATCCGCATCAGCTTGAGGCCGACGAGGTGCAGGCCCCGGCGTTCGAGCCGGGCGACGACCTCGCCGACCAGGCCGCGCTGGACCCCGTCGGGTTTCACCAGGACGAGCGTGCGTTCCACGGTCATGGGTCCTCGTTGCCCTCCTTGATCAGGTCTCGAGACGATCCACTCTCACACCGCCGCCCCGGTCCGGCTCAGGACGCGCGGGCGAGCGCCTTCTCGAAGCGCTCGGGCTTCGCGAAGGGCCCGATCACGGCTGCCCGCAGGCCGTGGCGGCAGATCTCCTCGGCCATCGCCCTCACCTCCTCGGCGCTCACCGCCTCGATGGCCGCGACCACATCGCCGGCGAGCAGCACCTCCCCCGCGAGCAGCTCCTGCTGACCCAGGAACTGGCTGGTCGCGCCCGTCCCCTCGAGGTGGAGGAGGAGGCGTCCCTTGGCGTACTGCTTGGCCCGGCTCAGCTCGCCGTCGCCCAGGCCCTCGCCACCCAGCCGGGCCAGCTCGTCGACGGCGACGCCCACCGCCTCGACCGCCCGGCGGGGCTCGCAGCCGATGTAGATGCCGAGGCACCCGCTGTCCCGGAGCCTGGCCGCGAACGAATGGACGTCATAGGCCAGGGCCCGCTCCTCGCGCAGCTCCTGGAAGAGCCGGCTGGACATCCCCTCGCCGAGCACGACGTTGAGCAGGTCGAGGACGTGGCGGCGGGGGTCGAGGTACGAGCAGGCGTACCCACCCAGGATCACGTTGGCCTGCTCGGTGCGCTTGTTGATGAAGCGCAGCGCGCTGCCGTGACCCTCCTCGGCGGGTGCGGGCGGATCCGCGGCTGCCTCCCCGAGCCTGCCCACCGACCGCTCCACCAGCTCCCTCGCCTGCCCGGGAAGGACGGCGCCGGCCACGCTCACCACCAGGCGCGCCGGCCGGTAGTGGCGGCTCAGGTGCTCGCGGCAGGCCTCCACGTCGAAGCTCCCCACCGTCTCCTCGGTGCCCGCGACATCCCACCCCAGCGGCTGGTCCGGGTACATGACCTCGTCGAAGAGGGTCCCGACGTGATCCTGGGGGTTGTCCAGGCTCATCCTCAGCTCCTCGACCACCACCTGGCGCTCCTTGGCGACCTCGGCGACGTCCAGGACGGGCGCGAAGGTCATCCCGCCGAGCACCTCGCACGCCACCGCCAGGTGCTCGGCCGGCACCTTGGCGTAGAAGATGGTCGCCTCCTTGTCGGTGGAGGCGTTGATCGACCCGCCGACGCTCTCGATCGCCTCCGAGATGGCCCGGGCCGTCGGGAAGCTTCCGCCCCCCTTGAAGACGACGTGCTCGATGAAGTGGCTCAATCCCGCGGTCGCCCGCTCCTCGTGGCGCGAGCCCACCCCGAACATGAAGGCGACCGCGGCGGAGCGGCGCTCCCGCATCGGCGCGGCGATCAGCCGCGCGCCGCTCGGCAGCTGGTACAGCTCGTAGGTCTCGGTGGCGGCGCTCATGGGGTCCCGCGAGTGTAGGCGCTGGAAGGTTTCACGAACCCGGCGGACGGTCCCAGCGCGCGGGGTCAGCCGCGCTGCCAGCGCGACGGCCCGCGATCACCCCCGCGCCCCGCGTCCGCGAAGCTCCCACGCCGTTGGGGCGGGCGGCCGGGGCGATCCGGAAGCTCCGGCAGGTCGGGCTGTGCCGGTCCGGTCGCGTGGATCACCACCCGCCGCGCCGGCTCCTTGCCGGTGCTCTCGGTGCGGACCCCCTCGTCGCCGGCCAGGGTCAGGTGGATGGTGCGGCGCTCGTAGGCATGCATCGGGTCGAGCGTGTACCGCTGCCCGGTGCGCTTCACCCGGTTGGCGAGGCGCAGCGCCAGCTCCCGCACCTGCTCCTCGCGGCGGGCGCGGTACCTCTCGACGTCGAGGATGACCCGGCGTGCGGACCCCGCCTCGTTGTCCCCCATCATCAGGTTCACGACGGTCTGGAGCGCGCGCAGCGTCTCTCCCCGCCAGCCGATGAGAAGGCCCAGGTCGTCCCCCGTGATGTCGAGGAGGGGAGGCGCCGGCGGACCGCCCGGCGTCTCCGCGGCCCGGCGCGTCGCGATCCGGGCGGCGATCCCCATCCGCTCGAGCAGCTCGGCCAGGGTGGCCCTGGCTCGAGCGGTGTTCTCATCCAGCTTCGCGACCCTCACCCGGGCCTCGGCGGCGGCCGACACCCTCTCGCCCGGAAGCACCCGGGCCGGCCGGGACAGCACCTCGACGGCGACGTCGGAGGCACCCACCCCGAGCGCGGTCAGGGCGGCGGCGATGGCTTCCTCCACCGTCGCGCCGCTCGTCTCGACGCTCGGCCACTCCTCCTCGGCCACCAGGCCGTCACCCTCGGTCAACGCACACCTCCTGCCGGCGCCGCGTCAGCGGCGGCGCCGGGCCTTCCTCTGCGCTCTCGACGGGGCCCGGCCGCGTCCCGGACCGCTCGGCGCGGGGGCGACCACCGGGGCGCCGCGCCCCGACCTCCTGGCCCCGTCCCCCGACACTGGCGCGCTTCCGGTTCCTCCACCGGCCGCCGCCGTGCTGAAGCTGGTCACCGTGTAGGAGAGGGGGGTGGTGCGGTGGGCACCCGGGAGCCAGCCCGGCACCCGCAGCCCGCCCCAGCCCATCAGGTGGTACTGCTGACCGACCATCACCAGGGCGGCGGTCATCCAGTAGAGGGTCAGCCCCTGCGGCCAGATGAAGCCGAAGAAGACGCTCATCAGCGGCATCAAGTAGACGACCATCTTCATCGAGGAGGCCATCTGCCGCTCCATGTCGCTCATGTCCGCCCGCAGCGGCTGCATCGTCATCTTCGACTGGACGAAATAGGCGAGCCCGGTGAGGAGCGGGAAGATCAGGAGCGCCAGGTTCGACGGCCGGGAGAACATGCGTGCCCAGTCGGTGGTGCAGACGGTCTGGGTGATGGGACACCCGCTGGACGGGCTGGTGGCCGCCCCCACCGCCTGCCCGATGTTCTGAGCCACGTTCCCGATCCAGAGGAACCCGAGGTGGACCGAGCTGGGCAGGATGTCGAAGGCCACCGTCGTCTTGTCCATGCCGATCACATCTCGGATGCCCCAGTACAGCCCGTACAGCACGGGCAGCTGGACCAGCAGGGGAAGACATCCGGACATCGAGCTGAACGGGCTGATCCCGTGCTCGGCGTAAACCTTCTGGGATTCCTCGGAGATCTTCCGGGTCTGCCCCTTGTACCGCTTCCTGATCTCGTTGAGCTGGGGGGCCACCTGCCGCTGCTCGCGCTGGATGCGCCGCTGGGTGCGCAGGTTCCAGCCCATGATCGGGAAGAGCGCGGCTCGGATGATGAGGGTGGTGACCACCACGGCGAGACCGAAGGGCCCGATGGCCCGCAGGCCTCCGACATTGTTGAAACCGAGGCTCAGCTCCTCGATCATCCAGCCGATCGGGTAGCGGAGGGCGCTCAGCCAGTCGAAGGGGTTCAGGTCCACCGCCCCCACCAGGGGCGGCGCCGCCGCCAGCAGGTGCACCGGGATCACACCGAGCTCCGGTGGGCGAGGCGGGCCTGCCGGTGCATCCGGCGGGCCTCCCGCCAGGTGACGTAGCGGTCGGGCACGGGGTCGCGCCCTCCCGGGTAACCGGGATGGCAGCGCGAGATCCTGCGGATCCCCAGCCACCAGCCCCGCCGCGCGCCGAACCGCTCGATGGCCTGCGCGGTGTAGCGGGAGCACGTCGGTTCGTACCGGCAGCTGCTCATGACGCCGAAGATCGGCCCCAGGGTGACCTGATAGAGGCGGATGAACCCGAGGCTGAGGCGCCTCACGTGAGGTCGGGCCCCCGTACCCGAGCGGCGGACGACGACCCCGGGGCCGCAGCCTCGCGAGCGCGGGCTACCGCGGCCTGGGCGGCCGCCTCCACCTGCGCACGCAGGGAGGCGAAGGGCAGGGTCAGGGCGGTGGCGTCGGTGCTCACGATCAGGTCGAAGCCGCAGTGCGCGTCCAGCCCCCGGGCCGCCTCGCGCAGCCGGCGGCGGACGCGATTCCGCTCGACGGCGCTGGCCATGGCCGGGACGGAGAGCCCGAGCCGGGCGCGTTCGCGCCCGTTGCGCGCCGCCTGGACCCGGACCACCCCGGCCCGGCCCACGCACCGCCAGGCACGCACTGCGGCGAAGCGCCCACGCCCACCGAGCCCGCCCCCTTCCGTCAGCGCGGGCCGGTCGGGGTGAGGCGCTTCCGGCCCTTCAGGCGGCGCGCCTTGAGCACGTTGCGACCGCCGGGCGTCGACATCCGGGCGCGGAACCCGTGGGTCTTGCGGCGGTACGCCTTCTTGGGTTGATACGTTCGCTTTATCGGAGCTCTCCTGCCGTGAGACCTTCGCAAATCGCGCCCGGGGACGCCACGGAGCGCCGCGCCCGGGCGGCGTGGTCACGCCAGTATATTCGTTCCACCCAGGACCCCCGGTCCTGTGCCGCATGCCGGTGCGCGCCGGGCCGCCTCCCCAGCCCTCAATCCCGCCGCGGCCTCCCGAATCGCCCCTGCGTCCACGCCCTCCACACGCCCTCCACCGCCGGTTGTCGAGCGCCCTCGCCGTTGCTAGACTGACGGGTGCTCCGGCGGGACGCGCTCCCGCAGTCGCCCCAGCCACCGTTGCCAGGCCCGTCCGGAAGCGGTGTCGAAGTTTATCCACTCCTGTTCACATCCTGTGGACAAGTGGCGACGATACGGCGGAGGTTGGGCTTTGGCGCATGGGCGGCCTGAGGTGTGGCTTTGACGATCGGCGCCGATGACGGCATCATCTCGAGTGCCACCGATCGCAGCTCAGCCCAGCAGATCTGGACCTCCGCCCAGGAGGAGCTCCGCTTCCAGCTCGCCCGGCCCAGCTACGAGACCTGGCTGGCCACCGCCACCCTGGTGGACAGCGACGGCCAGCGTTTCCTGATCGGCGTCCCCACCCGGCTGGCGCGCGACTGGGTCTCGGAGCGCTTCGTCTCGGTCATCCAGGAGGTCCTCTCCGGCCTTCTCGGCCACGAGTGCCAGGTGGAGGTCACCGTCGACCCCATGGCCAGCCCTCCTCGCGACGAGCCCGCCCCGCTCAGCGACTCGGACCTGGCCCCGGAGACCGACCTTGCTCCCGCGGGGGAGTCGCGCCTCAATCCCAACTTCACCTTCTCCAGCTTCGTGGTCGGAAACTCGTCGCGCTTTGCCCACGCCGCCTGCCGGGCCGTCGCCGACGCCCCCGGCAAGGCCTACAACCCGCTCTTCCTGTACGGAGGCGTGGGTCTGGGCAAGACCCACCTCATGCATGCCATCGGACACGCCGTCCGCGAGGGCCACCGCCGCCCTCCCAAGGTCGCCTACATCACGTCAGAGAAGTTCACCAACGAGATGATCGCGGCCATCCAGGAGAACAAGACCAACGACTTCCGGCATCGCTACCGGACCGTCGACGTCCTGCTCATCGACGACATCCAGTTCCTCGCCGGTAAGGACAGGACCCAGGAGGAGTTCTTCCACACCTTCAACGCGCTCCACGAGATCCAGAAGCAGATCGTCGTCAGCAGTGACCGGCCACCCAAGGACATCCCCACCCTCGAGGACAGGCTGCGCAGCCGCTTCGAGGGCGGTCTGATGGCGGACATCCAGCCCCCGGACGTCGAGACCCGCCTGGCCATCCTCAAGACCAAGCTCGGGCCGCACAGCCGGCTGGTTCCTGACGAAGTCTGCAGCTTCATCGCCCACCGGATCCAGAAGAACATCCGGGAGCTGGAGGGGGCCCTGATCCGGGTTCTCGCGCATGCCTCCATCAACGGCCACGCCATCACGTTGGAGATGGCACAGCGGATCCTCAGCGACATCATCCCGGTCGCCGATGTCCAGCCACTCAGTATTCCCTTCATCCAGGAAACCGTCGCCGCGTACTACGGAATCGGCGTGGAGGAGATGAAGGGCAAGCGACGTGACAAACATATCGTCTTCCCCCGTCAGGTCTCCATGTACCTGATCCGAGAGGAGACCGACTCCTCCCTCCCCGTCATCGGCGAGGCCTTCAGCGGTCGCGACCACACCACCGCCCTCCACGCCATCGACAAGATCACCGAGCTCCTCCGCGAGGACAGTCGCCTCCAGGGCGACATCCGCCAGCTCCGCGAGCGGCTCCATTCCCATGCCTGATCCCACTCCTCGATCATTCACGTCAAAACCCGCAGACCTGCCGCTCCCCGGTTCCTCCCGCCAGCGACCCCCCGACCCGGGGGACAACCCCTGTGGGGATCCGCCCGGAGCGATGTGGCAAACCGGCCATCCCCCCGCTGCCGGGGGAAAACCGCCGGCACCAAGGCTCCCGTTTCCCCAGCCCCCTCCCGCTTCTCCACAGGCCTTCGTATTCAGAAACCCGGGTTATCCCCCGCTTGCCCACCCCTATTAATCACCTCTTATCTCTACACTGTCACCACCCAAGGAGTCGCCCCCGGTGAACAACTGGCCTCCCGGCACCACCACCCGCTCCGTCATGAGGTGCACGGTCTCTCCATCGGCTCTCAGCTCGTCGCTGAGCCTGGTCTCACGAGCGGTATCGCCGCGCTCCACCCTTCCCGTGCTCGGCAACGTCCTCCTCGAGACCGAGGTGGAGGGTCTCCGGGTCACGGCCACCAACCTGGACCTCACCATCAGCGCCCTGGTGCCGGCCACCGTCCTCGAGGAGGGGCGGATCACCGTTCCGGCACGGCTCCTCGCCGAGTACGTGGCGTCTCTCGATGAGACCGCCTGCACCATGGAGGTGGAGGAGCGCACCCAGATGCTCCGGATCAGCTCTGGTGTGCAGCGGACCAATCTCCATGGCATCGATGCGGTCGAGTTCCCCCCGCTTCCGGCGCGCGAGACCGCACCCGCCTTCGAGGTGGACGCGGCCTCCCTGCAGCAGGCGATCACCCAGACCGCGGTGGCGGCATCCGGGGATGAGCAGACCCCGGTGCTGACCGGTGTTCTCCTTCACGTGGAGGGATCCCGGCTCACTCTGGTCGCGACCGATCGTCATCGCCTGGCCGTGAAGACGCTCGAGGCGCAGGTGATGACCGAAGGGGTCCTGAGCGGAACCGTGATCGTCCCAGCACGGCATCTGGCGGAGCTGGCCCGGGCCATCAACCCGAGCCGGCCACGCGTTGGTGTGGCCTTCAGTGACGCGCGCAACCAGGTGTTCTTCAGCCTCCGCGACATGGAGATTGCATCGAGGCTCATCGAGGGCAACTATCCCAACTACGCGCAGGTGATCCCGGCGAAGTCGACGACCACGGTCACCCTTCCCACCGCCCTCCTGCTGACGAGCGTCAAGACCGCGGCGGTGCTCGCCCGCGACGCCTCCAACCCGGTGAGATTGCGGGCGGCCGAGGGCGAGCTGGAGCTGCTGGCGCAGGCCGCGGAGGTCGGTGATCACGACGCCCCCCTGCCCGCGAAGGTTGATGGGGAGGACGTGCAGGTGGCGTTCAACGCCCGCTATCTGCTCGACGCCCTCCAGGCGATTGATGGAGACCACGTGGAGCTGGCGCTCAACGGGCCCCTCCAGCCCGCCGTGGTTCGCGCCCAGGGCAAGGACGACTACCTCTGCGTCATCATGCCGGTCCGGGTCCCCTAGCGCCGGCTCAGCTCATCGCGGTGAAGCGAAGCCGCTTCACGGCGTCGCCACCCAGACGGCTGTTCAGGGCGCGCACGATGGTGGGCATCTCGAGCTGGAGCTGCTGAGCGAGGGCGCCATTGCGGGTCGCCACCAGGAGTGTCCCGCGCTGCAGCGACAGGGCCTCGCAGAGTGGGGCCAGCGCCGGCCCCACCACCTCGGCCAGTGCCTCGCGGAGCTGGACCTCGTGCACCTCGCGCTGCACGCCGAGACGTCGCAGCGCCGTCCCCAGCACCTCGGCGATGTGCAGGGGGCCGGGCTCGCGCTCGGGTGGCCGCGAGGGATCGCCGCTGCCGCTCATGTTGGCATGACCATCCCCTGGCGGACCAGGAAGTGGTGGGCGCGGTGACGGCCGAATTGATTCTCCTCGCTGCAAGTGACCATGGTCTGGGGCGTACCCTCCGGTGACGAGAGTGCCATGAGCAGCCGCTCACGGCGGGCTGGATCCAGCTCACTGAGCACGTCGTCGAGGAGCAGGAGCGGCAGCCTCCCGCTGCGCGTCCAGAGCAGGCGGACCTCAGCGATCTTGGTCGCCAGCACCGCGCTGCGCTGCTGTCCCTGGGAAGCCGCGGACCGGGCCGGCCGGCCGTTGAGCACGTAGACGAGGTCGTCACGGTGAGGTCCGACGACCGTCGTGCCGCGGGCCATCTCCTCGGCATGGGCCTGCGCCAGCGCGCTGCGCAGGCCGGCCACCACCTCGTCTCGGTCGTCGCTCGCCGCCCCGCACTGGGGCGCATAGCGGAGCTCGAGCTCGTCGGCGGCCTCGCTGATCTCGGCGATGGCGGAGGCGGCGAGTGGCGCCAGCGCGCGGACCAGGCCGGCGCGCGCGAGCTGGATGCTGGCGCCGTGCTGCACCAGCGCCTCGTCGAACGGTCGGAGCTGATCGGGGGCCTCGTCACCGCGCGTCTGCAGGTGGCGCAGCAGGGCGTTGCGCTGCTCGAGGACGCGGCGGTAGCGCATCAGCTCGTCCGCAGCGGTGCGGTCCAGCTGCGCGATGAGCACGTCGAGAAGCCGGCGGCGGGCGTCGGGACCGGCCTTCACCAGCTGCAGGTCATCGGGCCAGAAGAGCACCACCGGCCACCTGCCGAGGAGGTCGCGGGGAGCGACGGGGTGGCCGTCGCAGGAGGTCGTGCGCGCGATGCGGGGAGGGGAGCCGGGGCCGCCGGGGTTGGGGTCGCGGACGCGGCGCAGCCGGAGGGCGAGTGTCTCGGTCAGGGTCCGCCGCACCAGCACCGCGTCGACGGCGGCCTCCTCCTCCCCCCAGCGGAGCAGCTCCGCGGCCGTGCTCGCACGCGGTGACCTGGTCAGGAGGAGCGTGGCCACCGCCTCCAGCAGATTGGTCTTGCCCTGGGCGTTCTCACCGACGAAGACGTTGAGCCCAGGGCCGAGCTCGAGGTTCAGCTCCGCGTAGTTCCGGAAGTTGAAGAGGCGGAGATGGGCCAGGAATGCCTCGCTGGACCGGGGTGGTGGAGAGGCGAGGCTCACGAGCACTTCAGGGCCACGGAGCGCACCAGCTCCGCGACCTCGGCAGTGGCCTCCGGGCGGGCCAGCTGCGCGACGGCTGCGCGCATCGAGAGCAGCGAGGGGGATCCGGGCGCGGCCAGCTCGGCCACCTCGTCCACCAGCTCGGCGTCCCCGGGAACGTAGCGCCCGGCCCCGGTGTCGATCAGCCACTCCATGTTCCCCCTCTCCTGGCCCGGGAGGTACCAGGTGATCAGGAGGGGGAGGCCGGCGCAGAGGGCCTCGGCGATCGTCCCGGGGCCGGCCTTGGTGACCACGATGTCGGCGGCCGTCATCCACTCCGCCATGTTGGTCACGAAGCCGTGCACGGCGACCGGGCGGCCCGACCGATCACGGAGCCCGGCGAGGCCGTCCTGAGCCCGCCGGTTGTGCCCGCAGATGACCACCAGCGAGACGTCCAGCCCGCTTCCGGCCAGCACCCGGGCCCGCCTCTCGATGTCGCCGGAGCCATCGGCGCCGCTGCACACCAGCACGGTGAACCGGTCGGGGTCGAGCCCGAGCCGGCGCCTCTGGGCGCGGCGGGCCTCCGGGTCGGACGAATGGTCGGTGAAGCCGGCGTCGACCGGCAGCCCCACCTGAACCAGCCGGTCGGCCGCGACCCGGTTGCGCCGGCAGCGATCCAGACCGCCCGGGGAGGCGACGATCACCAGGTCGACATCGGGCGACGCCCAGAAGGCGTGCACGTCGACGAGGTCGGTGACCGCGGTGATGATGGGGAACCGGAGGCCGACGCGCCGGCGGGCACGCACGGCCGCACGGTTGAGCAGGGGATGGAAGGAGACGACCGCCGCCGGATCCCAGGAGGTCATCAGCCGTGCGATGGCGGGGTCGACGCTGCGCAGGATCACCTCGGAGGCCCGCACCATGGCACGGGAGTTGGTGGCGTGGAAGAGGCCGCCCCAGACCCACGGAGCGTGCTGGATCAGCGGGCCGTAGAGGGAGGCGGTCCCACCCAGGATCCGGGGAGAGGCCGTCGCGAAGGGGTCGACGATCTACACCGCGAACTCTCCGGGATGAGCGCGGCCGAGGTAGTGGCTCACCGCGGTGGCCGCGGCCCGGTGTCCGCCACCGGTGTCGGCGATCAGGAAGAGGAGCGTGCGCGACACGGCCCCTGAGACTAGCGAAGCGCGAGGTCCGGAAGGGGCTTTCGACCCCCTCAGCCGCCGAAATGGACGGCGAGGGCCTGGAGACCGGGGGCGAGCGACGTCAGCGCCAGCGCACCCGAGCCGTCGGCGTTGGCGATGACCGCCTCCTCGGCTCCCGTGCCCGTCCTGGTGATGTAGGCGATCTGACGGCCGCTCGGGGCCACCGTCGCGCTGTCGGGATCGGCGTCCCCCACCGGGGTGGGGATCGGTGTGACGGCCCCGGTCGCGATCTCGAGCCGGCCCAGCTGCGGAGCGCTGGGAGGAGCGCTGAGGGCCACCACCAGGGTGGCATCGTCGGTGAATCCCACCGGGGTGAGGCTGGTGCCCACCTTGAGGGGGGGCTGGCCGCTCGAGGGGTTGGCGACCCAGGTTGTGGGAAGGGCGGAGGAGGAGGGGATCACCTCCATGGCCAGCTCCTCGCCCTGCGGCGCTGCCACCAGGCCGGCGGCGCTGCCCTCGATCCCGGGGAGCTGGTAGCGGGCGCTGAGCGCCGGGTCGGCCAGGTCGACGTGGGCCGGGCTGGTCGCCGTCGCCGCCACCGGGATGGCCAGGGCGTCACCGTCCGCCGTCCACACCGGGGGACCGGACGGAGGAGAGCCCGCATGGAGCTCGGAGAGGGACTCGGTCTGAGCGTCGTAGAGCTGGACCGACGAATCGGCGGCGACGAAGGCGAGCGTGGACCCGTCCGGGGACCACGCCGGCCAGGTCGCCCCCTGCAGGTCGAGCTGGTCCAGGCCGGTCTGGACATTGATGATCCGCAGCAGCGGTGCCGCTCCCGGCGCGGTGGCGTCGGTCTGGACCACGGCGAGCCAGCGCGCGCCCGGCGAGACGGTGGCGGCGTCGATGGTGGCGGTCGGCTGTCCCGGCCCCACCTCGCCGCAGCCGGCGGGATCGGCACAGGACGGAACCGCGTCGAGGACCTCGGTGGGGATCGGGAGCCCGGCGGCCGGCGCCATGAGCTGGGCGAGCACCACCTCGGTTGCCTCTCCCAGGCCGGGCCCGGCAAGCACCACCAGATGTCCCGAGACGGACAGGGCGGTGGTGCGGAAGTGCAGTGTGATCGGGGCCCGGATCGGCTGCCCGAAGGCGTCGGTGGCCTGGCGGCTCACCCTGAGCGTGTAGGCCGTCGACGGAGCGAGGGGCGCGCTGGGGATGACCTCGAACTGGCCGAGGTCAAGCGGGTTGCGGACCACCTTGAGACTGGCCACGGGAGGGGAGAGCGAGATCGCCGCCGCCACCGCAGGCTCCGACATGGCGCGCGAGAAGGAGAGCACGAGGGGGGCGTCCCGGGGGATGCTGGCCCCGTCGCTCGGCGTGGAGGACGTGAGCAGCGGCGCCGCCGCGCTGGTCAGGTACCAGACGTGGTCGAGGGAGTTGACGTTGCCCCCGACCGAGGTCACGCCCGCCCTAAGGTCGAAGGTGTACTCCCTGTTGGGGGCGAAGAGAGCCCCCGGATGGTGGAGGACGAACCCCGATCCGCCGGAGAGCCAGGTGACCCAGCAGGGCCCGCCGGGCTTGGCGGTGAAGGCCCCCGCCACATTGCACCCCGGCAGCCCGGCGTACGGGGACAGCGTCTCGGCCACGCTGAGGTGGGAGGCCACGCTCTGATGGACGACGGGCTGGTCGAAGACGACCTCGACGGGGACGTTGGCGTCGAGCTGGGTGGATCCCGCGGGAGGATTCAGCTGGACGATCTGGGGCGGAGCGCTGAAGCATCCGGTGAGCAGGACCGAGGGTGCGAGAAAGGCGATGCCGAGGGGGATCGACCGGAGCCGGAGCGCGCGGGGACGAGGGCTCAATACGGGCGGGAGAGGGCGGTCTCCACGTCGATCGCCGGCGCGGCACCGGTGCCGCTCTTCACCTCGATCCGGGCCGTCTTGTCGGTTGCGATCTTGCCCACCCCGGCGGTCGCCGTGCTGAGTGCTGGGTTTCCCTGAGTGTAGGCGCCGAGGACGTGGCCCTGGCTGAGCAGGATGATGCCGATGTCGGCGCTGCCCACCACCACCACGGCTCCGTCCACGACCTCCTCGGCGAGGTAGGCGAGCAGCGCATCGAAGTTGACGAAGCGGCCGAGCAGGCCGGTGAAGAGGAGGGGGGCGGTGAGCAGCTGGGCGACTGCCTCGACGGTCTCACCGGAGAGGTCGATGACGTCGAGGGTGCCGGTTCCCGCCTCCACGGTCCGGCGCAGCGCCAGGAAGGCCGCCTCCCCGCCGGGGGCTCCGGCAACGCTCGAGCGAGCGTCGAGGAGATGCCCCTGCTGGAAGAGGAGCATCCCGGAGAAGTCGGGCGCCGTGAGCCGCACGTAGCCGGTGTGCTGATCGCCGCGCAGGGTGCGGAGCAGCTTGGGGAAGTCGACGAAGGCGCTCTTCAAGCCCTCGTACTGGACCCGTCCGGCGGGCAGGGGGTAGAGGATCTCGAGCGCGGCGGCCACCGGTGAGCCGAGAACCGCCGGGGGCGCCGGGGCGGGAGCGGGTGCCGGGGGCGGGGGCTCCGGCCGGTACGGCGCCGGGGCGAGGGCGGGCGCGGGAGCCGGGGCCGGGCGGTATGGCGCCGGGGCGGGAGCGGGTGCCGGCCGCGGCGCGGGGGCCTGGTAGCGGGCGGCGGCAGGCACCGGGGCCGGGGCTGCCGCCGCGGGGGCGGGAGCCGGCGCCGGGGCGGGGGCGGGTGCGGGAGCCGGAGCCGGAACTGGGGCCGGGGCCGGGGCCGGAGCCGGGGCCGGGGCCGGAGCTGGGACCGGGGCGGTCCAGGGAGAGTACGCGGCGGGCTGCTGCTCGTTGCCCTCCAGGTCCGGGAGGACGGACGTCCAGCCGGGCTCCGGGTAGCCGCCGCCCTCGGGCTCGGCGTAGACGGCCGTCCCGTAGTCCTCGGTCTCCTCGTAGCCGGGCGCGCCCCCCCAGCCGGCCTGCTGCTCTCCGCCCGCGGCCGCGGCCGCGACCTCGGGCCCCCGGCGCTCGGCCTCGGCGATCAGCTCCGAGGGCGAGGCCTTGATCGTCTCCTCGGGCGGGAGCTTGGCGCGGGGGTCGAAGCGGAAGGTGCCGTCGTGCCAGTTCAGGGCTTCGAGGACGACGTCCTCGCCCTGGCCCGCCGGTCCCGAGGCGTGGAAGAGATGACCGAACAGAAAGAACAGCGAGGCCGTCTCGTTCTCGCTCTCCAGCGCGAGCGCACCCGTCGCGCGCTCTGCCTGCATGGTCTGGAGCAGGGTTGCAAGGCTCGAATCCTGCAGCAAGCCCTGAGTCTGCACAGGCCCTTCTCCGTGTGGGGATAGATCTGCCGCAAGGGCGGACTGAATATCTGAGTTCGGCCGTATAGTAACAACCCCGCGCCTGATGCGCCTCTGTCTCCTCCAGGCGCGCAAGGGGCACGGACGGCCTCGGTGGTCGCAGAGGCTTCGCCTCCAACCGTCTAGACTGGTGGCGTGGGCACACCTCCCGTGCTGGTCCCTCGCGAGGCGCCGGTTGGCTGAGCCGCCCGCATCGGAGTCGGCGGAGCAGGCCGGCCAGGTTCGCTCCGCCTTCCCCTCCTACGAGGAGCTGTCGGCGGACCTGATCGAGGCGCTCGACAAGACCGGGCTCTTCATCGAGGACGTGCGCCACCACCTGGAACCGTCGGTGGGCGAGCGGCGCTTCGAATGCACCATACGGCTCTCCTCCAGCGAACCCCCGTCCCGCTACCACGTCCATCTCAGCTTCGTCTGGGACGCCCTGCTGACCTACGTGGCCGCCTACGGCGCCGGGGCGGACTGCGACCTGTACCACGACGACGACGAGTCCGAGGACTGCCCCCACCACCAGCTCACGCCCCAGCCCTTCGTGGAGCTCGAGGCGGAGTTCGTGCTCGGTGACGGGGGCTACGAGCTCCATGACGTGGCCGAGGTGTCGGCCTGGATCGAGACCGTCCAGGAGCTGCTGGCCAAGCTGTTCCGCGACGAGGATCGCCCCTCCGTCCACGTGGGGATCGCCTCCCTCGGATCGACGACGCTGGTCGAGAAGTTCACCGCCGAGCACTCGTGGCTCCTCGACTTCGAGCGGCCCCCCGACTTCGAGGGCATCGCCCGCCAGGTCCAGACCGCGCTGCGCCAGATCCCCCAGCTGGCCGACCGGCTGCCGATCTGAGGGGCCGCCGGCGCGGCGGGTCCGCTCCCGAGGGGACCCGCCGGACCGATCAGCCGGAGAACGCGGTGGCGACGGCCGGGTCGATCTCGGCGATGAGCCGGCGCCAGAAGGGGCGCTGCGGCAGTCCGGGATGGGGGACCACCGGCTCGGCTCCGCTCGCGATCTCACCGTGGCGGCCGAGGAGGATGAGGTCGGCGTCGGCCCGGCGCGGCCCCCAGCGATAGGTCGGGTGCCGGCCGCAGCGCGCCTCCGCCGCCAGGCAGACCGCCAGCCAGCGGTGGGCCGGCCAGGGCTCCGGGCTGCGGGCCAGCAGCACCTGGTTGTGGAAGTCGCCCTGGGCGGTCACCCCCACCGGGAGGGTGAGGATCTCACCCGACGCCGCCTCGATCCGGACCCCGGCGCCGTCCAGGGCGGAGCGGAGGCAGCCGAGGGCGCGGCCGCGGTGGCCGACGTTGCAGCCCAGGGCGATCCAGGCCCACTCCGACTCCGGGGCGCCGGCTCGGGTCACCCGGTGGGCCCGGGGGACGGCGCCAGGCGGACCGCCTCGGGGATCCTCCTCAGCACCGCGTCGGCCACCCGCAGGCCGCGCCGGACCGCGGCGACATCGTGGACCCGCACCATCTCCACGCCGGCCGCGACGGCGATCACGCAGAGCGCCAGGGTCCCCTCGACGCGCTGGTCGGGCGGGGCCCCGCCCAGCACCAGGCCGATGGTCGACTTGCGAGAGGGACCGAGGAGCAGCGGGCATCCGAGACCACCGAGTTCGTCCCAGCGCTGGAGCAGCTCGAGGTTCTGGGCCGGGGTCTTGCCGAAGCCGAAGCCCGGGTCCAGGACCAGCCGGCCATCGTCGATCCCATGGCGGGCTGCGACCAGCAGCGACTCGCGCAGGTCGCGGGCCACCTCCGCCATCAGGTCGCCGTCGCCGTGGCCGCGACGGTTGTGCATCGCCACCAGCGCCACCTCGGGGTGGGCGGCGAGCACGGGGGCCATCTGCGGGTCTCCGCGCAGGCCCCAGACGTCGTTGACCATGGTTGCCCCGGCGGCAATCGCGGCCCGGGCCACGCCGGCCTTGCGGGTGTCCACAGAGACCGGTACGGGCAGCCTCCCGGCCAGGGCCTCCAGCACCGGCAGGACCCGGCGCAGCTCGGCGGGGGCGTTCACCGGGGCCGAGCCGGGGCGGGTGGACTCGCCGCCGACATCGATGAGGTCGGCGCCGTCGGCCACCAACCGCTCGGCGAGGGCCACGGCGGCCCCCACGTCCCCGGCGACGCCGTCACCGGAGAAGGAGTCGGGGGTGGCGTTGACCACGCCCATGATCAGCGTCGAGGCGCCGAGCTCGAGGCGGCGCTCTCCGCAGCGCAGCGCCGGCCTGGGGTGCCGGCCGGCCAGGGCAGCCGCGAGCGCGGCGCCGAGGTCCGCGGTCGTGCGGTCGCCCGCGGCCAGGCGCCGGGCGGCTCCCGCGAGCGAGGTGGACGGGCCGAGCAGCACGGCGCGGCCGTCCGGAGCGATCACCGCCCGCCCTCCCTCCGCCTCGACCGCTCGCCGCAGCGCCCCCACCTGGTCGGGGTGTAGCCCCTCGACCCCCAGCGCGCCGAGCGCGGCATCCCCGGTGAGGACCTCCGGATCGCCGGCGCCGTCCAGCCTTGCGAGAGCGTGTCGGAGCGACTCCGGGACGCGCGGTGTGAGCGGCCGGATGTTGTAGCGGAGGGCCGCTTCGGCGGCGGCGACCGTGGTGCTCACCGCTCGTTCTCGCCTATCACTCCTCCGCCCGCGGCATCCGTTCCGCCGCCCTCAGTATCCGTCGGCGTGCAGGGTGGGGTGGTCCATGCCGACCGCGTGCCCCACCTCGTGGAGCACGGTGCGGCGGATCTCGTCGGAGAGCGCGGCCCGGTCGCGGCACCAGTTCTCGATGTTCAGCTGGTAGATCTCGATGGCCGCGGGGTTGACGTGCCCCCAGCCGCCGGCCGCGCCGTACACGTTGCCGAGCCAGTACCCGAGCGCGTGGGGGTCGAGGTGGGAGTCGACCACCATCGTCAGGGCGGGCAGCCGGGGGACGGCGACGACGGTGCCGCTGTCCTCCAGGAAGTCGATGACCTGCGGGGGAAGGGTGGGCAGCACCGCGCCGGCGACCGCCTCGAACTCGGTGGGGCTGATCCGGAAGGGCACGACGTACCTGCCGGGGTCGAGCTGGGCGGCGCGCCGGAAGCAGGCCTCGTCGCCGTCCCGGGCGTTCCATTGGAGTGCCTCCCCCAGCGCGAACCAGGCGTCCGCCGAGCCCGGCTCCAGGCGGGTTAGGCGACCCAGCGACTCCGCCGACTCCTCCAGCTCGCCGCTGCGCAGCGCCATCTCGCCCCGGACCTCCCAGGCGGCGGGCTCCTCGGGGTCGAGGACGCAGGCCTGGCGCGCCAGGGTCAGGGCGTCGGCGAAGCGCTCACGCTCCTCCAGCCGGTCGATCCGCTCGAGGAGACGGGCGAGCGCGTCAGCCGCCATGGCCGGAGTCTAGCCCTGCGGGCTGGGCGCGGATACCAGGTGGACGGGAGGGCTCCGGATAAGGTCGTGAGATGCGAACCGGCTGCGCGCCGGCGCTCGCCCAAGTCACGGCGGCCTCCGTTTGTGCGCAGGGCACATGTTCGATCGCGCCAGAAGGCTCTAGCCTCGGGTGGCACGAGTCGGGCGTCCGGACTGGACGGCACGGGAGGTCCTTGAGCGCATGCTGTTGGCACAACTGGTCCCGGATCCGAGCTGGTTGAACTCGGGGGACAACGCCTGGCAGATAACTGCCGCGACGCTGGTCGGGATCATGAGCGTCCCGGGGCTGGCGATCCTCTACGCGGGGATCATGAAGCGCAAGTGGGCGGTGAACTCGGCGCTGATGGTGATCTACGCGTTCGCGATGACCCTGATCGTCTGGACCCTTTTCGCCTACAACATGAGCTTCGGGCACCCGGGGATCGGGACCGTGGTGGGTCAGCCATCCCCGGTGCTGAGCGCCAGCAGCCTGGAGCAGCAGGCGTCGATCCCGCTGCTCACCGGGCTGATGCCGGGGCTCCGGTTCCCGCTCAGCTCGATGGTCTATTTCCAGTTCGTCTTCGCGGCCATCACGGTGATCATCCTGGGCGGCGCGCTGCTGGGCCGGATCAGCTTCAAGGCCTGGGCGCTGCTGGTTCCGCTCTGGATCACCCTGGTGTACTCGGTCGGCGCCTTCAGCCTCTGGGGCGGCGGCTGGCTCTCCCAGATGGGGGCGGTGGACTTCTCGGGAGGCTACGTGATCCACGTGGCCGCGGCCGTCTCCGGGTTCACGGCGGCGGCGGTGATCGGTCCGCGGCTGCTCCGCGATCGCCAGCACACCTCTCCCAGCAACCTGATCATGGCGGTGGCCGGCGGCGGGCTGCTCTGGCTGGGCTGGAGCGGCTTCAACGGCGGTGACCCGTACTTCGCCAACGCCGACGCGGCCGGCGCCATCCTCAACACCCACCTCTGCACCGCGACCGCGCTCTGCACCTGGGTGATGTGGGACGCGATCCGGTTCAAGAAGGTCAGCGTGGCCGGATCCATCAACGGCATGGTGGCGGGCCTGGTCGCGATCACCCCGGCGGCCGGTTTCATCGACGGCTACGCGGCGCTGGCGCTGGGCGTGCTGGCCGGCACCCTGCCCTGGCTGACCATCAACTGGGCACCGCGTTTCGCCATCTTCCGCAGGGTGGACGACACCCTCGGCGTCATCCACACCCACGGCGTGGCCGGCGCGCTGGGCGGCCTCTTCACCGGCATCATGGCCGACCCCAACATGGTCGAGTACCTGGGCGTCAAGGGCACCGCGAACTCGGCCGTCACCGGGCTCTGGTACGGCAACCCCCACCAGCTCCTGGTCCAGTTCCTGGCGCTGCTGTTCATCATCGGCTACGACGCGGCGGCGACCTTCGTCGTCATCAAGGTGATCAGCCTCGTCGTGCCGCTCCGTGCTCCGGATGCCCACCTCGAGACGGGCGACCAGCTGATCCACGGCGAGGTGGCCGTGGATCTGGAGCCCTACCCCGGAGCGCCTCACGTCCCGGTTCCGGCCTTGGCCGGGGCGACCTGACCCTCGCTCCTTGGGTCTGCCTGGGAGCCGTGCCCTCCCGCGCAGGCCCCCTCTTCGGACGGGCCCGGTGTGTCGCCGGGCCCGTCCCTGTTTAACCCTGGTGGGCGAGGACGTACGTGGCGCCGGCGCTGGTGGACTGATCAGCCCTCGAGGGGGTCCTGACCCGTCGCCGCATAGGTCGCGCACCGCTGGCACGCCAGGGTCACCGCGTCGGGGCTGATGTCGGCGCCGAGGAACGAGCAGCCACCCGCCAGGGCGGCGACGGCCGAGCTTCCGCTCCCGGCGAAGGGGTCGCAGACCACCATGCCCGGCTCGACGCTGCCGACCAGCATGCGGGCAAAGAGCTCGACCGGCTTCTGGGTCGGGTAGGCGCCGCGGTGGATGCGCTTGATCCGCCAGACGTCGCCGAGGTCGCGCCGGGCCAGGCGCCGCCGGCCCTTGCAGGCGAACACCACCAGCTCGTGGCGGCGCCGGAAGTAGTGGCCCATGCCGATGTTCACCTTGTCCCAGACGATCACTCCCTTGACGTTGAAGCGCTCGCGCATCAGCGCTCCCAGGCTGAGCAGGGAGAAGGAGTCGAACATGACGTAGATGTGGCGGTCGGGGCGGAGCACGCGGTGGCATTCGCCGAGGAATCGGGAGAACGTCTCGGGATCGTCGTGGAACTCCTGGAACCAGCGTGAGTTCCCGGGCTCGCCGTATCTCCCGACGATGCGCCCGTGACCGAACTGCAGGTGCTGGTTCATCCCCGAGTACGCCGGGTCGGTCACGATGCAGTCGACCGACGCGTCGGCGAGACCGCCCAGGAAGTCCAGGCAGTCGGCCTGCTCGATGCGCCACACCGGGGCGGTGCCGGGGACGCCATCAGCCGCGAGCCCCATCGCCGGAAGCTTAGCCGCGGTGGCGGCTCACGGGGCCTCCACGGAGGGGCGTCGCGGCCCGGCAGCCGCGCCCGTCAGGGGGGAGGTGCCGCCGGCGTCAGCCGGCGCCCCCTCCGCTCGGGCGTGGCCACATCCCCTCGTCGGGAGGGGGCGTCCGGTCGTCGGGCGGCAGCGTCCCATCATCGGGTGGACGGGGACGGTCGTCGAAGGAGGCACCGCCCGCCCCGCCGCCGGGTGCTCCCTGGGGGCCCGCGAAACCGAGCTGGCGCAGCAGCTTCTCCAGCTCCTCGGGGCCGCCGAGGTCCTCCTGGACGCGCTCCGCGAAGCGGGCCAGCAGGTCGGAGAGCTGGGGGTCCGTGGTCAGCTTGTCCTGGAGCCCGCCCAGCTGCGAGAAGAGGTCGCGCATCGCCGCCTCCTGGGCCACCTGCATGAGCACCGGCTGGGAGGCGGCGGCGGCGACCGCCTGCGCCTGCTGGCGCACCACCTCGAAGCCCCGGCAGCTCAGGCAGGTCCCCTGGTGCCCGCAGCGGCAGAGCCGCGCCTTGAGCGTGTCGAGCTCGCGATGGAGACCGGAGAGGTCGACTCCCGGTTGCGGGTCTCCCATGCGTCGATCCTACGGCGCGGCGCACCGCCGCCGCCGGTTCGGGCCGGGAGGGCGGCGGCGTGGCGTGCCGGGCGGGTACAGTCGGGGCCGTGCCCGAGCCGAAGCGCCGCGCCCTGGTCACCGGGGTGACCGGCCAGGACGGCCCCTACCTCAGCGAGCTGCTGCTCGGCGCGGGGTACGAGGTCCACGGGCTGGTGATGCCGGGCGAGGTGGTCCCCGACGAGGTGCCGGCGGAGGTCCGCCTCCGCGAGGGGAGCCTCACCGACGCCGGCTCGCTGCAGGCGGCGCTGGCCGCGACCCGGCCGGCCGAGGTCTACAACCTGGCCGCCGCCACCTCGGTGGCCGGATCCTTCGATGACCCGCTGGGCGTCGCCGAGGTGACCGGGCTCGGCGTCCTCCGCCTGCTCGAGGCGATCCGGCACGCCGACCCGGCCATCCGCCTCCTGCAGGCCTCGAGCGCCGAGATCTTCGGCGGTGCCACCACCTCGCCCCAGGACGAGACGACGCCGCTCTGCCCCATCTCCCCCTACGGGGTGGCCAAGGCGTTCGCCCACCAGACCGTCCAGGTATACCGGCGCAGCCACGGGATCTTCGCCGCCACGGTCATCCTCTACAACCACGAGTCGCCGCGGCGCGGCCCGGGCTTCGTGACCCGCAAGGTGACCATCGGGGCGGCCCGGATCGCGCGCGGGCTCGAGAGCGAGCTGCGCCTCGGGAACCTGGAGGTGGAGCGCGACTGGGGTTACGCCCCCGACTACGTCCGAGCCATGCACCTCGCCCTCCAGCAGGAGGTCGCGGACGACTACGTGGTGGCCACCGGCCGGACCCACACCCTGCGGGAGCTGCTCGAGGTCGCGTTCTCCGCGGCCGGGCTCGACTGGCGCGCCCACGTGGTGAGCGACCCCGGGCTGCACCGGCTCGGCGAGCCAGTCCGGCTCTGCGGGGACGCGACCCGGGCCCGCGCGCGCCTGGGCTGGGCCCCCACGCGCGAGTTCGCCGACGTCATCCGGGAGATGGTCGCGGCCGACCTCGACCGGCTCGATCAGGCCGCCCCCTCGTCCGGCCCCGCCCCCGGCCCCGCGGCCTCTCCGCGAGAGCAGCCGCGAGGATGAGACGATCCGCGCCATGAGCAGGTCCGCGCTGATCACGGGCATCACCGGCCAGGACGGCGGCTATCTCGCCGAGCACCTGGTGTCCCTCGGCTACGAGGTCCACGGGCTGATCCGCGGCCAGAACAACCCCCGGGCCGCCACCGTCCGCCGGATCGTCCCCGAGCTGCGGCTGATCGAAGGCGACCTCCACGACCAGTCGTCCCTGATCGCGGTCCTCGAGGCGACCCACCCCGACGAGGTCTACAACCTGGGGGCGATCAGCTTCGTCGCCCTCTCCTTCAAGCAGGCGATCAACACCGGGGAGATCACCGGCCTGGGGGTCACCCGGATGCTGGACGCCATCCGCGTCGTCAACCCGGCGATCCGCTTCTACCAGGCTTCGAGCAGCGAGATGTTCGGGAAGGTCAGGGAGACGCCGCAGAACGAGCTGACACCATTCCACCCGCGCTCGCCCTACGGGGTCGCCAAGGTCTACGGGCATCACATCACGGTCAACTACCGGGAGAGCTACGGGCTGTTCGCGGTCAGCGGCATCCTCTTCAACCACGAGTCACCGCGCCGCGGGCTCGAGTTCGTGACCCGCAAGATCACCGACGGGGCGGCCCGCATCAAGCTGGGCCTGGAGTCGGAGCTGCGCCTCGGCAACCTCGACGCCCAGCGCGACTGGGGGTTCGCCGGCGATTACGTGCGGGCCATGCACCTGATGCTCCAGCAGGACGAGCCCGACGACTTCGTCGTCGCCACCGGTGAGACCCACTCGGTGCGCGAGCTGCTCGAGTTCGCCTTCACCCAGGTCGGGCTGCGCTGGCAGGACCACGTGGTGGTGGACGAGCGATTCCTCCGGCCCGCGGACGTCGCCGCGCTCGTCGGCGACGCGAGCAAGGCGCGCCGGGTGCTCGGCTGGGAGCCCACCGTCTCCTTCCCCGAGCTGGTGGCGATGATGGTGGAGTCCGACCTGCGCGCGGTCAGCTCGAGCGCTGCGAGCGCAGCCGCATCCTGAGTCCCACCCCCATCACCGCGCAGGCGACCGCGACGCCGACGCAGAAGGCGATCTCGACCCGGACCAGCGACCCCGGCAGCACGGCCAGGGCGAGCACCAGCGCCACGGTGCCGGCGACCCAGCCCGCCGTCGCTCCGCGGTACCCGCGCAGCGCGATGCAGGCGTAGGCGAGGGCGAAGGCGGCCATCATCCCCTCGCTGCCCAGGGCGAGCAGGGCGAGGTCGCCGCGCGCCAGCGGGCGGCTGGTGTGGAAGAGGATCTGGAGGATGGGCGGGCCCAGCAGGGCCATGCCCGCCACCGAGACCAGCACCGCCAGCGCAACCAGGAGCAGCACCCTGCGGAGAAGGGCGCGGAAGTCGTCCAGCCGCCCGGCGGTGGCGTCGGCCGAGAGCTTGGGCATCAGCGACGCCTGGATCGCCTGGAAGAAGAACAGCGGGATCCGGGCGACGATCAGGCCGTTGAGGACACGGCCCGCGGCGCTCGGGTCGCCGCTGCTGAAGAGCGCCTTGACCGCGAGCGGGGCGACGTTGGTCAGCGCCTGGGCCAGCAGGGCACCGGCGAGCAGCCAGCCGAGGGCGGCGGACATCTCGCTCCAGCGCGCCGGCGGGCCGGGGGCGGCGATGCCGCGCTGGCGGGGCAGCACCGCGGCGAGGCCGATCAGGCAGGGCAGGCTGATGGCCAGCCCGTAGGCGCCGTCATTGGTCACGCCGGCCTTCAGCAGCACCAGCGCGGCGGCGATCCGGACCACCCCCTCGATCGTCAGGACGGCCGCGTAGCCGCCGAAGCGGGCGGAGCCGGCGAGCGTTCCCCGGGAGAGGTAGTAGAGGGCGTAGACGGCCATCGCGACCAGGAAGCCCGCCAGCAGCAGTCCCTGGCCGTTGAAGAGGGTGCCCACCAGCGGGCCCTCGGCGGCGCTGGCCAGGACGATCACGCCCAGGGCGAGCCCGGCCCCCAGCAGCAGCGCCTGCCGGACCACCGGCCCGGCCCCGAGCCCGGCCACCCGCCGTGCCGACGCCGCCCGCCCGACCTCCTGCTCCAGGGGCAGGAAGAGGCCGGGGGCGGCCACGAAGGTGAGCGCCCAGAGGGCGCTGAACGCCGAGTAGGGCTTGGGTGCGAGGGCGTGGTTGGCGATCACCAGGAAGGCGTAGGTGGTCAGCCCCTGGAACGCGAGCGCGATCCCGATGACCAGGGCCCCGGGGGGGAGCGGGCTTGCCCGGCGTGCCGGTGCGGCCCGCGCGGCGTCGGGGACGGGCGGGCGGTCGAGTTCGGTCATGGCGTCAACGGCGAAGTTTGTCGCAAGCGGCCATCCCACCGTCCCTGTCCTGGCCACTGGCCGGCTGCGACGCCGATGACACGATTCAGCCCGTACGTTGCAACTGGCACCGGTTCGGGTATAGTCGGTGCAGGCGGGAGCTTTCGAGAGCCGCTGCCCCGGCCGGCCGCCGGCCAGATGCCGCGTCATTGCCGCGAGCGCGTGCCTCCGAAGCTTCCCGGAATACGTGTGCTGACGCCGTACGGCAATTCCTGCGGCGCATCGAGGTTGACAGTCCGCTGATAGCACCGGACCTCGCGCTCGACCGGCTTCACCTCATCGTGCCCGATGAGAGTGATGCGATGGTCGTGCTCACCACCCTTGCAAACGGCGGTGCCGCCGGCGCCGATCCGCGCGCCGTCTTCGCCGAGCGCCTCTCCGAGCTCGGCCACCTCACCGCCTCCTTCAGCGACGACGACCCCCCGCAGGTGCGGCTGGCGCTCCCCGACCTCACCCTGCAATGCGTTCCCCAGCCCGACCCCGGCGGGGACCCCGCGCACCTGGCCCTCCGGGTGATCTCGCTCAAGCCGGTCAGCGACCATCCCGAGGGGGCCAAGATCCTGACCCTGACCGCCCGTCACCCGGTGGTGACCGCGGCTAACGGGGTGGCGAGCGACACCTTCCGGATCCTGGACTGGCGCCGCGCCGCCGCCAAGGCGGCCAAGAGCGAGCGCCTCTACGCCACCCTGAAGCTGGTCGAGCGCCTCGAGTCGGCGGAGAAGGGCCGGGCCCAGACCCAGCGCACCCGCTACGTCGCGGCCCGCGAGTTCTGGCGGTGCAAGACCTGCCGGGCGCTCTGGCGCCCGGGGGAGCACACTCGCTGCCCCTCGTGCGGACGAGAGTTCGGCGACGCCGACCGCCGCCAGCCGGAGATCGCCAAGGTCGAGTTCGCCGTACCTGAGGACGAGACCATCAACCTCGCCCCCGACGCGGCGGTGCTGGTGGAGCCCGAGGACGAGCCCAACTTCGTCGGCCGGGTGTCGCGGATCGACCACCGCCGCCACACCGTCGAGGTGAGCACCCGGACCTTCGAGCACGCCGGGACCGAGGGCTACATCACCCCCTCGTTCAACCGGGCGCTCTACCAGGCTAAGCGGTCGGTGCTGGCCGCGATCGCGACCCGCGACTTCGGGGTGGGCCTGCTCGCCCAGCTGCTGGTCGCCGCCGACACGGTGCGCTCGCCCGCCTACACCGCAGGCCCGGAGACGGCGGGCTGGCTCACCGAGGGGATGCAGGCCAACCCACCCCAGGACCGTGCCGTCGCCCTCCTCGCCGGGCTCCAGGCCGGCCAGGCAGTGTTCATCCAGGGGCCGCCGGGGACCGGCAAGACCACGGTCATCGTCGAGGCGGTGAAGCGCCGGCTGGCGACCGACCCTGAGGAGCGGATCCTGGTCACCTCCCACTCCAACCTGGCGGTCGACAACGCGCTGGAGCGGCTCGCCGGCACCCCCGGGATGCGGGCGGTGCGGGTGGCCCGGGCCGAGCGCGTCCATCCCGCGGTGGAGCGCTTCCGCTGCGACGACGAGGACGACCCGCGGCTGATGGAGGCCAACTGCTACTTCGCCACCTGCGCGACCGCGGCCACCTCGGCGATCACCGACATGAACTTCGACGTGGTCATCCTCGACGAGGCCAACAAGGCACGGGCCGACGAGGCGCTGCCGGCGCTCCGCCTGGGTTCGGCCCTGGCGCTGGTCGGCGACCACAAGCAGCTGCCGCCGGTCGAGGACGACTCCCTCTACGGCATCGTCGAGACCGACCCCTTCCTCGAGGAGCTGGTCAACACCTCGCTCTTCGAGATGGCGTGGGACGGCGGCCTTCCCGCCGAGGCCCGCTGCCTGCTGACCATCCAGCACCGGATGCATCCCCAGATCTCCGCCTACGTGTCGCGCGCCTCGTACGACGGCCAGCTCGAGGACGCTCCCGAGGTCCAGGCCTACGAGTTCGTGACCCGCAAGCCGCTGCCGGTGGCCCTCCACTTCGTCGACACCGACGGCATGCGGGGCAGCCGGGAGCGCCGCGGTCCCGGCGGCACCCTGCGCAACGAGACCGAGGTCCGGGTGGCGGCCCATGTGGTCCGGCTGCTCGACGAACGCTGCTCGCGCGAGCTGAGCATGGCGGTCATCGCCATGTACGCGGAGCAGGTGGAGCGGCTCCGCCAGGCCCTCGGACGCCGCAAGTTCAAGCGCTCGGTGAAGATCGACACGGTGGACTCCTTCGAGGGCCGCGAGGAGGACCTGGTCGTCATCTCCCTGGTCCGCTCCAACGAGCGGGGGAGGATCGGGTTCCTGCGGGTGCCCAACCGGCTGAACGTCGCCGTCTCCCGGGCCCGGCGGCTGGTGGTCTGCATCGGCGACGCGGCCACCCTGAGGTCGGGCGAGGAGTCGATGTACGGCGTCCTGGTCGAGGCCGCGCGCGAGTCCGGCGGCTATGTCCCGGCCGCCGAGGTGGTGTCGCCGCGGCGGCGGCCGGACCACGCGTTCGGGTCGGACGGCGAGGCGGGCCCCGGCGAGGGTGGACCGACGCGCCGCCGCCGGCGGCGCCGCCGCGGGGGCGCCGCCGGGCAGGCGCCGCCGGCCCTCGGGCCCGACGGTCAGCCGATCGCCCCCGCCGAGGGAGCCGCCGGGGCGGAGGGGGAAGCCGGTCAGACGGCCCGCCGGCGTCGCCGTCGCCGCCGCCGCGGGGGGACGCACCCGGAGATGGCCGGCGGCGTCCCGGGGCCAGACGGTCAGGCGCAGCTCTCCGGGGAGGCCGGCGCACCGTCCGGGGAGGGCCAGCCGAGTGCGCGGTCGCGCCGCCGCCGCCGCCACCGCCATGGTCCGCGACCCCAGGGATCCGCCGCCGCCGGCGGTCCGGATGGGTCCGACCGGCCGGCTCGGGGCGGGGGCGGGGGCATGGGCGGAGGCCCGTCGGGCCCGCCGGCACCTGCGGCCGAGGGCTGAGCCACCAACCTTGCAACTGCCCCTGCTAGCCTTCTTCGCGCGAGATGAGCGAGCAGGTCACCGTCTACGTCCGGGGTGGCGACCCGGCGTGCGCCGCGGCCCTCCAGTACCTCTCCCAGCGGGGCGTCGAGCACCGGGTGCGCGACATCCTCACCGACCCTTCGGCCAGCGCCATCCTGCTCGGCCGCCTGGGCAGGGTCACCGTCCCGGCCTTCCAGATCGGTGACCGGCTGATCGTCGGCTTCGATCCCGTCCAGCTCGCCCGCTTCCTGCCCCGCCCCGAGGGGGAGTCCGGTCCGAGCGTGAGCTTCGGAGCGGGGGTGCGCACCGTGACCGCCGCCATCGCCGCCGCCCATGGGCTGCCCGCCGCCTACGGCGTCGAGGTCGGTCCGGTGCGCGAAGGGTCTCCCGCCGCGGAGGCCGGGGTGAGCCCCGGGGACGTCGTCACCGCCATCGGCGCCTACACCCTCACCGGTGGGGAGTCCCAGTTCCGCACCGCGGTGGCCGCCCGGCACCCGGGCGACGCCATGGCGATCACGGTGTGGCGGGAGGGCGCATCTCAGGACCTGGTGGTCCAGTTCCCGGCCGACGACGACGAGCCGGCGCCGCCGGCGGTGACGTCACAGCCCGGTTGACGCCGTCCTTCGGGCGGCGAGCTGCTGGTCGACGACTTCTTGCCCCGGGCGCCCACCCGGCGACGTCAGACGCCGCTGCTACCAGCCGGGAGGGGGCTCGGAGCGATTCAGCAGCCGCACGAAGTCCTCGGCGCGGGCGACGGCCTCCCAACGGCGGCTGAAGAAGTCCTGGCAGATCATCCTTCCGTCGGCCACGCTGGTCACCGTCACCGCCCACTGGTTGAGGGCCTTGGCGACCTCGACCTCATAGGTCTCGGCGTCGTTGCGCACCACCAGACCGGTGGGAGCCGGCCGGCGCTGCAATCTTTCATTGCGGTGGGGGGACGCCATAGCCATCGCACATACCTCCAGGGACGATCGGGAACCCGGACCCGGCAGCGAGACCTCGGTGCGCTAGGGAATCGGGTGGAGCGACACCGAGCGGCCAGGGCTGCTGGGCACCGGACATCCCGCACGGTTATTCTCGCGCATTCGCGCGGCGGATAGAAGCCCGGGCAGCGGCGGCGGCGGGGGCAGGCCCCCGATGGCGGCTGCGGTATCAGACGTCGAGAGAGAGCTGACCCGATTGTGCCACAGCCGGTCCGGATTCCGAGTCCCCAGGCCCTTCCGGCTCCGGCTGGGTCGGCGGCTCGGGGGCGTCCAGCGCCCAGATCGGGACCTCCCCATCACGCTCTCCCATCCGGCGCAGGATCGGCGCGGGGGGGCGGGGCAGGGGCACGCCGAGCAGGTGGGCCATGTCGAAGCCGTTGACCACCGCGTAGTTGCTGCGATTGTTGTTCATGAGCACATGGACGGGGATGCCGCGTTCGGCGGCGGCCTGGATCGCCGGCACCCACTGCTGCAGCTGCGATGGTGGATAGAGGTAGTCGAAGCGCTCGCCGGTCGTCTTGGCCTTCCGGTACCAGGTCTCGTAGTTGCGCCCGTGAAAGCGGACCAGCACCAGCCGGGGCGAGGTGACCGCCAGGTGTGGCGGCGCCGTCCCGCTCCCCAGCTGGGGGGCGTCGACCCCGACCAGGGTGCAGTCCAGCTCAGAGAGCAGGTCCTCGGTCTCGGCGATCCGCTCCTTCTCGAACCAGGAGCGGTGACGGAACTCGATGGCGATGACGTCGTCGGGGTGCCGGTCCCGGGTGCGCAGCAGCGCCTCGCGCCCCGCCGGCCCGCTGACCAGCCAGGGTGGGAACTGGTAGTGGATCGCGCCCAGCTTCCCGGACTCCCGGAGCGGCGCGAGCGCCTCCAGGAAGGTCCGCTCCTCCTCGTCCGTCGGCGGCCGGGGCCGGCCCTGCTCTCGCTCGTGTCCGGTGAGGCTCCGGTACGCCTTGATGTTGAAGCGGAAGGCGTCGGGGGTCCGCGCCACCCAGCCGGCCACCCGGTCGGGGGTCGGGATCCCGTAGAAGCTGGAGTCGATCTCGACCAGGGGGAAGTAGCGGGCGTAGAAGCCGAGTCGCTCCCGCTGGCGCCGGCCGCGGAGCTCGTCCGGATAGAACTCCTCGTGGTCGACCCAGTTGCAGGTGCCGACCAGGATCGGGCCTCGGCCCCGCCTCTGCTCCATCTGGGTCAACACTACCGGGCCGGAGACCGCCTCGCGAGGGCTGGATCCGATCCACCCAGGGACTGGCCGCCACGTCCCAATCGAGCGCCTCGAACTGGCCGCCACGACGAGAAGGGGAGCCCATCGGTGATCATGCGCAGGATGGTCGCCACCCCTGCCGTGCCGCGCCGCGCCGCCGACCTCCTCCACCTCGCCACCGCCGCGGCGGAGGCCGGCGGGCGGGTCATCACCGCCGCCCGGGCCAGCGGCCGCGCGGCGGTCCCCGAGTCGAAGGGCCGCGGCGACTGGGTGACCAGCGTGGACCGCGAGGCCGAGGCGGCGGCGACGTCCATCCTGCGGATGGCGACCCCGGAGATCCCCATCCTCGCCGAGGAGGCCGGGGGCACCCGGGGAGAGCGATTCTGGGTGGTGGACCCCCTCGACGGGACCACCAACTTCGTGCTCGGGTTCCCGATGGTGGGGGTGAGCGTCGCCCTGGTGGAGGCGGGGCAGCCGACCGTCGGCGTGGTCAGCGCCCCCGAGCTCGGGGCCCGATGGGTCGCGGTGCGGGGCGAGGGCGCCTTCGACCGTGCCGGGCGCCGCCTCGACCTCCGCGACAGCCCGGCCGCCGGCGTCACCGCCACCGGCTTCCCCTTTCGGCATCCCGAGTGGCACCCGCGCTACCTGGCGGTGATGAACGCTGCGCTCGGGGAGTTCGAGGACCTGCGCCGGGTCGGGGCCGCGTCGCTCGACCTCGCCTACTGCGCCTCCGGGGTGTGGAGCGGCTTCTTCGAGCTGGGGCTCGGGCTGTGGGACATCGCTGCCGGTGCCCTGCTGGTCCGCGAGGCGGGGGGCGTGGTCACCGACTGGAGCGGCGACCAGTCCGCCGTCTTCCAGAGCGGCGACATCCTGGCCGGCGGCCCGGGCTGGCATCGGCGCATGCTGGAGCTCGTCCGCCGGGTGGAGAGAGGGTGAAGATCCGTAACCGGAGCCGCCTCCTCCGATTCCACTCACGTGCCATGAGGGAGATTCCGCCTCCGTGACCGCTGAGCCCCCCGCGAACGCGACTTCCCGCAGCACCGCCCGTCCCGGTGGCCTGCTCGCGGGCCGGCGCATCCTGGTCACCGGCGTGCTCACCCCCAAGAGCATCGCGTACTCGATCGCCGACGCCTGCCTCGAGCACGGAGCGGAGGTGATCCTCACCTCCTTCGGCCGGGCCATGAGCCTGACCGAGCGCAGCGCCCGGCGCCTCGGCCTCGAGGGGCCGGTGCTGGAGATGGACGCCGCCCGCCCGGACCAGGTGGCGGCCGTCGCCGCCGCGCTGCGGCAGACGTGGGGTGGCCTCGACGGCGCCGTCCACGCCATCGGCTATGCGCCCGAGGACGCCCTCGGCGGGCGGTTCATGACCACGCCCTGGGAGTCGGTGGCCAGCGCCATGCAGATCTCCGCCTTCAGCCTCAAGACCATGGCCCAGGAGCTCGCCCCCCTGATGGGGGAGCGCGGCGGCTCGCTGGTCACGCTCACCTTCGACGCCACCGTCGCCTGGCCCCTCTACGACTGGATGGGCCCGACCAAGGCGGCGCTGGAGTCGATCGTCCGTTACCTGGCTCGGGACCTGGGACACCGGCGCATCCGGGTGAACACGCTGTCGGCGGGACCCCTGGAGACGGTGGCCGCCAAGGCCATCTCGTCGTTCACCGACCTCAAGGACGCGTGGCAGCGTGCGGCACCCCTCGGCTGGGACAGCGGGGACGCCGCCCCGGTGGCGGACGCCGCCGTCTTCCTGCTCAGCGACCTGTCGCGGGCGGTCACCGGGGAGATGCTGCACGTCGACGGCGGCTACCACAGCCAGGGGGCGCCCTCGGCCGCCCACGTGCTGGAGGCGCTCGGCGGATGAGCGGCGAGCCCAACGGCCGGGTGCGGGTGGTGGTCACCGGCATGGGGGCGGTCAGCCCGCTCGGCCTCGATGTCGAGTCGAGCTGGGACGCCTGCCGCCGCGGCCGCTCGGGCATCGTCCCCATCTCGCTCTGCGAGGCCTCCGACCTCCCCACTCGGATCGCCGGAGAGGTGAAGGGGTTCGACGCGGCCGAGCACCTGGGACTGAAGGAGTCGCGCCGGACCTCGCGCTGCGTCGCCTTCGGCCTGGCGGCGGCACGCCAGGCCGTCGCGGACTCGGGTCTCGACGTGCGCTCCATCGGCGACGACGTGGGGGTGCTGGTGGCCTCCGGGATCGGCGGCCTGGAGTGGCTGGAGAACGCGGTGGTCCGCCTCAACGAGCAGGGACCGCGCCGGGTCTCCCCCTTCACGATCCCGGCGATGATCCCCGACATGACCGCGGGCCGGGTGGCCATCGAGTTCGGTGCCCGCGGGCCGAACTTCGCGGCGGTCTCCGCCTGCGCCTCCTCGGGCAACGCCATCGGCGAGGCGGCCGAATGGATCCGGAGAGGCGACTCCCTGGCGGTCATCGCCGGCGGTACCGAGGCGGCGATCTGCCGGATCGGCATCGCCACCTTCAACGCCATGCAGGCGATGTCCACCCGCAACGACGAGCCGGAGAAGGCGTCGCGGCCCTTCGACAAGGACCGCGATGGGTTCGTGATGGGCGAGGGCTCGGGGATGCTGATCCTCGAGGAGTACGAGCACGCCCGCCGCCGCGGCGCCCGCATCTACGCGGAGGTCGTCGGTTACGGAGCCACCGACGACGCCGTGGACGTGGTGCAGCCCGACCCCGCGGGCACCGGTGCCTGCCGCAGCGTCCAGCGCGCCCTGTGGCGAGCCGGGCGCGAGCCCGAAGCCGTCGACTACGTCAACGCCCACGGGACCTCCACTCAGCTCAACGACGCGGCGGAGACGCGGGCGGTCAAGGCGGCGCTCGGCGCGCGCGCGGCCACCGTGCCGATCAGCTCCACCAAGTCGATGACGGGCCACCTGCTGGGAGCCGCCGGCGGGTTGGAGGCGATCTTCACGATCCTGGCCATCCGCGACCGCTTCGTCCCGCCGACCATCAACCTGGACGAGCCGGACCCCGAGTGCGACCTCGACTACGTCCCCAACGTCGGGCGCAGCGCGCCGGTGGACCTGGCCATCAGCACTAGCTTCGGCTTCGGCGGGCACAACGCCTGCCTGGCCTTCGCCCGGGTGGACGGCGAGTAGCCGGATCGCCGCGGTGACGACTCCGTCACCGGCGGATGTCGTTGCCGGAGGGGGCTGCGCGGTCCCCATATCCTGGCCGGGAGCCGTGAGCACATCTGAGCTGCCATGACCGGGCGTTCCCGGCTGATCTGCGGGCTGCTGGCCGGGCTCGCCGTGCTGGTCCTCGCGACCTATGTCCGCGACTGGGCGGTGGTCGCTCCCCAGACGCCGCTCAACCGCACCAGCGACTTCGCCGGGACCTACGTCGCCGCGACCCTCTGGCGCGAGGGGCGGGGCGCGCAGATCTACGACCTGCCGGTCGAGACCCAGGCGCTGCGCGCGACCGGAGCCCCCGCCGACCACTCCGACATCCCCTTCGAGAACCCGCCGGCGGCGCTGCTGCTGGCCCTGCCGGCCACGCTGGTCAACGGCGGCGCCGCGTGGGCCCTCTGGTCCTGGCTGCAGGTCCTGCTCATGGTCGCCGCCGTGGCGGTCGCGGCCCGCGCCGCACCGTGGCCGGCCCGGGCCGGTCCCGCGCGACTCGCCGTCAGCCTGGCCGCGCTGGCGGGGGTGGGGACCGCCCTCCTCTTCCTGGAGGGGCAGTGGGACGGCTTCGCGGCGTTCGGGCTGGCCGGGGGGTATGCCCTCTGGCGGCGGGATCGCTCGTTCGCCGCGGGGTTGGTGATGGCCCTCGGCATCGGGGTGGCCAAGCCCCACCTGGCCCTGGGGCTGGCCGCGTTCGTCATCGGCCGGAGGGACTGGCGGGCGGCGGGTGGGGCGCTCGCCGGCGCGGTCGCCCTGCTCCTGGCCAGCGTCGCCGCCGTCGGCGTGGGTGGGGTCGAGAGCTATGTCGGGGCCCTCCTCCAGCCGTCGAACAGCCCGGTCCGGGAGATGCTCGGGTTCAGCGGGCTCTTCGGCTCCACACTGGGGCCGGGACGGCTCACCGACGTGCTCACCGTCGCCGGCGGTGCCGCCGCCCTCGCGGCCGCCTACTGGGTGGGGGCCAGGGCGCGGCGGGAGCCGGCGCTGTTGGAGCCGGCGCTCTTCGCCGCCACCGTCCTCTCCCTGCTCGCCTCCCCGCACCTGCTGGGCCACGACCTCACCCTGCTCGTCCCGGTCCTGGTGGCCGTGCTCGGCTGGCTGGCGTGCCGGGCCCCCGGCTGGCCCGATGCGGCGAGCGCGGCCCTGATCGCCAGCTGGATCGTCCTCTCCGGGCTGGCACTCGTCGACCTGGCCGGGCAGCAGGCCGGGGGCGCGGGCGTCCGGCTTGTTCCCTGGGCCCTGATCTGCCTGGGTTGCGGATCCGTCCTGGCGGTCCTGGAGCTGGGCGAAAGGGCCGCGGGTCCGTCCGGAGGACTCCTCGGCGGCGCCTGAGGGCGGCCCGGCGTGGGAGCGCTTCCGCGGCCTTCGACGGCTTCTTGACCGGGATGTGCGATCTCGGCGGGCACGATCCGCACGTGACAAATCGCGATGGAGATCTGTCACATGGGAGACGGAAACCCGTCATCGGGGGTGCCGCGAGTAGTGCATATGCTCTATTCGATGTCCACGCAGCCCACCGCTCCGGACACCCCCTCCTCCCCTCCGGCCGGCTCGGGGGCGCTGCGCCTGGCGGTCGCGATGGCCCTGGCGGCGACCCTCGCGGCGGTGGCCCTGGCCGTGGCCGCCGTCGCCTCGGACGGCGCGATGGCGGGAGAGGCCGCGACCACGAGCCTGGTGGTCGCCGGCGTGGCAATCCTGGCCGCGGCCGTGGTCGTGGTGACCATCCACCTCTACCGGGCCCGCACCGAGCTGGCCCAGCGCCACGTCGACATCGAGGACATGGCGAGCGTCGACGCTCTGACCGGCGTGCCCAACCGGCGCGCCTTCGAGCGCGAGCTGGAGCGCCACGTCCGGCCCGGGGCCGATCTCGCCCTGCTGCTGATCGACCTCGACAATCTCAAGTCCATCAACGACTCCGTCGGGCACGGCGTCGGCGACGAGGTCCTGCGCGGGACCGCGCAGCGCATCCGCAGCTGCCTGCGCACCACCGACATCGTCTCCCGGCTCAGTGGTGACGAGTTCGCGGTGCTGCTGCCGATGGTGGGCGACCGCGGCGACGTCGAGCTGATCGCCCACCGGATCGTCGAGGCGGTGCAGGGGCCCTACCCCGCCGAGCTGCTCAGCTGCACGGTCAGCGCCAGCGCCGGGGTGGTCATCATGGACGGTGAGGACGGGCCCGAGGAGCTGCTCCGCAACGCCGACGTCGCCCTGCTGTGTGCCAAGCGGGAGGGCAAGTGCCGCTACGTCCTCTACCGCGCCAAGTTCCACTCCAGCGAGGTCGAGCGCATCGCCTTCGAGCGGGACCTGCGCACCGCGCTGGAGCAGGACCAATTCGTCCTCCACTACCAGCCCATCGTGGACTCGAAGAACCGGCGCATCCTCGGTGTCGAGGCGCTGGTCCGGTGGCAGCATCCGGAGCGGGGACTGGTGCCGCCGCTCGACTTCATCCCCCTCGCCGAGGCTACCGGGCTGATCGTCCCGCTCGGCGCGTGGGTCCTGCGCGAGGCCTGCGCCCAGACCCAGAGGTGGCGCAACAACCACCCCAGCCTCTTCAAGGACTTCCTGCTCAGCGTGAACGTCTCGGCGCGGCAGCTCTTCGGAACCCAGCTCCAGAACGACGTGGTCGCGGCCCTGAACGACTCGGGGCTGGACCCCCGCCACCTGGTGCTGGAGATCATCGAATCCCAGGTGATGACCGACATCCATGCGGCGCTTCGCCAGTTCGCCGCGCTGAAGGAGATCGGGGTCCGCATCGCCATCGACGACTTCGGGACCGGCTACTCCTCGCTCGGCCACCTCCAGGACCTGCCCGTCGACTTCCTCAAGCTGGACAAGAGCTTCACCGACAACATCACCGAGTCGAAGAAGAGCCAGCAGCTGATGCGCACCGTGGCCCAGCTCAGCCGGGCCCTCTCCATCGCCACCGTGGCCGAGGGCGTGGAGACCCTCGAGCAGGCCGACGTGCTGAACACGCTCGACGTCAACCTCTGCCAGGGCTTCTACTTCGCCCGCCCGATCGACGGCGAGAGCCTGTCGCGCATGCTGAAGCGGGTGCGCCACCTGCCCGAGACCGTGCCGGCGCGTGGCTCGGTGCGGGCGGGCGGAGGGCGGCGGTTGACCGTCCGGGTGCCCAAGCCGCAGCCGGTGGCAGCCACCCACCTGCCCAACTGACTAGAGGCTCCTCGGAGGCTCAGCCCGGCTCGGTGGCGCCTCGGCGACCGGCTGTCGTGCCGCCGGCACCGCGTATCCGGCGGCATGGGGCTGGTAGCGCAGGCCGCGGGCGCCGCGGGTCGCCGAGAACACGGCCGCCACCGCCATCAGGACCATCGATCCGTAGAAGGCCGAATGCAGTCCGCTGGCGAAGGCCGTGGCCAGCTGACCGTGCAGGGAGGTGGAGCCGACGAAGATGGCGAAGGCGAGCTGGCGGGGGATGCTCCGGGAGGCGAGCACGATGGCCATCGAGAACGAGAACACCATGCCCACGTTGGCGAAGGTGCGCAGCATCCCCGACGAGATTCCGAAGAGCTGAGGCGGTGACGCCTTCATCACCGCCGAGGTGTTGGCCGGGAAGAACGAGCTGGCCCCCAGGCCGTTGACCAGGCTGGCGACCACCACCACCCAGAGCCCGGTGCCCGCCGAGAGCTGGGCGTAGATGAGGAGCGCCACCACCTGGACGGAGAGGCCGAAGGTGGCCGGGATCACCGGCCCCACGCGGTCGGCGAGGCGACCGGCGAAGGGGCCGGCGGCGCCGCCCACCAGGTAGCCGGGGACGAGCAGGAGCGAGGCGTCGAGGGCGGAGAGCCCGCGCGTTCCCTGCAGATACATGATCAGCAGGAAGAGCACGCAGAAGTTGGCGAGCCCCTGGAAGAACGAGGCCAGCAAGGACGGCGTCATGGTGGGGATCCTGAGCAGGGAGAGCCTGAGCATCGGCTCGGCCTGGCGCCACTCGATCAGGGCGAAGATCCCGATGAAGACGACACCGCCGATGAGGTAGCCGAGGATCGTCGGGTCGATCGAGGAGGACGCCAGCGAGGTCATCGCCCAGAGCACTCCGAAGAGGCCGAGGCCGAGGGTGACCATGCCGGCGAGGTCGAGGCGGTGCCGCCGCCGCTCGCCCACGTCGTGAAGGACGCGGACCGCGAGCAGGACCGCCGCCAGCCCGATCGGCACGTTGATCCAGAAGATCCAGCGCCAGGACAGGTAGGTGACGATCAGCCCGCCGAGGACGATGCCCAGGACCGCCCCCGCGCTCCAGCCGATGCCGTTGAAGCCGTAGGCCTTGCCGCGCTGGTGAGGCGGGAAGAGGTCGGCGATGACGGCGCCGCTGTTGGACGTGACCAGGGCGCCGCCGATGCCCTGCAGGATCCGGAACCCGATCATCGACGAGCCGTCCCAGGCGAGTGCGCAGAGCGCCGACCCGATGATGAAGACGACGAATCCCGCCTCGTACATCCGCACCCGGCCGTACATGTCGCCGAGCCGGCCCACCTGGGTGGCGAGCAGGGTGATCACCAGCAGGTACCCGATCACCACCCAGATCACCGAGGAGAGGTCGATCTTCAGCCCGCGCTCGATCTCCGGCAGGGCCAGGACCACGATGGTGGTGTCGACCGCGGTGATCAGCACCCCGGTCATCACCACCGCCAGGCCGAGGTTCCTCCGCACCGGGCGTGGCGCGTGGAGGGAGACCGGGGCGGGGCCCGGGGGCGGTGTGGCGCTCACTGGAAAGAGGATACCGTCGCCCGGTTGCGCGACCGCGTGGAGGCGTGTCCCCGGGGTCCCCGGAGCGCGCACGCACCTACCTGTGCGATCTCGTTGGCACGTTGTGACGGGACCGCCAGCGAAATCTCCGACATCGGCATTTCGTCACGAGATGCTTGGTCGGATTGAGACGTTCTCTGCCTAGTCTCAGTACCAGGTGGGGTCCCTCGCGGGGGGGCCAGCGCAGGTGGAACTGGAGGTGGGCGCAGTGCTTCCGCTCTCGCTGCTGAGTTGGAACGACAAGAAGCGACGCCGCGCCGTTCTGAACGGCCTGCTCGGCGCCGGCGTCGCGATCGCCTCGGCCACCGGGTCGGTGGCGGCCGCCCCGCTCCCGGCGGGCCCGCAGTCAGCCCCGGTCCCGGTGATCGTCCGGGGCGCTTCCGGGAGCCTGGCCGCCGTCGATCGGGAGATCCTCGAGGCCGGTGGCCGGGTCACCGAGCAGATCCCGCTGATCACCGCCAGCGCGGCCGAGGTTCCGGCCTCGGCCCTCGGGTGGCTCGGCGCTCAGCCGGGCGTCGTCGAGGTGACACCCGACGGGCCGGTGCAGCTCATGTGCGACTCGTACTCCCCGTCCACCGATCCCGGCTCCCTCAACACCATCGAGCGCGAGCTGGGCGTCACCCAGGCCTGGGCGGACGGCTACACCGGCAGCGGCGTCGGTGTGGCCCTGATCGATACCGGCGTGTCCCCGGTCGAGGGTCTGGACGGCGTGGGACAGCTCATCAACGGCCCCGATCTCTCCTTCGACGGCAGCTCGCCGTCGCTCCGCTACCTCGACGAGAACGGCCACGGCACCTTCATGGCCGGGATCATCGCCGGGCGCGATCCCGCCGCGGTGAGCGGGGACTACGCCGGCGACAGCACCGACTTTCTCGGCATCGCTCCGAATGCCCACATCATCAACGTCAAGGTGGCGGGGGCCAACGGGGCCGTCGACGTCTCGCAGGTGCTGGCGGCCATCGACTGGGTCGTGATGCACCGCGATGACGAGGGCTTCAACATCCGGGTCCTCAACCTGAGCTTCGGCACCGACAGCAGCCAGTCCTACCTGCTCGACCCGCTGGCCTACGCCGCCGAGGCGGCCTGGCACCAGGGAATCGTGGTGGTGGCCTCCGTCGGCAACCAGGGCGGGGGCGCGCCGCGGGTCTCCGACCCGGCCATCGATCCCTATGTCATCGCGGTCGGCGCCAGCCAGCCGGGCTCCACCGGCGGCTTCCGCGTGGCCTCCTTTTCGAGCCACGGGAACGCCACCCGCCACCCTGACCTGATCGCCCCCGGAACGTCGGTCGTGAGCCTCGCCGACCCCGGCTCGGTGATCGCCGACCAGTACGCCTCCACGGGTGCCGTCGGAACCCGCTTCTTCCGGGGCAGCGGCACCTCCGAGGCGGCCGCGGTGGTGTCGGGCCTGGCCGCCCTGCTCGTCCAGGAGCATCCGCAGGCGACCCCCGACCAGATCAAGGCGCTGCTCACCTCGACCGCGGCACCGGTGGCGGGCGGGGCGCCGGCAGCTTCGGGCAGTGGTGAGGCGATGGCCTCGACCGCGGTCCAGGCACCGCTCCGCAGCGCCGTCCAGTCCTTCGCCGACTCCACCGGCACCGGCTCGCTGGAGGCCGCCCGCGGCTCCCTCCACGTCACCCTCCACGGCGTCGTCCTCAGCGGCGAGCAGGACATCTTCGGCGACGCGGTCAACACGGCCGCGCTGGCCGCGTTGGAGAGCCATGCTGACAGCTGGCGGGGCGGCACCTGGAACGGGGCCACCTGGTCCGGGAGCTACTGGGTGTGGAGCCCCACGGTCATCGATTGGGCCTACGCACCGTGGACGTCGGATTCATGGGCCGGCGTCCCGTGGTCCGCGGTCACCACCCCCTCAGGGATCTGGACCGGGACGTCGTGGTCGGGGACGTCGTGGTCGGGGACGTCGTGGTCGGGGACGTCGTGGTCGGGGACGTCGTGGTCGGGGACGTCGTGGTCGGGGACGTCATGGTCGGGGACGTCGTGGTCGGGGACGTCGTGGTCCAACGCCGGCTGGTCCTCCTACTCGTGGTAGCGCGAATCTCTCCCCAACCCCTGACCTGGGGTCAGTGACTGGTCCCGAACGGTGAACCGCGAGCCGCGTCCACCCGGAGGGCGCTGATGGGCCGCCGGGGTCTCTCCTGGCTCACCGTGCGGGTGGGTCGCGTGCCCCTGCTCGTCGCCGCTCTGGCCGTCGCGGCCGCGGTCGCCACCGCAGCCATCGCCCCGCTCCCGGAGCGGACCTCCCCCTTCACAGTCCCCTGGTGGCTGCTCGCCGCGCTCTTCTGCGTGGCCGAGATCTGCGTCGTCCACGTCCAGTTCCGCCGCGAGGCTCAATCCTTCTCGCTCAGCGAGGTTCCGCTGGTGATCGGCCTCTTCTTCGACCGGCCGCTGACCGTCGTCCTCGCCTACCTTCTCGGCGGCGCCGTGGCGCTAACCCTGCATCGCCGGCAGTCGCGGCTGAAGCTGGCCTTCAACCTCAGCAACTTCACGCTCGCCGCCGCGGTCGCGGTGGCGCTCTTCGCCTGGCTGGCCCCGAGCGGCAGTTCCACCGGCAACCTTGGAGCCCTGGCGGCCCTGGCCGCGGTGGTCGTCGCCGGCACCCTCCAGACGGCGACCTTCGTTGTTGTCCTCTTCCTGTCGGAGGGATTCATCGACCGGAGCGGTCTGGCAACCAACTTCGGTCTGGCCATGCTCGGCACCGTGATCAACACCTGCCTGGCTCTTATCGTCGTCAACCTGATGTGGTTCCATCCGCAGGTCGTCTGGTTGCTCGCGGTGCCGGTGGCCGGCGTCGCTCTCTCGTATCGCGCCTACGTCTCGGAGCGCGAGAATCGCCAGCAGGTCGCCTTCCTCTACGAGTCCAGCCGCCAGCTGCAGCAGGGAGGGGACCTCGACCAGGCCCTGATCGATGTGCTCAAGGGCTCGTGTGAGACCTTCCGCGTGGAGATGGCGGAGATCATCATCTTCCCCACCCGCGAGGGCGAGGTGATGGTCCGCACCGGTGTCGGCGCGCACGGGGTCGACCCGATGCGGCCGGTCGATGCGGGTTCGACCGAGCAGGGGGTCATCGCCCGGATGGTCACGACCGCCCCCGTCATCCTCGACCCGGAGTCGAGCGACGGTGACACGCTGCGCTTCCTGGCCCTGGAGAGGCTTCGCGACGGGATGGTCGCGGTCCTTCGCGGTGAGACCCGGCCGATCGGCCTGATGGTGGTCGGGAACCGGCTGGGCGAGGTGAGCACCTTCGACGAGGAGGACCTGCGCCTCTTCGCGATGCTCGCGGCCCACACCGGGAGCACGCTCGAGAACGGCCGGCTGGCGCACTCACTCCGCCAGCTCACCGACCTCCAGCACAAGCTGCGCCACCAAGCCCTGCACGATCCCCTGACCGGGATGGCCAACCGGACCCTCTTCCAGGCCAAGGTGCGCGACGCCCTGACCGCGGGGTGCGAGGGAGTCGGAGTGCTCTTCATCGACCTCGACGACTTCAAGACCGTCAACGACAGCCTGGGACACGTCGTGGGCGACGAGCTGCTCCGCGCGGTGGCCGGCCGGGTGGCCGACTGCATCCGACCCGGAGACCTCGCGGCGCGGCTGGGCGGCGATGAGTTCGCGGTGCTCGTCCAGGGGATGGACGACAGCGGCGCGGCGACCATGGTGGCCAGCCGCATCGTGGACCGGCTGCGCCAGCCCTTTCACGTCGTGGGCTCCGAGGTCATGGTCCGGGCCAGCATCGGCATCGCCACCGGCGACGGCGGGGAGTTCGATGCGGACGACATCCTCCGCAACGCCGACGAGGCCATGTACACGGCGAAGGGACTGGGCAAGGGCCGGTGGGAGGTGTTCGCCCCGAGCATGCATGCCACCGTGCTCAGCCGGCACGAGTTCAAGGCCGATCTCCACCGGGCGCAGGAACGTGGTGAGCTCCTCCTCCACTATCAGCCGATCTTCCAGGTCCCATCGGGCGAGGTGGTGGCCGCCGAGGCGCTGCTCCGCTGGAGGCATCCCCGTCACGGGCTGGTCCAGCCTGCGGATTTCATCCCGCTGGCCGAGGAGACGGGTCTCATCGCGCCAATCGGCCGCTGGGTGCTCGAGCAGGCGTGCACCGAGGCCCGCCACTGGCACGGGCGTGGCCAGCACCGCGAGATCGCGCTCGCCGTCAACGTCTCGCCGAAGCAGCTCCAGCGTGGCCCGTTCATCGCCGAGCTCGAGGACATCCTGGTCCGCACCGGGTTCAAACCGGAGAACCTGATCCTCGAGGTGACCGAGAGCCTGGCCGTCGACCAGGTCGAGAGCGCCACGGGACGGCTTCAGCAGCTGCGCGTGCTGGGCATCCGCATCGCCCTCGACGACTTCGGGACCGGCCACTCGTCGCTGAGCCGGCTGCGCGACTTCCCCATCGACATCATCAAGATCGATAGGGCGTTCACCAGCACCCTCGAGCCCGGCCGTGACGGCGGCGGGCTGTCGCATGCGGTGTTCGCCTTCGGCCACAGCCTGGGGTTGACCGTTGTCGCCGAGGGGGTCGAGGAGCTGGGGCATCTGCGCGCCCTCGCCGATTTCCCCCAGCAATGGGCGCAGGGGTATCACCTGGCGCCGCCGCAGGACGCCCCGTCGATCCGGAAGCTGATCGCCTCCAGGCAGCGGGAGGTGGGGCCGGCGGCCGACCCCCTTGTAGTCGGGCCTGCCCGTCCAGACGCGGGCCTCCTGATCAGACGTTGACCCGGGCCATGTCCTCCGGCGGGTAGCGGTCGCCCGCCGCCGCCCCCGGGGGAGCGATGGCCTCGATGTCGGCGATGTCCTCGGGGGTCAGCTCGACCGAGAGGGCGGCCACGTTCTCCTCGAGCCAGCGCCGCCGCTTGGTTCCCGGGATGGGGACGACGTCCTCCCCCTGGGCCAGCACCCAGGCCAGGGCCAGCTGGGCGGGGGTGCACCCCTTCCTCTCCGCCACCTCGCTCAGCCGCGCCACCAGCTCGAGGTTGCGGTCGAAGTTCTCGCCCTGGAAGCGCGGGTTGTGAGCCCGGAAGTCCGCGGTGTCGAACCCGGCGGTGCTGGTCACGGTGCCGGAGAGCGCCCCGCGGCCCAGCGGGCTGAAGGGGACGAAGCCGATGCCGAGCTCGCGGCAGGCGGGCAGCACCGCCGCCTCCGGGTCGCGGGTGAAGAGCGAGTACTCGCTCTGGACGGCGGTGACGGGATGGATGGCGTGGGCCCGCCGGATCGTGGACGGCGCCGCCTCGGAGATGCCGAGGCAGCGGACCTTGCCGGCGGCGACCAGCTCCCCCATCGCCCCCCAGGTCTCCTCCACCGGGACGGTGGGGTCCACCCGGTGCTGATAGTAGAGGTCGATGCGGTCGGTGCCCAGGCGTTCGAGGGAGGCGTCGCAGCACTCCCGGACGTACTCGGGACGGCCGTTGACCTGCATCCCCCAGCTGTCGTCGCGTCGCTGCAGGCCGAACTTGGTGGCGATCACCACCTGGTCGCGCCGGCCCGCCACGGCGCGGCCCACCAGCCGCTCGTTGGTGAACGGGCCGTACGCGTTGGCGGTGTCGAGGAAGGTCACCCCCAGCTCGAGGGCGCGATCGATGGTGGCCAGCGACTCGGTGTCGTCAGGCTCGCCGTACGACTGGCTCATGCCCATGCAGCCGAGGCCCTCGGCGGAGACCTCCAGGCCCTGGGATCCCAGCCTGCGCTTCTGCATCGCCACGCCCTCCTTCACAGCCTGCCCCCGGTCAACGATACCCGCCACGCCGCCGCCCACAATGGGGGGTCGATGGCCTGCGATTGGCTCCTCGTCGACGGCTCCAGCCTGATCTTCCGGGCCTTCTACGGCGTGCCGTCGAGCGTGAGCGGGCCTGACGGGCAGCCCATCAACGCGGTGCGCGGCTTCCTCGACGCCCTGACCCGGTTGATCGTCGAACGGCGGCCCCACCGGCTCGCGGTGGCGAGCGACCAAGACTGGCGTCCCGCCTGGCGGGTGGCGCTCATCCCCAGCTACAAGGCCCACCGGGTGGCCGAGCCGGTGCCCCCACTCCTGGAACCGCAGATGGCCGTGATCGGCGAGGCCCTCCGCGCCATCGGGGTCGACCAGGTGGGCGTGGCCGACCACGAGGCGGAGGACGTCATCGCCACCTGGAGCGCGCTCGCCACCGGGACGGTGGAGGTGGTGAGCGGCGACCGCGACCTCTTCGCCCTCGTCGAGGATCCCCGGGTTCGGGTGCTCTACCCCGAGAAGGGCGGGACGGCCGTCGTCGACGAGGCGGAGGTGACCAGGCGGTACGGCGTGCCCGGCCGTCGCTACGCGGACTTCGCGATCCTGCGCGGCGATCCCTCCGACGGGCTCCCCGGCCTGCGGGGGGTGGGAGCCGGCCGGGCGGCCGCATTGATCCGCCGGCACGGGGGGGTTGCCGAGATGCTCCGTGACGCGCCGCTCGGCGACGACGACCGCGACTACCTGGAGCGGGCGATGCGGGTCGTCCAGCCGGTGCTGGACCTGCCCATCGCCCTGCCGGCGGGACGCCGCGACGGCTACCCGGCCGACCCCGCAGCGGTGGCGGCACTGGCGGCGCGCCACGGGGTCAAGGGCGCCTGCGACCGCCTGGTCGCGGCGCTCGCCGCGATGGGCTGATCCACCCGCCGGTTCACCTGAGCAGGCGGCTGGGGGGCGCGTTGGGGGCTTCCCGGATGAAGGATGGCAGGCGAGGAGAGGGCTTGACGCTAGTGATCGGCTGATCAATAATCTCCCCATGACCCCCCGCCAAGCCGCCGCCCGCCTCCGCCAGACCTCCGAGGAGCGCCGCGACCAGGTGGTCGAGGCTGCCATCCGGGAGTTCGCCGAGGCCGGCTACGCGGCGGCCAGCACCGCCGCCATCGCCGAGCGGGCGGGCATCAGCCAGCCGTACATCTACGCCCTCTTCCCGAGCAAGCGGGACCTCTTCCTGGCCGCGTACGACCGGGTGGAGGGGCGCATCCGGGCCACCTTCCGCGATGCCGCCCGCGGCGCCCAGAGCCCCGAGCAGGCGCTGGACCAGATGGGCCTGGCCTACCCCGACCTGATCGCCGACCGCTACGAGCTGCTCATGCAGCTGCAGGCCTACGCGGCCGCCGCCGACCCGGAGATCCACGGACACATCTCGCGCAGCTTCCGGACGCTGGCGGACGACGTCGCCCGCCACAGCGGCGCGTCGCCGCGCCAGGTCGCGGAGTTCTTCGCCGCCGGGATGCTCGCCAACGTCACCACCGTCCTCGGGCTCCCGGAGCTGTGCACGCCCCTTTGGGAGAAGCACCCGTCGATAAACACTCCGGGCGGCGGCTGATGGCGGGTGCAAATTTTTTTTGTCAACCAAAGTGATGGATGCATCAATAAGGAGAGCCCCGATGTCCCCTGAGCCCGCCCTCGGCCCTGCCCCCATCCGGCCCCTCGCCCCCACGCGGACCGGATGGACCCTCGCCCTGGTGTCGCTCGCCCTCTTCATGGTCACCCTCGACAACCTGGTGGTGACCTTCGCGCTGCCCAGCATCCGGCTCCAGTTCCACGTCGACATCGCCTCGCTGGAGTGGACAGTCAACGCCTACACCCTGAGCTTCGCCGTCCTGCTGCTCTCCGGAGCGGCGCTCGGTGACCGGTTCGGCCGGCGCCGGATGTTCATCGTCGGACTCGGCATCTTCACCCTCGGCTCGGCGGCCGCGGCGCTCGCTCCCAGCGCCGCGGCGCTGATCGCCGCCCGGGCCTTCCAGGGAGCCGGGGCAGCGGTCGTCATGCCGCTCACCCTCACGCTCCTCTCCGAGGCGTTCCCCGCCGGCCGGCGGGGCGTGGCCCTGGGGATCTGGTCGGGCATCAGCGGCCTCGGGGTCGCCCTGGGCCCGGTGATCGGGGGCGCCGTCATCAGCGGCATCTCCTGGCACTGGATCTTCTGGATCAACGTCCCGGTGGGTCTCGTGGTCGGTCCGCTGGCGGTACTCCGGCTGACCGAGAGCAGGGGCCCCAACGGCAGGTTCGACATCCCCGGGCTGGTGCTCGCCACCGGTGGTCTCTTTGGCATCGTCTACGGGCTGGTGCGCGCCAACGCCATCGGATGGGGGAGCGGCACCGTGCTCGGCGCGATGCTGGGCGGCGCCGCCCTGCTGATCGCCTTCACGCTCTGGGAGCTGCGCTCGCCGGCCCCGATGCTGCCGACGCGCTTCTTCCGCAGCCGGGCCTTCTCGGCCACCAACGCCGTCGCCTTCACCATGTACTTCGGGATGTTCGGGTCGGTCTTCCTGCTGGCCCAGTTCTTCCAGACCGCCCAGCACTTCACCGCGTTGCAGGCGGGGCTGCGCACCCTGCCCTGGACCGGGATGCCGATCCTGGTGGCGCCGGTGGCGGGGATCCTCTCCGACCGGCTGGGCAGCCGCCCGCTGATGGCGACCGGATTGGCCCTGCAGGCGATCGCCCTGGTCTGGATCGACCGGGTGCTCTCGCCGGGGATGGCGTACTCGTCGGTGATCATCCCCTTCATCCTCGCCGGCACCGGGATGGCGCTCGTCTTCGCGCCGGCCGCCAACGCCGTGCTCTCGGCGGTCCGCCCCCACGAGGCCGGCCAGGCCTCCGGGGCCAACAACGCCATTCGCGAGGTCGGTGGTGTCTTCGGGATCGCCGTGCTGGCCGCTGTCTTCTCCCACCTGGGCGGCTACGCCAGCCCCCAGCAGTTCGTCGACGGTCTGCAGCCCGCGGTGCTGGTGGGCAGCGGCGTGCTGGCGGTCGGGGCCGTCGCCGCCCTGATGGTGCCGGGGGTGCGCTCCCTGCGCCGTCGCGCGGCCGGACAGCCGATCTTCGGAGACGCCGACGAAGCCGGGGCGGCGGCCTGACCGAAGTCGGATGCTCACTGGAGGGACACCGTCTGCCCGCGAGCCGGCGGTGCCCCTCCATGTGACCTTATTGACACGTGACTGATTAGTAACCTATAGTCACGGTCATGGACGACGACAGGGTCTTCCGGGCGCTGGCCGACCCCACCCGGCGCCACCTTCTCGACCGGCTCTTCGAGCGCGACGGCCGCACGCTCACCGAGCTCCTCGAGGGGGTGGAGATGAGCCGGTTCGGGGTCATGAAGCACCTCCGGATCCTGGAGGGAGCGGGGATGGTCGTGACCCGGCGCGCCGGTCGCGAGAAGCTCCACTTCCTCAACGCCGTCCCGGTCCAACTGATCGCCGATCGCTGGGTCGGCAAATACACCCGCGAGAGGGCGGCGGCGCTCGCCGACCTCAAAGCGGCGCTCGAGGAAGGAGGAGCCCCCATGTCCCCGACTGCGACCAAGCCCCGGCAGCTCTACCAGGTCTACATCAAGGCCAGCCCCGAGAAGGTCTGGCAGGCGATCACCAACCCGGAGTTCACCACCCGGTACTTCTACGGCAGCTATGTTGAATCCACGTTTCAGCCCAAGGCCACGCTGACCCACTACAGCGGCGACCGCTCGGCGGTGATGGTCGAGGGCGAAATCGTCGAGGCGGACCCGCCGCGCCGGCTGGTCCACACCTGGAACATCCGCTACGACCCGAAGTTCGCCGGCGACGAGCCGAGCCAGGTCACCTGGGAGATCGCCTCCGAGGACGGCCAGGTCAGCAAGCTCACGGTGATCCACGAGTTCGAGAGCGAGGACGCGACCTTCCACGAGGTCGCCTCGGGCTGGAGCTGGGTGGTCAGCAACCTCAAGACCCTGCTGGAGACCGGCGAGGCGCTGCCCAGCCAGGGCTGAATTCGCCCAGGGCACAGGGTGCCGCCGCTCCGACGCGGGGCGGCGGCATCACCCCCCGGCGTGGAGAATGCGTGGCATGCAGGGGAAGCTGACCGACGCCGACGGCCAGACCGTCGAGGCCACCCTCGACGCGGTGCGCCGGCGCCTGGGCGGGGACGCCTTCTTCTGGCTGGACCTGGAGGGGTTGGACGCCGAGACCGGCGACCTGCTGCGCCAGGACTTCGGGTTCCACCCGCTGGCGGTTGAGGACGCCGAGCACTTCGGCCAGCGCCCCAAGGTCGACGACTTCGACGGTTTCACCTACCTCGTGCTCCACGGAGCCCGGGCTTCATCGGGGGAGTCGGTCACCCGTGAGGTCCACGTCTTCTATGCGGCCAAGCACGTGGTCACCGTGCACAAGGACGACGGCGACCTCTTCGACGGGGTCCGCCAGCGCGCGGCGCGGCACCGCGCTGCCGCCGGCTCGTCGCCGGGAGTGTCCCTCCTCTACCTGATCGTCGACGAGCTGGTGGACACCTATTTCCCGGTGCTGGCCCAGCTCGACGACCGGATCGACGCCCTCGAGGACGCCATCCTGAAGCGGCCGACCGAGGCCCAGCTCGGCGAGCTGTTCGGCATGAAGAGGACGCTGGTGGCGCTTCGCAAGGTGGTCACCCCGGAACGCGACATGTTCGCCCGCCTGCTCTCCGGGATGAGCATCGTGGAGGGGATGACGCCGGAGGACGAGCGCTACTTCCGCGACCTCTACGACCACCTGATCCGGATCAGCGACCTGGTGGACTCGTACCGCGACCTGCTCACCGGCGCCATGGACACGCACCTCTCGACCGTGTCCAACCGCCTCAACGTGGTGATGAAGCAGCTGACCATCATCGCGACCATCTTCCTGCCGCTCAGCTTCCTCACCGGGTTCTTCGGGCAGAACTTCGCCCTCCTGACCGGCCACGTGCTGACCCAGACCTGGTCGTTCTGGGTGCTCGGCATCGGCCTGGAGCTGGTAACCGCCGCCGGGCTCCTCTACCTCTTCCGCCGGCGGGGCTGGCTGGGCGGCCCCACCGAGTGAGGGGGCGCGGCTCAGGACATCGGGTGAGCCGCGCAGAAGGCCCCGGCCAGGCTGTCGGCGTCGACCGCGTCCGGCTGCGGGCTCAGCCGGTGTAGCCCTCCACCGTCTCCGCCGGGCGCACCGACGCCTCGTCGGGGTCGAGGCCGTACTCGCGCCGGGCCTGCCGCTGACGGAGCAGATCCCAGCACTGGTCGAGGTGGACCTGCACGTCGTGGAGGCGCCGCCGCTGCTCGGGACCCATCCCCTCGCCCTGCTCCGCCCGCGCGTAGAGGGCGTCCTCCTCGCCGACCAGCCGCTCGATGTGCTCCAGAACCTCGGTGTCTTCCATGGTCACCTCCTCCAGCCACCGCGGGACTCGACGCCGGTGGGGACCCTCCGCATCCTCTCACGAGCTCCGGTCGGCACCGGCACGCCCGCCCTGGCCTTCCGCCGCCTGCTTGGTACCATGCTGGCGATGGCAAGCCTGGGCACCGCCACCCTGTTCGCCGGACTGCCCGAGCGCGAGATCCGGGAGATCACGCAGAAATTCGACGAGCGTCGCCACCCGGCAGGGTGGGAGATCGTCGCGGGGGGCGCGGCCGGCGCGGGCTTCATGGTCGTCGGGGAGGGGCAGCTCGAGGTCGTGCTGCCCGACGGACGCACCCGCGAGCTCGGCCCCGGGGACGCCTTCGGCGAGATGGCGCTGCTCGACAAGGAGCGCCGCAGCGCCAGCGTACGGGCCAGGACCGACGTGACCATCTACTGGCTGCCGGCGTGGGAGTTCAAACCCTTCCTGGTGGCTCATCCGGAGGTCAGCTACCGCCTGCTGGAGCAGCTGAGCCGCCGGGTCCGGCGGGCCGAGGGGGCCGGCTGACCGGTGCCTGGCCATCGGTGAGGGCCGGGGAGCCGTACCGATCAGACCGAGGCGGTCCCCACCTCCACGTGACCGAGGCGCCGGGCACGCTCCATCCAGGGCTGCGCCCCCAAGCGGGTGAAGGCCGCCAGCGCCCCGTCCACCAGGCCCTGCGCCTCGGCATGCCCGCCCTCGGAGATCAGCCACTCTGCATGTTCGAGCTGGGTCACCGCCAGCCAGAACCCGGCGCCGATCTGGCGGAAGCGATCCTTCGCGGCCGCGAACTCCGCCTCCACGGCGGGGCCGTCCTGGCCCTGGAGGACCAGGAGCCGAGCCCGGAGCCGGGAAGCCTGGGCGTTCAGGGAGGGGGACCTGTCGACGGGCTGCATCTGTTCCACCATGTCGAGCAAGCGCGCGGCAGTGGACTGGTCGCCCAGCGCGAGGGCCGCCTCCATGGCGTGGACGAAACCCAGCCGGATGAACTCCTGCGCTTCGTGGAGGTCCTCCCCCAAACGGAAGACGGCCTCCGCAGCCACCAGTGCCTCGCGGTGGTTGCCGATCATCCGCAGCCAGGCGGCGCGGATGAGCAGGTAGCCGGCGCGCTCCTGGACGTCGGAGGAGTCCTTGAGCCGGTCCATCGCGGAGAGCGCTTGCTCCACCGCGGCGGGATTGCCGCGCTGGGTCTCGATCTCGGCGATCGCGGTCATCATCGGCTGGGATTCATGCAGGGATTCCCGGGCCGCCGCTTCCGAGATCTCACCGGCCTGGTTCAGAGCCTCGCCCCAGTCGCCGGTCAGGGCGAGGACGAAGGTGATCTCGCTTGCCGCCGCCATCTCGAAGACCCGATCGCCCACCTTGCGGGCCAGGGCAAGCGCCTGGCGGTATTCGACGAGGGCGTCGGCGTAGCGGTCGGCGTTGACCAGTCCCCCCGCCCGGTTGTAATAGGCGCGCAGCGCGGCCGACGGCAGGTCGTTGGCGAGAGCGATCTCGAGCGCGTGGGTGATCAGCGCCAGCCCCTCCTCCGGATGCTTGGAGCGGAACGCGACCAGGCCGCGCGTGTTCAGAGCGCGCGAGATCACCTCGGGAAGACGCAGGGTCTCGGCGATATCGAGGGCCTTGGCGATCCGCCGTGCCGCCATCTCGGTGTTGCCGGTGAAGAAGTAGAGGGTTCCCAGCGCCTCCGCCAGGGTGGCCAGGTCCGCGTCGGGCTCGTCGTTCTCGATGATGCGAAGGCCACGCTCCATGCTCTCGATGGCCTGGTCGGCCTGACCACGCGTCCACATCACCCGTCCGAGGTAGGCGGAGACGCGCGCCGCCGCATGCGCCATCCCCTGCTCTTCGTAGAGCTCGAGGGCGCGTCCGTAGTGGGCGAGGGCGGCCTCGGCGCGGAGCGCACGCCAGGCGACGTGGCCGGCTTGCTCGTGCAGGCCAGCCTGGGCGGCCGGCGTCGCCACCAGGCTTGCCGCCTTGTCGAAGTAGCGCTCCGCCTCGGTGTTGGCAGCCAGCGAGCTGGCCCGCTCGCCGGCCGTTGCCAGGGCTTCCGCGGCCCGCTGCTTGATCCGCTCGGCATCGGCGTCCTCGGGGGCGAGACGGTAGGCCTCGAGGTAGTGCGACGCGACGATCTCCACGACCTCGGCATCCTCCGCTCCGCGTGAGCCCTCGAGCCAGGCGGCCACGGCCAGGTGCCGATCCTTCCGGTCGCGTCTCGACAGGGTCTCATAGGCGACCCGCCGCACCAGCTCCTGGACGAATCCATACTGGCCGCGATCCGGGGAGCGGGGGTCCGCCTGGAGCGACAGCAGCTCCTTGCGGACGAGCTCCGCAAGCAGGGGCTCGAGCCGATCGGCGGGGAGGCCGCTCACCGCGGCGAGCGAGGGGCCGGTGAACGTCCTGCCCAGCACGGCGGCGTTCTGCAGGAGATGCCTCGCCTCGGGACGCAGGCCGTCGAGCCGGGCGGCTATGAGGCCATGGAGGCTCTCCGGGACAGCGGTGTCCTCGATCGGACCATTGATCCTGTAGACGGTTCCGGAGGCGGTGATGAGACCGCGGTCGAGGAGCATGCGGACGGTCTCGACGGCATACAGGGGCACCCCTTCCGAACGTTGGAGCAGATGCTCGCGAACCTCATCCGGGAGACCGGGCACCAGTCCGTCGATGAGCTGCTCCACAGCAGGGATCGAAAGCGGCTCCAGGTGCACCGAGGTGAAGTTGCGTCCTCGCGCTCCCCAGTTGGGATGCAGGTCCAGGAGCTCGGGGCGCGCCGCGGTCACCACGAACAGCGGGTGGCTGCGCGACCACTCCATGAGGTGCTCGATGAACTCGAGGAGCGAGGTGTCCGCCCACTGGGCGTCCTCGAACACCAGGACCGTCGGGCTCACGTCGGCCAAGCGCTCGAAGAAGAGCCGCCAGGCGCCGAAGAGATCCTGGCGGTCGTGGCTGCCCCCCTCTTCGAGGCCGAGGAGGTGAGCCACCCGCGGCTCCACCCAGCGCCGCTCCTCCGGGTCGGGCAGGTACTCGTCGAGGCAGTCCTGCAGCTTCCTCCGGGCCGTCGCGGGCTCCTCGCCTTCGACGATGCCCGCCCGCATCCGGACCATCTCGGCGAGGGCCCAGTAGGTGACCCCCTCCCCGTAGGCCAGGCACCGTCCGCGGTGCCAGAAGATCTCCTTCGCGACGCCGTCCAGGTATTTGAAGAACTCCCAGATCAGGCGTGACTTGCCGACCCCGGCGATGCCGACGACCGATACCAGGTGCGCCCGGTGCTGGTCGGCGCTGGCGTGAAAGAGCTCCTTGACCAGGCGCAGGTCGCGCTCGCGGCCCACCAGCGGCGCCTCCAGGCGCTCCGTCTTGAGGGCGCCGCCCCGCCCTCCGATGACGCGGACGGCTTGCCAGAGGTGCACGGGCTCCGCCTTGCCTTTCAAGGTGTGCTCGCCGCTGTCCTCATAGACCAGCACGGCCTGGGTGGCCCGGCGGGTCATCTCGCCCACCAGGACGGTGCCGGGCCGGGCCCGGCCCTGGATCCGCGAGGCGGTGTTGACGAGGTCGCCGGCCACGATCCCGTAGCCGTTCGCCTCAGCCGTGACCGCGGCCTCGCCGGTGAGCACGCCGGCGCGCGCCTGCAGGGTGGGGTCGCCGACGGTCTGACCCAGCGTCCCCACCGCCTCGACGACGTCGAGGGCGGCGCGGACCGCACGCTCGGCGTCGTCCTCGTGAGCGGTCGGTGCGCCCCAGACCGCCGCCACCGCGTCACCGATGAACTTCTCGACGGTGCCGCCGTAGCGGCTGATGAGCGCGCGGCAGACCTCGAAGTACTGGGTCAGCAGCTCCCGCACGTCCTCGGCGTCGCGCCCCTCGGAGAGGGTGGTGAAGCCGACCAGGTCGGCGAATAGCACGGAGACGATCCGGCGTTCAGTCGCCGGGGCCGCGGCTGACGCCACCGGCCGGGGAGGGGTCGTCCCGCCCGTCAGCTCGATCCCACACTCGTCGCAGTACCTGGCAGCAGGCTCCGCCGGTGTTGAGCAGCCGGGGCACACCCGGGACGTCGACGCCCCGCATTCGGAGCAGAACTTGCTCCCCGGACGGTTGTGGGCGCCGCAGTTGGGACAGGCCACCGCAAAAGGGGGGTGTGTTCGTGTGGTCAGAGTAAGCATCGCAGATTGGCGGCGGAATGCGAGCTTCCCCTGCCATCCTCTGGTGGCGGGCGGTGGCGACCGCCCCCCCGCTGGTCGGGCGTCAGCCGCCACGCGTCCACGTAGGAGGAGGGTTCATGAACGCAGCGGTGAGATCGCTGATCGACGATGTCCGGCAGACCCTGATGCCGCGCCGTGGTGCCCAGCACGGCCTGCTGCCCCCTCTGCTCGTCGGCATGACCGTGATCACTGGCCTGGTCGACGCGTTCAGCTACCTCGTGCTCGGCCACGTGTTCGTGGCCAACATGACCGGCAACATCGTCTTCCTCGGCTTCGCCCTGGTCGGCGTCGGCGGGTTCTCGGTGGTCACCTCCCTGGTCGCGGTGGGCGCCTTCGTCCTCGGGGCGCTGGGCGGCGGTCTCTTCCGCTGGCACCTGGGCGCCGACGTCGGCCGTCAGCTGGTCGTCGCCACCGGGATCCAGCTGCTCCTGCTGGCCGCCGCCCTGGTCCTCTGTGCCACGGTGGGCGGGTCCGTGCAGGGCGGCCTCCGCGACGGGCTGGTCGCCGTGATGGCGGCGGCCCTGGGCATCCAGAACGCCACCGCCCGCGGCCTGGCCGTTCCCGACCTGACCACGACGGTCCTCACCCTGACGATCACCGGCATCGCCGCCGACGCGCACGCCGCCGGCGGGAGCGGATCGAGAGCCGGCCGCCGGCTGATCTCCGTCGCCGCGATGCTGGTGGGAGCGGTCGTCGGCGGGATGCTCATCCTGCGCGGTCAGGTGACGGCGACCCTGGTGGTGGCCGTGATCCTGCTGGCGGTGATCGTCGCGGTCACCCGGCTGGTCCCCCGCTGGGCCCCCACCTGAGACGCACCGCGACGCCGGCACCGCCCGCCCGTCCGGACGCCCGATGCAGGACTCGAAGCTGTCACCAAGCCATGGTGCGGGCCGGCGCTCACGGTGGCCGGTGCCATCCTCAGCCTCGCCGTGGTCGACAACGTCTGCACCAGGTGCTGGAGGTGGTTTCCCGGCAGCGTCTGGACCTGCCCGGCGTGCGGCCTTCCCCTGACCGCCGCGAACGCTGCGCCGGCGCAGACTCCCCCTTCCGGCCCTCCCGCCATCCCGGCGTTCCATGAGGCGGGGGTCGGGCGGGAGCCCCGCCGGCACTGGTTGCGCTGGGGCCTGGCGCTGAGCATCGTCCTCATCTTTGCCCTGGGCATCTTCCCGCTGCCCCAGCTCGGTCTCTGGGGCAATCCCGGCTGCAGCCTCCCCGGCGCGACCTGCACGCGGGTTCTCTTCATCGGCAACAGCTACACGTCCGTCAACGACCTCCCGGACACATTCGCCGACCTGGCCTGGGCCGGCGGCCACCGGGTTCAGACCGAGGCGCTGGATGAGGGCGGCTGGACGCTCCAGCAGCACCTGGCCGCGCCCGAGACGGCGACCGCGCTCGACTCCCAGCGCTGGGACCTGGTCGTCCTGCAGGAGCAGAGTCAGATCCCGTCCCTCGCCGTCGACAGGACCGACCTGATGGATCCGGCGGCTACCAAGCTGGTGGCGGAGACCCGCGCCCGGGGCGCGCAGCCGATGTTCTATCTGACCATGGCCCACCAGGACGGCTGGCCCGAGGAGGGGCTCCCCGACTACCGGAGCATGCAGGCGGCTGTCGATGACGGCTACCTGGAGATAGCGGGCGAGCTCGGCGTTCCGGTGGTGCCGGTGGGAGCCGCCTGGCAGACGGTCGTCGATGCGCCCTCACTGCCCGCCATGTGGCAGTCCGACGGCACCCACCCCACGGTCAGCGGCACCTACCTCGCCGCGTGCGTCTTCTATGCCGCGATCTTCCGGGAGAGCCCGACCGGGCTGGGAGATGACGACGGCCTCCCCGCCGCCGAGGCTCACGACCTCCAGACGGTGGCGGCGAGCACGGTCCTGACCGACCCCGGGGAGTGGGGGTTGCCCGGATAACCGGCGACGAGGGCTGGCGGCGACGTCGCGGCGCGCTCACATGGGATGTGATCCGCCGCGAGGCGATGGTCTACGCAGTCGGGGCCGCCAGGCGCCCCACCACCTCCGGGAGGCCGTCGAGATCCGGGAGGACGGCGCCGTCAGGGCAGCCGCGCGGAGAATGGGCGGATGGCCGCGCGCTACCTCCGACCCGGGTGGTTCACGACCAACGTATTCAACCGGCTGGTGGCAGGGCTGTCCCGCGTCGGGATCAGCGTCCTCGGCTCACGGATCCTGGCCGTTCGTGGACGCAAGACCGGCCAGTGGCGGACGACCCCGGTGAACCTGCTCACCCACGACGGCGCACGCTACCTGGTGGCGCCGCGGGGCGTGACCCAGTGGGTGCGCAACGTCCGCGCCGGCTGCACCGTCGAGCTGCGCATCGGCCGCCGCCGCGAGCCGGTCGCTCTGGTCGAACTCGACGAGGAGGCGAAGGTTCCCGTGCTGCGCGCCTACCTGCGCCGCTGGAAGGTGGAGATCGGCGCCTTCTTCCAGGGGGTGGGACCGGACGCGCCGGACGCCGACCTGGCGAGGTTCGCGCCCGGCTACCCGGCCTTCCGCGTTCAGGGCCGCCGGGGCTCCTGATCCGAGGCCGCGGTGGCGGCCGCCCGACGCGCGAGCCCGCCTACGAACCGATGGCGAGCTCGACGGTCCACTTCCATGCCGTCCCGTGCCCCAGACTCGACGTAACCACCAGAACAGAGGCCAACCGCCATGTCTGACATCCCTGCGCTCGATGCCGCCGCGTCGCTCGGTGAGGTCATTCACGACCGCCACTCGGAACGGGCACCCTACGACCCGTCACGGCAGGTGTTAGAGGCCGACCTCGAGGCGATCCTCGAAGCGGCCCGGTGGGCTCCGACGGCGCACAACATGCAGAACCACGAGATCATCGTGGTCGACGACAGGTCGACCCTGGCCGCGATCGGCCGTCTCCGCGCCGGCGTCTCCCGCGACTTCGTCAAGGAGAACTACGCCCAGCTCTCCTTCAGCGAAGAGGAGCTGATGCGCAAAGGAACCGGGGTGCTGGCGACCATGTTCCCGCCATCCTGGCGCACGCGGGACGCCGAGCCCGACGCCGGTGCTGAGAGGGCGACCCTGGACGCGACCATGCGCTCATGTCCGGTGACCCTGATCGTGCTCTACGACCCGCTGAGACGGGCGCCGGCCTCCGAGGGCGACTTTCTCGGCATCATGAGCTTGGGCTGCGTGATGCAGAACATGTGGCTCATGGCGCAGGCGCGGGGGATCGGGATGCAGATCATGAGCGTCTTCGGCGGTGGCGCTGTCGAGGACGAGCTGCGCAGCCTGCTTTCGATACCGAGCCACCTGCGGATCGCGTTCGCCTGCCGGCTCGGCTACCGAGCGGGCGAGGCCCGCCCCCAGCTGCGGGTGCGCCGTCCCATCGGCCGGTTCGTGCACCGGAACACCTACCGCGACCACGGCGGCGTGGAGGTGCCCGCCGGCGGTTGAAACCGCCCGGCCGGGTCAGGCGCCCGGCGGGGTCAGCCCGGACCGGACGGGAGGGGTCCGCGAGCGCTCCCTCCTCACGAGCGACCGGCCCAGCCGGAATCCCGAATTCAGGAGAACCTGGTACCCGCTACAGGACTCGAACCTGTGACCAAGGGATTAAGAGTCCCCTGCTCTACCAACTGAGCTAAGCGGGCCCGTGCGGGGCCGGCGATCCGAGCCGCCTGCCGCCCCTCAGCGTCCGATTCTACCGCCGCGCGTCGGCGCCGCTCTGGAATCCCCGCCGGCCGCCGACCACCCCCCGCCACCGCTTGAGGTTCAACTCCAGGAGCGCCCGCCGCTGCTGCCCGAGCCGCATCGAGAGCGGCGGACCCCCCGGGTCGAGCGCCCGCAGTGGGGAGGTGGTGCGCGCCTCGATGGCCCGGCGCAGGTCGGCGGCCCCGCTCCCCGGGAAGACGGTCACCAACCGGCCCAGGTCGTGGACGCCGAAGTGGCTGTCCCCCGCCGCCATCATCGCCCCCACCCGTTCCCGGTGGGCGGCGCAGAACTCGTCCAGCTGCTTCCAGGCGCCGGGCAGGACCGGGGCGGTGTGGCGGACCTCGATCCCGTCCAGGCTGTGGGTCTCCAGCAGCCGCCGGAGCCGGCCCTGCGAGATCGAGGCGAACCAGGTGGGCATGAACGGATGAGCCACCACCGCCAGGCCCCCCGCGTCGTGGATGGCGTCGACGGTGTCCTCCACCGACAGGTGCATCCGGATCGGCCGCCGGATGAAGAGGGCCACCACGTGGATCCCAGGAGGGAAGGCGCAGGTCACCTCCTCACCTCCCACCACGTCGACCCCCAGCTCGGCACCGACCTCGGTGGCCTCCTCGAGCGGCGAGAGGGTGTCGTGGTCGGTGATGCAGATGACCGACAGCCCGATCGCGGCGGCGGCCCGCACCAGCTCCGCCGCGGTGACCATGCCGTCGCTGGCCAGGGTGTGGCTGTGGGCTTCGGCGGCGCTCAGCCCCGGCCCCAGCGGGATCCAGTCACGCACCGGGGGTCCCGGCGGCGGCCGGCGCCTCCAGAAGGGGACGCGCGGTGCGGAGGATGGCGACGCGGGGGACGACCACGCGCACCATCACCCACCAGGAGCCCGCCGCCAGAATCACCCCGCCGATCACGTCGACGACGTAGTGCTCGCCGAGGAACACCACGCTGGCGAAGACCAGCAGGGACCAGACGAAGAGGATCCAGGAGCCGCGCGGATAGACGCGGCGGAGGGCCAGCCACCCCAGGGTCGGAAAGGCCGCGTGCAGCGACGGGAAGGCGGCGGTCGAATTGGGGTTGAGCAGTTTGTAGTAGGGGCTGATGGCGCTCGGAAGGGTGTGCTGGGAGCCGATCAGGTCGGTGACCCCGCTGAGCACGTGCTGCTGAGCCGCGTACCACGGGGGCGCGGTCGGCACCAGCAGGAAGAAGACGAACCCCACCATGCACATCCCGAGCAGCGCGGTCACGAAGCGCAGGTACTGGGCGCGGTCCTTGAGCCAGAGCACCAGCCCCACCAGGAGCGGCACCACGAAGTGGCAGAAGTAGACGACGGTCGCCGCCACCGCCAGCACGTGGAGGGTGGTCCCGCTCACCGCATGCTGGAGGACCTCTGAGGGGTCGTGGCCGAAGAAGAGCCACTTCTCGACATTGGCGAGGCTCGCCACCTGCGGGGCGATGCCGTCGTTGTGGACGATCCCGCGCATCGCCTCCCAGCCCAGGAAGATCGCGATGAACGGCACCCAGTCGCCGATGAAGCGGAAGAACCGCCCGCTGAGGAGCGCCACCGGGATGAAGATGAGCAGCAGGTAGTCGGGTGAGACCGAGATCCCGCGCCAGATCATGATCCCGGCGACCACCACGACGTAGGCGAGCCCGACGATCACCATGGGGCCGGAGCGGCGGGCCCAGGCGGGCCGGCGGCTGACCCAGGCGGGGAAGCCACCACCGGGCGGGGAAGGGCTGGCGCCGGGGCCCGGAGCCACCGGTTCGGCGCTTACCCCGCTCTCGCCGGTAGCGCGGTCCTCCAGGAGCATGGCGGGCAGTCTAACCGTCTCTCCCTTGATCTCTTCCTAATGGGGTTCGCGCCGCGCCGGGGACGGGCGTGGCAGGGTCCCTCCTGCCCGCCGGAGCCGGTCGCACCGCCGGCCGCGGGCGTGGCGCCACGCGATCCCGGCCTGACCGATCTGCCCGACGGGGCCGGCGATTCCGTGCTGAGAGGACCATGAGAAGCGGTGACTGGCTTCGTGAGCGGACCAATTGGCTCATATACTCGAAGCCGACATGACCGAACGGGGCCGCATCCTGGTCGTGGATGACGAGCCGTCGATCACCGACTTCATCCAGCTCGGCCTGAGCCACGAGGGTTACGAGGTGGCCACCGCCGCCGACGGCCGCCAGGGGCTGCGCGCGGTCGACGACTTCAAGCCCGACCTGGTCATCCTCGACGTGATGATGCCGAGGCTGGACGGATTCGAGCTGTGCCGGGCCATCGCCGGCGAGCCGCGGCGGGGGATCATCATCCTGAGCGCCCGGGACGAGACCACCGACCGCATCCACGGGCTGGAGCTGGGGGCCGACGACTACCTGGTCAAGCCCTTCGAGTTCGCGGAGCTGCTGGCCCGGGTCAAGGCGGTGCTGCGCCGCCGCCAGCCCGACCTGAACCGGGTGGTGACGGTGGGCGACCTCAGCATCGACACCGCCACCCGGGAGGTGCGGGTGGGCAACCGTCAGCTCGAGCTGTCCGTGCGCGAGTACGACCTGCTCCACTTCCTCGCCGTGCATGCCGACGAGGTGCTGCTCCGCCAGCGCATCCTCGACGAGGTCTGGGGCTACAACTTCTTCGGCGACGAGAACAACGTCGAGGTCTACATCCGCTATCTCCGGCAGAAGCTGGGGGACACCGACCACCAGCGCATCCAGACGGTGCGCGGCGTCGGATACCGCCTGCATGCGGTCAGCGGAGTGGCGCAGGCGTGAGGTGACCGCGTGGGCGGCATAGGCCGGGCGCTGCGCAGCCTCCGCTGGCGGCTGACCCTCACCTACCTGGTGCTCATCGCCGTCCTGCTGGCGGGGCTCGGTGCCTTCCAATACGTGAGCCTCCGGCACAGCCTCATCGATGCCCGTGTCAACGCCCTGGAAGGCGATCTGCTCGCCGCCCAGAAGCTCTATGCCAGCGGCGAGCTGACGTCGGCGACTGCCGCAGACAAGGTGCGCACCCTCGGCACGCTGATCCGCTCCGCATCCGGCCAGTCCGTCACCGTCGCCCTCTTCAGTCCGCGGGGCATCCTCCGTGCGGTGATCCCCGCCGGCGCTGCCCCCCCGCAGCTCGACCCGGGCACCTTCGACGGCGTGATATCGCAGGAGGTCGAGCAGCACGAGATCGTCGGCTCGGACCTGGTGGCCGGCTTCCCGGTGGGAGTGGCGGACCCCACGGTGTTGCGCACCACCGCGGTGGTCGAGGTCTCCGAGCCCATGACCCCGATCGATGACGTCCTCCACGGCGACGTCGCGGGGCTCGCTCTTGGGGGCGGCGTGCTCCTGCTCCTCGTGCTGCTGATCGGACTTCTCATCACCAGCCGCTCGCTCCGGCCGCTCCGCCGGCTCACCGTCACCGCCGGCGAGCTTGCGGACGGCGACCTGCGCGCCCGGAGCCGGCTGGTCCCACGCGAGGACGAGGTGGGCCAGCTGGCCACCGCCTTCGACCACATGGCGGATCGGATCGAGGGCGCGTTCGCGGTCCAGCAGGAATCGGAGAACAGGGTGCGGCGGTTCATCGCCGATGCCTCGCACGAGCTGCGCACGCCGGTCACGGCGCTCTCGGGCTACATCGACGTTCTCCGCCGTGGCGCCGCCCAGAGCCCGGAGGCGATGAACGCGGCGCTCGGGATGATGGCCGGTGAGGCGGACCGGCTCCGGGTCCTCGTCCTCGACCTGCTGGCGCTGGCCCGGCTGGACGCCCGCTCCCAGCAGAAGCCGGAGGACTTCGATCTCTCGGAGGCGCTGGGCCGGCTCCTCGACGAGGGGGTACCGGGGATGCCGGAGCGCGTGGACGGCGATCTCCCGCCATCCCCGGTGATCGTCCACTGCGACCACAGCGCCCTCACCACCGTGGTCCGCAACCTCCTCGTCAACGCCTGCAAGTACGCCCCGGGGGCTCGCCAGGTGTGGTCGGTGCGAGTCGACGGCAACCGGGCCCGGGTCGACGCCCACGATCAGGGGCCGGGGATCCCGGCGTCGGACCTACCGCACGTGTTCGAGCGCTTCTACCGCGGGGAGAAGACCCGGACCCGCGAGGAGGGGGGGAGCGGGTTGGGGCTGGCCATCGTGATGGGGCTGGTTCGTGCGCAGGGCGGCGACGTCGCCATCGCCAGCGCCGAGGGCCAGGGGACCACGGTGACCTTCTGGCTGCCGCTGGCCCGGGGCAGCGCGTAGCGGCGGGGCTCGACTCGGTCAGGCGACCGGGATGGCGCGCACCTGGTAGACGGGCTTGGCTGGGAGCGGCGTGTCCACCAGGGCGCCCGGGTAGGTCAGGCCGCAGCTCGTCTCGGCCTGCGCCTGGGTGCCGAGGTCGGTGCCGCCCAGGGTGCCGCCGGGGAGCACGCACTCGTAGTGGGTCTTCCCCTGGTAGTCGATCCAGCCGACGAAAGCAGTGACGACCACGTCCTGAAAGGCGGTGACGACGGCGCCCGTGGCCGGGATCTCCCCCTCGCCACTGATCTGCTTGTAGTAGTAGTCGAAGGGGGTCCCCGAGGTCGCCGCCAGGATGGGCACGGTGACGCCATCACCGAAGTCCCAGTACACGTCGTCGGAGGGCGCGACCTGGAGGTAGAAGGAGTAGACGACCGAGATCCCGTCGCTGTCGGGGGCGCCCATCACGTCGATGACGGTGACGGGCGAGTCGTCACTGTCGGAGGGTTGCGGGGAGATCCAGAACTCGGTGGGGGCGAAGACCACGTAGTTGTCGGGAGCATCGGTCTCGACCTGACCCGCCGAGGCCGGCAGCAGGGCGTCCGCCTGCGCCGCATTCCCGGGCACAGAGAACGGCGGACTGGGTGGGGTCGGGGCAGCGTCGGGCGGCAGGGGCGAGACGGTCCTCACAGAGATCTTGACGATGCCGGGGTCATGGCAGAGCCCGTCCACCCAGGTGCCCGGGGTGGTGGAGTCGGAGGTGAGGCTGACCTCGGCGACGTCGTTGTTGATGCCGGAGAACACGTAGAGCCCGTTGGCCAGGCCCCCGCCGAGCTGGTAGGCGGGAGGCGCCTCCGGATACGGGGAGAGGTCCGTGGTCCAGTTGCCCCCGGGCACCGGCGTGGTGTCGCTGCCCGAGTAGAACGTGTCGGTCTGTGTGGAGAAGAACACCGCATCGGTGGTGCCGCTCCAGAAGGCGATCGGGAAGGTCTCGAGCCCTCCGACGCCACTCCCCGAGGCCCCGGAGATGTCAGAGGTGGACGGCTCGCCGATGACCTGGGCATATTCCCAGCCGGTGTCGATGGTGCACTCGCCGGTCGGAGTCACGGTGGCGAGGTTGCCCTGTGAGGGCTGCCCGTTGCGTCCGTCGGTGCCCGTGCCGGGGCAGTACAGGTTGAGCTGGCTCTGCGCTGACAGAGTTTGGGAGCTGGGGTCGAGGATGGTCAGGTTGGTGTCAATGGTACAGGTGGACTGGGTTTGACCCTGTCCTAACCCCGCTAGAACAGGGGTAACCTCTGCCGAAGTTGCGAGCATCACAAGCACGAGCGCGACGCTTGCTTGTTGTCTCACGTGTTAGATTCCAGACGCGCTGATGATGCCGTCCACGGTTGGGGCCCACCCCTGGTCGTAGCTGCCCGCGAACGTGACGTACGGACCCAACGCCGGACTCTCCGTCAATACGGTCAGGTCGAGCTCGACACTCTCCTGTCCTTCGCCAACATCCTTGTTCGCCACTGAGCCGTCGGCCGATGTCCATAGGCTCGTGCAGGGTCCAACCGCCGCCTGGACGTAGACCACCCCGGGGCTGGATGAACCACCCGAATTGAGATCCGACATCTGTCCAGCTGTCACACTGACCGCATAGACCTTCTCGGGGTACTCGCATGTCTTGTCGTCGGCGATCTTTCCTCCATCGGAGACGAACTCGACGACAGCCGGTCCCCAGTCTAGGAGCTGAATGACCCTGGCCTGATCGTGTTGCTGAGCCCACTCGATGAGGGTCCACGTCTGGTTGTCAGCTATCAGCCAAGCGGTGAAGGCGGCGTCACTGAGCTGTCCGTTGGTCAGGTTCTTCGTCTGAATCGCGGGTGGGTCGGACGTGATCTCCGAGCACGCGGGCACCATGGTTGCGCCCATCTCCCACCAGGCCTGCTCGACCGCAGTCGGGTTCGAGAGGTTCAGCTGGCCGTTGGCGAGGGCTGCGGCCGCGCCGGGGATGGGGGTGTCCTGCGCGTCGCAGTACGCGGTGGGCGCGATAGCCGGGGTCGGCGTGGGGATGGCGGAGGTCGTGTGCTCCGCCTGCTGCCGTGTTGGGCTGGCTGTCGCGGACGTCGCCCCGCAAGCGGCGAGTAGTCCGGCCAGAAGTGCCAGTGCCGCGGCTCGCGCGGGTCGCCCTGCCCCACCGGGCCGCGGATCGGCCACCGGTGGGCGCACGGATCGGACGCCCATGGTCCCTCCTTCCCAAGAAACCACTGGTTGCGGCGACGGAGCATACAGACAACCGTCGCCGGTCCGCCAGAGGTCGCGAACGCCCCAATCGAGTCCCAAATCGAGATGCTGTCCGGAGGCAGGCGGCGGCCGCACCGCCGGAGTGAACGACTGCCTCACCATGGCCCGGAGCCTACGGGGCCTTCGCGGACATGAGCCGGACAAAGCCGCCGCCCTCTTCGTGCAAGGGGGCTTGCTCACGGTCACCATCGGCAGAAGCCGACCGGGGATTACAATCAGCGCCCTCCTATTCGTTTTCGAGAAGAGCCGACCCGGATCAGTCTGTGTCGACGATCTCGAAGTGCTCGGGCGTGAGGATCACGTTCGCATAGTCAAACCCCGTGACCCAGCTGTCGTCCCGGATAGCGAGGCCTACCGCATACCCTTCCTCGGGCCCGGCGTGGCACTCGACCACGATGCGTTCCGTCCCGGCAGGGAAGACCCGGTGTCCTCCGAGCCCCTCTCGAACTTCCATCACTGTGCGGATCCGGTCGTAGTCCTTCGCCTTCATCTCAGGGCGAGTTGATGGTTAGCCACACGATGTCTCCCCCGATCAATTCTCGGTCCATCGCGTTCCACTCACGCGCGATGCGTTCGACTATCTGATCCGTCGGTCCGCTCCAAACCTGGAACTCGTGCGTGTCGAGAGTGAATTGACCGGCGACCGCCCCCGGGGCCTCGTCGAGTAACCGCGCTACCAGTTCGAGCGTTGCCTCGCGTTGCAACGCAGGTGACACACTAAGCACTGGCCGCTGGCGAACTCTCCACAGCACGCTCCAAAGACCGACGTAGTCGTCTCGGCATTCCAACTCCAGCGAAGAGAACGCATCGTCGAGGGCGTCACCGTAGGATGTCATGGGGCCTCGTGAATCTTCTCGATGGGTATTCGCAGGATGTTGACGTCGATGACCGGACCTCCCGACTTCGACTGGGGACGCCATCCTACCCAACCTCCCCCAGGGAGGTCATAGCCCCGACCCTGGTATGTCGCCGGGGTTCGGGGTGTCCCGCCGGTGATCATCTCGTTCCATATTCCCGGCAGCTCCGAGCCTGGGACCCGGCGAATATCGGGGGTCGAACCTGGGTCACCGATCGCTTGCCCGTTCGGCATCAGGATCTGCTGGGCCGCGCTGGGGCCATCGCCGAGCACCTCGTCGGCCCCGTCCCACCCCTCTATGTCCTCCGTGCCCTGGAGGTCCGCCGGCAGGCCTGGGTCCGGTTCGGCCTCGATGTCGTCGAGCGGGCCCTCCCCCTCCCCGGGCCCCTCCCCGAGACCGTCGTCGAGGGAGGAGAGGACCCCCTCGAGAGCGCTCTGGGCGGCCTCCCCGGGGTCGAAGAGGGGGACCGCGTCGTCGCCGGTCTCGTTGAACTGGGGGTCGAGCCGGTCCAGCAGGTCGGCGCCGAGCTGGCTGATGACGTCGGAGCCGAAACCGGTCAGGGCCCCGCCCAGGGCGAGCTCCCCCAGCCCCGTGAGGGTGAGGTCGGCGCCGATCTCCATGCCGACCCCGGCCGCCACCTCGGCGGCGTCGGTGGCGGGGTCGGCGCCGCCCTGGGCGGCGTTGAGGATGGTGAGGGCGGCCAGCACGCCGAGCTGGACCCAGTGCTCGTTCTGGGCGTGCTCGAGCTTGTCCGCGTAGTCGCGTAGCTCCCGGGCGAAGAGGGTGAGGTTGTCGCCCAGGGAGCTGAGGATCGTAGAGGGGGAGTCGTGAGTGCAGGCGGTCCAGGCGTTGCGGAAGGCGGTGGCGGCGGTCCCGGTCCAGGCCTGGGTGAGGGTGAGGACGGCGTCGTCGAGGGCGAGGGCGGCCCGGCTGTACTCGCTGTCGACGGCGTCCACCAGGTTGGCGATCTGGCGGACGCGGCCGGGGTCGCCGGGGGGCCCGGCGCAGAACCCTCCGATGTCGCCGAGGACGTCGCCGGCTCCGGTGACGAAGAAGGTCGACGGAGCGCCCCCCGATGGCATGGACCGGACGCTACCGGCCCCTCACGGACACCACGCGGACAAACCGGCCGCCCGGCGGCCGCATCCGAGCCCGCCGCTACGGGGGGCCGTCCACGTAGTAGTGGCGGCGCCAGCGGATGTACAGGAATACCGCGAGCAGGACGAATGCGAGCTCGAACACGAGCGGGGTCGGGAAGTGGAACGCGGTGCCCGTGACCCGCGCGATGAGGGAGGCGGAGGGAGTCGGGCTGGACTTCGGCTTGGCTGCCGGCGTCGTGGTCGGCGGCGGCAGGGTCGCCGCCGTGGCCGGGAGGGTGGCGGAGCTGCCCGAGGCGGTGGAGAGCGCCGGCGGCGACGGTGCGGTGGTGTCGACCTCGCGGTAGATGCCGGCGCTGCCCTGGTCGGGATCGAGCTCCGCGATCACGGTCGCGTACGGCCGCCCCGGGGCCACCGCGATGCTCTCCACCTCCTGGCGCGCCGGCTCTCCCGGGCTGTGGTCCGTCGGGAGGCCCTGGCTGGCGGCGGCGAAGCTCTGGCCGCCGTCGGTGGAGCGGAAGAGCCCGCCTCCGCTGCTGCCACCCGCGTCGGCCCCGGCATAGACCAGGTTGGGGTCCAGAGGGCTGAAGGCCGCATCGGTGAGGAAGGTGTTCTGAGGAATCCCGTTGCTCGCGGTCCAGGCCACCCCCCCGTTCCCGGAGCGGTACGTCCCCTTGGCGGTGGTCACCAGGATGGGGTTGGTCGTTACCGACGGGCTGGTGGTGGCGGACGGGCGGGCGGTCCCCGAAGGGCTGGCGGTCGCCGACGCGCCGGCGGTCAGCGCCCGGGTGGCGGGCCCGATGCTGATCGAGCTCACCACGTCGTTCGACGGGAGCCCGGAGCTGATCGCCGCCCAGTCCCCGCTGGCCGGATCGCGCCGGTACAGGAAGGCCCCGCCGGTGCTGGGGTAGTCGACGCCGGCGAAGAACACCGGTCCCGAGGAGCCGGGGACCCCCGCCACGGCGCTGATGCTGTCGCCGCTCAGCCCTCCTTGAAACCAGGTGGTGCCGTTGGCGGAGAGGGCGACCCCGTCATCGGTGCCCGCGGCCAGGCCTCCGGCGGTCACCGCGATGTCCCGGACATCCAGGTTGGGCAGCCCGGTCGAGTCGTCCGACCAGGTGGTGCCGTCGTCGGTCGAGACCCGGATGCCCGCGTTCGCGAGGCCGGCGTAGAGGGTCTCCCCGGTGCCGGGCACGGCTTCGAAGGCGACCGCCCAGACCCGGGACCCGTGCAGCCCGGCAGCCGACCAGGTGTTGCCCCCGTCGGAGCTGACGTAGACACCGTCGTCGGTGGCCGCGGCGGCGAGGCTCGGGTTGTCCGGGGCGAAGACGACCTGCCAGATCTCGCCGCTTCCCAGGTCGGGGAGGCCACCCGCCGGCGCCCAGCCCGCGGCCCGGACCGGTCCCGAGAGGGCTCCGCTGACGAGGAGGGCAGCGGCGGCACCGGCCGCCAGGGGTGCCGCTAGCAGCCGCGGCCGCAGCCGGTGCCGTGGGGGAGTCAGTTGGCTGATGACAGTGGCGATCCGAATGGTTCCAAGGGCGGGCGAATCAGATGTGGCGCAGGGGTGGGGTCCCCGCCCCGGCCGGCCGCGACGGCGGTCCGGCGAGCCGCGCCAGGATAGCAGCGATGCCCTCTCGATGCCTCGTCTCCGGCTCTGCCCGGTGCGTGCCACCGTACCTCCGGGCGCTCCCGGGATCCCCGCCCGTCTTGGGCAGACGTTCAGGGGCCCGTGCAGTCTCGAAACCCGACTGGTCTATACCAGTTGTACAATCGCCGCATGCCCATCCAGGGATGCAAGCCGGAGCCGACCCACCTCGGAGGTTGCCAGCGGTGAACGGACAGGCGATGGCGGCGGAGATGGCCGAGCAGCCGGGGGTGCTCGAGCGCCTGGTCCAGCGCCGCGCCGCGGTGGCCGCGGCGGTGCGGGCGGTGGTCCCCCCCCGCCTCTGCGGTATCACCCTGGTGGCCCGGGGCTCATCCGACAATGCCGCCCTGTACGGTCGCTACATCCTGGAGATGGCGGCGCGCCGCCCGGCCGGCCTGAGCGCCCCCAGCATCCACACCCTCTACCGGTCGCCGGTGGAGATGGACGGATACCTGGCCGTCGCGATCAGCCAGTCGGGCAGGACCCCGGAGATCCGCACGGTGCTTCGCCGCCTCCGTGAGCAGGGGGCTCGCACCGTGGCGATCGTGAACAGCGCCGGCTCACCGCTCGACGAGGAGGCCGAGGCGACGGTCCACCTCGACGCCGGCCCGGAGGTCGCGGTGCCGGCGACCAAGACCTTCACCGCCACGCTGCTGGCCCTCGGTCTGATCGCCGCCGCGGTCGGTGACGTCGCCTGGAGCGACGCCGAGGTCGCCGCCCTCCCGGGTCAGGTGGCGCGCCTGCTCGCGGACCCGGTGCCGGCGGACCGGCTCGCCGCTGCGATCGGGGAGAGCGACCGGGTGCTGGTCACCGGCCGAGGGCTGCTGCTGGTGGCGGCGCTGGAGACCGCTCTCAAGATCCGGGAGACGGTCGGGATCCTCGCTGAGGGCATCTCGCCGGCCGATCTCCGGCACGGCCCCATCGCCGCCGTCGGCCCCGGGTTCCCGGTCCTCAGCTTCCGCTCCGCTGGCGTTGCCGACCAGGACGTCCCCGAGCTGATCGACGCCCTGACGCGCCGCGGGGCTGGGGTGCAGGTGATCGGCTCGGACCCCGGTGCCGACTGCCCCCTCCCCGCGGACGTGCCCGCGGGGCTGCTCCCTCTGCTGGCGGTGGTCAGGGGTCAACAGGTGGCGGCCGCGCTGGCGCGGCGCCGCGGCCTCGACCCGGACAACCCCGCCGGGCTCAGCAAGGTCACGCTGACCCACTAGCCCCGGCTCGGGCTAGGGCCAGGGCACCTCGCGCGCGCGGTGGAAGTTGAGCCCCATGGCCTCCCAGCGTGGGGCCTGAGCGGCCAGCCGCCTCCGATAGCTCGACCAGTCATGAGCCGCCCACGGTGACCAGCCGATCTCGGCGATGCCGGGCAGACGGGGGAATGCCATCTGCTCGATGTCGCCCATGGTGGCCAGCGTCTCGCTGAAGAGTGGAGCCTCGACCCCCTCCAGCCGGTCATCAAGGACCCCGTAGCCGGCGGGGTCCCAGTCGTAGGCGCTCTCCACGCTGGTCGGGCCTGCCCAGGTGAGTCCGAGCGGGGTGCCGGAGTCGTACTTCTGGTCGAGGTAACACCGGTTCGCGGGGGCGAGCACAACCCTGACGCCGGCCCGCGCCGCCTGGTCGAGGCTGTCCCGCCCGGCGGCGGTGTCCCAGTACTCCGCCACCGTCCCGGGGGGCAGTGGGACCGCCGTGGCCTCCGCACAGACCGCCGGGATCTTGCCATGCTCGGCCACGATCCGGCCGGCCCTCTCGATGAAGGGGCTGTAGTCCGCGGGCGGTGTGCTGCTGGCCTCGTCCCCCCCGATGTGGATGTACGGTCCCGGGGTCATGGCGGCGAGCTCGCTGACGACGTCCTCCACGAACCGGTAGGTGATCGGCATCTCGGCGCAGAGGGAGCTGAAGCCGACATCGATGCCCGTGTACAGCGGCGGGGCGGTCCCGTCCCGGTTGAGCTCCGGGTAGGAGGCGAGGGCGGCGTGGACGTGTCCGGGCATGTCGATCTCGGGCACCACCATGACGTGCCTGCTGGCGGCGTGAACGACGATCCGCCCGTACTCCTCTTGCGTGTAGTGGCCCCCGGGGCCGCCGCCGACCTCGCTGTTCCCACCCACCGTGGTGAGCCGCGGCCACCCGCCGATGGCGACCCGCCAGCCCTGGTCGTCGGTGAGGTGGAGATGCAGGACGTTGACCTTGTAGAGGGCGATCTCGTCGATGAAGCGCTCCACGTCGGCGACGCTGAAGAAGTGGCGGGCGACGTCCAGCATCGCCCCGCGCCACGGGTAGCGCGGGCGGTCCACCATCGACCCTCCGGGAACCACCCACGGGCCCCTCCCGCTCGCATTCTCGATGCCGGCGGGAAGCATCTGGCGCAGGGTCTCGGCCCCGTGGAAGAGCCCGGACGCGGTGCCGGCTCGGATCACCACGGAGCCGGGATGCACCGCGAGCGTGTATCCCTCGTCGCCCAGATCCGGGTCGCCGGTGCCCAGCTCCAGCGTGATGACACTGTCGGAATGGCCGTCAGCTGGCACGAGGGGCAGCGCGAACCCCGTCCCGTGGCGCAGCAGCTTGGCCAGCCAGGTCGCGGCCGGCGCCGCCGCCGCCCCACCGCCGGCCGAGAGCACCGTCGACTCGGTGAGGGTGAAGTCCGCCCCCGGCTCAGGTCGGACCACCATCGGAGCCGGGATCACATCGGTCATGCGCGCCGGCCCTGCTCTCATGCGTAGTACACCTCCCTGCCCGCGACCAGGGTGCGCCGGACCTCGAGGGAGCCGTCGAGGACGACGATGTCGGCGGCGCCGCCCACCCGCAGCTCTCCCAGGTCCGGGCGCCCGAGCAGTCGCGCCGGCGCCCGCGTCGCCGCTCCGACCGCCAGCTCCAGGCTGGCCCCGGCCGAGATCAGGTTCCGGATCGCCCGGTCCATGGCCAGGACGCTGCCCGCGAGGGTCCCGTCCGCGAGGCGCGCCTCGTCGCCCCGCACGTGCACCTCGCGATCGGCGAGGTGATAGGTGCCGTCGCCGAGCCCGGCGGCCTCGATGGCGTCGGTGATCAGGACCAGGCGGTTGCCGGCGGCGGCGAGGAGGAGCTGGACGGTCTCGCGCGCGAGGTGGACGCCATCGATGATGGCGGTGACGAAGACGTCAGGTCGGGAGAGGGCGACGCCGGAGACGCCGGGGTCGCGCGGGGCCCACCGTCGCATCGCGTTGAAAACGTGGGTGACGGCCCGAGCGCCCCCATCGAAGGCGGCGGCCGCCACGTCCGCGTCGGCGTCCGTGTGTCCGAGCGAGACCACCACTCCGCGGGAGACGAGATGGCGCACCAGCGCCAGGCCGCCCTCGATCTCAGGGGCGATCGTGACGTAGCCGACCGGGCCGAGTCCGCAGACGGAGTCGGCGACCTCGCGGCTGGCCGCGAGCAGGTGCCGCGGATCGTGGGCCCCGTGGTGGAGGGGGGAGAGGAAGGGACCCTCGAGATGGGCTGGCAGCACCCGGGCCCCGGGCATCACATCCAGCGTGGCCAGGGTGGCCACCGCCTCGCCGACGGAGCCGATGGGCGAGCTGATGAAGGTCGGTTGGAAGGCGGTGACCCCCGTGCCTGCTAGCGCCCGAGAGGCGCGTGCATACCCGCCGGCGTCGGCCGAGAGGAGGTCGACGCCGGCCACGCCGTTCACCTGCACGTCCACGAAGCCGGGGACCGCCAGGCCGGCCGCCCCCGCCGGGGCGAGCCCCAGGCCGGACACCCGGCCGGACTCGACCGAGACATCCCCGGGCACGAGGGCATCGCCCACCAGGGAAGCCGCCACCCCCAGGCGCATGGTGTCCCCTTTGCTGCGTTAGAAGCTACTGCAACTGGTCTAGACCAATTGTGGACCCCGACCCGCCGGGATGGCAAACCGACGGGCGGCTGCGCCCTCGATTGGGGAGCTGCCGAATTCGCCACCGCGTGAGGCTCCAACGCCAGATCTCATGCCGGTGGGTGCTTGACAAGACCGCGCGGAGTGTGCCAGGCTGCGAAGCTGGTATAGACCAGTAGTGCCGTCGTCCCTGGTGGAGGCGGAGGTTTGAGCCCCTTGCGGGGGGTCATGGAGGCTGTCATGGTGAAGCGTCGTCAGATCAGCACCGCGGCGGTCGCGCTGCTCACCGCCGGGCTGGCGGCTTGCGGCAGCAGCTCGACCGGGAGCGGCGGCAGCCCGACCGCCCCCGCCCACGTCACCCTCAACGTCTGGCTGATGTCGGGGAGCGCCCCGGCCCCGCTGGTGACCGCCTGGGACAATCAGTTCGAGCAGGCCCATCCAAACGTCACCGTCAACGTCAGCCTGCAGCAGTGGACCGGGATCGTCACCAAGACGGAGACGGCCCTGGCCACCAGCACTCCGCCCGACGTCCTAGAGATGGGCAACACCTACGTGGCCAGCTTCGCCGCCACCGGCGGCCTGGCGGACCTCAGCGGCGTCACGTTCGAGAACCAGAACACCTGGCTGCAGAGCCTGACCGAGGCCGGCACCTACAACAGCAAGCTGTACGGGGTGCCGTACTACGCCGGCGACCGCATCGCCATCTACAACACCAATATGTTCGCCGCGGCGGGGATCACCTCGACTCCCACCACCACCACGGACCTGCTCAGCGACTGCGCCAAGATCAAGGCCAGCGAGCCGAGCGGCACCTCCTGCATCTACATCCCGGGTGAGTACTGGTACGCGATGGACTCCTTCCTCTTCGGCGAGCCCGGCAACGGCACCAGCGCCATCGCCACCGAGAGCGGCGGGAAGTGGAGCGCCCAGTTCTCCTCGTCGGCTGACCAGACGGCGCTGAGCTGGATCTACACGAACCTCTTTCAGACCGGCTACGACCTGGCTCCGGCCACCCAGAACGACACCACCACGACCACCAACACCGTCTTCGACAGCAGCAAGGCCGCGATCATCGTCGAGCCCGGCTGGGACTACGCGAGCGTCTACGGCACCGGCACCTCGTTCACCGCCTCCGACGTGGGCTCCTTCGCCCTCCCCGGATACACCAGCAGCGCCCCGATGCCGACCTTCCTGGGCGGCTCCAACCTCGGCGTCGCCGAGAAGAGCCCCAACCAGAAGCTCGCTGAGGAATACATCCAGCTCGTGGCCGGCACCCAGTACCAGTCCGAGATGGCGACGGTGGGTGGGGTGATCCCCAACAGCACCACCCTGCTCAACCTGCAGGCTGAGAACCCGCCCCTCAACACCGCCGCGCAGGCGGCCAAGACGAGCTGGTTCACCCCCAACAACGCTCAGGAGGCGACCGTCGAGAACGACAACTACTACGAGGACCTCCTGGGAGCGATCTTCTCCGGGCAGCAGAGCGCGAGCGCCGCTGCGAGTACGTACGACAGCCAGATCGACAGCGTCCTGAACGGGTCCTGAGCCCGACGATAGACTGACAACCGAGATGAGCGCGGTCGGGGAGATCCCAGCCACACCTCGGCGGCGCCGCCTCGGTACCCGGATGACCCCGTCGGGGGGTGAGCCCCCGACACCGGCCGGGCCCGGGGGAGTGGCACCCGCCACCTCCCGGGCCCAGCGCCGGCTGGTGGGCCGTTGGGTCCCGTACGCTCTGTCCAGCCCGTCGCTGCTGGTGCTGGCCGCGATCGTCGGCTTCCCGCTGGTCTTCTGCCTGGTCATCTCCTTCCAGCACTTCCAGGGCTACCAGCTGGTCACCGGAGGGCCGACCATCTGGGTCGGCTTCCGCAACTACCAGGCTCTCTTCACCGGTCAGTTCGTGCCGGTCCTGGTGCGCACCCTCCTCTTCGTCATCGGGACAGTGGGGATGACCCTCATCATCGGCCTCGGCATGGCCATGCTGATGCGGCGCGCCCATACCTGGGCGCGGGTCGTGCTCACCGTGGTGCTGGTGACCGTGTGGGCGGTGCCCCAGATCACAGCGGCCCAGATCTTCGTCTGGATCTTCGATCCCGTGTATGGAGTCGCCAACTGGCTGCTCTCCGCCCTCCACCTGGGCAGCTACGCCAGCCTCTCCACCAACCAGTGGTTCAACTACCCCATCTCGGTGCTGGCCCTGGCCGGAACCGTGGTGGTGTGGGGAGCGGTGCCGTTCGTGGCCATCACCCTCTTCGCCGGGCTGCTCCAGATCCCCGATGAGCTGTACGAGGCGGCTCGGGTGGACGGCGCCAGCTGGGTGTCCCAGTTGCGCACCATCACCGTGCCCCTTCTCCTGCCGATCCTCCTTCTCCTCAGCGTTCTCTCCATCATCTGGGACTTCAACGTGTACAACCAGGTCGCGGTGCTGCAGAACGTGGGGGGCATCAGCGACCAGACGACCATCTTCGGCGTGTGGGCGTATGACGTGGGTTTCGTTGGCAACAACTACGGCGCCGGAGCAGCCGTCACCATGCTCGGCGTCCTGCTGCTCTGCATCGTGACCGGTGCCGCGGTGCGCATGATGGTGCGGGGGGCCAGGACATGACCACGCTCGGACCCATGGGCGCCGAGGGCGTCGCCGCCGCGGCGAGGGTCACCTCGGTGCGGCGCCGCCGTCGCGGCAGCGTGCCGGCCACGGTGGCGCTGCTGGTGATCGCGGCGATCTGGCTCTTCCCCATCTACTACATGCTGATCGACGCCTTCAAGCCCAACAACGATCTGCTCCACTACCCGCCCCAGCTCTGGCCGGCCCAGTGGACGCTGGCCAACTTCCAGGAGGCGTTCACGGTGAACGGGGCAGGGCCGACCGTCCCCCAGCCCAGCTTCCTGACCTCGCTGTTCGTGAGCGTGGTTGTGGCCCTGGTGGTGGTGGCCTTCTCGATGGCCGTCTCGCTCTTCGCGTCCCTGGCCGTCGCCCGCTTCAACTTCCGCGGCCGCGGCACCATGCTGGTCGCCCTGCTGGTGGCCCAGATGGTCCCCTTCGCCTCCCTGCTCATCCCCATCTTCATCGAGCTCAACAAGGTCGGTCTGATCTTCACCGTACCGGCGCTCATCATCGCTTACGTGGCGCCGGTCCTTCCCTTCACCATCTGGACGCTGCGCGGCTTCGTCGCCTCCGTCCCGGTGGATATCGAGGAGGCGGCCCTCACCGACGGCTGCTCCCGCCTCAGCGCCTTCTGGAGGGTGATCTTTCCCCTCATTGCACCCGGGCTGGTGGCCACCTCGATCTTCGCCTTCATCCTCGCCTGGAACGACTACGTCTACGCCTACACCATCCTGGGCAACTCCGGGACGATCTTCGGCGGCCAAGCCGAGACGGCGAGCGTGTGGCTGTTCGGACTGATCAACCCCAGCCGGGTGACGCCGTGGGGCGAGTTGTTCGCAGCCTCACTGATCTTCACCCTTCCGGTGATGATCTTCTTCCTCATCATCCAGCGCCGGCTCGCCGCCGGGCTGACGGCCGGGGCGGTCAAGGCATGACCTCGCCCAGGGGGCGGAACGCGACCGCCAGGAGATCGAGCTGAATGGCAAACGTCGAGTATCGGCAGGCGACCTGCACCTACCCGGGGATGAGCGCTCCGGCCGTCGACTCCCTCGACCTCGTGGTCGAGGATGGCGAGTTCATGGTCCTCGTCGGCCCCTCGGGGTCGGGCAAGTCCACCGCCCTGCGCATGCTGGCCGGCCTGGAGATGGTGAGCAGCGGCGAGATCCTCATCGGGGATCGGGTGGTGACGGGTGCGCCACCGAAGGCCCGCGACATCGCCATGGTGTTCCAGAGCTACGCGCTCTACCCGCATCTCTCGGTGCGGGACAACCTTGCCTTTCCCCTCAAGCAGAAGGGAGTCTCCGAGCCCGAGCGCGGCCAGCGGGTCCTGGAGGCGGCTCGCCTGCTCGAGCTGGAACCGCTGCTCAACCGCCGGCCCCGGCAGCTCTCCGGAGGCCAGCGCCAGCGGGTCGCCATGGGCCGGGCGATCGTCCGGCAGCCCCAGGCTTTCCTGATGGACGAGCCGCTCTCCAACCTGGACGCCAAGCTCAGGGTCCAGACCCGCGCCGAGATCGCCGCCCTCCAGCGCCGCCTCGGGGTCACCACCGTCTACGTGACCCACGACCAGGTCGAGGCGATGACCCTCGGGCATCGCGTCGCGGTGCTTCGCGACGGGCTGCTCCAGCAGTGCGATATTCCCCGCCGCCTCTACGAGCATCCCTGCAACGTGTTCGTGGCCGGCTTCGTCGGGTCGCCGGCGATGAACCTCGACCGTCTGCCCTTCGACGGGACCGCGGCCCGGGTGGGCGACGTCGCCGTCCCCCTGCCCGGCCCCGCCGCCTCGGCGGCGCGCCAGGCCGGCCTCTCCGAGGTGATCCTCGGCCTGCGGCCCGACGCGCTCTCCCCGGTGACCGCCGGCGACTCGAACGGTGCCACCCGGCTGAGCTGCCAGGTGCACCTGGTCGAGGACACCGGGTCCGACGCCTGGGTGCACCTCGACGCCCCCGCGCAGCCGGCCCCGCTGCGGCTGGTGGCTCGGGCCGACGCCCGGCACCTGCCGTTGGTGGGGGACCGGATCTCGGTGGCGGTCCGGGTGGCGGAGGCCCACGTCTTCGACCCGGCCAGCGGAGTGCGACTTGGCGACTGAGGCCCCCGTCGCACCTTTCGCCGCGGCCCCCGCCGTCCTCGCCGTCGACGTCGGGGGAACCTCGATCAAGGGCGCTCTGGTCGGAGCCGACGCTGCGATCCTGGCCACCGACGGGGCGGATACCCCGCAGCAGAGCGAGGAAGCTCTCGTCGACGCTGTGATCGCCGTCGCCTGCCGGCTCCAGAAGTGTGCGCTCGCTCTCGGGTCTCCCGCCGCCGCCCTTGGAGTCGCGGCAGCGGGGGTGATTGACGAGACCACGGGCATCGCCCGGCACGGAGCCAACCTGCTGTGGCGGGACACCGCCCTCGCCAGGCGACTGGAGGAGCGGATCGCGCTGCCGACGACGCTGCTCCAGGATGCCCGAGCCGCGGCGCACGCCGAGGCGATCTTCGGAGCAGGGCGGACCTCGGACACCTTCCTGGCCGTCCTCCTCGGCACCGGGGTGGGCAGCGCCGTCGTGATAGACGGACGCCCGCTGCGCGGCGCCCAAGGGCTGGCAGGGGAGATCGGACACCTTCAGGTTGACGCTCACCGGCTCGTCTGCGGCTGCGGCGGCCGTGGCTGTGTCGAGACCGTCGCCTCGGCCTCCGCCCTCTCCCGCCGCTTCGCTGCCGCCACCGGGCGGGCCATGCCGGCTGAGGCGGTGGTGGATCAGATGCTGGCCGGCAACCCGATCGCCACGCGGCTCTGGGCGGATGCCATCGCCGCGCTCGCCGTCGCGGTGGCGGCTGCGGTGGCGGTCGTGGACTGCGGCCTGGTGATCTTCGGCGGGGGGATGGCTGCCGCCGGCCAGCGCCTGCTCGACCCCCTCCGCGAGGCGCTCGCTCAGCGGCTGAGCCTGGGACCGGTGCCGGAGCTGGTCGTCGCCGCCCTGGGAAGCGTCGCCGGAGTCCTCGGCGCGGCGGCCGGAGCCCTCGCCGTGCTGGAACGCGACGATGTCGTCGAATCCTGGCGCAGCTCGCCGATTCCCGAGCTCCCCGGTGTGCCGTCGGGGGCGGGGACATGGGGGCGATCGCTCTCCTGATCATCCCTGGCCAGCTCGAGGGCGAAGGCGATGGCCCCGCGCAGCACCCCTTCATCGCCCAGCTCGCTGCTGACGATGCGCGGCCGGAAGGGCGTCAACTGCTGGAGCCGGGCCTCCAGCGGCTCGCGAAGCAGCTCGACTTCGCCCCCGATGCCCCCGCCCATCACCACCGCCTCGGGGTCGAGCACGGCGGTGACGGCGGCGATCACGAGGGCGAGGCGCTCCGCCTCGCGCTCGACTGCGGCGCGGGCCGGCGCCACACCTCGGCGCGCCGCGTCGAAGACCTGCCGAGCCGAGAGCCGGGAGGACATCCCGAGCTCGACCGCTGCCTGGACCACTCCTCGCGCGGAGACCCTCTCCTCGAACGCCCCCCACCGGGTGCCCGAGACGGGTGGCCGGGCGGTCGCCTCATCGCCGAAGGGCAGGTACGCGACCTCGCCCGCCGCGCCACGCAGGCCCACCTGGAGCTTGCCGTTGACGATGATGCCCATTCCCAGGCCGGTGCCGACCATCAGGTAGACGAAGTTGTCGAAGGTGGCGCCCCACCCGCTGCGCAGCTCGCCCAGTGCCGCCAGGTTCGCGTCGTTCGCCACCGAGGTTCGATCCCCGAGCTCGGTGCGCAGGGAGTCCAGAAGTCCCGGCCGGCCCCAGCGGCGGAGTCGAGAGGAGAGGAGCAGGGTCCCGTCCCGAGGGTCGAAGACCCCGGGGCTGCCCACCACCGTCCAGGCCACCTCGGGCCAGCCGACTCCGGCACTCCGCGCCACTCCCCGAGCCAGGGCGCTCACCATCCTGACCAGGTTGGGTGCGCTGCGAGCCGCGTTCCGGATGTCACGGCGGGCCACGACGGTGCCACTCAGGTCGGCCACCGAGCAGCGCAGCCAGCCGTGCCCGACATCGACGCCGACCACATGGCCGTCGCCCGGGAGGTGCTCGAAGATGAGCGCGGAGCGCCCCCGTTGCTGACGGCTCGGGCCGACGGCGCGCACCAGCCCCGCCTGTTCCAGGACGGTCAGGACGGCTCCCACCGTCGGCCGGGACAGGCCTGTCTCCTCCGCCAGCCGTGGCCGCGATGCCGGCCCGCCGCGACGGAGGCGCTCGAGGATCGTCCTCTCGTTCAGGCTTCGCATCGGCTGTGGCTGTCTCGTCCAGGAGCCCGGCTCGTGGCCGCGCGGTGGCGCGCGTCCGCGCGGGATCGCCTCATAGCCGCGGCTCGCGCGGCAGCTCGAGGGCCTGGAGGCGGCAGCCGGCCGGCCTCTCCCGCCTCCGCTGCCCCGTGCCCACCATCGGCCCCCCAATTCGCAATTATTTAACCGGAGCCGGCGATCAACCACTCTTCGGAAGTTCAGGTCGGCCCCTTGGGTCGTAGCTTATCTGGTATGTACCAGTTCGTCAAACCCGCATGGCCACGGGGGTTCCCGCCAGGGGTGAATGGGTCACATCGAGCCCGACGTGCAGCTGGTAGCGGTCTCCGCGGTAGGCGGAGATGGTGAGCTCGACGGGCCGCCCCTGTGCGAATGACCGGCGCTCCACGAGAAGGACCGCGCTGCCTGGTCGCAGCCCGAGGAGCGGGGCGTCGTCAGCGACGACGATGCCTGCTTCGATGGTCTGCTCGCCGTGATCGAGCTTGACGCCGAACCGCGTCTCCAGGGTCTCGTACAGGGAGCGGTCGGTCAGTGTCACGTCCTCGAGGCCGGGGGCCACCTGGACCGGGATGTACGAGCGCTCGATCGCCATCGGCACGTGGTCGGCGGTGCGCAGCCGCACCATGGCGTGAACCGCATCGCCGACGTTCAGCCCCAACGCTCGCGCGACCTGACCGCTGGCCCCACCGATGCGGCGTTCCAGGTCCCGTGAGCCGGGCCGCTGGCCGCGCGCGATCATATCCTCGGTGAACGAGGTGAGCCGGAGCGGCATCTCCACCTTGGGGCGGGCGACGAACGTCCCCTTTCCGGCGACCCGGTAGAGCCTGCCCTCAGCGACCAGGTTGTTGATCGCCTGCCGCACCGTCATCCGGGAGAGCCCGTAGCGGTCGACGAGCTCGCGTTCTGAGGGGATCAGCGCGTCGTAGGCCAGCTCGGCGTCGATGAGGTCCAGCAGGATCTCGCGAAGCTGGGAGTACTTGGGGACCGAGCTCTGCGGGTCGATCGACACCGTCTTCATCCGGGGCGCACTCCAACTGGTGCCTGTGCCGGGCCTGCGCGGCGCCCGCGCGTTGGGGCGCGCCCATTATTCCTCGCCATATGCGGCGTCAGGGGCGCCGATCAGACCATCGGGCGCCGGACCAGGGTGTGCTCCCGATCCGGGCCGACCGAGACCACGTCCACCGGAGCCCCGGCCAGCTCGCCGAGGCGCTCCACGTAGCGCTGGCAGGCGTCGGGGAGGTCCTCGAAGCGCCGGCAGTCGCGGGTGGACGCGAGCCAGCCCGGCATCTCCTCGTACACCGGCTCGGCGTGCTTGAGATGGGAGATGTTGGACATCGGGTGGTCCCAGTCCTCCCCCTTGCTCCGGTAGCCGGTCGCGATCCTGAGGGTCTCGATCTGGTCGAGGACGTCCACCTTGGTGATCGCCATGGAGTCGATGCCGTTGGTGTTCACCGAGTAACGTGCCACGGAGGCGTCGAACCAGCCCACCCGGCGGGCTCGGCCGGTCACGGTGCCGAACTCCGCCCCCACCTCGCGGATCAGCTCGCCCAGGGTGCCGTCCAGCTCGGTGGGGAACGGTCCGTAGCCGACGCGGGTGGTGTAGGCCTTGAAGACCCCGATCGTCCTGCTGACCTTGGAGGGCGGGATGCCGCTCCCCGTGAGCGCCCCCCCGGCGGTGGGCGCCGACGAGGTGACGTAGGGGTAGGTGCCCAGGTCGAGGTCGAGCATCGCCCCCTGGGCGCCCTCGCAGAGGATCCGCCGGTCCTCCCGGAGAGCGCCCTGGATGATCGGGTAGATGTCGCGGATGTAGGGCTCGAGCCGCTCCGCGTAGCCGAGGTACTCATCGAGGATCGCCCGCTCGTCGAACGGCTCGTGGTCGTACAGCCGGGTCAGCGACTCGTTCTTCAGCCTCAGGACGAATCTGAGCTTCTTCTCCAGGAACACCGGCTTGCTCAGGTCGCCGACCCGGAATCCCACCCGGCGCGCCTTGTCCTCGTACGCGGGCCCGATGCCGCGGTGGGTGGTGCCGAGACGGTCGTCGCCGCGCTGCTGCTCCCCCAGGCGGTCGAATACGGGGTGGTACGGCATCACCATGTGGGCCCGGTCGCTGATCACCAGGTTCTGGGTGTTCACCCCGTGGGCGTGCAGCTCGTCCAGCTCCGCGAGGAACGACTTCGGGTTGACCACCATGCCGTGGCCGATCACGCAGGTCGTGGTGGGCGAGAGGATGCCGCTCGGGATCAGCCGGAACTTGAACGTCCGGCCGTCGACGACCACGGTGTGGCCGGCGTTGTCACCGCCCTGGGAGCGGACGACCACGTCCACCGAGCCGGCGAGGAGATCGATGACCTTTCCCTTGCCCTCGTCGCCCCACTGGCCGCCGATGAGGATGGTGACGCTGATGGCCGGAGCCTCCTGGCGCGCGGATCGAGCACGCGCAGCGTATCGGGTCGCGCCCCGCCCGGGGGCGCCGGCTCCGGGTTGTCCCGGTGCTCCTCCCTCTCCGTGACCGGCCGAGCCGGCGCGGCCCCCGCTACTCCAGCACGCTGCGCAGCATCCAGGCGGTCTTCTCGTGGATCTGCATGCGCCGGGTCAGCAGGTCGAGGGTGGACTGGTCGCGGGCCGTCTCGGCGATGGGGAACACCTCGCGGGAGGTTCGCACCGCGGCCTCCTGGCCGTGGATCAGCCGCCGGATCATCTCCGTGGCGTCCGGGGTGTCGGTGTCCTCCTGGATCGTGGCCAGCTTCGCGAACTCGTGGTACGAGGCGGGGGCGCGAACGCCCAGCGCGCGAATCCGCTCGGCGATCTCGTCCACCGCCAGGGCCAGCTCCATGTACTCGGTCTCGAACATCAGGTGCAGGGACTGGAACATGGGCCCGGTCACGTTCCAGTGGTAGTTGTGGGTCTTGAGGTAGAGGGTGTAGGTGTCGGCAAGCAGCCGGGAGAGGCCGCCGGCGACCGCCACCCGCTCGTCGGCGGGGATTCCCATCTCGATGTCGGCGTTTGCGGTGACCATGGACCTGGCCCTCCTGAAAGCGGATGCGCTGCCCCCTCATGATCTTCCTCTGTTCCCGGTGGGACAGGGCCGTGCGCCAGCCGGCGGACCTGGCGTTCGGACGGTGGACGGCCGGCTGAGGACTCAGCCCCGCCGCCAGAGCTGGAGCGGGTCGTCCGCGGGCCGGAAGCCGGCGGCCTCGGCGATCGCGGCAGCGTCGGCGAGCCCCGCGGCCAGGTCCTCGGGGCGGTGGGCGTCGCTGCCGAAGCTGACGGCCTCGCCGCCCGCCTCGCGCCACCAGCGGAGCGGGAGGAGGCCGGGGCAGGGCCCCCGGGGCGGGGCCATGGCCCGGCTGCTGTTGACCTCGAGCGCCCGCCCGCTCCGGGCCAGCGCCTCGAGGACGGCGCGGCACTCCTCCTCGAAGTCCCGCTCGTCGAACCGCACCGTCGCATGCGGCCAGTAGCGCTTGGGATAGTCGAGATGGGTGAGGATCGCGAAGGGGGCCCGGCTCTCCACCAGCTCGCGGGTGGCGACCAGGTAGCTGCGGAACCGCGGGGCCGCCTGCTCCGGGGAGAGCACCTCGGGGACGCTGATGTCGACCAGCTCCCCCTCCACCTCGACCGTGTGCATCGACCCGAGGACCCGGTCGAAGGGGCGGTGAGCGAGCAGGCGCGCGGCCTGGTCGGGGAAGAGGTTCGGTTCGCCCAGCTCGACCCCGGACTCGATGCGCAGCCCGGGGAACGCCGCCCGGCAGTGGTCGATCGCCTCCCAGTAGCCAGCGATGTCGAGGTACCCGCTCCGGGTGGGGGTGACCGGCACCCGCACGGGCCACCGGTGGCCGGGCAGGTGCCCCGTCGACCAGTCCCATCGGTCGGGGGCCGCCGGCGCCCCCTTCCCGTCCCGATCCTTGCTGGAGCCGCCGCCGCCCGGCGCCGCCCCTCCGGTGGCCGCGGCGTCCGCCATCCAGACGGTGAAGTCGGCGTGCTCGGTGAAGGCGACCGCGGGGAGGCCAAATTCGACCGCCCGGGCGCAGGTGGCCTGCATGTCCCCCCGGGCCGCATCCCAGGACCACTCGGTGTGGACGTGGCGGTCGGGCACCGGGTGGTTGTCGGGCACGGCTCGCAATGCTGCCATTTCCAGCGCCGGGTCCCGCCCCCCGGCTGCGCTACCGTCGCCCCTGTGAGCGCCGATCGTGCCGACACCGTCACCGCGCTCGAGACCGCGCCCGCGCGGCCACGAGCCGGCCCGGTCCGGGTCGCGGAGGTCAGCGCCGAGGGCGGGCTCGAGGATCCGCCGGAGCTGCCCCTTCACCTCGCCGGTGAGCCGGGAACGGTGGCGGTGCAGCTGCGCACCACGGTGCGGCGGGTTGCCATCGGGGCCGGTCTGGCCCGCAGGCCCGAGCTGCTCGCGGCGGTCCGCGCCCTGCCTGGGCTCCCCGGCCTGGCCACCAGCCCCGCCGGGGGCACCTTCGTCATCGGCGGTCCCGGATGGCTCGGGCTCTGCGCGGTCGGAGTGCCCCCTCCCGAGCGGGGCATGCCCCTCGACTGGATCAATGATTCGCTCAGCGCGTGGTTCCGCGCCGCCCTCGCCGGCTTCGGGGTGCGTGCCGTCACCGGGCGGGTCGAGGGTGGCTGGTGCCCCGGGTTCAGCGACGTCGCCGTGGACGGCCGCAAGCTGGCCGGCCTGGGGTACAAGGTCACCCGCGACTGGGTGGTGATGCGGGGGATGATGGCGGTCGCCCCCATCGCCGAGGACGACATGGACCTCCTGGTCGCCTGCCACCGCCTGATCGGCGTCGAGGTCGTGCCCGCCGCCAACACCTCCCTGGCCGAGGCCGCCGGGGCGCCCGGCCTCGGCGTGGGCGAGGTCATCGAGCGCTGGCGAGATGTCCGGACCGCCCCCGGCTGAACCCGGCGCGGCCGGTGTGCCCGGCGCGACGCTGGCTGAACCCGGCGCGGCGCCGGCCAGGCCCCGCGCCGCCGGCTGGGCGCCGCTCGTACCCCTCCTCGTCGGCGCCGCCGCCCTGGCCGCCGTCGTGCTGGCCCCCAACCTCTACAGCGACCCCAACGGGCTCGACCCCTACACGCTCCGCACCAGCGCCGTCGCCCTGGGCCTGCTGGCCATCGCCCTGGTGGTCCCGAGCCTGGCGCGTGCCCGGCTTGTTCTAGTCAGTCTTGTCGCGATCACGCTCTCCTGGTCCGCGTTCCTGGGAGCGCCCGCCCTGATCGCCCACGCCGGCGTCCAGCAGACCGGCGATCAGGCCAACCTCAACGCCTCGGCGGCGTGGTTCGGGGTCACCGCCGTCATCCTCGGCCTGGTGTGGCTGGTGATGCGCCGCGACCACCCCCGTCTCCGGATCCTCCACCTCGGCTGGCCCGCGGCCGCCTGGGCTCTGGGAGGGACCGCGCTCTTCTTCGTGGTGTTCCTCCTGATCCCCGCAACCCTGCTCGGGCGCGAGGGACTCGCCATCCCGGCGCTGCTCCGCGACGCGCCCTGGCTGGTCCCCGCCAACATGCTCCAGGGGGCGGCCCAGGAGCTCCAGTTCCGCGGCCTCCTGCTGGGCAGCCTGGAAAGGTTCACGTCACCGCTCCTGGCCAACGCCGTCCAGGCGGTGTTCTTCGGGCTCGCCCACCTCGCCATCGTCTACCAGGGTCCGATCGCACCCTTCGTCCCCCTCACCATGCTGCTCGGCTTCGTGCTCGGCTGGGTCACCCAGCGGACCGGCTCGCTCTGGCCCGCGATCGTCGTCCACGGGGTGGCCGATGTGGTCGTGACCCTCGCCGTGCTTCCCGGCCTGTACGGCTTCTGAGCCGGCCGCACGCCGGGGATGCCGCCCCGACGGTCAGCCTCTCGCCTCAGGCGCCACCACGGTCCCCGTCGCCGCGCTCCGCCGCGCCGCCTCGATCACCGCGAGCACGTCCCACCCCGCCTGGGCCGGCACGGGTACCGGAGCCTCCCCCCGGATCGCCGCCGCCATCCCGGCGTAGAAGTCGCCGTACCGCCCGGCGGGCAACCGCAGCTCGCGCACGGCGCCCGCCTCACCGCCCTCGGTGAGCACCGCGCGCTGGCCTCCGTCCGGCTGGCCGAAGCCGGGGTCGCCGGGACGCCCGCCCGCTCGGATGTACGGCTCCTGAGGATCGAGACCCCACACCTCCAGGGCCTTCCGGCGGCCCCACAAGCGCCAGCGCGGCCCGATCGCCGCGGCGAGGTTGCTCATCCAGAGATGGGCGCGCGAGCCGCCGGCGAACTCGAGGGCGAGGAAGCAGTCGTCGTCGGCGACCGCCCCCGGCCGCGCCCGGGCGATCTCCGCGTAGACGCCCTGGGGGCGTCCGAGCAGGACCAGCGCCTGATCGATGAGGTGGCTGCCGAGGTCGAGGAGGAGCCCGCCGCCCGCTTCCGGTGACGTCTCCTCCCGCCACGACGCCGTGTTCACCTCCGGGCGGAAGCGCTCGAAGCGGCTCTCCACGCGGAACAGCCCGCCGAGCCCATCGCTCTCGACCGTCTCGCGAACCAGGAGGAAGTCACTGTCCCATCTCCGGTTGTGGAAGGCCGCCAGCAGGCCCGCGCTGCGCCCCGCCGCCTCCAGCATCGATCTCGCCTCCGCCGTGCTCAGCGCCATCGGCTTGTCCACGACGGTGGCGAGCCCCTGCTCCAGCGCGGTGATCGCCTGGGGCGCGTGGAGGTGGTTGGGCGTCGCCACCACCACCAGTCCGATCCCGGCGGTGTCACTCCAGAGGTGGTCGGCGGTGGCCAGGACGCGGGCGTCGGGGAAGTCGCGGGTGGCTCGCTCGCGCCGCGCGGGGTTGGCGGTGACGATGGCCCGCACCTCGAGGTCGGGGGTCGCCGCCACCAGCGGCGCATGGAAGACCGACCCGGCCAGGCCATACCCGATCACCGCGACCCCGATTCGGCTCATAGATCGAGAGTCTGGCATGTGGGGAACGCTGTTCACGTCGCCGCCCAGCGGTGGCGTGGCGCCCCAACGGGTATGCTCGATCTCTCCACCCCTCTCGCACTGGAGACGGCCGGATGACCCAGTCAGGCTACCCCCCCACACCGGATCCGGGTTCCCCCGAAAACCCGGATCCCTTCGCGCCGTCCCCGTCACCGCTGGGAGACCAGTCGGGCTGGTACACGCCCTGGACGCCGGATCCCAGTAGCACACCGCCGCTCACGCCGCCCGAGAACCAACCCGCGTCGGCCGCTCCCCCAGCCGACCCCGCAGCCCCTTGGGGTGTGCCCGGCGAACCGGCTGCGGGTTCACCATCGGGGCCTTTCGGATCGCCGCCGAATGCCGCGGGCCCTCCCGGACAAGCCCCCTACGGTCAGCCCCCCTACGGACAGCCGCCTTATGGGCCGGGCCAATACGGGCAGGGCCCCTACGGACCGGGCCAAGTCGGACCCGGCCAGTACGGACCGGGCCCCTTCGGCTATCCGGGCATGGGCTACCGGGGTTGGCGGCGGGGCATGTACGGGCCGATGTCCGGCCGGCCGGTGGGGGCCTTTCTCCGCCGCCGAGCCATCACCCACACCGTGATGGGAGCCATATTCCTGGTCCTCGGGATCATCATCGCCGTCGCCAGCCTCAACAGCGCCCCCTCCGGCGCGGGCTTCGTCTACGTCCCCTGGTTCCTGATCATCTTCGGGGGGCTCTGGTTCTTCGGAGGGCTGAGCATGCTCATCCGGACGTCGAGGCTGCGCTGAGGGACCGGTGAGGCTGGGTGCCGTGCCCGCCGCTTCGGGCCGGGCGCGCCGGGCTCTGGTGATCATCGCCGGTCCCCTGATCGCCATGGCCCTGGCGACGGCGGTGCCCGCGCCCGTGGGCGCGGAGGCGCCGTGGTGGCAGCTCGCGGCTTTTCCGGGACAGACGGTGACGCGCGTCGCTCTGGTCCAGGGCAGGGTCGTCGCCGTGGTCGGGGGCAAGGCGGAGGAGCAGACGGCCACCGGCTTCACCCCGGTCTCGACGGCGCCGCCACCGGCCGCGGCGAGTGTGACCAGCGGCTCGCGCACCTGGTCGATCGACGCGGCGGGGGACGTGCTGGTGGCCCAGGCCGGAGGGACCGCGCGCCTCGACCCCGGCAGCCCCGATCTCGGGCCGGGAGCCCATCTCATCGCCGCCCCGCTGGTGGCACCCGGGTTCATCGTCGCCGTCAGCACCTCGGGGACGGTGTGGCGGCGCGCTCAGAACGGCGGCTGGTCGGTATCGCTCGCGCTCCTGCCCTCGACCCTGGTCACCGGCACGCCGGCGGTCACGTCCATCGCCGCCTTCAACACCAGCACCGTGAGCGGGGTCGTCTACATCGGCACCGCCGGGTACGGGACGCTGCTCACCTCGAACGGCGGCGAAGACTGGGTGCGGGCCGACCCCGGGCTTCCCCCCGACGTGCTGAGCCTGGCCGCCGACCCCTCCAGCGTCGCCCCAGCGATCTGGGCGGGCACGAGCCAGGGCCTCTACGTCCACCGCCTGCGGGCGCTCCCCTTCATCCCCAACTACGCGGGCAGCAGCCTCACCGGGAAGTGGCTGATCACCATCGCCCTCTGTGTCCTCCTCATCGGGCTGGGGGGCGCCGTGCTCGTGGTCTGGGGCCGCCGCACCCGTCAGGCGGCCACAACAACTTCGTAACGGCAACCGTGCAGGTCAGGTATGGTACAGTGCATGAAGCAATGCTCCCGGCCAGCGCTCGCCCCGCCCCCTGCAGCCTGGATCCGGTCGAGCCCCTGACCTCCGGACGCCAGCGTCCCGGGAGGCGCCGGCCATGACCCTGGTCCGCATGATGCTGGCGCGCCTGCGGCCCTACCGGCTGCAGGTCTCGATCGTGCTCGCGCTGATCGTGGCCCAGACGGTGCTCGGCCTGTACCTGCCCAACCTCACCGCCGACATCATCAACAACGGCATCACCAAGGGCGACGTCGGCTACATCTGGCGCACCGGCGGCGTGATGCTGGCGCTCACCCTGCTCTCGGGGGTGACCGCGGTCGTGGCCACGTATTTCGCCTCGCGCACCTCGATGGGGGTCGGCCGCGACCTGCGGGGCCTCATCTTCGGACAGGTCATGCGCTTCTCCGCTCGCGAGATGAACAGCTTCGGGACGGCGTCGCTGATCACCCGCAACACCAACGACGTCCAGCAGATCCAGATCTTCCTGCAGATGGCGCTGACCCTCATGGTGGCGGCGCCGATCATGATGATCGGGGGCGTGATCATGGCGCTCCACGAGGACGTCACGCTCTCCCTGCTGCTGGTGGTGGCAGTGCCCCTGATGGCCCTGATCGTCGTCGCCATGCTGTTCGTCGCCGTGCCTCAGTTCAAGTCGATGCAGGTGAAGATCGATCGGATCAACCAGGTGCTGCGCGAGCAGATCACCGGGGTCCGCGTGATCCGCGCCTTCGTCCGGTCCGACGACGAGGAGCGCCGCTTCGCCGTCGCCAACGCCAGCCTCACGGCGACCGGGCTGCGGGTCAACCGCCTGTTCGTATTGGCCATGCCGATGATGATGGGGATCATGAACCTGTCGAGCGTCGCGGTCCTCTGGTTCGGCGGTCATCTGATCAGCAGTGGCCAGATGCCGATCGGCAACCTGACCGCGTTCCTCGCCTACATCCTCCAGATCCTGATGTCGGTGCTCCTCGCCGTGGTCATGTTCATCCTGGTTCCCCGCGCCCAGGCGAGCGCGGAGCGCCTCGAGGCGGTGGCGCGCGTCGAGCCGGCGATCAGAAGCCCCGAGCATCCTGTGACGCCGGCCGCCACCCGTGGGATCATCGAGTTCCGCAACGTCAGCTTCGGCTACCCGGGTGGGGAGCAGCCGGTGCTCCGCGACATCTCGTTCCAGCTCCGCCCCGGCGAGACCACCGCGATCATCGGCGGCACCGGCGCCGGCAAGAGCACCCTGCTCAATCTGATCCCGCGCTTCTTCGACCCGACCTCGGGAGCGGTGCTCATCGACGGCGTGGACGCGAGGGACCGCACCCTCGAGGAGCTGTGGGCGTGCATCGGGCTGGTGCCGCAGCAGGCGTACCTCTTCGGCGGCACCGTGGCCGACAACCTGCGCTTCGCCGACGAGGACGCCACCGACGCGGATCTCTGGCACGCCCTCCAGGTGGCCCAGGCGCGGGACTTCGTGGCCACCATGGAGGGGCAGCTCGAAGCGCCGATCGACCAGGGAGGGACCAATGTCTCCGGTGGCCAGCGGCAGCGGCTGGCGATCGCCCGCGCTCTGGTGAAGCGGCCCCTGATCTACCTCTTCGACGACTGCTTCTCCGCGCTCGATGCGGCGACGGACGCGCGGCTGCGGGCCGAGCTGAGCGCGGAGACGCGTGACGTCACGGTGGTGATCGTGGCCCAGCGGGTGAGCACCATCCTGAGCGCCGACAGGATCATCGTCCTCGACGACGGCCTGGTGGTCGGCTCGGGCACCCACGAGCAGCTGATGGTCTCCTGCGAGGAGTACCGGGAGATCGTGGTCTCGCAGCTCGGGGAGAACGCGGCATGATGGCGCGCGGCCCGGGGCACGGGCGGCGGAGAGGCGGTGGCGGCTTCGGCGGCCCGCACGGGATGATGAGAGGAGGGCCGCCGCAGAAGGCCAAGGATCTCGGCAAGGCTCTGCGCCAGCTCCTCGCGCGGCTCCGCCCGGAACGGGGCAGGATCGCGCTGGCGGCCTGCATCGGCTCGCTGGGGGTCGCCTTCACCGTCGCTGCGCCCCGGATCATCGGCAACACCACCAACGTGCTCTTCGACGGCCTGATCGGCAAGAGCCTCCCGGCGGGGATCAGCCAGGCACAGGCGGAGGCGTACCTGAGGCTTCAAGGCGGCCAGGACCGCCAAATCGCCCAGATGCTGAGTGGAACCACCGTGACCCCGGGCCAGGGCATCCAGTTCAACCAGCTCGGCGCCGACCTCGGCGTCGTGGCCCTCCTCTTCGTGCTCGGTGCCGTGCTGAGCTGGGGTCAGGGCTACATCATGGCCGGGGTTGCGCAGCGGACCGTGTCCGGGATGCGCCGCGACGTGGAGGCCAAGCTGGCACGGCTGCCGCTTCAGTACTTCGACAGCCATCCCCACGGCGACGTGCTGAGCCGCGTCACCAACGACATCGACAACGTGACCACGACCCTCCAGCAGGGGCTGAGCCAGCTGCTCACGTCCATCCTCACCATCCTCGGCGTGCTGGCCATGATGCTGTGGATCAGCCCCCTGCTGGCGCTGATCTCGCTGATCATGGTCCCGATGTCGATCGGGGTGACCTTCCTGGTCGCGCGCCGGTCGCAGAAGCAGTTCACCGCCCAGTGGGAGCGCACCGGTACGGTGAACAGCCTGGTCGAGCAGACCCACACCGGGCACACCCTGGTCCAGGTGTTCGGCCGCTCCCGGCGCACGCTGGACGAATTCAACCGCGAGAACCAGGCCCTCTACGAACCCAGCTTCCGCGCCCAGTTCCTCTCCGGGATCATCCAGCCCGCGATGATGTTCCTCTCCAACCTGAACTACGTCGCCATCGGTGTCATCGGCGGGTACCTGGTGGTGTCGGGGAACATCTCGCTGGGCGACATCCAGGCCTTCATCCAGTACTCGCGCCAGTTCACCAACCCGATCATGCAGATCGCCAGCCAGATGAACATGCTGCAGTCGGGGCTCGCCTCCGCCGAGCGCGTCTTCGAGTTCCTGGCCGCCGACGAGCAGGTGCCCGAGCGTCACAGCCTGGCGGCGCTGCCGGCCCCGCAGGGGCACGTCGTCCTGGACAACGTCTCCTTCCGCTACCAGCCCGACAAGCCCCTCATCCAGGACTTCGACCTGGAGGTGCTGCCCGGAGAGACGGTGGCCATCGTCGGGCCCACCGGAGCGGGCAAGACGACCATCGTCAACCTCCTGATGCGCTTCTACGAGATCGACTCCGGTCGCATCTACCTCGACGGGGTGGATTCCCGGCAGCTGACTCGCGAGTCCGTCCGCAGCATGTTCGGGATGGTGCTGCAGGACACCTGGCTGTTCGCCGGGAGCGTCCGCGACAACATCGCCTACGGGAAAGGCGGGGCCAGCTTCGAGGAGGTGGTGGCCGCCTCCAAGGCCGCCCACGCCGACCACTTCATCCGGACCCTGCCCGAGGGCTACGACACCGTCCTGGACGAGGACGCGTCCAACATCTCCGCCGGCGAGCGGCAGCTCCTGACCATCGCCCGGGCCTTCCTCGCCGACCCGGCCATCCTGATCCTGGACGAGGCCACGAGCAACGTCGACACCCGCACCGAGGTGCTGATCCAGGAGGCGATGGCGCGCCTCCGCCACGGGCGCACCAGCTTCGTGATCGCCCACCGGCTGTCGACGATCCGGAACGCGGACGAGATCGTGGTGATGAACGCCGGCAGGATCGTGGAGCAGGGCAGCCATGCCGAGCTGATGGAGCGTCGTGGTTTCTACTACGACCTCTACGCGAGCCAGTTCGCCAACGCGCTGGTGGAGGAGGCGAGTTGAGCCCGAGCGCCGGCCCCGTCCCCCCCACGCTCTCCCGCGACGAGCTGCTCGCGCGGTTCCTGGAGCTGCAGCCGAGGATGCGGCGCTGGCTGACGCGGGTCATCCCCGCCGATGTTCACGCCGAGATGGGAGCGATCACGGTGCAGCAGATGCACGCGCTCCACACCATCGCCCGAAGCGGCGCCGTCACCATGGGAGAGCTCGCCGACTGCCTCGACGCCGCCTCGCTGAGCAGCGCGACCCAGATGTCCGACCGGCTGGTGAAGCTGGGGCTCGTCGAGCGGATGAGCGACCCCGATGACCGGCGCCTGGTCCGGGTCGCGCTGAGCCTTCGGGGCAGGGACCTGCTCGCCCGCCGGGAGGCAGCCTGGCGTGAGGGTGTCGGACAGGCCCTGCAGGGCCTCAGCGACGAGGACTGCGCCACCCTGGTCCAGCTCCTCGAACGCGTCGCCGGCTCAGCCCCGGCGGAGGAGACGGCCGCGGCCGGGTCGGCCCGGTAGGCCTGACCCCGGCTCACCGAGCCCCGGAGGCGCGCGGGACGTTCCGATCCGTTTGCGGCCCCTGCTGCGGTACGCGCTGAGTCACGCCGATGGGAGGTGTCATGATCGTGGGGATCCACGGCATTTCGTGACGAATATTTCGTCACGAATCCATCTGTCATCACCCGGAATGACAGGAGCGGCGGAGCGCCTGGCGGGGTGCGGGCACTTGACTACTATCTGGACCGCGCCCTTGCCCAGCCCGCCGGCGTCCACCGGGGGGCGGCCGGCCCAACGCCGGCCCCCGTGGCGCTTCCCGAGACCATGAGCACAGACACCACGCGTCCACTCACCTACCGCAGCCTCCTCGACGTCCGCGGGCTGCCACGCCTGGTGGGCGCGGCCCTCCTCGGGCGGATCGCCGGGCAGATGGGGTCGGTGGCGCTCGTCCTCTTCGCCCTGCAGCGCTTCCACTCGCCGGCGATCGCCGGGGTCACGGTGTTCGCCGCCGCCTTCCCCGGGGTCGTGTTCAGCCCTCTTGCCGGCGCCCTCCTCGACCGCAGCGGGCGGATCAGGCTGATCATGCTCGACTACTCGATCGCCGCCCTGGCGATGGCGCTCATCGTCGCCCTCGGGGCCACCGGCGTGCTCAGCGCCGGGCTGCTGATCGGCGTCGCCGCGCTCAGCTCCTTCACCAACCCGCTCAGCAGCGCCGGGACCCGGACCCTCTTCCCGATGCTCGTGCCCCGTGACCTCTGGGATCGGGCCAACGCGGTGGACAGCACGGGCTACGTGGTCGCCGCCGTGGTTGGCGCCCCGCTGGCCGGGGTGATCGCCGGGCTGGTGGGGCGGCCGGCCGCCCTGGTCGCGACCGCCGCCGTCTATGCCGCCGCGGCGCTCTCCCTGGTCGCGATGCCGCCGCTGCCGCTGCCCGCCCCGCGGGAACGCGAGCAGCACGTCCTCCGCGATGCCTGGCAGGGGCTGGCCTACGTGGCCCGCAACCCGAGCCTGCGGGGGCTGGCGGTCAGCCTCTCGGTGTCCAACCTGGGCTCAGGCCTGCTCATCGTCGCCCTCCCCGTCCTGGTTCTCGATCACCTCCACCAGAACGCCGCCGTGGTGGGCGTCCTCTGGGCGCTGAGCGCTGTCGCCGGGGGAGCCTCTGCGCTGGTGGCGGGGCATCGGGGGAGCCAGGGGAGGGAGCGGCGCCTGGTGCTGGTCGGACTTCTTGCCGTGGGTGTCGCTCTGGCGGCCCTGGTGACGGTCCCGGACCTCGCCGTCGTGACCGCCGCGATGCTGGTCTACGGAGCCGCGGGCGGGCTGATCGACATCGGGATGTTCTCGATGCGCCAGCGCCGCACCGACCCGGCCTGGTTCGGGCGCGCCTTCGCGGTGAGCATGTCCCTCAATTGGATGGGCAGCCCGATCGGCTCGGCGGTCGCCGGGCCGCTGATCGGTGCCGGGCTCGGCATCGCCCTGGCGGCCGGCGCCGGCTTCTCGTTCGCCGCCGCCCTGGCTGCGGCGCTGATGATCCCCGCCCTGGCCGGGGCGGCGCGGCGGTTGGAGGCGGCGGGGGAGGCGTCTCGCCCCGGCTGAGCGCCCGCCGTCGCGGGCGGCGGTCTGCCATGATCGCCGGAGGAGATGGCAGACAACCGATCCGGGCCAGCGGACCCCGCCGGAGCCCTGCGCCGTCCGCCGCGCGTCTTCTCCATCGTCCTCGCCGGGGGAGAGGGCAAGCGGCTCTGGCCGCTCACCAAGGACCGGGCCAAACCGGCCGTCCCCATCGGCGGCGTGTACCGGCTCATCGACTTCGTGCTCAGCAACCTGGTCAACGCCGAGTTCACCCGGATCGCGGTCCTGACCCAGTACAAGAGCCACAGCCTCGACCGCCACATCAGCCAGGCCTGGCGGCTGTCGCCGCTGCTCGGCAACTACGTGACCCCGGTGCCGGCCCAGATGCGCCGCGGGCCGCGCTGGTTCTCCGGCTCGGCCGACGCGATCTACCAGAACTTCAACCTCCTGGGCGATGAGAAGCCCGACTACGTGCTGGTGTTCGGCGCGGACCACCTCTACCGGATGGACCCGCGCCAGATGCTCGCCCGTCACATCGCGAGCGGAGCCGGGGTGACGGTGGCGGCGGTCAAGGTCCCCACCGCCGACTCCAGCAACTTCGGGGTCATCGAAGCCGACGGCGACCGGATCACCCGCTTCGACGAGAAGCCCACCCGGGCGAGGGGCCTGGCCGGCGACCCCGAGCGCTGCCTCGCCTCGATGGGCAACTACGTCTTCACGGCTCAGCTCCTCATCGACGCCCTGGTCGAGGACGCGGAGAAGCAGACCAGCCGTCACGACATCGGCGGCGACATCATTCCCCGCCTCGTCGAGAGGGGCGAGGCGGGCGTCTACGACTTCGACCGCAACGTCGTCCCGGGCAGCACCGAGCAGGACCACGGCTACTGGCGCGACGTCGGGACCCTGGACGCCTACTACGACGCCCAGATGGACCTGGTCTCGGTGGTCCCGATGTTCAGCCTCTACAACCTGGAGTGGCCGATCTACTCCTTCTACGGGCCGCTGCCGCCGGCCAAGTTCGTCTTCGACGAGGAGGGTCGGCGCGGCGTCGCCGTGGACTCGATCGTTGCCCCCGGGGTGATCGTGTCCGGGGGAACGGTGCGCCGCTCGGTGCTCTCCCCCGGAGTGCGGGTGGGGTGGGGCGCGACCGTGGAGGGGAGCGTCCTTCTCGACGGGGTCGAGGTCGGTGAGGGCGCCGTGGTCCGGCGGGCGATCATCGACAAGGAGGTGGCGGTGCCCCCCGGCGCCGAGATCGGCCGGGACCCGCAGCTCGAGGCCCGGCGCTTCACCGTCTCCGACAATGGCATCGTCGTGATCGCCAAGCGCCAGGTCGTTGGGCCGCTCGACTGATGCGGGTCGGCATCCTCACCCGTGAGTACCCGCCCGAGGTGTACGGCGGCGCCGGGGTTCACGTCGAGCACCTGACCCGAGAGCTCGCCCGCCACGTGGAGGTGGCGGTGCACTGCTTCGGGGAGCCGCGCAGCTCGCCGCTGGTGGCCGCCGCCTACCAGCCCTGGGACGCGCTCCAGGGAGGCCGACCCGAGGACACGGCGCTGGCGGTGATGTCCGTGGACCTGGCCATGGCGCACGGGCTCGACGGGGTCGACCTCGTCCACTCGCACACCTGGTACGCCAACCTGGCCGGTCACCTGGCGAAGCTCGTCTGGGACGTGCCCCACGTGTGCACCACCCACAGCCTGGAGCCGCTGCGCCCCTGGAAGGCCGAGCAGCTCGGGGGCGGTTACGCCCTCTCCCTCTTCTGCGAGCGCACCGCTCTGCTCTCCGCCGACGCGGTGATCGCGGTCTCGGAGGCCATGCGCCGCGACGTGCTCACCTGCTACCCGGGCATCGATCCCGACCGCGTGCACGTCATCCACAACGGCATCGACGCCCAGGAGTACCGACCCGACCGCGGCGACGCCACCCTGGCCCGCCACGGCATCGATCCGCACCGGCCCCTGGTCGTCTTCATCGGACGGATCGCGCGGCAGAAGGGGATCGACCATCTCCTCCGCGCCGCCGCCGGCATCGATCGGGCGGCCCAGCTGGTCTGCATCGCCAGCAGCCCCGACACCCCCGAGATCGCCACCGAGACCCGGGCGCTCCGCGACGCGGCGCGTGCCCAGGGCGCGTCCGTCGTGTGGATCGAGGAGATGGTGGAGCGGCGCGAATTGATCCAGATCCTGAGCCACGCCGCCGCCTTCGTCTGCCCCTCCGTGTACGAGCCGTTCGGTCTGGTCAACCTCGAAGCCATGGCCTGCGAGGCGGCGGTGGTCGCCAGCGCGGTCGGCGGCGTCCCCGAGATCGTCGTCGACGGGGAGACCGGCTTCTTGGTTCCCTGTGACCCCCAGGCCGTGGCCTTCGACGCCGCGGCCGCGCGCCGGTTCGAGGACGCTCTCGCGGCGCGGATCAATCAGCTGGTGGCCGACCCCGATCTCTCCGCGCGCCTCGGGGTCGCAGGCCGGCACCGGGTCCTGGAACATTTCACCTGGCCGCGGGTCGCCGAGCGCACCGTGGAGGTGTACCGGCAGGTGCTGGCGGCGCCCCGGCCGCGCTCGTAGCTCAGGTCTGGACCTTCCGGCGGAAGCGCGCCCGGCCGATCAGCCTCCGGGGGGCGTCCGGGTGGTCGTGACCCGGGCGCGGGGCCAGCACCGCCGCGACCGCAGTGGCGAGCCGGCGGCGGCCGCGGCGCTCCCACTCCGGCCCGCCCACCGTCCGGCCCGCCCTCTCGACGGCCTCGGCGAAGTCCCACGCCCTCAGATAGCGCTGATGCGGCGACTTGGCCATCCCGAACCTCACCAGGGGTGCGATCTCCTCGGGAAGATCGGGACCCGGCAGGGGAGCGCGCAGGTGCTGGTCGCGGACCACGGTCACGCCGCCGAGGTAGGGGGGCGTGCCCGTGAGGGATTCGACCAGCATCACCGTCGCGGCGTAGACGTCCGACTCGATCGAGGGCTCCTCACCCCGCCACAGCTCGGGGGCCATATACTCGGCCGTCCCGGGGATCCAGCGCCCGCCCCGGGTGCGCGCGACCAGCCCCAGCTCGGCGATCCGGGCGACCCCCTGGCGGTCGACCAGGACCTTCTCGGGCCGGAGGTCGCGGTGGAGGATCCCCTCCCGGTGCGCGGCCTCCAGACCGAGCAGGGTGTCGCGCATCACCACCAGGGTTGCCTCATGGTCGCGCAGCACCCCCGAGGGCATGAGCTGGCGCAGCCAGGCACCGTCGATGTAGTCGGTGACCAGCGCTATCCCGAAGGCGTCCTCCACATAAGCGCGGGTGCGGACCACGTAGGTGCCGTCGAGGTGGGCCACGATCGGGGTCTCGACCCGGAACCGGAAGAGGAACTCGGGATCGCCCAGGAAATCCTGGGGCAGCTGTCGAAGGGTGACCACAGCGCCATCTTCCACGGGCGCTGCGCCGGCTCCGCGAGCGCCGGCTTCGGTATCCCCGCCAGGCGGCATGAATCCCCGTCGTGCGACCCGACCCCGTGGATCGATCGAATTCGCGAGTTGGGCCCGGGTCGTCCCACGCATGGTGATGGGCGCGCATGTTCGCTGTCAACGCGACCCCGGCGTCCACCCTGGGAACGCTTCCTCGCAGCCTCCCCCTGCGCTAGCCTCAGGGCGGTGCCCAACCTCTGGACCCGCGTCCCCGACGGCGTTCCGCCCCCTCCTCCCCGTTGGGGAGTGGCGGCGCTGCCTATCGCCGACCTCTTCATGCGGGCGATGCTGTCCCGGCCGCCGGGCGGCAGTCTGCGCGCGACCTGGGTGACCCCGGCCACCGTCGGCCTCTGCCTCGTCACCGCGGTGGGCGCCATCGCCGTCGCGGTGCTGTGCGCCGTCGGATTGGCACGCAGGGGCGGTTGGCCATCCGCGGCAGGGGTGGTGGTGTGCGCGGCGATCGCCGCCGGCTCGGCCGCGGTCGCAGTGGTCGGCATCGCCCAGCGCCGGCCGGGCTGACCCCATCCACGCAGATGGCCAACCGCCTGGCGACCGCCTCCAGCCCGTACCTCCGCCAGCACGCCGACAACCCGGTCGACTGGTACCCGTGGGGAGAGGAGGCGCTGCGGGTGGCCCGCGAGACGGACCGCCCGATCCTCCTCTCGGCCGGCTACAGCGCCTGTCACTGGTGCCACGTGATGGCCCACGAGTCGTTCGAGAACCCCCGCATCGCCGCCCTCATGAACGAGCTCTTCGTCAACGTCAAGGTCGACCGCGAGGAGCGCCCCGACGTCGACGCCGTCTACATGCAGGCGGTCCAGGCCATCACCGGCCAGGGTGGCTGGCCGATGACGGTGTTCCTCACCCCTGACGGGGCGCCGTTCTTCGGCGGGACCTACTTCCCGCCCGAGCGGCGTGGCGGCATGCCCGGCTTCCCCACCGTCCTCCGTGCCGCTCACGACGCCTACCGCCGCCGGCGCGACGACGTCGAGCGGGCTGCCGCGGAGATCACCCGGATGCTGACGCCGGTGCCGCTCACGGAGGGCGAGGAGCTTGCGCCCGACACCGTAGCCCGGGCGGTGGCGCGGCTGGTGGAGCAGAGCGATGTCCGCCACGGCGGCTTCGGTGACGCCCCCAAGTTCCCCCATCCCGCCGCGCTCGAGCTGCTCCTCCGCCGGGGCTTCCTCGGCTCCGACGCGGCGGCGGGCGGGGCGGCCCGTGGGGCGCTCGACGGGATGCTGCGCGGCGGGATCTGCGACCAGCTGGGCGGCGGCTTCCACCGCTACAGCGTCGACGCGGGCTGGGCGGTCCCCCACTTCGAGAAGATGCTCTACGACAGCGCGCAGCTGGCGGTGGTCTACCTCCACGCCCACCAGCTGACCGGCGACCCCGAGTATCGCCGCGCGGTGGAGGCGACCCTCGATTACCTGGCCCGGGAGATGCGGCTCCCCGGGGGCGGCTTCGCGTCCTCGCAGGACGCCGACTCCCAGGGGGTGGAGGGGCGGTACTTCGTGTGGACCCCGGAGCAGGTCCGCGCCGCCCTCGGAAGCGAGGACGATGCGACGCTGGCCTGCCGCGTCTTCGGAGTGTCGGAGGCGGGGAACTTCGACGAGGGCCGCAGCGTGCTCTCGCTCGCGCGCTCACCGGCCGAGCTCGCCGAGGAACTGGGGACCGGCGGTGCGGAGGTGGCTCGGCTGCTGCAGGGGCTCCGCCGCCGGCTGCTCTCGTCCCGGCAGCGGCGGGTGGCTCCGGGCCGTGACGACAAGGTGGTCGCCGCCTGGAACGGCCTGGCGCTGCGGGCCTTCGCGGAGGCCGGGTCGGCCCTCGCAAGGGGTGATTATGTCGAGATTGGTCAGAACTGCGCGGACTTCCTGCTCGGCGAGCTGGTGGTGGAGGGGCGGCTGCGGCGGAGCTGGAGGGACGGCGCGGTCGGGGCCGGCGCCTTCCTGGAGGACGTCGCCTTCCTCGGCGACGGCCTGCTCGCGGTGTACGAGGCGACGGGGGAGCCGCTGTACTTCGAGCGCGGCGTCGGTCTCGCCGAGGATGTCCTGGCGCGCTTTCGCGATCCCGATGCAGGCTACTTCGACACCGCGGCCGATGCCGAGCCGCTGCTGGTCCGGCCCCGTGGCCTGGAGGACAATCCCCTCCCCGCCGGGCAGTCGATGGCGGCGCAGCTCTTCGTCCGGCTCGCGGGACTGACCGGCGAGCCGCGCTGGCGGGATCGGGCCCTGGAGATCGTCCGGCCGCTGGCGCCGGCGGTGGCGCGGGTCCCGCTGGCGCTCGGCAGCCTCGGCTGCGCCCTGGATCAGCTGATGGCCCCGTCCCGGGAGGTGGCGGTCGCCGGTCCCCGCGATGACGCGGCCACCCGGGCCCTGCTCCGCGAGGTCTGGCGGCGCCGCGACCCGTACCGGGTGCTCGCCTGGGGCGCGGCCGCCTCCGTGCCCCTGCTGGCCGCGCGACCGCAGGTTGACGGCCGTCCCACCGCCTACGTCTGCGAGGGCTTCGTCTGCCGGTCGCCGACCACCGACCCGGAGGAGCTGGCCGCCCAGCTGGACGCCGCCCCGGGACGGTAGTGGCCAGGGTCGGGCGGGCCGAGGCCCCGCTCCGGCCCTACGGCCGCAGCCGGCCCCTCCACGCTTCGGCGGTGAGCTGGTACAGGTGGTGGTCGCGCCAGCGACCGCCGACCAGCGCGAGGTCGTGGATGACCCCCAGCCGCCGGAAGCCGTTGCGCTCCAGGGCCCGCCACGAGGGCGGGTTGTCGAGGTCGACGGTGGCGTGGATGCGCTGGAGGCCGAGATGGTCGAAGGCGTGGACCACCGCCAGCCCGATGGCCCGGGTGGCGACGCCGCGGCGGCGCTGCCACGGGGCCACCCAGTAGCCGATGTCGGCGCTCTGGAGGATGTCCCCGCGGATCCGGTCCAGGGAGAGGTGGCCGGCGATCGCGCCCGACGTCGTGATCACGAACCCCTCCGCGGTCGGGTCGTCCGCGCAGCGCCGCACCCGCTCCCGCTGCCCGGCGGCGGTCAGGAAGTCGGGTCCACACCAGGGCTCCTCGACGGCCAGCTCGGCAGCCGAGGCGGCGTACATCGCCGCCAGCTCCTCCGCGTCGGCCGGCTCCCAGGGACGGAGACCGACCCCGATGTCGGTGCCGATCGGGGCGACAGTCATGGCCCCACCCTAGCACTCGGGATTCCGCGTCGCCGAGCCGGCAGCGGCCGGAAACCGGCCCGGCGTGGCTCACCAGGCCGGAATGACGCGGCCTCCCTCGATCACCTGGGCCACCGGGTTGGCTCCCAGGTGGTAGCCGACGTCGAGCCAGTTGCGGCTGTTCAGCACCAGGGCGTCGCAGCGCAGCCCGGGGAGGAGCCGGCCCCGGTCGGTGAGGCCGAGGGCAGTCGCACCGCCGGCGGTGGCGGCCAGCAGCGCCTGGGCCGGGGTGAGACCGGCGGTCGCCACCCCCAGCGACACCATCAGCGGCATCGACTCGCACCAGCAGGTGCCCGGGTTGCAGTCGGTGGCCAGGGCGACCGTGGCCCCGGCCTCCAGCAGGCGGCGGCCCGGCGGCGGAGGACCGCCCAGGACCAGCGAGGCTCCGGGGAGGATCACCCCGGTCACCCCGGCGGCGGCCAGGGCACGCAGGTCGTCGTCGGTGGCGTGCTCCAGGTGGTCGGCGGAGACCGCCCCCACCCGCGCCGCCAGGGCCGCACCGCCGCTCCGGCTCCGCTGCTCGGCGTGGACCTTGGGCCGCAGCCCGTGGGCCCGGCCGGCGCTCAGCAGCCGCTCACACTCCTCGACGCTCCAGGCCCCGGTCTCGCAGAAGCAGTCCACGAAGCGGGCCAGCCGGGCGGCGGCGGGAAGCCCCTCGCGCAGCACTCCCTCCAGGTACTCCTCGCGGTCAGTGTCCACGGCGCCGTGGAGGGGGAGGTAGGTGGTGACCACGTCGGGCACGCGCGGCTCCGCCCCCGCCATCCGGGCGGCCTGAAGCTGGCGCAGCTCCGCTTCGTGACTCTGCCCGTACCCGCTCTTGACCTCGACCGTGGTGGTGCCCAGCCGCAGCATCCGGCGCGCGCGCTCCCGGGTGGCATCCACCAGGGCCTCCAGGGAGCCCTCGGCGGTGGCGGCGACCGTGCTCTGTATCCCACCGCCCCGCGCGGCGACCTCCTCGTACGTGGCCCCCTCCGCCCGCCGGGCGTACTCCTCCGAACGGTCGCCCAGCCACGCGAGGTGGGTGTGGGCGTCGACGAAGCCGGGGATCACCGCCGCCCCGCGAGCGTCGACCTCGACGGTCTCCGGACCGAAGGGGACGCCGAACCCTGCCGCCGGGCCGGCGTAGACGATGCGGTCTCCGCTCGCCGCCAGCACCGCGTCCTCGATCACCCCGGGGGCCGGAAGCCGCGGGTCACCGGTGACCAGCTGGCCGATGTCCACCACCAGCAGGGTTGCAGCTTCGCCCAGGGCCGATGTCACGCCGCCAACCTAGCACTCGCGGTGGGCCGCCGATGAAGCGATCCTCCCGGGTGAAGAGGGTGCCGGCGACACCTTCTACCCGTGTGACCCGTATATGGTCATGCCCGATTACGCGGAGGTTGCCGAACCCCTCGTGCAGCGGCCCCTCACCGATCAGATCCGAGCAGAGGAGTGCGCCACCAGGCGGGCGGCGGGCTGCTCCAGCCTCGCGGTGCTGCACATCCCGTCCGGTCAGCCGGTGCCCGACGTTGCGGCGCTGACCTGCCCCTCCAGGCTCGCGATCAGCGCCGACGGCACCCGGATCCTGGCGACCAACACCGACTTCACGGGAACCAGCGTCTGGGCGCCCGGCACCCGAACCACCCTGGAGCTCATCGCCGCATCCACCGGGGCGGAAGTGCGCAGCGTCACCCTGCCCGGGAACTTGAGCTTCTCCGTCGTGGCCTCTCCCTCCGGCGCCGACTTCATGCTGGCGGTGGACGGTTACCTGGTCCTCGTCGACGGCGGCGGCGGGGTGAGCCGGCTCCAAGCCCGCGGGCTCGAGCTCGGTGACGGGGTGAATGGATTCGCCTTCGCATCGGACGGGGGCTCCTCCTCCTGAGCCAGGACCCTCAGGTCCCTCCGCGACCGGCCGGGGGCGTCACGGCGGCGCCCTCGCACGGATCCGCGGAGCAGCCGGTCAGACCAGCGTGACGCCCACCGGCTCCACGGCCGCGCGCCACTCCCCGCTGCGCAGCCACTCCGCTGCGGCCTCCAGGTCGGGCGCCAGGGGGCGGTCGGCCTCGAGATGGGCGACCCGCTGCCGTAGCGAGCGGAGGAGCGCGCCCGTCGCCGGCCCCGGGTGGAGGGGCGCCCGGAGCTCGAGCGCCTGGGCGGCGCAGACCACCTCCACCGCCAGCACCTCGCGGAGCAGATCGAGGCTCCGCCGGCTGCGCAGCGCGGCCGCGAAGCCCATGGAGACGTGGTCCTCCTGGCCGGCGCTGGTGTCCAGGCTCTGCACCGCGTAGGGGGTGGCGGCCTGGCGGAGCTGGGTCACGCAGCTCGCGGCGGTGTACTGGGCCATCATCAGCCCGCTGTTCAGACCGGCGGCGGGGGTCAGGAATGGGGGGAGGCCGCGGGACCTCGCCGGGTCGAGGAGCCGGTTGATGCGCCGCTCGCTGATCGCAGCGGTGTCGGCGGCCAGCGAGGCCAGCAGGTCGGCGGCGTAGGCGAGCGCCTGGCCGTGGAAGTTGCCGGCCGACAACAGCTCGCCCCGGCCGGCGAGGACCACCGGGTTGTCGACCACGCTCCCCATCTCGCGCTCCACCGTCTCCCGGCAGAAGCCCAGAACGTCGCGGGCGGCGCCGTGGACCTGGGGGGCGCAGCGCAGCGAGTAGGCGTCCTGGACGGCGTGGTGGGAGCTCCGGTGCGAGGCGACGATCGGGGAGCCCTCGAGCAGGGCGCGGAGGTTGGCGGCGCTCGCCTGCTGCCCCGGCGCCGGTCGGAGGGCGACCACCTCGGCGTCGAAGGCGCGGGGGGTGCCCAGGAGGGCCTCGACGGTCATCGCGCAGGCGCAGTCCAGGGCGACCAGCAGCGCCTCCGCGTCGTGGACCGCGAGCCCGAGGATGGCGCTCATCCCCTCGGTGCCGTTGATCAGCGCCAGCCCCTCCTTGACTCCGAGCGTCAGAGGCTCGATCCCCGCCGCGGCGAGGGCGTCCGCCGCCGCCCGGCGTCCCCCCCGGCCGTCGCCGGTCCATCCCTCACCGACCAGGACCGAGGCGGCGTGGGCGAGCGGCGCGAGATCGCCCGACGCCCCCACCGAGCCGTGCTCCGGTACCCACGGGGTGATCCCGGCGTTGAGCAGGGCGCAGATCGCCGCGGGGAGCTCCGCCCTGACCCCCGAGTGCCCGGCGGTGAGGCTGCGGGCCCGGAGCAGGAGCATCCCGCGCACCACCTCGGCGGGGAGCGGCGGGCCCACGCCGGCGGCATGGCTGCGGAGGACCGCCCGCTGCAGCTCGCCCCGCTCCTCGGGCGGGATCACCTTGTCGGCCAGGGCTCCGAATCCGGTGTTGACGCCGTAGACGGGGTCGGCCTCGGCCTCGAGCCGCTCGACCAGGGCGCGCGCGGGCTCCATCCGGCGCCGCGCCGCCTCGTTGACCTCGACCGCCGCCCCCTGACGGGCGACCCCCACCAGGTCGTCGAGGCTGAGCGGAGAACCGTCGAGAGTGACCACGCCGGGTCCAATGTAGCCGTTCCGTGTGGGGCCATCTCGGGGAGCTGGGGTATGCTGGCTTGGAGGTGATCAACGTGGCTGGGTATCGCCGTCTCCTTCCCGTCCTGGCGGTGGCGGCCGCCGCCGCCGTCGCCGCCGGCTGTGGCCCCGGAGCGATCCTGACCTCGGAGAGCCCGGACCAGGCGGTCTCGGCGGCGCTCCAGTCGGCTCAGACCACCCCGCTGCGGATGAGCCTCACCGGCGACCTCGGTCTGGACACCGCGAGCCTCGGCAACCTCCCCGCCTCGATCCAGACGGCCCTCGGCGAGGTCGGGAACGGAGGCTCGGCCACCGGCCAGCTCGCGCAGGAGAGCAGCGCGCGCCGCCAGCTCACCGCCAGCGCAGCCGGTCACAGCCTGACCCTGGTGGAGTACGACGGCCACGGCTACGTCAGCCAGGATGGGGGCGCGTTCGCCGAGCTCTCGGAGGCGCTGCCGTCCAGCCCGGTCGCCAGCCCGTCCCAGCTCAGCAGCGCGGTCGCCGCCCTGAGCTTTCAGGACCAGGGCCCCGCCACCGTCGACGGCGTGAGCACGGAGAAGTACTCCGCGGCGATCACCGTCTCCACCCTGGAGAAGCTGGCCCAGGACCTGGGCGGCAGCGGCAGCGGGAGTTCCGAGCTGGCGCCGGTGCTGGCCATGCTCTCGCCCTACGTCACCGGCAGCGGATCCGTGGACCTCTGGCTCAGCACGACGGACGGGAGCCTGGTGCGTGCCGCCCTCGCCGGCTCACTGACCGTGGACGTCGGCGCCGCCGCCTCGGCGCTGGCCGGTCTCGGGTCGAGTGCCGGCCTCGGGTCCAGCGCCGGCCTCGGATCGCTGCCCACCGGCAGCCTGGGCGTGACCCTCAGCCTGGACGCCGACGTCTCCGACTACGGCGGCCCGGTCACGGTGACCAAGCCCACGGCGACCTCCACGCTTCCGGCGATGGGTGGGGCCATGGGTGGAATGTCGCAGTGGATGGGGTCCTTCCTGGGCTCCTCCTGAGCTCCATCCCCGGGTCGGGTCGCCGGCGCCGAGTCCGACGTTCGCCCTACTCGGACGAGTCCTTCCAGCCCAGGTGCTTCCACCGGGAGATGCCGCGCAGCCCGAGACGGGAGACGTGCAGCTGCTGGAACTCCCCGTAGCCGTCGGCGGTGGCGCTGTCCACCGAGAGATGGACCGCCCGGTCGGTGATCCGCGCGACATCCGAGGCCGGAGCCAGACAGGGATGCCCGTGGCGGCTGTGCTGGAAGACGATGCCGTGGAAGATGTCCTCGTTGGCGAGCGCCGCCACCTCGAGCACGGTGCCGACCTGGGTGCCGTCGCTGGCGAGGACGGGCGCGTGGGCGGGGACGTCGAGCCAGGAGACCTGTTGCTCGTCGTAGAGGTCGCCGGGCTGCTGCTCGGCATAGAGATCGTCGGCCCCGCGCCCGCCGGATGGGCCCGCCGGCTGGGCGCCGGCGAGGTCTGGGGGCTGCCCGCCGTAAAGATCGTCCATGGGTCCCCACTATGGCAGGGCGGACGGCGGGCCGTCGGTTCCCGAGGGCGGCGTGGGCGAGACGATGAGACGCACCGGCCGGTCGTAGAAGACGTAGTTCCAGGCCCACCCGATCAGCACCAGCAGCCGGTTGCGAAAGCTCACCAGCGACATCAGGTGGACGAACAGCCAGGCCAGCCACCCGATCAGGCCGGAGAGGCGCAGCGGGCCGATCTGGGCGACGGCGACGTTGCGCCCCACGGTGGCCATGGTCCCATGGTCCCGGTAGCGGAAGGGCCCGGGGTCGGGCTCCCCGCGTCGACGGGCGGCGATGACCCGGGCCACGTGCTCGCCCTGCTGGATGGCGACCGGGGCCAGCATGGGCAGGGGCCGTCCGTCCGGGCCCGGGCAGGCGGCGAGATCGCCCACCGCGTGCACTCCCGGATGGCCGGGCACCTCCAGGGAATCCGGGCTCACCGGGACCCGGGCCTGGGCCGCGCGCTCCACGCCGTCCAGTCCCACCGGAGCCTCGGCGGCGACGCCGGCGGTCCAGACCATGGTCGCGGCGGGGAGGCGGTCGCCGGAGGCGAAGACCACCTCGCCGGGGGCGACCTCGGCGACCCGGTGTTCGAAGAGGATGCGCACCCCCTTGCGCCGCAGGGCGGCCGCGGCTCTCCGTCCGAGACCTGCGGGAAAGCCGACGAGGACACTCCCGAGCGCCTCCACCAGGACGATGTCCACGGCCTCCATGTCGATGCCCGGGAAGTCGCGCTTCAGCACGTGGTGGACCAGCTCCGAGAGTGCTCCCGCGTACTCCACGCCGGTCGGCCCGGCGCCGACGATCACGAAGGTGAGCAGGGCCTGCCGCGGTCCGGGCGCGTCGGTGCGGGACGCCTGCTCGAAGACGTCGAGCACCCGCGCCCGGAGCGCCAGCGCCTCGCCCAGGTCCTTGAGCCCGTAGGCACGGCTGGCCAGGGCCTGGTTGCCGAAGTAGCTGTTGGCGCTGCCCGTCGCCAGCACCAGGTGGTCGTACCCCAGGTCCCCGGTGGTGGTGTGGAGGATCCGGCCCCCGAGGTCGACGCCGGTCACCTCAGCCAGGCGGAAGTCGCAGTTCCGGTAGTGGCGCAGGATCGACCGCACCGGGCGGGCGATGTCCGAGGGATCGAGCAGCGCCGAGGCCACCTGGTACAGCAGTGGCTGAAAGAGATGGTAGTTGTGGCGGTCGACCACGGTGACGTCGACGTCGGCGTGGCGGAGGCCCCGGGCGGCGGCTAGCCCGCCGAATCCGGCACCCACCACCACCACGTGGGGCCGCCCCCGCCCCGGCCTGATTCTCACGCTCTGACTATCGCAGCCGAGCTCCGGGCGCCGATATCTCGAGGGGCCGGAAGCGCGGGCGCGCACCCGCCGCCGCCCCGGCTGCGTAGGATGCCGCCGTGGACTGGCTCGCACGCTTCGATGCGGCCGCCTCCCGGGTCGGGGCGAGCGCCGGCCGGCTCACCCTCTGCGGGCTGGCCGTGGCCTCCATGGGCCTGGGCGTGCTGTGGACCTTCGGACAGCTCTCGCACCTCGCGCTGCTGCTCGTGCTGGTCGCCTCGGTGCTCGCCATCGCGGCCGTGCGCGGCGGACGCTGGCGGCAGGGGCGCGGCTGGTGGGTGGCGATCACCGCGGTCTGCGGTCTGACCAACCTGCTCTACGCCCACCACTACCACCTCAACCCCGAGCTCCAGGTCGGCTTCGCCCTCCTGCTCACCGCCGCCGCCGCCGGGGCCGCCTGGTCGCCGCCGGGGCGCCGGGCCGCCGCCCTGCTGGGAGTGGCCTTCCTCTCCCTGATTGGTCTGACCGCCTCCGACTGGCCCTGGGGCACCGCCGCCGTGGACGTCTTCACCGCCCTCCAGGGGGCCGCCCAGAGCGTTCTCCAGGGCCACAACCCGTATGGCCCCGTCTACCGCTACTACGTCGAGTCCAGCACCGGCTACGTGTACGGACACTTCGCGTACGGCCCCAGCGTCCCGATCCTGGCGGCGCTGGGCCGGCTGATCGGGGACGTGCGCGTGATGTCGGTGGTCTGCGTGGCGGCCATCGTGGCCGGCCTCTGGCGCATCGCCCGGCAGGGCGAGGCGAGCTCCGACGCCCACCGGGTGGCCGCCCTCGCGCTGGCCTCGCCGCTCCTGGTCGGGATGATCCACGAGGCCTGGGTGGACGTCTACATGATGGCGGGGATCGTCGGCTGGCTCGCCCTCCGCCGCGACCACCGCGGCTGGTCGATGGTGGCGCTCGCCGTCGGCTTGATGGTGAAGCCCACCTCGCTCGTGCTCATGGTGCCCGCCTTCCTCTGGTCGAAACGGGGGAGGGTGGAGATCGCCGTCGCGGTGGCCGCCTCAGTGGTGGTGATCGTCCCCTTCGCCCTCATCACCGGCGTCGGGACCTTCGTCTACAGCGTCTTCGGATATCAGCTGGCGCTGCCGTTCCGCAGCGACTCGCTGAGCCTGGCGGCCGAGCTGTTCCGGCTGACCCATGCGCAGCTCCCCACCGCCTTCCCCTTCCTGCCCCTGGCGGTCGCCGCGGCGCTGATCGCGTGGAGAGGACGTCCCCAGACCGAGGGTGACCTCGCCCTTCAGGCGGCCATCCTCAACGTCGTCGCCTTCATCCTCGCCAAGCAGATGTTCTTCAACTACTACTTCGCGTCGGAGGTGCTGCTGCTCGCCGCCATGGCGGGCGCGGGGGTCACCCTTCCCGCGGGCGACGTGGCCCGACCGGCGGTCGCCGAGCTGCTCGGCGCCGGACGCCGGCCGCGCGTGAGCGTGACACCGCCGCGCCGGACGCCGACCGCCGCGGCCACCGCGCTGAGGCTGACCCCGCCCCCGACCAGGAAGGCCAGCTGGGTGCCGCCGACCGAGCTGAGCCATCCCGCCAGCAGACCGCCGATCGGGGCGGGAACGCCGGTGAAGATGTACCCGTAGAAGCCCATGGCCCGGCCGCGCAGCCGGTCGGGCGCGGCCAGCTGGATGGTGGCGTTGCTCATCGAGGTGTAGGTGGTGAAGGCGATCCCGGTCACCGCCAGCATCACGGCGCAGACGATCACCCAGTGGAGGGGCGCCAGGATCATCAGCAGTGCGGAGAAGGCGGCGCCTCCCCCGAACAGGAGATGCCAGCTCGGCCGGCCGACGGTGGCGGTGAAGAGGGCGCCGACCAGCGCCCCGAAACCGAAGCAGGCGGTGAGGATGCCGAAGACTACAGGCCCGGACCGCAGGGTCTCGGTGGCCATCACCGGGAGCAGGACGCTGAAGTTGATGCCGAAGGTGGAGACCACCAGCATCAGGGCGCAGGTCAGCCAGGCGGCGCGGGTGTGCACCACCCAGGCCACGCCCTCGCCCAGGCTGCGCAGCATTCCCCGCTCCTCGTCGCGCTGGGTGGTGTAGAGCTCGTCCTTGCGCATCATCAGGAGGCTGCCGATGACCGCGAGGAAGCTGGCCGCGTTGATGGCGAAGCAGAGGGTCACGCCCACGGTGGCGATCAGCACCCCCGCCACCGCCGGCCCCGCCGCCCGGGCCAGGTTGAAGAGGGAGGCGTTGAGCGAGACGGCGTTGGGCAGCTCCTTCCGGCCCACCATCTCGAAGACGAACGACTGGCGGGCCGGCGTGTCCACCACCTGCACGGCCCCTCCGACCGCGGCCAGGAGGAACACCTCCCAGACGGTCGCCCGCCCGCTCAGGGAGAGGAGGGCGAGGGCGGTGGCGCTCAGCATCAGGGTCGTCTGGGTGACGACGATCGTCATCCGCTTGTCGAAGCGATCCACCAGCGGGCCCCCCAGCAGTCCGAAGACGGTGTAGGGGAGGAACTGGAAGGCGGCGAGGGCCCCGAGGGCGAGCGGTGACCCGGTCGGCGAATGGGTCAGCTCGACGATCAGCCAGGCCTGGGCGATGTTCTGGACCCAGGTCCCGGAGATGGAGATCGACTGTCCCGCGAAGAACAGCCGGTAGTTGCGGTGGCGCTGGAGGCTGCGGAAGGTCCGCGCCGAGGCGGTCGCCATGCTCATCGAGGGGCGTCGCCCTCGACGAGTGCGGCCAGCGGCTCGATGGCCGCCTCGAGCGCCGCGGTCTGCTCCGGGGTCAGCCGCCGGAGCTGCTCGGCGAGCCAGGCGGTGCGGCTGCTCCGCGCCGACCGCAGGACCCGGGCCCCCTCCGGGGTGACGGCGATGTCGACCCGCCGGCGATCACCCGCGATGCCCCGAACCCGGGTGACCAGGCCGGCGGCCTCCAGCTTGTCGACGGCGTTCGACATCGAGGGTGCGGAGATGCCCTCGTGGCCGGCCAGCTCGTTGATCCCCACCCCGGGCTTGCGGCTGATCAGGGCGAGGATCTCGACCTGACCGCCGGTGATGGTGGTCCCCTTGAGCACCCGCCGAAGGTGACGGGCGAGGTGGAGGAGGAGCGGACGGAGGCGGTTGGCGAGGACGAGGTCCTCGGGCGTCGACGTCCGGGGGGGCGGGGGGGTGAGGGTTGCCGTCATCTCAAAGTAATTATATAGCCTAACTATTTGCCGCGCACGCCGGCGTTGAGGCACACTAGACGCCCGGCCGGTCCGCCGCGATCCCGGGACCCCGCGCCGGCGGCGCGTTGGGCCACCTCTGGGCCGAGGGACGCGAGCGGCGACCCGAGCGAGGAGAGACGTGTTGGTCGGGACCCCTCCACCGCTGGCGGACCGCGAGCCGTCCGAGGCGGGCCCGCGGGCCGCCCCCAACCTCTTCACCGGGATGCCGCCGCTGCTGATGCTGGGACTCGGCGTGGTGATGGGGGCCGCGATCAGCTTCGCCGTCGGCGTCGTGATCTGGTCGGTCTTCGGGTAGCGATGAGCCGTGTGCGCCGGGGCGCCCCCCGACTCGCCGCCCTGATCTCTCTCGGTGCGGGCCTGATCCTGGGAACGGGCATCGGCCTGCCGACCGCTCACTGGGTCGCGGGCTTCCTCACCCTCACCCGCGCCCCGGCGCTCGCCGCCGCCTCCCCCGCCGCCGGGGGCTCCTCGCCAGCGGGTCGAACCCAGCCTGCCGGCAGCCCCACCCCCGTTTCCTCCCCGGCGCCGACCCCGAGCCTGACACCCACCGCCTCCCCTCCCACCTGCTCCCCCCTGGCGAACGGCGAGCAGCCCCTGGACCCGCTCCGGGCGCCGCCCTCGGGCTACTCGGCCGACGCGGCGCTCGATTGGGTCGGCTGCGGTGGCGCGACCGTCCCGGCGGGGTCCCCCTTCACCGTCAGCGGCGCGTGGACGCTCGCCGTCTCGTACACCTGCCCCAGCGGCACGGCGGCGCAGAGCACCGGACCCACGCTGACCGTCGACGAGACCGCCGCCCCCGCGGACTCCGGCACGTCAACCATCGCCGCCCCGCGGGGCGACGCCGCGGATCTGCTGGAGGGGGGCCTGGTCTCGCTGGCACTGGGTGCGGGGTCGTACCGGCTGAACGTCGTCACCCCCTCCGCCTGCCTGTGGCACCTGGCGGTGTACCGCGGGCAGTGAGCCCGGGTCAAGGCGGCAGCACAACGCCCGAATTGGATCTCCCGCGTTAGCGGTCGCGTTGTTATGCTCTTGGATACACGCCGGCTCCGCGCCGCGGGCGCGGATGATCGGTTCAGCCCATTCCGACGAGCCGATGAGCCCCACCACAGACTCGCCACCTGCCACCGACCCTGACTCCAGGCGTCCCTGGTCGCTGCTCTCCAACCACGGCCACGTCCTGGTATGCCTCGCCCGCGATCCGCACATGCGGATGCGCGACATCGCTGCCGCCGTGGGCATCACCGAGCGCGCCTGCTACCGGATCGTCGGAGACCTCGAGGAGGGGGGATTGGTCCACCGGGAGCGGGTCGGTCGCAACAACCGCTACGTGATCGACGCAACGGCGGGCACGCGCCACGCTTCACTGCGCGGAGTTCGCGCCGCCGACCTGCTCAGCATCGTCTGAGGTCTCGGCCGGCCGCGCCCCCTCAGCCGGTTCCGACCCGGTAGAAGCCCTCGGCTGCCGCGCCCTCGCCCAGCCCGGCGCCCTCGGCCGAGGTGCGCAGCCAGCCGCGCACCCGCTTCTCCAGCGGCTCCCACTCCTCGTACTGGGAGCGGTGGCAGCGCAGCGCCTCCAGCTTGCGGTCGGCGGTGGCGGTGACGTCGATCCAGACGTTGACGCGCTCGGGGATGCCCATCAGCCAGAGCTCCCGGACGGTGTGGGGCTCCAGGCCCTCGCGCTCCAGCAGCTCGGAGTGGGCGAAGGGGTTGCGGGAGTCCGGGTAGACCGCGCAGATGGCCGCCTCGGCGGCGGCGAGGTGGTCGGGATGGGAGGCGAAGAGCCGGCTCCAGCTTCGCTCCGGGGACTGGGTCACCACCCGGTCCGGCCGCTTCTGGCGGATGACCCGGGTGATGTCGCGGCGCAGCTCATGGGTCACCGTCAGCTCGCCGTCGGGGTAGCCCAGGAAGGCGATCTCCCGGACGCCGACGGCCGCGGCGGCGGCGGTCTGCTCCGCCCTCCGGGTCGGGCCCATCCGGTCGCGCGGCACCGATCGGTCCCAGCCGCCCGCCTGCCCGTCGGTGACGATGCAGTAGCTGACGTCGATCCCGGCGTCCGTCCAGCGGGCGGTGGTGGCGGCGCAGCCGAAGTCACAGTCGTCGGGGTGGGCGACCACGATCAGGACCCGCTGGATGCCATCGGTGTCGGTGGGGCTCTCCGGCATGGTCCCGGATGGTACGAGGAGAGCCCGGCGGCACGCCGGGGGGGGTGTCATCCGATCGGTTGCGACAACCCGCAACGCCTGGGGAACGGTCCGCTGAATTCCCGCAGACAGTGGTGTACCTCTGTGCCTCCACCCTGTACGGTGTGATCAAGCGCAAGGATCGCTCCAATTGTCATGACCATGCTTGATCTCTCGCAGGTGGCCGGCATCCGGCTGACCGGCTTCGGCGGGCCGCCCCAGCCCGCCGCGCCGCCGCGTCCCGCTCCGGCGCCCGGGCCGGAGGCGGCCGTCGCCCCCGCCCCGGAGGAACGCCCGCCGGCGCCGGCGGTGCTGATCGTCGATGACAACGTCCGGCTGGCCAGCACCGTGGCCGCCTTCATGGAGATGCAGGGGTTCCGGGCTCATCCCGCCAACAGCGCGGAGGAGGCCCTCCTCGCCGCCCAGCAGGTGCGCTTCGACCTCGTCCTGCTCGACATCAACATGCCGGGGATGGATGGTCTCGAGGTCTGCCGGCATCTGCTCGCCACGGCTCCCGGGATGCGTGTGCTCATGGTCACGGGCCGCGACTCCGCGGAGGATCCCCTGCGCGCGGCGGCGGTCGGGGCCCGCGCCCTGCTCACCAAGCCCATCTCGCTCAGCGACCTGTGCGACGAGATGATGAAGGCACTGTCCAGCTGATCCGCCGGGGGCTGGGCTAGAGTCCGGCCGGTGCGCGAGGTCCAGCGCCACGCCGTGGGGAATGACGGCCTCGGTCTCTTCTGGAGGCTGTGGTCACCCGACGACGGTCCGCCCGCCGGCCGGGTGCTGATCTCCCACGGTTATGCCGAACATGGCGGGCGGTACCGGCACGTGGCGGAGCGTCTGACCGCGGCCGGCCTCACGGTGGTGGTCCCCGACCATCGCGGCCACGGGCGCTCCGGGGGCCGCCCGGTGAGCGTGCGCCGGTTCGACGACTACGTGGACGACCTCCACCGGGTCGCGCTCGACGCCGCGGCCGAGGGGGGAGAGGCTCCGACCGTCCTCCTCGGCCACAGCATGGGGGGTCTGATCGCGGCGGTGTATGCCCTGCGTCATCCCTCGGAGCTGCGCGGGCTGGTGCTCTCCGCCCCCGCCGTGGTCCCCGGCGCCGTCTCCGCCCCGGCCATCGCCATCGGGCGGCTGCTGGCCCGCGTGGCCCCGGAGCTGGGCGCGATGAAGCTGCCCCTCGAGAAGATCTCCCGTGACCCGGGCGTGGTCGCCGCCTACCTCGCCGACCCGCTCGTCCACCCCCGGCGGGTTCGGGCCCGGCTCGGAGCCGAGATGCTGCGTGCCATGGACGAGGTCGCCGCCGGCCTCCCCCGGCTCACCCTGCCGGTGCTGGTCATGCAGGGCAGCGCCGACGCCCTGGTCGACCCCTCCGCCGCGGCCTACGTGCACAACCGGGTGGGGAGTCCCGACCGGACGATCCATGTCTACCCCGGCCTCTACCACGAGATCCTCAACGAGCCCGAGCGCGAGCGGGTGCTCGATGACCTGGTCGAGTGGCTGCGGGCGAGGATCGGCCGGCCAGGATGACGCGACCGCAGAAGCTCGGATCCCTGACCCTGCACCTGCTCCGGCATGCCAAGTCGAGCTGGGACGACCCCGGGGTCGCTGACGCCGCCCGGCCGCTGGCCCCGCGCGGCGAGCGCGCCGCCCGGAAGCTGGCCCGGCGGCTGACGCGGGAGGGGGTCTCCCCTGGGCTCGTCCTCTGCTCGTCCGCCCGGCGCGCCCGCCAGACCCTCGAGCTGATCCGCCCGGCGCTGCCCGGTGCCCCGGGGATCCTGGTGGAGGACGGGCTCTATGCGGCCAGCGGGCGTGAGCTGATGGCCCGTCTCCGGCGGGTCCCCGCCGGCACCGACGAGGTGCTGCTGATCGGGCACAACCCGGGCATTCACGACCTGGCCCTGGCGCTGGCCGGGGACACGGCGCCGGCCGCGCTGCGCGAGCAGTTTCCCACCGGAGCGCTGGCCTCCTTGAGGTTCGGCGCCGTCACCTGGGCGGACGTCGGTCCGGGCGGCGGAGAGGTCATCCGCGTGCTCCTGCCCCGCCAGCTCTGATGCCCGGCGCCGGGCTGGCGACCCCGATCGGATTTGAACCGACGATCTCCACCTTGACAGGGTGGCGTGTTAGGCCAGGCTACACCACGGGGCCGTGAGCCCCTGGAGTCTAACCCGCCGCCGCCTCATCCGGGCTTGCGGGATGCCGGTGGGGCGGCAGCGATCGGTGGCTATGCTGCATCCGTGATCCGCCTGTTCGACACCGCCACCCGGTCGTTGCAGCCGCTCGACCCTGGCGCTGCCGCCGTTCGCCTCTACGTCTGCGGCATCACCCCCTACGATGGCGGCCACCTCGGACACGCCTTCACCTACCACACCTTCGACGTCCTGACCCGCCGGCTGCGGAGCCTCGGTCACCGGGTCCGCAGCGTCCGCAACGTGACCGACGTGGACGACGACATCATGCGGGTGTCGGCGGCCCGCGGCATCGGCTGGCGCGAGCTCGCCGAGCAGGTGACCCGCGAGTTCGACCGGGACATGGCCGCCATCGACATCCTGCCGGTGGACGCGGACCCCCGCGCCAGCCAGCATGTTCCGGCCATGATTGACTGGATCTTGCGGCTCGCCGGGGCCGGCTTCGCCTACGCGGTCGACGGCTGGGTCTACTTCGAGGTCGCCCGGCTCCCCGACTACGGCTGCCTCTCCGGGCTCGGCGTCGAGGAGATGCTCCGGCTCTCCCGGGAGCGCGGCGCCGATCCCGACGACCCGCGCAAGCGGGGGCCGCTCGACTTCGTCCTCTGGCAGCCGTCGCGAACCGGCGAACCCAGCTGGGCATCGCCCTGGGGAGCGGGACGCCCCGGCTGGCACATCGAGTGCTCGGTGCTCGCGACCCAGGAGCTGGGCACCCCCATCGATGTGCACGGGGGTGGCGACGACCTCATCTTCCCCCATCACGAGTCCGAGATCGCCCAGGCTGCGGGCGCCGGCATCTCGCCGTACGTGCGGCTCTGGGTCCACGTGGCGATGGTCGGATATCAGGGCGAGAAGATGAGCAAGTCGATGGGCAACCTGGTGTTCGTCAACCGGCTGCTGGAGCGGGTGCCGGGGGCCACCGTCCGGCTGCTGCTCGCCGGTCACCACCACCGCGCGGCCTGGGAGTACACGGAGCGGGAGCTCGACGTGGCGGACGCCCGCCGCCGGGGCTACGCCGCAGCGGCCGGGGCAGCGACCGTCCTCGACCCGGCGGAGGCCGAGCGGTGGCGTGCGGACTTCCTGGCGCGGATCGACGACGACCTCGACGTCCCGGGAGCGCTGGAGGTCGCCGACCGCCTGGCCGAGCGGCTGAGGGGCGGCGGGGCGGGCCCCGGTGCGCCGGTGCAGGGAGCGGGGCTGCTCGCCCAGCTCCTGGACACGGTCGGCGCGGCGTCCGCCGCCAGCTGAGGCCGGCGCCGCAGCCGGACCGGCGGGCGAGCGAGGGCCCAGCCCGGCTCAGCGCTGGCGAACGTCCTCGTCGAGGGCCCGGCTGGCGCGGACCGCGGCCACGATGTGCTTCTGGAGGAAGGCGTAGAAGAGGCCGCGCTGGTTGCGATCGGTCTCCTCCGGCACCTCGATCCCGCGCCGGTGGCGTTCGACCCAGGGCGGCACCCCCTCGGCGACAACGGTCGAGCCCACCCTCACCCGGATGGTGGTGTCCTCGCCCTCGAGGAGGTAGACCGCCACGACCAGGCGGAGCCCGGTGTGGTCGACCAGCTTCCAGCCGCGCTCGTAGCGCCGGCCCCCGGTCCGGTCGGCGTGGGTGGACACCACGGGCTCCCGGACGAAGGTCTCCCCGACGGTCGCGCACTGCACCAGCGTCGCCGCCACGAAGGCGTCGAGGTCGCGTGCCACCCAGTTGACCAGCGAGGGGGCGCGGTTGTCGACGTCGGGCATCCCGGCCGGATGGTCGAAGTAGCCGATGGCGGCGATCGTGCCGGCGTGGCGGCGGCAGTAGACGATCCCGCCCACGGTGGCCCAGTGATTGGGGCACCAGGCGGTGTCGCAGCGCCGACCGCGCCGGTCGACATAGTGGCAGAGCACCCCGTTGTGGTGGGGGCAGCCCCGCGCGCGGCAGGGCAGGTCGCCCTCGGTGATCGGGAAGCGGGCGACCGGTGGCGCGAACGGCGATGCGGGGGACGGTGCGGCGGACATCTCGCCAGGAGGTGGGGGGAAGGCCGGCGGCGTCGCGGGTGGCGGCGGCCAGCCGCCCGGGGCGGGAGGAGCCGTGGGGGCAGCCGGCGTGACCGGCTCCGCGGGGGCCGCCGGGGCCGGAGGACCGGTGCCGCGATCGCCGCGACGAAAGAGCGGCATCACCGCGCCTCGCGCCGCGATCCCATGGCGCACATCCTACGCCGGCTCCGCCACCTTGCTGAGGGCGGCGGTGAGATGGCGCACGTCATCCATCAGCGAGTGGAACTGGCTGGGCGTGAGCGACTGGGGGCCGTCCGAGAGGGCCTCGTCCGGGTTGGGATGCACCTCCACCAGGAGGCCGTCGGCGCCGGCGGCGACGGCGGCGAGGGCCATGGACGGGACCAGGTCGCGGTGGCCGGTGGCGTGGCTGGGGTCGACCACGATGGGGAGGTGGGACACCGACCGGATCACGGGGACCGCGCTCAGGTCGAGGGTGTTCCGGGTCGCGGTCTCGAAGGTACGGATGCCGCGCTCGCAGAGCACCACGTCGGGGTTGCCGTGGTTGACCACGTGCTCGGCGCTGAGCAGCCACTCCTCGATCGTGTTGGAGAGCCCGCGCTTCAGGAGGACCGGCTTCGCGGCGCCGCCGACCGCCTCCAGCAGGGCGAAGTTCTGGGCGTTGCGGGTGCCCACCTGGAGCATGTCGGCCAGCGCCGCCACCGGCTCGACGTCACCCGGGCTCAGCACCTCGGTGACCACCGGCAGGCCGGTCTCGGCCCTGGCCTCGGCGAGGTACTCGAGGCCTTCGGCACCGAGCCCCTTGAACGAATACGGGGAGGTCCGCGGCTTGTAGGCGCCGCCCCGGAGCAGCGTGGCACCGGCCGCCTTGACCGCCCGCGCGGTCTCCAGCAGCTGAGCCCGGGACTCGACGGCGCAGGGGCCGGCCGCGACCGCCAGCGGGGCGCCCTCCCCGATCCGGACGCCGCCCACCTCCACCACGGTCGGCTCCGGGTGCCATTCCCGCCCGACCTGCTTGTACGGCTTGCTGACCGGCACCGCGGCCAGGACCCCGGGGAGGGCGACCACCGCGTCCCGGATCTGACCGGGGTTGCTCCCCAGCACCCCGATCGCGAGCCGGTCGGTGCCGGGCAGCTCGATGGGGCGGTACCCTCGGTCCCGAACGTGGCGGATGACGTTCTCCACCTCGTCGCGGGTGGCCTGGTGGCTCATGAGAATCAGCATGCGGGGATTCTCGTCGATGAAGCTCACAATTCGGGGGATGGGCCAGCGGGCCCGGCGCCGGCAGTCCGACCTCTGCCGGCTCGGGCCCGCCTTCCGTGCCCCCCTCGTGGCGCTCCTCGACCAGGACCCGGTGGCCAACGTCTTCATGCGGAGCGAGCTGAGGCTCGGCGCGGCCCTGGAGGGCTGGTGGGGGCTGGGTGACTCCCGCGAGCTCCGGGCGGCGCTCCTGGCAGGTTCGGTCGTGGTCCCCTGGATTCCCGACCCCGGTGACGTTCCGGCGCTCGCCGCGGCCCTCCGCCAGCAGATCCCTCCCCGCCTGATCATCGGCCCCGCCCCCGCGGTCCGTGCCCTGACTGCCTCACTGGCCGCGCGCCGGCCTCCCGTGGAGGTCCGTGACCCCCAGCCGGTGCTGGTGCTCGACGGCTCACCCCCGAGCCTGCCCGGGGTGCCCGTCCGGCGGGGCAGGCGCGACGACCTCGATCTGCTCACCGTGGCGGCCGCGGCCATGCACCTGGAGGAGATGGGCGTGGATCCGATGGTGCTCGACGCGGTCGGGTGGCGGCTCCGGATGGCGACCCTGATCGACCGCGGATGGTCCTTCCTGCTGATGGAGGGTGGCGAGATCGCCTTCAAGGTCGAGCTCTCCGCCTGGACCCCCGAGGCGGTCCAGCTTCAGGGGGTGTGGACCGAGCCCCGGCTGCGCCGGCGTGGGATCGCCACCGCCGCGCTCGCCGCCGTGTGCGCCGAGCTGCTCGCTGAGGTTCCGGTCTGCTCCCTCTACGTGAACGCCTACAACGAGCCCGCGCTGCGGCTCTACCGGCGCCTGGGCTTCCGGCAGGTCGGGGAGTTCGCGACCGTCATCTACTGACGGAGTGAGGGGCGAGAGCCGCAGACTTCTTCCCCGATCGGAGGAGCCCTCGGTACCGCGTGCTGAGCCGCCGGCGGGGTGGGATGTGGCCTCCGGCGCCGTCAGATCAGGTGGGCCTTCCAGGCGATCAGCACCGCCGCGGCGCGGTCGCTGCAGCCGAGCTTGGCGAAGATGTTGCTGACGTGGGTCTTGACCGTGTTCTCGCTGACGAACAGGCGCTTGCCGATCTGCCCGTTGTTGCAGTGCTCCGCCATCAGCCGCAGCACGTCCAGCTCGCGGCTGGTGAGGTTGTACTCGGGCCGGTTGTTGGTCATGAGGGTGGGGTCGAGCAGCGATTCGCCGGCGGCCACGGCGCGGATGGCGCTGGCCAGCTCCTCCAGGCTCGCGTCCTTGAGCAGGTAGCCGCGGGCCCCCGCCTGCAACGACGGGAAGATGTAGTCCTCGTTGCGGTAGGTGGTGAGCACGATGACCTTGGCCTCGGGGTCGTCGGCCCGGATCCGGCGGATCGCCTCGATGCCGTCGACATTGGGCATCTGGACGTCCATGAGGATGATGTCGGGATGGGTCTCCCGCGCTCGCTCGATCGCCTCCGCCCCGTCAGTGGCCCGAGCCACCACCCGGATGTCGTCCTCCACCTCCAGCATGGTGCAGAGGCCGTGAAGCACGACCGGGTGGTCATCGGCGACCAGAACGCGGATCACACCGGCACCGCCGACTTGGGCGCGGGGCCGGGCACCCCGGCCTCCGCGGTCACCGGCAGGTCCACGGTGATGGTGGTGCCACGGCCGGGGACGCTCTCGACCTGGAAGCTGCCGCCCGCGATGCGGGCTCGCTCGGCCATGCCGACGATGCCGAAGGAGCCGAGGGGCAGCGCTGAGGTGTCGAAGCCGTGACCGTTGTCCCTCACCGTCAGCTCGACGTGGTCGCCGAGGTTGCGCAGGCGCACGGTCACCCGGGAGGCGCCGCTGTGGGCGGCGATGTTGGCGAGCGCCTGCTGGGTGATGCGGAGAAGTGTGACCTCTGACTGCGGCCGCAGCGCCGGTGGGGGCGCCATGTGCTCGGCCCTGAGCCTCGCCGCGATCCCGGTGAGGTGACGGAACCGCTCCACCTCGCTCTCGGTGGCGGCGACCAGCCCGGTGACGGTCAGCGGGGACGGGCGAAGGTCCCAGACCGACCGCCGTGCCTCGGCGAGGGCCGAGCGCGCCAGCTCCTGCGCCGAGGCCAGCGCCGGCAGCGATCGCTCGGGGTCCCGGCCCACCAGCGCCTGAGCGGCCTCGAGCTGGATCACGATCCCGGTGAGCTGCTGGGCCAGGGTGTCGTGGATCTCACGGGCGAGCCGGGCCCGCTCCTCGAGCACGGCCATCTCCCGCCCCTCCTCGGAGAGCCGCGCGGTGCTGAGCGCCAGTCCCACCTGGTTGCCGATGGCCGCGAGCAGCGCCGTCATCTGGACCCCCGGGGCGATCGTCGCGCGCAATCCGAGGGCTCCCAGGGGCCCGGCGCCGGTGCCCATCGGCAGGCCGATGAGGACGCCGTCGCCGTCCTCGCGGGTGACCAGGTGGTTGTCCGCCACCGCCGCGAGGGCGACCTCCTCCAGCTGCGGGCTGCGCTCCTCGGGCTCCGTCTGGCTCGGGGTGAGGACGCCGTCACGACCCAGCCGGTAGCCGCAGCCCGCCGTGGTCGGGAGGACGGCCCGGACGGCCTCCAGCGCACCCGCCAGGATCGCCTCCGGGTCCAGGGATCGGGTCAGCGACCCGGCCAGCTCGTTGAGGGCCAGCAGCTCCTCGTTGCGGACGCTCAGCTCGGCGGTGCGGATCGCCACCTTCTGCTCCAGCTCGCGGCTGGCGGCGAGGATCACCTCCCGGGAGGCATTGATCTCCTTCCGCATCCGCTCCAGGGAGTCGGCGAGGTCACCGACCTCGTCCCTGCCCTGCGAGGGCACCGCCTCGTCGGTGCGCCCCTCGGCGAGCCGCTCCGCCGACGCCGTCAGCGCCCTGACCGGGGCGACGACGTAGCGGGAGAGCAGGGTGGCGAGGAGGAAGGACACCAGCAGCAGGATCGCGACGATCCAGAGAGCGCCCTGGAAGACGCCGGTCAGCGCCGAGTCGATGCCCTCCTTGAGCGCCGAGACGTTGGGCTCGAAGTTGGTCTTGGGGACGGAATCGACCAGGGTCCACCCCGGGTCGCCGACGGGACTGACGAAGAAGAGCCGGTCCACCCCGTCGATCGTCCCCTCGATGAGGTTCGGCGAGCCGCCCTCGGCCTCCCGCAGGCCGGCGAGCACCTCCTCGCCGTCCTTGCCCACCGGCGCGGGGAGCTGGGCTCCGACCCGGGGAGGCGAGGTGAAGTCCTTTTCGGTGGAGCCGGTCGCGATCACCTGGTTGGTGTCGTTGTCGAGGAGGAGCGGGTAGGAGTTGAGCTCGGCCGGGGCCTGGGAGATCGCGCTCGAGAACTGCGCCAGCGGTACGTCGGCGCCGACCACCAGCCCGTGGCCGGCGAGGGCGTAGACGGTCACCTCCAGATCGCCGTGCAGGGAGTTCGTGTACGGGTCCGTCCACTGCGCGGCCGGCGATCCGGCCGGCGTCTGGGGGGCGGGGAAGTTGGGGAGCAGGTCGAGCCTGGTGAGGGCGATGCCCTGCGGGTTGTTAGCCAGGGTAGCCTCACCCTCGGGCAGCGAGGAGAAGCCACCCGGGCTGATCCACACCGCGTAGTCGGCCGGGTCCATGACCCAGACCGCGTCGACCAGGCTCCCCTCCTTGACGGCCGCCTTTGCCAGCGGTCCCGTGGCGAACTGGTCGAGGCCGAGGCTCTCGAGCGCCGCCGCCCGGGTGAGCACGGGCGGCGTGTTCGGCGTGTTCGGCGGTACGCCGACCAGCAGCTCAGCGGCCGACGACGAGGCCTGGGAGCTGACCTCGTAGACGCCGTCCCCGAGCGGGGTGGACTTGAGACCGCCCGTGGCATCCGGGCTGCCGGTGGCTGCGGGTGCCCCGGCTGTCCCCGCGCTCCCGCTGGTCACGCCGGGGGTGGGGGCGGGCGTGGCCGGATTGGCGGAGGCGGAGGGGGCTGGCGAGGCCGACGGGGAGGGCGACGGTGAGGCGGCGCTGGCCTCGTTGCCCAGGGTGGTGGCGAGCGCCTGCACCTCGGCGCGCAGCCCAGAGAGGTGGTTCTGGATGACGCTGTTCGCGGTGGTGTTGAGCCCGGTCTGGAACGAACCCTCCTGGTGCTGGACGATGCTGGCGTAGGCGCCGTTGACGGTCTGCTGGGTGATGCCGTGCAGGCTCACCGCGGTCAGTATGAAGAAGGCCGCCGCGGGCACCAGGGCGACCACCAGCATGGCGGCCAGAAGCCGGTCTCGCAGCCGCCGTCGGGGATTGAACGGGGACAGCGTCAGCCAGGGACGCTTCATTCCCACCTCACCGGTCCGGGTTGATCATCTGATCATCAGCTCCCAGCTGAGCTCCGAGTATACGGCCGCCCCTCGGGCCGCGAGAACGCGCCAATCGCACCGGCACGACGGAGCTTGCGGCACCCCAGCCCTTAGAGTCACGGGTGCGTGAGGAATCCCGAACCCGCCGCCGTCAACGGCCCACGATGAAAGACATCGCCGAGCTGGCCCTCGACGTCGCCGCGTCGAGCGGCGCCGCCTACGCGGATTGCCGGGTGGTCCAGCGGGGGATCCAGGCGCTCACCGTCAAGGACGGCAGGTTCGCCGAGGTCTCCTCCTTCGAGGACGAGGGGGTGGGTATCCGGGTCATCGTCGACGGGGCGTGGGGGTTCGCGAGCGTCGACCGCCTCGACTCCGACAGTCTCGGTGAGGCCGCCCGGACGGCCTGTCGGATCGCCCGGGCCTCGGCGCGGCTGCGCCGCCAGCCGGTCCGCCTCGCCCCCGCTCCCGTCGCCGTCGGCGCATACCTGACCCCGGTGGAGCGCGACCCCTTCGAGGTCAGCCTCGAGGAGAAGATGGACCTGCTGGTCCGAGCGGACGAGGCGATGGCCGGCGTGGAGGGGATCACCACCCACCAGGCGTCCCTCGAGTTCGTCCGGGAGCACCGTTTCTTCGCGAGCAGCGAGGGGTCGCAGATCGAGCAGGTCATCGTCGAGTCCGGCGGCGGCATGGACGCCACCGCGACCAGCGCCGACGAGGTCCAGACCCGCAGCTTCCCCAACAGCTTCGGGCGCCACCAGCTCTGCGCCGGCTACGAGGCGATCGAGGCCATGGACCTGGCCGGCAACGCCGAGCGGATCGCCACCGAGGCGATCGCCCTGCTGAGCGCCGCACCCTGCCCGACAGGGAGCCTGACCCTCATCCTCGATGGCACCCAGGCCGCCCTGCAGGTCCACGAGTCCTGCGGGCATCCCACCGAGCTGGACCGGGTGCGCGGCGACGAGGCCGCCTACGCGGGAACCTCCTTCCTCACCCCCGACCTCATCGGCCGGTTCCGCTATGGCAGCGAGCAGGTGACGATCACGGCCGATGCCACCACGCCCGGAGGCCTGGGCACCTACGGGTGGGACGACGAGGGGGTGGCCGCGCAGCGCACCGTCCTCGTCGACCAGGGCCTCTTCTGCGGCTACATGTCGTCGCGCGAGACCGCCGCCGACTACGGCTGGTCGAGCAGCGGGGCGATGCGGGCCGAGTCGTGGAACCGGATCCCCCTGATCCGGATGACCAACGTCAACCTCGAGCCGGGCGAGTCGAGCCTGGAGGAGATGATCGCCACCACCGCGCACGGTGTCTTCCTCGAGACCAACCGCTCCTGGAGCATCGACGACCGCCGGCTCAACTTCCAGTTCGGGACCCAGAACGGGTGGGAGATCCGCGACGGCAAGCGCGTGCGGCTGGTGAAGAACGCGCTCTACGCCGGACGGACGCCGGAGTTCTGGCGGACATGCGACGCCGTCGCCGGGCCCTCGGAGTGGCGGGTCTGGGGCACGGTCAACTGCGGCAAGGGTCAGCCCAGCCAGGTCATCCGCGTCGGCCACGGCGCCGCCCCCTGCCGCTTCCACGACGTGACCGTCACCGCGGCCTCGTGATGAGCCTCACCCCCGCCGTCCACCTCCTGGCGCTCGCCGACTCCATCCTCGAGCGGGTGGGTCGTGACGGCGCCGAAGTGGCGGTGGTCGAGCACGAGGAGGGCCTGACGCGCTTCGCCCGCAACCAGATTCACCAGAACGTGGCGGAGAGGTCGCGCCGGTTCCGGCTCCGGCTCATGGGCGACGAGCAGGTCGGGGTCGCCGAGATCCGCGGCGACGTCGAGGACCTCCCGGGGCGCCTGGTCGCGGCCGCCGAGGCCGCCCGGCAGCTGGCCCCGCCGGGAGAGGTCACTCCCCTCCCCCGCCCCGACGCCGGGTCGGACGGCCCGGCTGCTCACAGCCCCGCCACCGCCGCGTGCACCCCTGAATGGCGCGCCGACCAGGTTTTGACCGTGGCCGGCCTCCACGTTGCGGCCGGCCTCGAGGCCTTCGGGGCGGTGCAGACGTCGGTGACCCACACCGCGATCGCCAACAGCCTGGGGGTCCGACGCCACGCCGAGAGCACCGCCGCCGGCCTGGTCTGCGTCGCCCGGGGCCAGAGCGGCTGGGGGTACGCCGACCGCCATCACCGCGACATCGGCGGTCTGGACGCCAGGTCGCTGGCCGAGGAGACGGTCGAAACCTGCCGCCGCAACCAGGGCGCCACGACCCTCGAGCCCGGCATCTACCCCGTTGTGCTCTCCCCCTACGCGGTCGCCGACCTGGTCGGCCACCTCGCCGACCTGGGCTTCAGCGCCCTCGCCCACCAGGAGCACCGCAGCTTCATGCGCCCCGGCGAGAAGCTGATGAGCTCGCTGGTGAGCATCGCTGACGACGCCAGCCATCCCGAGGCGATGCCGTTCCCCTTCGACGACGAGGGGGTGTCCACGCGGGGCGTGAGCTGCATCGAGGAGGGGGTCTGCCGGAGCTTCCTGCACGACAGTGCCACTGCGCTCCGGGAGGGGGTCCCCTCCACCGGGCACGCCCTCCCCATGCCCAACACCTTCGGCCCGTGGGCCCGCCACCTGGTGGTCTCCGCCGGGGAGAGCAGCCTCGACGAGCTCATCGCCGGGTGCGGCCGCGGCCTCTACGTGACCCGCTTCTGGTACGTGCGCGACGTCCATCCACTGCGGGCGGTCATCACCGGGATGACCCGCGACGGAACGTTCCTGATCGAGGATGGGCGTGTGGGGCGCCCCGTTCGCGACCTCCGCTTCACCCAGAGCATCGTGGATGCCCTGGCCGACGTGCAGGGCGTCGGTCGTGAGCGGTCGATCGAGTTGGACGAGGGCGAGCGGGCCATGCTGGTTCCCGCCCTCAGCATCCGCCGCTTCGCCTTCACTTCCTGAGGCGGGCGTTCCAGGCGCCGGGGTCCTCGGTGAGCTCGCTCACCGAGTCGGGGAGCCTCCCCAGGACCACGTCCTCCAGAGTCACCTGCTCGGGGCTCACGCCGCCCCGGATGCCCGGCCTCTCCTGTTACGGGGGCGATGCCCCGCTGCAGCGGCGGCGCTGGTAGCCTCGCGAGCCCCACGCGGCAGGCCGCGTGGGGGCCCCACTCTTCTCACGGGGGCTCGTCGCCCCTCGCCCCGGTGGCAGAGCCACCCGGGGCTCACCCCGCCCCGGATGCCCGGCCTCTCCTGTTACCGGGGCGATGCCCCGCTGCAGCGGCGGCGCTGGTAGCCTCGCGAACCGTGGCCGCATCCCCACCGACGATCTCCGCGGTGCCGGAGGCGCCGCCACGGCCACGGCGCCCGCTCGCCCGGGCCGGCGACCTGCTGCTCCGCCACCGCTGGGCCCTCGCCTTCGCCGCCCTGGTCTGCGCCATCGGGGTGCGCAACCTGGTCGGGTTGAGCACCACACCCCCGGGGCTCTACGCGGACGAAGCCTCCATCGGCTACAACGCCTGGACCATCGCCCATTTCGGGGTGGACGAGCACGGCGCCAGCTTCCCCCTCTTCTTCCAGGCCTTCGGCGAATGGAAGAACCCCGTCTACGTCTACCTCCTGGCGCCCTTCGTCTGGCTCTTTGGCCTCACCACCACAGTGGTCAGGACGCCCGCGGCGCTGCTCGGGATCGTCACCGCCGTCGCGCTCGCCGGGTGCGCCCGCCGGGCGACCGGCTCCCGGGGAGTGGCGCTGGCGACGCTGCTGATCGCGGGGGCCACGCCGTGGCTCACCCTCGAGAGCCGGGTGGCGTTCGAGGTCCCCTCGATGGTGGCGTGCCTGGCGGTGATGCTCTGGTGTGTCAGCCGCGCCGCCACCTCACCCAACGATCGCCTGTCGTTCGGCTTCGCCGGCCTGGCCCTCGGCCTCAGCGTGTTCGCCTACACCGTCGGGCGGCTGGAGGGCGTGCTCCTGGCGGCCGCGGTGCTCGTCTGCTTCGGCTCGGGGCGGCAGCTGAGGCGGCTCAACCTCTTCATCGTCCCGGTCGCCGCCGCCTACCTGCTCCTGGCCCTCTGGGCGACGGGACACCCGGGGCAGCTCACCGTGTACTTCAACGCCATCAGCATCACCGCCGGACATCCCGCGGTGTGGACCGTGGCGGGCCGCTTCCTGAGCAACATGGCCGCCTACTTCGGCCCCGCCTTCCTGTTCCTGAGCGGTGACCCGAACCTGCGTCAGAGCACCGGCTTCGGGGGCGAGCTGCTGGTCGTCACCCTGCCCCTCCTGGTCGCCGGCATCGTCGTCTGCGTCCGCCGCTGGCGGGAGCCCCTGCCCCGCTTCATCCTGATCGGTCTGGTGATCGCCCCCGTCGCCGCGGCGCTGACCAACCAGGGGACGCCCCACGCGCTTCGCGACGCCACGGCGCTCCCCTTCTGGATCGCGATCACCGCCTACGGAATCGACGGCCTGCTGCAGGTGCTGAGCAACCGCCGAGCCTGGGCGCTGGTGCTGGTGGTGGCGGTGGCCGCCGAGACCGCCGTCTTCACCGTCGACCTCTTCGGCGCCTACACCACGCGCGCCGCGGCCTGGTTCGACGCCCCCCAGGTCGCGGCCATCAGCCGCGCCCACTCGATGGCCGCCGGCCACACCGTCTGGCTCTCCTCGGAGCTGGATCAGCCGTACATCGATGCCTGCTTCCTGGCGACGCCTCCCCCTCCCAGGCACGACGTGGGGGCAGGGAGCGTGAGCCTCGAGCTCGCCGAGGCCGGCTTCCACACCATCCCGGGTCGCGCCGCCCAGCTTGCGGCAAGCCCCGGCGACCTGCTGGTCCTGGTTGCCGGTGAGACCCCGCCTCCTGGCTCAGTCCCCGTTTTCAGCGAGTCGGCGAGCGTGCCGTCCGGCTCGGGAGCCGCGGCCCGCGAGGCCGTCATCGTCCGGGTCTGGCGGGCCGGGTGATCGGTCCGGGGGGCCTCTCCAGGGGTTATGCTCGGTCGGCCGTGGCCTCCCGAGAATCCCCCGCCGCGCCGGTCCGGAAGGTGCTGATCATCGAGGATTACTACGCGCTGGCCGACATCGAGTCCCTGCTCTGCACGATGGAGGGCCATGAGGTCAGGGTGGCCAAGAGCGGCGACGAGGGGCTGGCCGCCGTCACCGAGTTCAACCCCGACCTCGTCCTCCTCGATCTCATGCTCCCCGGAGAGCTGACCGGGACCCAGGTGCTGGAGCGGATCAGGGCGGACCGCGGCCAGGAGCCGAAAGTCCTGGTGGTGAGCGCCCTGGTCAACCCTACGACCGCACCTCAACTCGAGGCCTTCGGCAACGTCCAGACGCTGGCCAAGCCCTTCAAGATCAAGGAGCTCAGCAGCCGCATCCAGGGGATGCTGGCGCAGTAGCGCACGCTTGGGTCTTGCCAAGACCCTTTCAAGCGCGCAGCAACCCCGCCAACCGGGATGGCCGCCATGGGGATGGGAGTTCCCGGTCCACGCGAGTAGGCGACGATGGCTACAGCTGTGCGCGACGGTCTGTCCACGCTGGTGATCCGCACCGGGGCGGGGCGTGACGCCGCCTCACCCGTGATCAGGGACGGCGACTTGCAGCCGCCCCCCGCCGCGCAGGGAGGCCAGGCCGGCGGCGACCAGTGACACCACGGCGAGGAAGAGCGCGCAGGCGGCGAACCCGCCCACCACCGACGAAGGGTGCACGAGTCCCGCGGCGGCGAGACTGAGGACCAGGGCGGCGAAGGCCTGTCCCATCGACGTGCCCATGCCTCGGGTCATGTTGAGGACACCGCTGGCCACCCCCGCCTCCTCGCGCGGCGCCGTCCCCATGATGGCGGCGCTGTTGGGAGGGGTGAAGAGCCCGAGTCCCGCCCCGAGCGCGGCCAGCAGGGGGAGTAGGGCGGCTCCAGCCGGGTGAAGGACACCGAGGACGGCCAGGCTCGCCGCCGCGAGCAGCATGCCGGCGACGGTGAGCGGTCGGGCCCCGAGCCGGTCGGCGGCGCGGCCGGCAAACGGGGCCACCACCCCGAAGGCCACCGGCATCACGCTCAGCTCGAGGCCGGCGATCGCGGACCCGAGATGCTGCGGCGCGCCCTCGAGGTAGAAGGCGGTGGCGTACAGGGCCCCGAACATCACCAGGTAGGAGAGGAGGCCGCTGGAGATGCCGGCGGAGAAGCCGGCCCGGCGGAAGAGGTTGAGATCGAGCATCGGGGCGCTCGTCCTCCTCTCCCGGAGCAGGAAGGCTGCCCCCAGGACGGCGCAACCGACCAGCAGGCCGACGATCCCGACCGTGAGCCGCCCCTCGCCATCGGCAAGTGAGGTGATCGCGTAGAGGAGTGCCGCGACGGCGGGGACGAAGAGGGTCAGTCCGGCCCAATCGAAGCGCGTCCCCCGCTGGAGGTGCCGGCTCCGCGGGATCAGGAACCAGGCCAGGACGCAGGCCACGACGCCCACCGGGACGTTGACGAAGAAGATGAGCCGCCACCCGCCAGCCGCGATCAGCAGGCCCCCCAGGGTGGGACCCAGGGCCAGGCCCAACGCCTGAGCCGTCCCCTGGATGCCGATGGCCCTTCCCAGCTTCTCGGGCGGCATGGCCAGGGCGATGATGGCGACGCTGTTGGCCTGGAGCATCGCCGCCCCCACCGCCTGGAGAACCCGGAAGCCGTCCAGGGCGCCGAGGCTGGGAGCCAGACCACAGAGGGTCGAGCCGGCGATGAAGACCATGAAACCGTACGTGTAGAGGAGCTTGTGGCCGACGATGTCGGCGAACCGGCCCACCGCGGTGACCAGCGCCACCAGCACCAGGAGATAGGCGAGCCCCACCCAGGTGACCGACCCGAGCCCGGCGTGGAAGGCGGTGCGCAGAGTGGGGTAGGCGACGGTGACGATGCTGGCGTCGACCTGGCCCATGAAGGCGCCGATGCAGACGGTGCCGACCGCCAGCCAGTGGGCGTCGGGCCGCATGGCGATGCTCCGGGGTCGCGCGGGCTCGACCAGGAAGCGTCGCCACCCCGAGGGGGGCGGGGCGAGCTCGTCGGCGGCACGGGCGGGTAGCGGGTGCTGGGGGAGCGTGACGCCGAGCCGTGCGGCCGAGATGTGATCCACGCCCCCCGCTCCGGTCTGGTCCGCCACGACCGCGTCACTGGCGGCGGAGTCGTGCCGGCCGCCCGTGTCCATCGCCCTCGATGATGGCATCACAGCGGTCGGCCGCCACGGTGCCCCCGGGGGTGGCCGACCCGTGGCCACCACGAGCACATCCGGCTGGCGTAACCTGCTTCTCCCGTCAGGTTCTCCGCCCGGCGTCGCACATGGTCAGAGACGGATCGGAGTCAGATGAGGTCGACGACGATGAATCGATGGCGCGTTGGCGGGCTCTCCACACTGGTGCTGGTGGTGGCGTCGTGCGGTTCACTGACCCCGACCCCGACTGCCCCCGTCCAGACGAGCAACAGTCCAGCGAGCACCGTCACGCCGGCGCCCACTCCGACTGCGACTCCCACGCCGGCGCCGGTAGGTCCGCTCGCCACCTGCGTCAGCGCCCCGGCGGGGGGGACGCCGGCCGCCGGGGGCTTCGGCGTGATCAAGGGATCGGAGATCGAGGTGCTGAGCACCGGCGGCACCGTGCTCAACGAGACGTCCCTCGCCGGTCTTGGCGACACGGTGCCCGTCTGGGTCGGCGTGGGACAGGCCGGGGTGTACCTCTACACCAAGAGCACAGGGGAGCTGAGCGTCCTGGGTAGGAGTGGCGCGGCCCAGAACCTGGGCACGGTCACTCCCACCGGCGGCTGGAACGACACGGACAACATCAGCCTGGCCGAATCGCCCAGCGGCACGTGCTGGGCCTTCTCGGTCGACTCCTACGACGCCAACGCGGTGGCGACATCCGAGCTGTACGTCGGCGGTACGGGGATCGCCCCGACCCTCCTGGCCACGCTCACCCGGCCCAACATGCTGAACGGCGTTGATGCCGGTGGCTACCAGGTGCTGCGCTGGGACACGCTGGGCGTGCTGCTGGGCTCGGACCCCACCGAGGTCGGCGGCGCCGGGCCGTTCATCACCGAGAGCTACTCATTCGGGGTCGTGGTGCGCATCGACCCTCAGACCAAGGCGGTGTCGGCGCCGCTCTGCGGCAGCGGGCGGTTCGCCGACGAGGCGCCCGACGGCACCGTCGCCTGCATCACCGGGCTCAACTCGGACGCCAAGATCGAGGTGACCAAGCAGGGCGGCTCGACCACGATCATCGACACCCGCTCTGAGTCGGCGGGAGAGGTGGCCTTCGTGGGCGGCTCATCGCTCCTCACCTACTGCACCTCCGCCGCCGGCAACGACACCTGGACAGAGACCCTGCTTTCCGTTCGGCTGAGTGGGTCGAGCCCGTCACCGACGACCCTCATCCCCAGTGCTGGGCCCGGCCTGCTCGACGGCGTCTTCGCCTGGTACAGGCTGCTGGGCACGAATGCGATCGCCGAGCTGCAGGGCACGTATCCATCCACCTCGCTCGTGGAGGTCAACCTGAGCACCGGCTCGACGGCCACGATCGCCGCCGCCGACAGCCTCCTCGGCGTGCTCTGACCCCCGGCTCCTAGGCGGCAGCCTCCGGCGCTCCGGGGCCCGGCCCCTCCTCGAAGCGGCTGCCGTAGACGGCGAAGTAGCGCGCCTGGGGGTGGTGGAGGACGATCGCTGCGGTCGACTGCTCGGGCACCAGCTGGAAGCCCTCGGTGAGGGTGACCCCGATCCGCTCCGCCGGCACGATCCGGAAGAAGACCTCGTGGTCGGCAAGGTCGGGGCAGGCGGGGTAGCCCCAGGAGTAACGGCGGCCCTGGTCGGGGCCGAGCCCCAGCTCGCGGCGGATGTGGGCGTGGATGTACTCGGCGGTGGCCTCGGCCATCTGGGTGGCGAAGCCGTGGACTCGGAGCATGTCGTCGTAGTCGCCGTCGGCCTGGAGCCGGTTGGAGAGCTCGCTCGCCCGGGGCCCGGTGGTGACCACCTGGAGGGCGATGACGTCGCGCTCCCCCGCTCCGGCCAGCTCGCGCGGCCGCACGTAGTCGGCGAGGCAGAGCCGGTTCTGCTCCGCCTGGCGCGGGAAGCCGAAGCGGGCGATCTCGTGCTCGTGATCCTCAGGGTCGAAGACCACCACGCTGTCGCCGTCGGCGAGGGCCGGCCAGTAGCCGTAGACCGCCTGGAGCTCCAGCCAGCCGTCCCGCTGGGCCTCCCGCATCGACCTCTCCAGGCGGGGCTCCAGCTCGGTGCGCACCAGCTCGTCCCAGCGCTCGGGGTCGTGCACGCCGCGGAACTGCCAGCTCATCTTGAAGAGCGAATTGCGGTCGATGTGGGGATACACGGACTGGACGTTGATCCCGGTCACCACCTGGGGCCCCCAGGAGGGCGGCGTGGGGATGGCCGCATCGGTGCGGGTGTGGCTGCGCGCGCTGACCTCGGCCCTGGGCAGATCCGCCTTCGCAGCCGCCTTCGCCTGCTCCTGCCCGCGGAAGGTCGCCGCCTCCTCGCGGACACGCTCCAGCAGCGGGGCGCGACGCTCCTGGTCGATGAGCTGGTCGCAGGTCTCGAGACCCTCGAAGGCATCCTTGCAGTAGAAGACGCCGGGCTCGTAGACGCGCTCCTGGTCGAGATAGAGGATGCGCCGGCCGAATCCCCGGTTGATGGCGGCGCCGCCGATGATCACCGGGTAGCCGAGGCCGCGGCGGTCCAGCTCCTCGATCATCGCCGGCATCTGCTTGCTGGTCGAGACCAGCAGCGCCGAGAGGCCGATGACATCGGCCTCGACCTCGACCGCCTTGTCGATGATGGTGGTGACCGGGACCTGCTTGCCCAGGTCGTGGACGGTGTAGCCGTTGTTGCTCAGGATCGTCTTGACCAGGTTCTTGCCGATGTCGTGGACGTCGCCGAAGACCGTGGCCAGGACCACCTGCCCCTTGGCGTGCCCCTCGGCCCGGTCCAGGTACTGCTCGAGGTGGGCGACGGCGCGCTTCATCACCTCGGCGCTCTGGAGGACGAAGGGAAGGATCAGCTCCCCCGCTCCGAAGCGGTCGCCGACGTCCTTCATGGCGGGGAGCAGGATGTCGTTGAGCACCGCCACCGGCGCCCGGTCGCGCAGCGCCTCTTCGATGAGCGCCTCGATCCCCTCCCTGCGCCGGTGGAGGATCTGGGCATGGATGCGCTCCGGCGCCGCCAGGCCGGCGAAGGGGTCGACCTTCTCCGCCCCCACCCGCTCGGTCACCCCCGAGAAGTGCTCGATGTAGCGGGCCAGCGCGTCCTCGCGGCGGTTGAAGATGAGGTCCTCGGCGAGCTGGCGCCGCTCCGCGCTGACCTCCGCGTAGGGGACGGTGTGGGCGGGGTTGATGATCGCCGCGTCCAGGCCCGCCTCCACGCAGTGGTAGAGGAAGACGCTGTTGAGCACCGCCCGGGCCGGCGGGGTCAGGCCGAACGAGACGTTGCTCACCCCGAGCGAGGTGAGCACCCCGGGCAGCTCGCGCTTGATCAGGCGGATCCCCTCGATCGTCTCCACCGCGGAGTCCACCCACTCGGCGTCGCCGGTCGCCAGGGTGAAGGTGAGATCGTCGAAGAGGAGCTGGTCGGGCGCCAGCCCGTACTCGCCGCAGGCGATGTCACGGATGCGCCGGGCGACCTCGAGCTTGCGCGCGCGGGTCCGCGCCATCCCCTGCTCGTCGATGGTGAGGGCGATGACGCACTGGCCGTGGTCGCGGACCAGCGGCAGCACGGCGTCGCAGCGGGCGCGCCCGTTCTCCAGGTTGATGGAGTTGACGATGCCGCGGCCCGGGGTGGACTCCAGGGCGCGCCGGATCACCAGTGCGTCGGTGGAATCGATGACCAGCGGCGCCTCGACCGCCTGCTGGAGCGCCTTGACGGCGGCCGCCATCTGGTCGGCCTCGTCGCTGCGCTCGGTGAGGGCGACGCAGACGTCGAGGGTGTGGGCACCGCCCTCGACCTGGCCGCGGGCCACCCGGACGATCCCGTCGTAGTCGTCCGCGAGGAGCAGCTCCTTGATCCGCCGCGAGCCCTGGGCGTTGACCCGCTCCCCGATGAGCAGCGGTCGCGGCTCCTGGTGCAGCTCGATGGCGCGGATGCTGGAAGCCAGCCGGGGTGCCACATCGGGCTGGCGCGGGCGGGGCACGGCACCGCCCACGCGGGCGAGCAGCGCGGCGATATGGGCCGGCGTGGTCCCGCAGCAGCCGCCGACGGCGTTGACCCCCAGGTCGCGGACGAACTCCTCCAGCTGGTCGGCCATGGGCTCCGGCTGCATGGGGTAGTGGGCACGTCCGCCGACGTTGATGGGCAGCCCGGCGTTGGGGATGCAGGAGATGGGCAGCCGGGTGTGCACGGTCAGGTAGCGGATGGAGTCGCGCATGTGCTCGGGGCCGGTCGAGCAGTTGAGGCCGGCCACGTCCACCCGAAGCGACTCGAGGACGGCGAGGACGGCGGCGATGTCGGTCCCGAGCAGCATCCGGCCCGAGACGTCCAGGGTCACCTGCGCCTGGATCGGGACGGTGCGACCGCTCGTCTCGAACGCCTGCCGGGAGCCGAAGATCGCCGCCTTGACCTCCAGGAGGTCCTGGGCGGTCTCGATGAGGAGGAGATCAACACCGCCGGCGAGCAGGCCCTCGGCCTGCTCCTGGAACGCTGCGACCAGGTCGCCGAAGCCGAGCCGGCCCAGGCTCGGGTCGCTGCTGGAGGGTAGGAACCCGGACGGGCCCATGCCGCCGGCGACGAAGCGCGGCCTCTCGGCGCTGGCGTGCTCATCGGCGAGACGCCGGGCCAGCTGCGCGGCCTTCTCATTGAGCTCCCGGGTCCGCTCCCGTGCCCCCCATTCGGCCAGGCGCGGGGGGGTCGATTGGAACGTGCAGGTCTCGATGACGTCGGCGCCGACCTCGAGGAAGGAGCGGTGGACCCGCTCGACCAGCTCCGGGCTGTGGAGCACCAGCCCGTCCACCCACCCCTCCAGCGCCGGCCCTCCGAACTGCTCGACGGTGGGCTCGAGGGCCTGAAGGCTCGTCCCATTCGCGCCGTCGAAGACCAGGACGCGCTGGGCCAGCGCGTCCAGGTAGGTCGCAGTGGCGCGACCTGTCGCGCGGGGTATGTCGTGACCAGGGGTGGCTTCGTTCATGGGACTTGGAGGGTGGGTGGGCCCTGCTCCGGTGCCGGCCGAGGCGGCCGTGCTACGCTCGACAGTCCCTACCGTTCCGGTTGATCCGTTCCCGTCACTATACGAGGAGACACTTTGGCGCGACGTCCCCCTCGACCTGGCACCACCCGCCGGCGCAGCCCGGCGCGCCGGCGTGAGCCCGCCGACGGCGTGGCTCCGGCCGAGGTCAAGGAGGAGACGATCGAGATGGACGCCACCGTCGTCGAGCCTCTGCCCAACGCCATGTTCAAGGTCCGGCTCAAGACCGGTCAGGACGTCCTCGCCTACACCTCGGGCAAGATGCGCAAGTTCTACATCCGCATCCTGATCGGCGACCAGGTGAGGGTCGAGCTCAGCCCCTACGACCTGAGCCGGGGACGGATCACCTTCCGCTACAAGTAGTCCGGGACCCGGCCGCGGAAGTAGGCGACCGTCGCCTCCAGGCCGGCATCCAGCGAGAAGCGAGGACGCCAGCCCAGCCGGGTGGCCGCGCGTGATGGGTCGAGGCAGGAGCGCCGCTGCTCCCCGGGCTTGGCCGGCCCGTGTGCCGCCTCCCCGGTGGCCCCGAGGATCCGCGCCAGCCGCCGGTGCAGCTCGTTGACATCGCACTCGGTGCCGGTGCCCACGTTGTAGGCACCCGGAGGTCCGGCCAGCGCCGCCAGATTCGCCGCGATCACATCCGCCACGTACACGTAGTCGCGCGTCTGGGTGCCGTCACCGTTGATCGTCGGCACCTCGCCCCGCAGCATCCGCTCGGTGAAGATCGCCACCACCCCCGCCTCGCCGTGAGGGTCCTGGCGCGGGCCGTACACGTTGGCGTAGCGGAGCGCCACGAACGCGATGCCGTAGACCTGGCTGTAGACGTTGCCGTAGAGCTCCGCCGCCGCCTTGGCGGCACCGTAGTTGGAGGCCGGCCGCTGCGGGTGATCCTCGGGGGTGGGAATGACCTCCGTGTCGCCGTAGAGAGCACCCCCGCTGCTGGCGAAGACAAGACGGCGGACGCCTGCGCTGGCGCAGGCCTGGAGGAGGTTGACGGTGCCCAGGACATTGACCCTGGTGTTGAGCAGGGGGTCTGCCATCGACTGCCGGACATCGATCTGGGCCGCCTCATGGAACACGATCTCGGGCCGGCTCTCGGCGAGGATGGCGCTCAGATCGTCGTTGACGTCCGCCTTGGCGAACCGCGCCGGGGCCGGCACCAGGGAACGGCGTCCCCGCGAGAGGTCGTCGACGACGGTGACCTCGTGGCCGTCATTCACCAGGGCCTCGGCGAGGTGGGAGCCGATGAACCCCGCTCCCCCCGTGACCAGCGCTCTCACATCGCCGACCTGGTCGCGGGGAGGCTGTCGTCGCGCCGCGGCCGGCCACCCGGCTGCCCCTGCCCCATCGCCGCGGCCTCGCGCGACATCCGGAGGTTCACCAGGGCAAAGACGATGAACCCGATGATGAGCAGGCTGCCGTAGCTGATGCTCCCGTCGAGCAGGGCGATCGAGATCGCCGCGGCCTTGCTGATTCCGGCGACGATGATCAGGGCGGTCGTCACCCCGAACTGGACCAACCCCACCCCGCCGGGGGTGAAGGGGACGGTGGTCAGCAGCGCCGCCACCAGGGCGACCAGCACGAATTGCGACGGCCCGACCTGACTGCTGAAGCCGAGGGCGGCGATGACCAGCCCCAGGCGGCCGGACTCGCAGATCCAGACCGCAACGGTGAGGACCAGCAGGGTGGGCCAGCGGCGCAGGGAGCTGACGGCGCCGCTCCGGAAGGATTCGTAACGACGGAAGATCGGGTCCGGGAGCAGCCGGAGGACACGGATCCCTCGCCCCGATCGCATCAGCACGATGACCCCGACGCCGAACGCGCAGAGGAGCGCTCCGAAGACGACGTAGGGGACCAGCGTGCCCGAGGAACGCTTGTGGAAGACGTAGGCTCCCGATGCCAGCAGCAGCAGCATCAGCACGCAGAGGTCGAGGAGCCGTTCGCTGACCACGGTGCCCAGCGCCTTGCTGCCGGGGACGCGCTCGCGGACCCGGCCGAGGTAGGCACGGTAGACGTCGCCCATCTTGGCCGGGACGACGCAGTTGACGAAGAACGACGAGAGGATGAGCGGGGTCAGCCGGCGGGCCCTGCGCACCTCCCCCGCATTGGCCAGGAGCACCTGCCAGCGGATCCCGCGGGCCACGAAGGAGAGGTAGTAGACGGCGATGGCGAGGAGGTAGAAGGTGAGGTTGGCGGCCCGGATCTTGGCCCAGGCCTCCCCCCAGGGGATGTTCGCGCGCCACACGACCACCACCACGATGACCACCGCGGCCAGGATCGAGAGAAGCGTTCGTTTGGTCAGAAAGCGGCCGGCGAGGGCCGGAGCCGGCTCAGGTCCCGTCTCGTCGACCGCGGGCGTGGCTCCGCTCACGGTGGCTCGCACCCTAGCACGACGTCCCTGACGGCGTGGTCACGCCGCTGCGGCAGGCTCGTGCCCCCGACGGGTCACTGCCGGACGCGGCTGATGAGGGGCCGCTGCGGGAGGGGGGACGGAGCGGAGCCACCCGCGTCACGCTCGGCCAGGATGCGCGCCACCTGGTCGAGGTGCGCGTCCGCTCCGGACCGGGCCCCGACGGGCCGGCTGTCCCACTCGCGCAGCTTGAACACACCCTTGAGCGAGGAGTAGGGGATGCCCAGGATCCGGAGCTCCGGGGTCCCGGGCTCCACCGCCCTCCAGAGGCCGCCGAAGCGGCCGAGCAGGGAGTCGGGGGCAACCGAGGCGCGCAGCACCTGCCCGTCAATGAAATGGAAGGCGGCGCGATCCCAGGCCGGGAGGTCGTCAGGCACCGGCTCGGGCTGACCCACCAGGAGCTGCCGGATCGCGGTCAGGGGAAACAGCGCGCGTTCGTTGTTGGGGTCGGCCCCGCGCACCTCGGCCTCGAGGAGAGGACGGTCAAAGCTGAGATCACCGACCTCGGCGTGGATGATTTCACCGTCCAGGAAGCTGATCAGGACGAGCGGCACGGGGGCAGCGTAGCAGGAGCGATGGGTGACCACGCCACGAAAAAGGCCCCCGGGAGCACCGCTCCCGAGGGCCTCAGGTGTTGGGATCAGATCCGTCAGGGCGCCGGGGGCGCCGCGGGTGCCTCGGGAGCGGCAACCGGCGGGGCTACCCGCTTGACGGTGCGCTTGACGGTGCGCTTGGCCGCCGGTGCCCGCTTGGCCGCCGGTGCCCGCTTGACGGCGGTGCGCTTGACGGCGGTGCGCTTGACGGCGGTGCGCTTGGCCGCGGTGCGCTTGGCCGTGGTGCGCTTGGCCGCGGTCCGCTTGGCCGCGGTCCGCTTGGCCGCGGTCCGCTTGACGGTGCGCTTGGCCGCCGGTGCCCGCTTGGCCGGGGTCGCGCGCTTGACGGTGCGCCGCTTGACGGCGCGCTTGGCGGGAGCCCGCTTGACCGTCCCACGCACCTTGGCGGCGACCTGCGACAGCGCCTTGCGGAGCTCACCGTCGAGTTTCTCCACCGACTTCTCGAGGCCGGCAAGTCTCTTCTCCAGCTCGCCGACGGGCAGTGCCTTCACCAACCCCTGGACCGCTTTGAGGAGATCTCCGCCGGCGCCGGAGCGAGGCGCTGCGGCGCGAGCCCGTCGAACCGTGGGTTTGACGGCTCGCTTTGCGCCGCCACTCTTGCTTCGTCTGGTCCTGGCCATAAGCTGAAAGCCTCCGTTGGTAGTGACAGCCCGCGGTGTGCCGGCTGCCCGTCCTGCGTTTTGGACAGGGAGTGGATAATCGTCCCCGTCAGGATCGCCCCATAGCATGCAGCGTACATACACGGATGTCAACGTGTCAGGGCGATCGGTGACGTCGTGGAGCTGCGGGCGACAGCCGCAACTCGCCTGCAGTCAGTGCTGACCGGACGGTGATGGCGTGGTCGGAACGCTCCGGACCGCGCTGGTTGTGTAGATACCGGTCGATCGCGGCGCCGATGTCGCGGTCAGCGCCACCTCGATGGGATTCCCGCTCCGCGCGGTGAGTCGCGGGCTCGCCGTCCCTGTCAATCGAGGCGCCGGTACCAGAGCGATGTCGGCCTCAGCCCGGACCGGTCCGGCCGCATGGCGTAGTCGGGGATGACCCCGACCTTGGTCCATCCCAGGTGCGCGTAGAGGTGCTCGGCGTCACTGCCGGTCTCGGTGTCGAGGGTGAGCAGGGTGCGTCCCAGGGCGCGGGCTTCGACCTCCAGCTGACGCATCAGCCGGGCACCGATCCCCCGGCGCCGGGCGGATCGGTGGACCAGCATCTTCTGGACCTCGGCGCGGTGAGTCGCGTTGGATTGCCAGGAGAGCACCAGCTGGGCGCAGCCGACCAGCCGGTCCTCGAGGAAGGCGGCGAGGACGACGCGGCGGCCCAGGTCCATCTCGTGGAGCACGCCGGCGAACCAATCGCGGGCCTCGTAGTGTGCGAGCGGGGCGATGAAGCTGACCGATGCGCCGCCCTCGACGGAGTCGACCAGCAGATCGGCGAGGTCATCGAGGTGGCGGCGGGCGGAGAGGGCGTCGAGGCGGCGGATGACCACCTCGGGCCCGCGCTTGGCGGCGGGCTCGGGCAACGCGGTCACGGCAGAAGGTTACATGCCGGGCGAGCGGGTGCATCATCGGCATACATGTCCGGCGCGCCTCCGCCCACCTACCGAGCGATGGTCCTGCGCGCGCGCGGCGCGCCCCTCGTGCTCGAGGAGCGCCCGGTCCCCGAGCCGCACGCCCACCAGGTGCTGCTGCGGGTGGCGGCCTGCGCCGTCTGCCGCACCGACCTGCACGTCGTCGACGGCGAGCTGGGCCGCGGCGTCCTTCCCGTCGTGCTCGGACACCAGGTGGTCGGCAACGTGGCCGCAGCCGGGCCGGCCGCCGTGCTCCGGGTCGGTGACCGGGTCGGCGTGCCCTGGTTGGCCTGGGCCTGCGGTGAGTGCGAGCTGTGCCGCGCCGGCCGCGAGAACCTTTGCGCCAATGCCCGGTTCACCGGCTGTGACGTCGACGGCGGGTTCGCGGAGCTCGCGCTCGCGGATTCCCGTTTCTGCATCCGCCTGCCCGACGGATACGGCGATGCGGAGGCGGCGCCGCTCCTCTGCGGCGGTCTCATCGGCTACCGCGCGCTCCGGATGGCCGGCGACGCGCCGCGGCTCGGCCTGTACGGCTTCGGCAGCGCCGCCCACATGATCGTGCAGGTGGCGCGCCACCGCGGTTCGGTCGTGTACGCGTTCACCCGGGCCGGCGATGGTGCCGCCCAGAAGTTCGCGCTGCGCATGGGGGCGAGCTGGGCGGGGGACAGCACCGGCCCGCCCCCGGAACCGCTCGACGCCGCCATCATCTTCGCCCCCGCCGGCGAGCTGGTCCCCCTCGCCCTGGGGGCGGTGCGGCCGGGCGGGACGGTGGTCTGCGCCGGCATCCACATGAGCGACATCCCGAGCTTCCCGTACTCGCTGCTCTGGGAGGAGCGCTCGATCCGCTCGGTGGCCAACCTCACCCGGGAGGACGGCGTCGACTTCATGCGGGTGGCGGGGGAGGCCCGCATCGAGGTCGAGACCGAGGTGCTCCCCCTCGCCGAGGCGGACCGGGCCCTGGACCTGCTCCGGACCGGCCGGGTGCGGGGAACCGCGGTCCTGGTGCCAGGTGTGAGATCTCGGCGAGCGGGTACAACGTCCCCATGACCGAGCCCAGCGCCGAGCTTCTTCCCGTCCTGCCCCTCGACGACGTCGTCGTCCTCCCCCACATGACCGTCACCGTCGCGGTCCAGGGGGAGGGCCAGCGTGCCGCCATCGAGGCGGCCAACCAGGGCAACCGCCTGGTCCTGCTGGTGCCCCGCATCGACGGCAAGTTCGGCAGCGTCGGCACCGTCGCCCGCGTCCAGGAGTCGGGGAAGCTGCCCACCGGGGCCGAGGTCTCGATCCTCACCGGCCAGCGCCGGGCCCGCCTCGGGGCCGGCCAGGCCGACGTGGGCGGCGCCCTCTGGGTCCAGGTGGATCCCGTGGCGGAGGACGAGGAGCCCTCCGAGGCAGTTCTCGAATTGGCCCGCGAGTACCGCGCCCTGGTCGAGAACCTGCTCGAGATCCGCGGTGCCACCGGTGCCGTCCAGTTCCTCCGCGAGGCCCGCAGCCCGGGGCACCTGGCCGACCTGTCGGGGTACTCCCCCGACTTCAGCCTGGCCCAGAAGCTGGAGGTGCTGGAGACCATCGACGTCGAGCAGCGGCTGACCAAGGTCATCGCGTGGACCAAGGAGACCCTGGGCGAGGCCGACCTCAAGGACCGCATCCGGACCGAGGTGGCCGAGGGGATGCAGAAGACCCAGCGCGAGTTCATCCTCCGCCAGCAGCTGGAGGCCATCAAGAAGGAGCTGGGCGAGGGCGGTGACGACGTCGCCTCCACCTACCGCAAGCGCCTCTCGGAGGCGGGGATGCCGGAGAAGGTCGCCGCCGAGGTGGAGCACGAGATCGACCGGCTGGAGCGGACCAGCGAGCAGAGCCCCGAGCACGGCTGGATCCGCACCTACCTGGACTGGATGTTCGACCTCCCGTGGAGCAGGCGCTCGGACGACAACTTCGACCTCGGCGCGGCGCGGGAGGTGCTGGACCACGACCACACCGGGCTGGAGGACGTCAAGGACCGGATCATCGAGTTCCTCGCCGTCCGCAAGCTGCGCCAGGAGCGCGGCCTCGAGGTGGTCGGAGGCCGCGGCTCGGGGGCGATCATCACCCTGGTCGGTCCCCCGGGCGTGGGCAAGACCTCGCTCGGCGAGTCGGTGGCTCGCGCCCTGGGTCGGAAGTTCGCCCGCATGTCGCTCGGCGGCATCCGCGACGAGGCCGACATCCGCGGCTTCCGGCGCACCTACGTCGGCGCCCAGCCGGGCCGGATCGTCCGCGCCCTCAAGGAGGCCGGCACCAAGAACCCGGTGATCATGCTGGACGAGATCGACAAGGTCGGCGCCGACTGGCGTGGCGACCCCTCGTCCGCCCTCCTCGAGGTGCTCGACCCGGCCCAGAACACCACCTTCCGGGACCACTACCTGGAGGTCGACCTGGACCTCTCCGAGGTGCTCTTCATCCCCACCGCCAACGTCTCCGAGACCATCCCGGCGCCGCTGCTCGACCGGATGGAGCTGATCCGGCTCGACGGCTACACCGAGCAGGAGAAGCTGGCCATCGCCCGCGACCACCTCCTCCCCCGTCAGGTCGCCCAGGCCGGCCTGAAGGACGACGAGCTGCAGGTCTCCGACGAGGCCATCCTCAAGGTGGTCACCGACAACACCCGCGAGGCCGGGGTCCGCAACCTGGAGCGCGAGCTGGGCCGGATCGCCCGCAAGGTGGCCACCCGGATCGCCACCGGCGCCCTGGAGACGCCAGTTATGGTCGGATCTGACCAGATCAGGGAGTACCTCGGTAAGCCCAAGTTCGACAACGAGGTCGCGGAGCGAACCGCGGTGCCGGGGGTGGCCACCGGGCTGGCCGTCACCGGGGCGGGCGGCGAGGTCCTCTTCGTCGAGGCGGCCACCGGGGGCACCGACGGCAGCCTCACCCTGACCGGGCAGCTCGGCGACGTCATGAAGGAGTCGGCGCAGATCGCGCTCTCCTACGTCCGTTCCCACGCCGAGCGGCTGGGGATCGACCCCGAGGCGACCGCCAAGGGCTTCCACATCCACGTCCCCGAGGGCGCGGTCCCCAAGGATGGCCCCTCGGCGGGGGTGACCATGACCACGGCGATGGTCAGCCTGCTCACCGGCCGCCCGGTGCGGAGCACGGTGGGGATGACCGGCGAGGTCACCCTGCAGGGCCTGGTGCTGCCGATCGGCGGGGTCAAGCAGAAGGTGCTGGCCGCCCACCGCATGGGGCTCACCGAGGTGATCCTCCCCCGGCGCAACGAGAAGGATCTGGACGACGTCCCGGAGAGCGTCCGCAAGGCGGTCACCTTCCACCTGGTGAGCCGCGTCGACGACGTGCTCGCCGTGGCCCTGGAGCCGCCCCGCGCGGAGACCGGCGAGGCCGCCTGAGGGTCGCCTGAGGAGCCGCGCGGCGGCACGTCCTGGGAGCCGCAGCCGATTCGCCGCATATCCCCGGGCGGGATCGTGGATAATCCCGCTGGCCGAGCCGGATCGGCCAGAACGGCCCCCGTGGCGGGGATGCCCGGCCCGGGCAGGGAGCGGGGACCAAATGGCCTTGCTGACAAGTTCCTCGGGAGGGCTGCGGCGCCGCGCCATCGCAGCCGCCCTCGGGATACTCGCCGTCCTGGCGGCACAGGGTGCCATGGGGGCGCCGGTCCGGGCCGCCACCGGTCCGCCGGTCATCCGAACCCATCCGATGATCCCGGTGCCGGCACCGGTTGGCCCCGCCGAGTCGCCGGAGAGCAACGGCTTCCAGCAGTCGACCAACTGGTCGGGCTACGACCTCAGTGGAGCTTTCAGCGGCATCACCGGGTGCTGGAACGTGCCCTCGGTGACCTCGAGCACGGGGCCGACCTACTCGTCGGCCTGGATCGGCATGGACGGCGTCAGCAACACGGATCTGATCCAGACCGGGACCGAGCAGGACTGGTCCTCGACGACCGGGCTGGCCCCGTATTCGGCCCAGTACTTCGCCTGGTGGGAGATCCTCCCCGCTCCGGCGACCCTGATCCCGATGTCCATTACCCCCGGTGATGCGATGTGCGCCAGCATCATCGAGGTGACGCCGACCGGCCGGCAAATCTCGCTGAACGACGTGACTACTGGAACTCAGTTCAGCACCACGCAAACGTACACGGGGCCGGAGGACTCGGCAGAGTGGATCGTGGAGGCCCCAGATGTGACTACCGCGAACTACAGCTGTGCACCCTGCAACCTCGCTGACTACGGCGCGACCACCTTCCACTCCACCACGGTGAATCCCTTCTCCAACCCGTCCTTGATCCCCGCCGACGGCTTGGAGATGGTGCAGCACGGCAACCTCGTCTCAGTACCCTCCGACCCAGGCCTTGGACAGAATGCATTCACCGTTGCCTACGGGTCGATCCAGCCGTTGGCGCCGGGTCAGGAGGGCGGTGGTTACACCCTGGATGCGTACGGCGGCGTTCATCCCTTCGGCGACTCGCCGTCGGTCACCACCACCGGCTACTGGCCGGGCTGGACCATCGCACGCTCTATCGCCATGAATCCCTGTGACGCCGACGGCCAGTACTCGGGCTGGGTGATGGACGGCTTCGGCGGCCTCCATCCCTTTGCCGGCGCCGGCACCCCCATGCCCACCGTCCCGTACACCACCGGCTACTGGCCGGGCTGGACCATCGCCAACGACTTCGTCGCCTTCTGCATCACCGTGGGCGGGGTCCAGCACGCCGCGGGGTGCGTCCTCGACGGCTTCGGCGGCCTCCACGCGTGGGCTGACTCGAGCGCGGTCATCGGCGACGTGTCCTGCAACGGCACCGGCTACTGGCCGGGCTGGGACATCGCCACCAAGATCACGGTGATCCCGGGGACCGACCAGGGCTACGTGATGGACGGCTTCGGCGGCCTGCACCCGTTCAACAGCGCCCCCGACTACAGCCCGTCCGGCTACTGGCCGGGATGGGAGATCGCGGCCGGCGTGGTGGCCACCGCCAACGGGGGCTACACGGTGGACGGCTTCGGGGGCATCCACCCCTTCGGCAGCGCCCCGGCGATCACCCCCAGCGGCTACTGGCCGGGCTGGGACATCGTGACCGCTATCGCCATGGCCTCGGGCGGGACCGGCGCATACACCCTGGACGGCTTCGGCGGGGTGCACCCGGCAGGCGGGGCCCCCTCCCTGTCGGTGACCGGCTACTGGCCCGGCTGGGACGTGGCCATCGACATCGCCGCGGCTCCCTGACGCGCCCGTTGGCGGAGATCACGGCAAAATGTGGGCCTGAGCCCCCGCTCGCTTCATCCTCCCGGGCCGGCCTCGCTGTTGTTCGCAAACGGTCACATGGCAGGAGATCCGATCGTGGATAATCCAGGCGACGGCCGGCGAGCCGGAACGTCCCGCGCGGCGGAGATGCCGGTCCGCCTGCGCTTCGACGGAGGCCGGACCATGACCGTGCTGTCGACGTGAGCGGAACCAGGCTGTATCTGGCCATCGTCACCGGTATGGGCATGGTCGCCGCGACGGCCGTCCAGGGCACCGTCGCGTCGACGGCGGGCACCTTCTCCACCGCCGGGGTGTCGACCGCGGTGGCGTTCCACAGCCATCCGCTGGTTCCCGCCCCGGGAAGCACCAACGCGGTGCAGACCACCGGCTTCATTGAGGAACCCTACTGGTCCGGTTACGAAATCAGCGGGGCACCCGGTTACGTCAACGCCGCCGCCGGCTGCTGGACCGTGCCCGCGATCTCAGCACCCAGCAGCGGGGTCGCCTTCGCCTCCCAATGGGTCGGAATCGACGGTTTTGGCTATGACTATCTGATCCAGACCGGCACCGAGGAGGAGTGGTACTCGTCCAGTCCGCAATACGTGGCGTGGTGGGAGATCATCACGCCCGATAACGTTGCCCCGGCCAACGTGATCGGAGGCGTCACTCCTGGTGACGCGATCTGCGCGAGCATCACCCGGGGGAGCTCAGACTCGACGATCTCGATCACGGACGAGACGGCCAACCAGCAGTTCAGCACGGTGGAGGCGTACAGCGGTCCGGGGGCGACTGTGGAGTGGATCGTCGAGGCCCCCTTCGTCTCCGGCCCCGGTTTCACCTGCGGCCCCTGCCCCCTGGCGAACTACGGTCAGACGAATCTCGATCCGGTCAGCGTGAACGGGGACAACCCAGATCTGTCCCCGAGCAGCGGCTTGGAGATGAACGAAGGCAGTGGGGTGGTCTCGATCCCCTCCAACCCGGACAGCGACGCCAACGGTTTCACCGTGGCCTACGGCTCCGTCCAGCCGCCGCCGCCCCCGGCGGTCCTCTCGGTGTTCCCGCCCTCGGGGTCGGTGGTCGGCGGCCAGACGGTCACCATCGGCGGCAGCGGCTTCGAGCATGGAGCCACGGTGACCTTCGGCTCTCAGCCGGCCAGCGGGGTGCAGTGGGTCAGTCCGACTCAGCTCACCGCGGTGACGCCCGCAGAGTCCGTCGGGACGGTCAGCGTCACCGTCACCAACCCGACCGGCCCGTCATCGACCGAGGCCTCCGCCTACTCCTACGCTGCGGGCGGCGGTTACACCCTCGACGGCTTCGGCGGCGTGCATCCCTTCGGTGACTCCCCGCCGGTCACCGCCACCGGCTACTGGCCGGGCTGGACCATCGCACGGTCCATCCAGATGAACCCGTGCGACACCTCCGGGCAGATCTCCGGCTGGGTCATGGACGGCTTCGGCGGCCTCCATCCCTTCGCCGCCAGTGGCACCCCCATGCCGGCCGCCCCCTACACCACCGGCTACTGGCCCGGATGGGACATCGCCAACGACTTCGTCGCCTTCTGCATCACCGTGGGCGGCGTCCAGCACGCCGCCGGCTGCGTCCTCGACGGCTTCGGCGGCCTCCACCCCTGGGCCGACTCGAGCGCGGTCATCGGCGATGTCACCTGCGACGGCACC